>Ga0315289_10008148_pt1 | contig 15171 bp, 14 predicted proteins | sample YL17G11_40_MG_FD_203452 | JGI IMG/M metagenome (GOLD analysis project Ga0315289, IMG submission 203452) | Sediment microbial communities from Yellowstone Lake, YNP, Wyoming, USA - YL17G11_40 | ecosystem: Environmental > Aquatic > Freshwater > Lake > Sediment | place: USA: Wyoming | collected... | reverse complement strand
CAGATGTTTACTGATGGCCGCGACGCCCCGCCCAAAAGTGCGATTTTATATGTCAATAAGATTAATGAAAAAATTCGAAATTTAAAACTTCCGACCCAAATTGCTTCCGTGACTGGTCGCTACTTTGCCATGGACCGCGATAGTCACTGGGAAAGAACCTTTAGCGCCTATCAATGTCTAATTCAGGGCGAGGGGGAAAGGGCCTCTTCCGCCTATGAAGCCATTCTTAAGGCTTACGGGCGAGGTGAAACCGACGAATTTATTAAGCCAACCGCAGTCGTCGGAAGCTATCTAAGGCAAGGTATCTTAAGTGGTTTATTTTCTTCCAAGCCATCAGAAGGAGGAAGTCAAATTCCGATTGGTTTAATAAACGACAATGACGTTCTTATTTTCTTTAATTTTCGGCCCGAACGGATCCGTCAATTAGTTGAGACCTTTATTTTTCCCCAACAAAATTTTCCGAGTAAAATTTTACGAAAAAACCTTTATTTGGCTAGTATGGTGGAGTATGAAAAATCTTTGCCAATCAAAGTCGCTTTACCCTCGGAGAAAATTCAAAATCCCCTGGCCAAAATCTTAAGCGATGCCGGGTTGAAGCAGCTTCATCTGGCGGAAACCGAAAAATATGCCCAGACAACTTACTTTTTTGATGCTTCAAACCCCGTGCCTTATCAAAATGAGGATTGGGTGGTGGTGCCTTCACCAAGGGTGGCAACTTATGATTTAAAACCGGAAATGTCCGCAAGTTGTATCACCGATAAAATATTTGAGCTCTTGGAGAAAAAATCCTACGATTTTATCCTCATAAATTTTGCCAATGCCGATATGGTCGGTCATACGGGTAATCTTCAAGCGGCTATCAAAGCGGTTGAGGCAGTTGACCAAGAGCTTGGACGATTAGTTGAGAAACTGCCCCAAACGACATTTTTAATTACCGCTGATCATGGCAATGCCGAAACGATGATTAGTCCAAGCGGGGGGATTGATACCGAGCATTCGGTCAATCCCGTCCCTTTTCTCTTGGTTGGTCCGGCTTATAAAAAAGAATCCCCCACGGAGAATCAAATAAAATCAGTCGGGATTCCGGCGGATATCGCTCCGACGGTTTTAGATCTCTTAAATATCCCGCCGCCGCCGGAAATGACCGGCTATAGTTTGGTCAAAGCTTTGGTTTAGGTCGGATCGAGAGGAATATTGACGTTGATGAAGGCGGTTTTTCTATTCAAAATCGTTTGACCAAGATAAATTCGGCCTATTTTCCAATTTTGGGGTCGAAAATCTTTCGCCGGGTAACGAAAACCAGGAGCCACCACGCCTAAATAATATTCTCCTTTAGGAGCAAATAGGCTGAAATTGCCATTTTTATTAGTAATTCTCGTTGCCCGGATGGCATTATATTCTTTATCAAAGATCGAGACAATCGCTCCGGCAATTGGTTTGCCGTCTTTTGAGTCAAAAATTAAACCCAATTGAGCGCGGCGCAGCCGGTGAGTAATCAAGAAAACAACCAGTAGGATGACATAAATCCCACAAAGATAAAGATTGAATTTTGAAGGCACAATCATGGTCGCAAGATAAGTCAATAAGGCGCCGATTAACATCAAAGGAACGGCGACATAAGAGGTGGCAATTAAAAACCAATCCCAAGCATTCTTAAGGGAGATATTGATTTTAGTTTCGGTCGAGAGGTTTGTCAGTACCCTCTCAAGGGCAATATTAAAGTTAATGTTCGTGCCATCAGCTTGGATAATAAAGGGCTGACCCAGGTAGAGATCACTTTCCGGTCCAAAGCGGGTGGCCAGTTGGCTGACTTTCAGTTTAGACATTCGGGGAGGGAAGAGATAACCGGGTTTAATCACCCGAAGGTAATATTTACCTTTCGAAAGCAAGAAATTAAAACTGCCATTGGGATCAGTGACGGTGGTATTGACTAAATGATTGGTCTCGGCATCAAAAATTCTCACCACTGCCGAATCAAGGGGATAATTGGTTAAGGAATCATAAACTATCCCCCAGGGCTTCCGACGTCGCCGGACAGAGGCGGCGGTAAAAAGGGTCGGGAAAAGAAAAGCAAAGGCATGAAAACCTTGAGGAAAGGCCTGAACCAGTAGGGGGATAATGCCTACTGTGGCGACGGTGGTGGTAATCGGGGTTAAAGTCCGAGCAACCTGTTGGACAACCTGTTTGGTGGTCGTCACGAGGGAGGGGGTGGTGGTTGGTGAGGGGACAGTGCGAAAGGTTATGGTCGGAGTCGGAGTCGGAGCGGGAGTAGCCGTCGCCCCCGGAGCGGGAGTAGCCGTCGCCCCCGGAGTGGGGGTGACTTTCGCCTCCGGACTGGCAGAAACTTCCGGTGTTGAGGGTGACGGCGAGGGGGTGGGTCCGGCAATGACCGTAAATTGTGAAGAAACACCGAAGATTTGGGCGGCCATTGCCTGCTCAATTTCGAGGAAGTTGAAAAGGGGTGGTTCTGGATCCGGTGGCGCGACCGTGGGCGTGGGCGAGGACGGCGGCGTGAGCGTGGGATGGCCGCCCGATGGTCCAATTGTTTCAATGGCAGTAATTCTTTGCGTGCCTACCCTTTTGAAGAAAAAAGTGGCTCCTCCCTCGCCTTTGCTCAATTGGAGAGTTGATGGATATCTAGCACCTGAATCAATATTTAAAAGAAACAGACTGATTGAAGAAGAATCACTGGAATTAATAAATTTTGAACTGTTGGCAGCATAAAACCGAATCTGTACCGGTTCATCGACTTGGACGCTCTGAGGTGTTCCTATAATCCCCTGACCCCCTTGATAGTTTTCGCCCGGAAGAGAAATAAAGACTTCCGTCGTAGGGGAATAAGCTTGCGATGTTTTTACCTCTGGTTGGAGATACCAATAAACTAAGGGCAAGACGAGGATATAGACCATTAAAACAAACCAATGGGTAAACTGGGCATAAGGTTTGGTATGCCACTGGTAATACCAGCGATATTTTTGGCGAAGATGGTGGTGAAGGCGGACAAATTTGGGGATTAGGGTACTGGTGGAGTTTTGAATGATAAGAATCTGGTGATTGAGTTCGGTAATTGATTGAAGATGTTTCGATTTCTCTTTCGATAATTTTTTAATCTGTTTCTTATCTTCGGGTAACAAAAAATCAGCTTCAGGCTCTATTTTCGCTTTCTTATTCATACCCTCCTCCGACTAATCGGGTTTTTTAAGCTTTGTTTTTATTATACACCCTTTATTTTTGTAAACCAAGAAGGTTTCGCTCCCCTGAAACCGCGTAAGAATTCTGCCCATTTCATTGATTTGCCGTCAGCCGGTTGCACAAGATCTAAAACCAAACCCTCACCTGCCAGGTGCGATCGGTGGATAATGAGGCGCTTTCCGTCGGGGAGAAAAGTATAAGACCCCGGCCAGGGGTAGAAAGCCCGAATTTGCCGCTCGATTTTCTCAGGAGGATTTTCCCAGTTAATCTCGCCATCGGTTTTTTGTAATTTCTTCGCCCAAGTTGCCTTTTTTTCGTCCTGCGCGATTTCCCGAAGCTCTCTTTTGGCCAGGAGGGGAATGGTTTCATAAAGAAGCTTCACCCCTAAAGTCGCCAGCCTATTTTCGAGCGCCAGACTATTATCAGTTGGATAGACTTCGGTTTTTATTTGAGCCAAAATCGGTCCTTGGTCAAATTCGGCCGTCATCCGGATAATTGAGACTCCGGTTTCCTTTTCGCCCTCTAAAATCATCGCGGGAATCGGCGCCGCGCCGCGGTATTTGGGTAAAAGGGAGGGATGAATATTGATGGCGGCAATTTTGGCTAATTTAAGAATTTCTTCGGGAATTTTTTGACCAAAATCAGCGCAGATCAGTAAATCGAATGCTCGGAAGTCAAAGGACGGAGAACGGAAGTCGGATTTAAGATTCTCGATTTCGATGATTTTTTTCCCAAACAGCTGGGCCAATTCCGCCACCGGGGTGGATTTGATTTTTTGCTCTCGACCGGCGGGCTTTCCTTTTTCGGTGATAATCAGCGGATTAAAACCGAGTAAAATTAGACCCTTAAGAATCGGGGCGGCAAACTCGCCGCTTCCCATAAAAATGATTTTTAATTTTTTTAAATTTGGATTTTTCCCCAAGAATTTTTCTTTGACGTGCTCGGTAAAAATAATCCCGTTGAGATGATCGGTTTCGTGTTGGAGAATTCGGGCCAAAACACCCCGCGCCACCAGTTTAATTTTTTTGCCCAAGGGATTTTGGCCGCGAAATTTAATTTTTAGAGAGCGTTCGACTGGCAGTTCAATTTGGGGGAGGGAAAGACAACCTTCTTCCAAAGATTCTTTTTCTTCCGAATATTCGACAATTTCCGGATTAATAAAGACTTGAAAGGGGATAGAATTTTTTTTCTCTTGAGGGTCTTCAAAACCGATGACAATCACCCGATTATCGTAACCGATCTGATTGGCCGCCAACCCCGCGCCTTCGTGACTTTTGAGGAACTGCTCCATTAGGGCGATTTGATTTTTGAGTTTCCTGTCAAAAGAGGTGACTTTTTGGGTCACCTCAAATAGCTTGGGATTGGGAATAATTACTAATTGTTCTTTCATAGAGTTTTTCCATCGCCGAGGCCATGTTTTCGGTTGAAAAGCGCTCGGCGTTTTGTTTGGCTTTCGTCCCCATCTTTTTCCTTAAACCCTCATCGTCAAGAAGCTTTTCTATCCTCTCACAAAATTCCTCGACCTTCAAGGGCGTCAGATAACCGTCAACCCCGTCTTGGATGATATCAGATGGCCCCATTTTATTGATGGCGACGGCCGGAACGCCGGCGGCCATGGCTTCGGTAATGACAATCCCTTGAGTTTCGGTAATTGACGGAAAGACAAAGATGTCGGCCGCGCCAAAAAAGCGGTTGGTTTCGGTCTTTTCTTGCTGGCCAGTAAAGGTGACCAGGCAGGAAAGATCGGAATTTCTAACAAACCCACGATAATGCTCTAACTCCGGACCGCCGCCAACCATCAAAAGATGGAAATCCTGCCGTCTTTGGCTAAGGCGAGAAATCGCTTGAAAAAGAAAATCAAGATTTTTCTCTTTGGCGATTCGGCTGACATAGAGGAGGAGCTTTTTGTCCTCGGGAAGCTGCCACTTGATTCGCAGTCTCTCGGGATGAAAAGGATTTCCGAAATCGGCGAGAGTAACTCCGGTGGGAATAACTTCAATTGGCACGGCCACCCCATAACGACGAAGGAGTTCTTTCATCGAAGAAGAAGGAGTGACAACCTGATCGGTAGCGTTACAATAAGAGCGGCTTAAGTCGATGGCCACTTTTTGGGCTAATCCAGAAAACAAGGGAATATAGTGAGCATATTCGGTAATCAAAGTGTGATAAGTATAAACAACCGGAATATCAAGTCGTCTGCCGACTTTTAGCCCGAGCTTCCCCATAGAAAAGGGATGCTGGGTATGAATAATGTCTAAGCGCAAATCGCGGATATGGGCAGTTTGTAAAGGTGCCAGAAAAGGCAAAGCCAGGGGATATTCTTTTTGAGTGGAAGGCATCGAGGGAAAGCGAAAAACATGAGCGGGATTTTGGTCGCGGAAATTACGGTAACCCGGGGCAAAAATGAAAAACTCATGACCCCGCCTTTCTAATTCCTTGCGGAAAGTCTCGATCGAAACGACCACCCCGTTTTGGGTTGGCCAGTAACATTGGGTAAAAATGCCAATGCGCAACTTCCTCCCTCCTTCTTTAGCCGAATGGTCCTTTGGCTCTTTTTCATTATATCATATTATCTCAGATTCCAAATTTTAATACCTCAATCCCACCCCTGGGGTGGGATGAAAATCAGGTTAGGGGTTGCTATTTTTAATAGAACTTACAACATCTCCATCGGGTCAACGTCAACAGTCCAGCCCTTGGGTAGAGTCGCTAAAATATTTTTTAATTTTACCAGTTCATTTTTTTGATTTTTTCGAATTTTCAAAATGATTTGCCAACGAAAATACTGGCGCCTTTTTTTATAAAAGGCCGGTGCCGGGCCGAGGATTAAAATATCTAACCTCGAAAGAATTTGTTTGACTCTTTGGGTTTCTCGAAGGCATTTTTCTTCTTCCCGATTTTTATAAAGTAGGCGAATGAGCCTCGTAAACGGCGGAAATTGATATTTTTTTCTTTCGAGGAGCTCGCTTAAGAAAAATTTTTCATAGTCGAGCTTAGCCAGGGCCGAGATCATCGGATTATCCGGAAGATTCGTTTGAATAATCCCCTGCTCCCCTATTTTTAGAAATTTATAAAAGGTTTGAAAACTTTTTTCCGCCACTCGAAAATCCGGCAGATTTAAGAGACTATCGGCATCAATTATCGCCACCAGTCCGATTGGGGGGAAATTAAACTTCAGAGCATAGGAAGTAGCGATGGCAATATCCCAATCGTTTTCTTGAGAGGGTCTGGACTTAAAAGATTCCTCAAGACGAATGATTTGGGCCTCGGGCCAAAAATCTTTGACAAATTTTGCCAATTTTGTTGTTCCCAGTCCAAAAGATCGAAGATTGACACTTTGGCACTTTGGGCATTTTTCCGGCGCTATCAAAGTCACTTGGCAACGAAAACAATTTATTTTTTCCCCAAAAGGGATGAGGGGCAAATGGCATTTTGGACAGGTAAAATTCCAGCCGCAATCCGGACAGGCAAATTTGGTCCCTTCGCCCTTGCGGTTTAAAACCAAAATAATTTTTTGCTGTTTTTTTAAATTTTCTTCCATCTTTTCTCTTAAGGGATGACTTAAAGGTTGGAACCTGCCTTCTTGACTGACAATCGTAATTTTTGGTTTTACAAGAGAGATAGATTTTTTTAAAAGATAAATATTTTTTAAAGCCTGAAAGTACGAGGTTACTCGGGGGGTCAGGGACCCCAAAATTAAATTGGCGTCGTAGAGTTTTCCAAGATTTTCTGCCACCGTGGTGGCGTGGAATCGGGGAGAGCGTTCATTTTTGTAGCTTTCATTTTCTTCCTGGTCAATAATGATTAGACCTAAATTTTGGATTGGGGCAAAAAGAGCGGAGGTTGAGCCAATGACAATTTTTATTTTCCCCTGCCGAATTTTATTAAATTCTTGCCAACGGGCGGTTTTTTTAAGTCCGCTATGGATGAGAGAAATTTCCTGAGGATTTCGCTCGAAGATTTTAAGAAAATATTTTACGAGAGATAAATCAGGCACCAGAATAATTATCGATTTATTTTGTTTGAGGGTATTTTTCGTCGCCGCCAGATAGAATTCTAATCTTTTAGAAAAATCGGCCATGACTAAATATTTTTGAGGAGCTTGGCTTTTTTGAGTTTTTACTAGCTCATTCGGCCAATGAGGCGAGGTTTTGATTAAGCTTATGGCCGGAGGCACCACATTTTCAAAAAGCGTTTTGCCTAAAGGGACGAAATAATAATCTGCCATCCAAAAACTAAGTTTCAAATGATTTTCATCAAGGACCGGAACCGGATCAAGGATTCTAATGATGGATTTGAGAGGAGAAGTCATTTTTGTTTTTCTTTTGAGACCAACAATAATCCCTTCAACTTTTCGGTCATGAAAGGGAATTTCGACTAAAATCCTCGGTTTGATATGCGGTAATAACTGCGGGGGAATGGCGTAATCAAAAATCGCCTCTTTTTGGGTGAGAACTTTGGGGACAATTTGAGCAATTTGCATTTATTTTTCCTTGTGGCGGTCAACCGTAAAACGATATAAAAATATTGGTTCAGAAGGAGAAATACCGGCTTTTTTACGGGCAATAGCGACTTGATAACTCTTATCGTCAATGCCTTCCAGATCGGGGAGTAACAAACCGGTGCGACCACCGGCTGCTTTGACAATGACGCCATATTTTTTGGGGTCAAGAGAATTTTCCGAAGAGATCGGTTCTGGCTCGGAAAGGATATCAACTTGGATTTCCAAATTTTCATATTCTTTCAGAGAGACGGGCAGAAAACGAGGATCTTGGCAGGCAGCAATAGCATTACTCATAATTTCGCTAGCCAAATTTTTTGAGGTCGATAAAATTGTCCCGATACAACCCCGAAGTTCGTCTCCCTTAGAATGTAAAGAAACAAAACAGCCGGCTTGGCGCTCTAAATTCGGGGGGAGATTTTTAATCTCGGGCAATTTTTGACCTTTTAAGAACTGTTTGATAGTTTTTTTAGCCAGATCTAAATAGATATCCATTTTTTTTAAGTTGATAGTTGATAACTAGCGACTAAATAACCGACGCCAAAAGGTCCTTCATAAGATAAAATTTTTATTTTGGGGTTCATGGCTTCAAGCGCGCCCAGAAGAATGAGAATCGAACGGTAGCCGCATTCGCCGGCTGCTTCGACAAAATCTTCGTCGTAATAGAGGATGTCCTGAATTTTATTTTCTTTAAGATCCCCAGTAATTTTCTGGTCAAAAGCCTGGCCGGCGTTGATCTCGTCTTTTGTCCCTTGATTTAGACGGTGGGAGAGATCGCCTGAGGCAATGATTCCCACCCGGCCGGGATAGTTTTTAGCGACCTCGCCCAGAATCTGGCCAAAGGAAAAATGGCGGGCGCGGCTGAGATTGGCAAAAGCGATGGGTATAACTTTAAAAGTTGATTCTTGTTCGAAAGTAAGATAAGAAAGTGGCACCATAATTCCGTGATCAAGCTCAAAGAATTCCCCGCCGTTGTCGTAAAGAAGAGTTTTAATCCCTTCGGCGCTGGCTTTTTTATCAATTATTTCTGCCAATTCCAGGTCATTTGCAAATTCCATCATTAAATCCGGAGCGCCGAAACTGGCGAAAGTGCCAAAAAGCTTTTTCATCCCGGCAATGCTAAATTGATCGGGATAGATTAACATATGGGGTGAAATGACAATTAAAGTCTCAATTTCCGCCTCGCGGAAAGTTGCGGCTAATTTTTTCATTGCCTGAACAGTCGGAAGAACTTTGCTAAGTTCGCCCTTGCCGATTTCCGGGACAATGATTGGGGGATGAGGCGAAATCGCGGCAAAATTTAATGACATTTTGTACCTCGGTTAATCAATTATTGAATACGCACTAAGAATAGAAAATTTTTTTATTTAGGCAAATCTTAGACATTCCCTAAGTGAACATATTTTAAACCGGCTTTTTTGCCAAGGCTCTCGGCCAGTTTCAAGGTTTCCATTGGGGTGACTGGCGTATCGAGCATTTTGTAAGCCGGGAAAAAACGGGAGATATGCCAGGGAATTTTTTGGGAAATATTCCCTAAAAAGCCGGCGATTTTTTGCAGCTCTTTTTCATCATCATTGACGCCTGGAATAACTAACGTGGTCACTTCGAGATGGATCCCTCTTTGGTGAATCTTACGGATATTGTCTAAAATCGGCTTTAATTTGGCGCCGGAATATTTTAAATATTTTTCTTCATCAAAACCTTTTAAATCAATGTTGATAGCATCGAGATAAGGCGTAATTAAGTCAAGAGTTTCTTCGGTCATATAACCGTTGGAAACCCAGATATTTTTTAAGTTGGCTTTTTTAGCTATCTTCATTGTGTCCAAAGCAAATTCTAAGAAGATAGTCGGTTCGGTGTAGGTATAGGAAATTGAAGGACAGTTATATTTTTTCGCATCCTCGACAATTTGTCCGGGGTCCATCTCGACGCCTAAGCGATTGGTGATTTCTGCCCGGTCAACGTTTCCCTTGGTGCATTGAGAAATATCATAGTTTTGGCACCAGAGGCAGCGGAAATTGCAGCCAGCGGTGGCAAAAGAAAGCGATTTTGTTCCGGGAAGGAAGTGATAAATTGGTTTCTTTTCAATCGGGTCAATATTTTCGGCGATAATTCGACCATAAACTAAAAGATAGAGTTTGCCTTTTTGATTTTCTCTTACCCCGCAAATTCCTCTTTTAAAGGGAGCGATCCGGCAGCGATGATTGCAGGTCTGACATTCGGTGTAATCACCTTCTTTTTTATAAAGATAACATTCTTTCATAAGTTTGAATACAAAATTACGAAAACAAGACGAAAATACGAAATTTTGGTATTTTAATTATACCATATATGATAAACTAATTGTTAGAGGGTCTGATGAATTTATTTTATGACCGTCGCGAGGCAGGGGAAAGATTAGCCGAAGAATTAGCTAAAAAATTTCCTCAGGTCGAAAAGGGGATAGTTTTGGCTTTACCGCGGGGAGGGGTGATTGTTGGTTTTGAAGTTTCAAGAATTTTGAATTTGCCTTTGGACATTATTGTCACTCGAAAAATCGGCGCTCCCCTCAATCCCGAGTATGCGGTGGCCGCCGTTGGGCTGGGAAGTTTGATTTTAAATAAGCGGGAAAAAATTGCGCCGGATTTTATGAAAAAAGAAGTCGAAAGAGAACGTCAAGAAATCCAAAGACGACTGAAAGAATATCGGGGGGAACACGCCTGGCCAAAATTGACGTCAAAGATCGTGTTTTTAGTTGACGATGGTTTAGCCACCGGCCTCACGATGCAGGCGGCGATCCAGGAAGTAAAATTAGAAAAGCCCAAGAAGATTATTGTCGCTGTCCCGGTGGCTTCGCCGGAAGTAGCAAGAGAACTCAAATCAATGGTTGAGGAAATTATCGTTTTAAATCAGGAACCTCTTTTTTTCGCTGTTGGGCAATTTTACCAAAATTTTTCCGAAACAGCTGACGAAGAGGTCAAAAAACTTCTCCAGGAATCCTGGCAAAGTTAGGCCTTGGGGGATTTTTGACTTTACCAAGGTCTTGAAAAGGAAAGACAATCAACCAAGCTCGACCAATGATATTTTTTTGGGGGAGAATTCCCCATTCCCTTGAATCAGAAGAATTTTGGCGATTATCGCCCAAAACAAAATACTCTTTGGGGCCCAGCGTGGTCTTAAGGCTGCCGTTTTCCGTCGAGGTAAAGGTTTGGCTACCCAAGGGAAGATAACCTTCATTTAAAAGATTATCATTAATATAAATTTTACCATTTTCAATGTTCACCGTTTCTCCCGGCAGACCAACAATTCTTTTAATATAGTCCTCATTGGGATTTTTAGGATAGCGGAAGACGATGACTTCTCCTCTTTGAGGTGACCGAAATTTATAACTTATTCGATCAACAAGTAAAAATTCTTGATTGTGAAAATTGGTTTCCATTGAATTGCCCTCGACGACAAATGGTTGAAGAATAAAAGAGCGGAAAAGTAAACCAAGGACTAAAAGGATATCAATGCCTTTGATTATCTGAAACCAACTTTTGATTGCCGACCCGGCTTCTTTTTGGGTTGAGATGACTTGCCAGAGCCACATTGCCAGGCCGACTAACCCCATAATGGTGAGGATTAAAGCGACAAAAAGAATTAAAATAAAACCAGGGGTGTCAGGCTTTAAAGTCGTCAGCAGGAGGATCCCATAGATAGTATTGATCAGGGCGACCAAAAGATATTTCATAAAAAATATATCCCTGGGCACATCTGGATTTGAACCAGAGGCCTCTACGATGTGAACGTAGCGCTCTAACCAACTGAGCTATGTGCCCCTAAATAAAAATTTTCCTTCTTTTCTATTTTAGAGAAAATCTTTGGCTTTTTCAAGATTTTGGTTGACAATTAAGTTTGGTAGTCTGATAATCAAATTGTATTAGCATCTGGAGGGAAGATGTATCCGATTCTTTTTCACTTGGGAAGATTAAACTTTTATACTCATGGTTTGACGATCGCTCTGGGGGCATTATTGGCTGGTGGGACAATTTTTTATCTGGCTGGCAAAAAGAAACTTCCCCGCAAATTTTTATTTGACCTTTTGGTTTATTCTTTGTTTGGCGGGATTGTTGGTGCCCGGTTGGTCTATGTTCTCATCTATTATTACCAGTTTCCTAATTGGTATGAAATGTTTTACATCTGGTATGGTGGTTTAGTTTCTTTCGGGGGGATCTTTTTTGGCTTTTTGACCGCCTATTTTATTTTAAAGCGCTATCGTCAGAATGTTTTTCAGTGGTTTGACCTTGGGATAATCGGTTTGTTTTTGGGCTGGGCGGTTGGTCGAGTCGGCTGTTTTTTAACCGGCGATATCCCGGGGGTTTCTTCTTCTTCGTGGCTAGCGATTTGGGGGCAAATTCCCGTTTCTCTTTTGGAGAGTTTTTGGTCGTTGATTTTGGCCGCCATCTTACTCTATTTAACTCTTTGGCGTAAAGAGCTCCTTGACAAATGGCAACCGGGTGTCTTGTTTTTTGGGGGACTAGCCGGTTATAGTTTAGGTAGATTGGTAATTGATTTTTGGCGCGACGAAAGAGTGTTTTACTTTTTAAGAGGCGGACAGATTGCCAGCCTGATCATCTTAATAGTTTCAGTGGCGATAATTATCTATTTTTTTCGAAAGATAAAAAAGGAGTAGGTTATGTTTGAAAGAATTTCCGATACTTTATTTATTAGAAAACAAAAAAAGATTCTCCTTCGAGAGTTGAAGCGATTGGAGGAGCAGTATAAAATAACCCGGCAATTTCCCGAATATGGCACTTCGGAAGAAGAAAATGCCCAAGAAGTAGAGAAATTTCAGGAGAATTTGAGCCTTCAGAAGAATTTTAAAAATCTCATCCGAGACACCAAGTCGGCTTTGGTAAAAATCGAAAAAGGAAAATACGGCATTTGTGAAACCTGCAAAAATGTGATTGAACAAGGAAGACTTAAGGCTTATCCGGCGGCTAATCTTTGTGTCACCTGTGCTTCAGAGAAATTTAAAAGGAGATAAAATTTTTAAGATAAAATTTTTGGGAACATCAAGCATTGAAGGGCTGCCGCGAGAGGATTGTGACTGCCGTCAGTGTCAGTCTAAAGATAAAAAGGATCGCCGGCTCCGCTCCTCACTTTTAATCAAAAGCCGGATTTTAATTGATGCCGGACCGGATATTTTAAAACAACTTAAAACTCAACCAATTAGAAATTTGGATTCAGTTATCACTACTCACGAACACGAAGATCATATTGGCGGTTTAAAATATCTTTTAAAAATTAATCGTAACTTGCGTCTCATCAGAATGAAGCCGGGCCAACATTTCAAACTCTTAGGAGTTGATTTTTTTGCTTTTAAAGTTTTGCACTCCAAATTAACGACCACCATTGGTCTCATCATTGACAACCAAGTTGCCTATCTTCCCGACAGTTCTTCTTTGGAATTGGCTTTAAAATATTTAAAAGATGTCAAAATTGCTATTTTAGACGGTTCGGTATTTGAGCGATCTTTCGGTGGCCATTTGGCGATGAAGGAAACAATTGTTTTAACTAAACCTTTTAAAAATTTAGAAAAAATTTATTTTACTCACAATGGCCATACCCGGAAAACTCATCGGGAGATGATCAAAATTGTCCAGACCCTGGGAGACAAAAGATTTACCTTGGCTTATGATGGCCTAGAACTCAAGATATAATCAATATCATATTTATCTTATCAAAAAGTAGCACGATCGTTCTACTTTTTAATATGGTTGGAAAAGGGAAGAATGGATGCAAAATGAATGAGGTTGGTTTTTCCCCTGTTAGACGGATTTATAGCAGATTTACAGCACGCTCTTGACAAGCAGAGAGAGAGAGAGAGTTAAATGGAAATTAGGAAGGAGATTTTCATGTCTGAAGGTTTAAGACCAGGTCCTGAAGAAGTGGGCCCCGAACGGATAGAAGACCCGCAGCTCGCAGAAGAAATGGCAAGAGCTGAAGCGCCAATACGCGATAAGATGATTCTTGCAAAAGAGTTAGGGCTAGGGGAGGAAGCTTTAACAAAAATGGGAATTCAAACAGATGAGTTGGCAAATGAAAAACGACAAGAATATGAGGAAAATATGGAGGAGGCGGAAGAAATTATTGCTGATGCGCTGACAGAAGGAGGCAGAAGTATTCCTGATCGTGATGGGAAAGGAAGTCTTGAGTTAGCGGTTAGATCTCGTCTTTCGGAAAAAGATCCAAAAACTGGCGAGATTCGCTTAAAAAAGAGTTTTCGCATTTTCCAGAAGCAAAATTTGGGATTGTCGGCTTGGCATGAAAAGCACGAACCCCAGTACCATATGTATCTTGAATATAAAGAAGAATAAACGAAAATTGGAAGGTAAAAACTTTCTTAAAAATCTAGCATCAAAAGAAAATTTTTAATACTAAACGCCAATGGTTAATAGAAAGGAGTTAATTATGGGAGAAGAAATTAAGCCTTCTCAAAAAGATCTCAGTATAGAAGAAGAAAAAACTGGATCAGAGGTTGATTTAGATAGCGTTTTTGAAGGAAGCAAGCTTTCTCCTGAATCACAAAATAAGATGAAAGAAGGAATTCAAAAAGTACTAAAGGATGGTGGTCTAGTTCTTGAAGAGCCTGTGGCTGTGATAAACCCCACAACTAGCAAACCAGAACTCGCAACGAGGAAGAGATTTGGGGAATCGGGTTTTTATGTTGATACTATTATTGATTCTGAAGGGAAAAATAGCGTTTCCGAATATTATGCGATTGGGCACCCACATTCACATGGAGAAGCAATATGGACAAATAGCAAGGGCGAAGAGATTAGTAATCAAGAACAAAGAGGTATTGCAGAATTTGATGAAAAGTTAGCTCAAGAAAGACATAAATTATATGATGAAATAGAGACGATTGAAAAATGGGGAGATGAATTAAATTCAGTTGTAAAACCAGAGATAGATTTTTCCCCGGCTTGGTGGGGTCTTGAAAAGATTATTAAAGATAAATTAAATACTCTTCGGCAACGTCGTGATGCAATAAATAAAGCATATGATTATCATAGCCGTTTTAGAGGTTAAGATTTCATTTCTAATCAAGAACTGAATTTAGCTTAGAATGAACTAAATACGTGTTTTTCAAACTGTAAAATTACTTTCACTTTCACTACCAATAATCCCTCACCTGGCAGGTGTGGGAGGTTGGTTAGATTATCCTTTCACTTTCTCCACCAACTTCTTAAATTCTTCCGGATTTTCTTGGGCGATTTGAGAGAGAACTTTGCGATCGAGATCAATTTTGGCTTTTTTTAAGCCATTCATAAAAGTACTATATTTAATTTCATTTTAATAACCCAATAAACATCACCTCGTAGGTGATATAGGTGATAGTTTGGTAAAAAATCAGATATAACTATATGAACTTTTACGCTGGAGCGTAGTTTTACAGATGGAGAGATTAATTCCTCACCTGGCAGGTGCGGAAGAGTTGGTTAGACTTATTT
>Ga0315289_10008147_pt1 | contig 15171 bp, 11 predicted proteins | sample YL17G11_40_MG_FD_203452 | JGI IMG/M metagenome (GOLD analysis project Ga0315289, IMG submission 203452) | Sediment microbial communities from Yellowstone Lake, YNP, Wyoming, USA - YL17G11_40 | ecosystem: Environmental > Aquatic > Freshwater > Lake > Sediment | place: USA: Wyoming | collected... | reverse complement strand
AAACCCCTTCCTTATAATTGAACGTCGGAAGGCAAGCATTTTCATTGCACCATTCAAAAGCCTGCATGGTTCCCTGTTTCATCCAGAATTCGTAGCTCTCTTTTCCCTTGATCTCTTCATATCCCTTTTTGGTGAGCTCTTTCAGCTTGCCATCGTCAAAGTTAGTCACATTCCCGGTCCCCTTGATCACCAGGGCCTTCAGGTTTTTTGATCCCATGACCGCGCCCATTCCAGGCCGTCCCCCTGCCCTGCCTTTCTGAGACATGACGGTGGAAAACCGGATCTGGTTTTCTCCGGCCGGACCCGTAATCAAGATCCCGGAATTTCGTCCATGCTTCTTCTCCAGGAGGTCCTGAGTTTCAAAGGTGTCTTTTCCCCATAAGTCAGAGGCCCCTTCGATTCTGACCTTCTCATCCTCGATCAGGAGGTAGCAGGGTTTTTCCGATTTCCCCTCAACGACAACGACATCATACCCCGCCTTCTTCAAATGGACCGAAGCCATGGTCCCGATATTCCCGTCTCCATACCCCCCTGTCAGAGGACTCTTAGAGGCGATGACCATCTTTCCCGCGCTGGGAAGCATCTGCCCGCTCAGGGGTCCTATCGAAAAGACGATCTTGTTCCCCTCGGAAAGGGGATCCACATTCCTCACCTCATCCCAGAGAAGTTTTATCGCAAACCCCCGTCCTCCCAGGAAATCTCTTTTGGTGGAATCAGGGATCTCTTCTTTCATCACCTTTCCATTAGAAAGATTTACCCTCAGCAATTTCCCTGCATATCCTTTCATGTTCAACCTCCGACTCCGATAAATGATGGCCATCCCTCAGAGGGAATGGGTTTCGCTTCGACTATAGATAACACAAAAATTCGCATTGTAACCAGAACTGGATAATCCAGTGGTCATAACTGTCCTGATTCACCCCAGTTTTCCAATAGCTTCTGATATCCTGGATCTTCGTACCGCTCCAAGGCAAATGCAGGGGCATAATGCGGTAACTTGCTTCCAGTGAAATGGGCAGCCAATAGGTCACCTGCCCCACAGGCAGCCATCACCCCGAAACCTGATAGAGCCCCTATAATATAAGCACCCTCAACAGGAAGCTTCCCAATCAGCGGCCGGTTCTCGCGGGTCTTCGTATAATAACCTCCGTCCACTATTGACTTGGGAAGCCGGTCAACGTAGGTTTTCAGACCAGGAATCATCGTGGCCAATCCGCGGAGAACAATTTCAGAATAACGCGGGTCAATCGAAAAGGGGAAGATGGGCTCAACTTGAGGCGTGTGATAAGCCCACAAACCGAGTAGGATGTTGCTTTGATGGCCTCCTTCCGGTCGGGTATGAACACCAGATGGAAGTTCCTCCAAGAGCCTTTTCGTTTCTTCAGAATCAGAGAGCATCGTGCGCTCTTCTTCTGACCAAGGCAAGGATATGGGATCGGTCCAGATCAACATGGGTGCATTGCGAGGCACTGCGCCTAGATGATCGGTGAAAGACATCTTCAGATGCAGTTCAGAGAAGACGGGAAGCTCAACTCCAATCATCCGCCCAACTTCCTTCTGCAAGGGTCCGGCTGCGTTAACAAAATTTCGCGTAGAGATGGTATTTGGCGAACCATTACTTCTTATGCGAACGGCCGTTACTTTGTTACTAACTACTTCTACCCCTTCGACTCTTCCTTCTATTAATCGAACACCACGTTCTTTTGCCCGTTCCATCATATACATACCCAACTGTTGAACACTAAACCAGCCACACCGCCGAGGGTGAATCAGCGCTACGATGTTTTTGGAGAGATATGGAAAATGATTTTGGATTACGCCCGGGTCAAGAATCAGGTCTACGCCGTTAGGCTGATCATCGAAACCAAAGGCATACGGAGGAGTGTAGGCCAGATCGCCAGGCTGATCAATATGGTAGCGGACAGGACCGACACCCAGCTCATTCGCTTCTTTTGCGAAGCGCTTAAAATACGGGATTCGGTTTGGGTCGGCGGTGGCATAGACATAGCCACGTCGATTGAGGTGAAAAATGTTAGAGCTTTCATGAGCCAGGTTTTCCATAATATCAATGCTACGGTTCATCAGGCTCACCATGACGTCTCCAGGTCCAGGCCACATGTTCCGATAGCATTCCGTAGACTTGTCACTTGTCACCGAGAGCGGGGTATTTTCGTCTACGAGAATCACACTCTTGACCCCCTGTTTGACGGCCAGGTGATAGGCCGCAGAAATCCCGGCTATCCCTGCACCGCAGATAACGACGTCTGCTTTGCTCTGCTGGGGATATTCGATCATGTAAGTTTCCTCCCTATCTTTGACCTCTAAAATTTTTGAATCGTCTTCCGTCACTGTACCTCCTATCGATGAAGTTCGAAACTCCAGATCTGATTCAATAATCTCCTGCAAAAATCTCAAGCACTTAACGATTGATCCAATAAATCCCAAAAACTTCGCACATCAATAAATTTATCAATTTGGTTCATCAATCTTCCCGAGGCTCGAAGGAGGGTCGATTCACAGGTGGGGCAAACCGTGATGATCATTTCCGCTCCCACATTGAAAGCATCCCGGACACGATTTTTGGCAATTTCGATGGATAGGGAATCATCTACTGTTCTGAGACCCCCACCCCCTCCACAGCAGGTTGAGAAGTATCGATTATGGTGCATCTCGACAACATCGACTCCTAATCGCTGAAGTATTTCTCTGGGCTCCTCAAAGATACCTAACATCCTACCCAAATGACATGGGTCGTGATAGGTTGCTCGAAGATTCAAAGGTTTCAACTTTTTGGCGACCTCGGGCTCCTTTAACCTTTGATGAACCGCCAAAATAGCATGCTGGATAGGCAACCCATATTTCTCCTTCAATGTGATGGTGCAGGTAGGGCAAAGAGTTAAGGTGATGTCGTTTCCTTTCGGGCTCAAATTCTCTTTGCAGCGAATCCTGGCCTTCTCGAACTCATGAGAAAAGCCAGTGGCCTCCACAATGTAGCCACAACAGGTTTCTTCACCCACTCGAGGGTGGATGTCGAGCCGCTCCAATACAGAAAAGACAGTAGACAATTCCTTCAGCCTTGATCGATACAAGCAGCCGATATAAAAGGGAATATTGCCTTCACGCTTGACCAGAGCCTGAGCGTCGAAAAGTTTCCCTTCTTTGAGAATCTTGGTAGCATTCTCTATATGGGTCTGAGCAGCAAAACCTTCACTTGCCATATGATGGCGCATGGCCATGATGATGTCCATATTCTTTAAAGCGCAGCGAGCCTGGCAGTATCCACAGAGAAGGCATCTATCTAATATTTCTGCCATCTCTTTCGAGGGTTCTAATACTTCTTCCAAAAGCCCTCGAGCCACAAGCATCTTCCCTCTACAGCTGAAAGTCTCATAACGATTGACTTTGTAAACAGGGCATTCCTCCCGGCAGAAACCACAGCGTGTCCGGTTACAGGTATAAATATCATCTTTATAGTTTGTTAACTCTTCATCCTTATCCATGGATATGCCTTTTTATCCAACGGGATTCAAATTTCTTCCCCGGGTTCATAATATTTTTTGGATCGAAGACCTCCTTGATTCGACGCATATATTCAAAAGAAAGTCCATGTTCAAGCTGGTTAAACCCTCCCAAGCGATCCCCGTCGCCGATGTAGCTGCTCATCGTCCCCTCAAATTGGACGGCCATTTCACTCATCTCTCTTACATATTGATAAAACCGGTTCACCGACTCGGCATTTGAATCGTCCACAAAAACGGCAAAGCTGATGGAGGCGGTCGTTTTGTTCGGTGATTCGTTGTAGACCGTCATTCCAAGGATCTCCTGATCCCATTTCTTTGCGATCTTGAGATAATGGTGATAACCCTCATCCAGTCGACCAATGGGTAAACCAATGTCCGCAGATCCGAACTTCTTCTGGCGCTGGCTGTCTGGCCATTTTTGTTTGAAGGGGATAAATTCCAGACGATGCTTTGAATCCCACCAGCCTTCCACCATCTCCCTTTCTTGGGTTTGCTGGGAATGGAACTCCTCAACAAGAATTTTAGTTGCTTTGTTTACATTGAAATGAACCACTTCTTCATCTCCAGCAAAGGAGAGAAAGAGGATAGCCTCCGCCCATTCCGGTACGTTCGGTTCACGGCCGAATTTTTCGCGGTACGTGTGGGTATAAAAATGGAGACGGTGACGGCAGTTGAGGTGAGCCGACTCGATGGTCAGACCGGCTGACAGCAATCTTTCAAGGGCCTTTGCCGATTCATTCAGGGACCGGAAGAAAAATCCCTGAACCTGGCGCAATTTGGGCAAAGGGATGACTCTGAGGGTGGCTTCGGCGATGACCCCAAGAGTCCCTTCTGAACCAACGAGAAGGTCGAGGAGTTTATACCCCGTTGACGAAAAGGAGCACTTTCTTTGACCCACTCGCACAGCCTCTGCCCTGCCCGTCACAATCACTGCATTCGTGAGACAGTCTTTGATCTTTCCATATCTGAGACCAAAGGTGGAGTCATTATCACATCCGATACTGGCACCAATGGTGCAGCTTCTTTTTGATTCAGGTTGGTGAGGGAGCCAGAGTCCCCGCTGGGCAAGTACCTCATTGATTTCCCAGATGGTAATTCCAGCCTGGACTGTGACGGTTAAATTTTTTCCATCGATCTCAAATACTTGATTCATCCCCTTCGTTTCTACCATGATCCCGCCTTTCCAGGTAGTCACCCCTCCTCCCATTCCGGTACCACCACCAAAAGGCACAATAGGGATCTCGTGTTGATATGCAATTTCAGCGATCCGGACCATCTCTTCGGTTGTCTTTGGAATCACAACAATGTCAGGAAAGTCCGCTTCATAGTTTTGGCGTGGGCTCCAGTCACGGCTATACGCCATCCGGTGGATAGGAGATTGTGAGACACGGTCCTTTAAAAACTTCTCCAGTTCTCTATAGACCTCACTCATACAGTTTGGGTCGGTCATTGCCTTCATATAAAATATCCTTGATTCGTTAGGATCCTGTGATCTATAAATCAGGCTTCCCCCTCCCCTTTTCCATAATCCGGTTGAATCGTTTGACGTGATCTTGCACGAGCTTCTGTGTCCTTTGAGGATCTTTTTTCTGGATGGCTTCTGCAATTTTGCATAAATCTTGGTAATTTTTTTCCATTAATTCACGCCCTTTTGACAGATAGCGATCAAAATACGGGTAAATATTTTCATAAATCGTGTATAGAACAGATTTAAAAACCCTGTTTCCTGCAATTCGGGCTAAACTAATAGTAGTTGACTTCAAAGAGTTAGGATTTGCCTGTAGTTGGAGCTTATGATTTTCGAAAGAGAGTATAATGAATGAGTTCAGCGGCGCGCGTTGGCGCTGGAACGATGTGTTAAGCGCTGACTCCTTCCAATCCTGGTTTCGGGATGAATGAACGCTGTTCATCTATCTCTGGTGTCTTGATCGAGGTCGGCTCAACAAGGGCATGGACCTCATCTGAGAGCTGCCACATTTCGTTAGAGGCGGCCGTTGTATGCTAGACGGCGACAATTCTGAAATGATTCGTATCAGTCCAAAGTCTGAGAAGGCCAATAAGCAGGTATGCCGGTATCCATTCCCACATACGGAGTCTTCCCCATGCCCATCTCTTGCTGTTTCGCGGTACGCTTAGAGATTCTGAGGACTTGAGTCGTCTTTGCCGCAACTTTCGGAGACTAAGCAGAAAGCATTCAGATTACCAAATGATTTTGAATAATCACAACTATTTCCGTCGTAGAACCTATCCAATGTCGGCAGGACTCTGAAAAACTGATCATATCATTGTAGAGAGATTTTTTGTTTCCAAGTCTCTGGATGCTCCGCTCTCTCCCTAATTTCGTCTGCATTTTTGATATTGTGACAGGCCACATAATGGTTCTTCCCAACTTGAGTCATCTTGGGCTCTTCTAATGAACAGTTCTCAAATGAAAAAGGACATCTCAAATAGAATCTGCATCCCACTAAGTCTCCAATCAAATTGGGAGGAAATCCGGGAATGGAAATCGGTTCATTATGTCGATTCCTGATATTTGGAAACGAGTTTTTCAACCCCATCGTATATGGATGAAATGGGTTATCGATTACTTCACGTATGTCACCCAGTTCTAACATTTTGCCGCCGTACATGACAGCGATCTCGCCACAATTTTCGATCACTACTGCAATATCATGGGTAACAAGGAGCATCGAAAAACCGATAATCGTCTGCAATTCCCTTATTTTCTTAAATATCTGATCTTGCACGATAACATCCAAGGCTGTTGTAGGTTCATCGGCAATAACCAAAGAGGGCTCCAAAATGAGTGCCATAGCAATTATGGACCGCTGTCTCATTCCTCCACTAAACTGATGAGGGTAGTTCGAAAACCTATTCTTTTCAATGCCTACCAAAGCAAACATCTTTTCCACCCTTTCTTTTGCTTCCGAATAACCAACTTTTTCATGGGTTTGAATAGCCTCCACAATTTGACTTCCGACACTATAAACCGGATCAAGTGCATTCATTGCGCTTTGGGTGATCATAGAGATTTGTTTCCAGCGAATCTTTCGAAGAATATCGTCGTCAAGACTGGTAAGATCATTTCCCTCAAAAAAGACTTGTCCCCCCGCAATGAAGGCATTGGGGGGTAAACAGGCTATAATAGATTTTACCAGAGTCGATTTTCCACACCCCGATTCCCCGACAAGACCATAATTCATCCCTCTTTCTATCCGAAAAGAAACACCATCGACAGCCTTAACATTTCCCTTTTCAGTTCTGTAAGTCGTTTTCAGGTCAACTAATTGCAAGAGAGGCATCGGATGTTTCCGCTCTTTCATAGCTTCTGCTTGTCGATTCGAGAAATCGTGCAAAAAGGTTACACAATGTTATCCGCGATTTTCTAGACCTTTTGCAGGAAAAACTCGGTCGCCCGTACGTTTTACCCAGGTACCAGCTGTATTGCTTTTTCCAGCAATGAAGGAAGCCAGAAGAAATGTCATGGCGCCGGCACAGTTGCGCTGGGCCTGTGGTCCCGTTCTATAGCTCACCAACGATTCGACACTTCAACGCAACGGAAAGCCTCCTCGGCTTCGCCATAACAAGATCCTTTCCACCACTTAAAGTGGCTCCGGTCCCGCCAGATACGCTAACATAAAATGTCGAGGCCGAGGTTTCAATCCATAATTCGTCAAATTTTTCTCAACCTTGGATTTAATAGTTCTTCGTAAGCTCTACCTATAAAATAAACGGCTGTGACCAGGCTCATGATAGCGGCTCCGGGGGGAACAACCCACCACCAGGCTTTACCCATCATTTGGGCTGAAAAGGCCCGGTAAATAATCGTTCCCCAGCTAATTAACTCAGGATCCCCAAAACCAATAAAGCTTATACTTGCCTCGGTTATGATTGCCCAAGCGAGCGCAAAAGCGATATGGACAAGAGCCAGTGGAAAAACATTGGGAGCAATTTCAAAATAGATAATACTGAGGTGGCTCGCTCCTGAAACTCTTGCGGCATCTACAAAAGGTCGTTTCCTCAATATTAAAACCTGAGATCTTATCACTCGGGCCGCGGTTCTCCACATAATGAGCACCATAGAAAGAACGATCAACCACATGTTTTTACCTATCAGAGAAAGCAAAACTATTATGAAAGGGAGGAATGGAACTCCCATAAAAATATCGGTTAACCTCATCAATAGATTATCGATCCACCCCCCATAATAACCGGCTATTAATCCGATATTTACGCCGATGATAATTACCCCAATGGCAGTAGAAAGGCCAATAATAAGTGCTGGCCGAGATCCCCAGATGACTTGGCTGAATACATCTCTGCCAAATACTGTCGTCCCAAATAGATGCTTACCTGAGGGTTCCTCCAGCCGCGCTAGGGCGCCATTCGAATTATAACATCTCTCAAGTGGCTCGTAGGGGGCGATGTATGGTGCAAATATGGCCAGTATCACGAAAAATACAAAAACCATTAATCCAGCTACTCCAAGTTTTTGCTGGGCTATGAACTTAAGAAACTCTCTTATCACAGTCCTCTCGTTGGCGAATGAAGTTTACGAGCACCAAACTATAATGTCCTCTGGCATCAGTCCATACACTAATTTCAGGACACGAATTTAACTCCCCCATGTTCAAGCTCTTCAAAATCAGCGTAGCAACCCTCGATAAACTATTTGATTGTTTGATACATTGCGGATTACTCGAACAATATGCCATACGGTCACGACCACCTTTCTCCCTACGCCACCAATATGAGCAGCTCGATCGCCTGGCACCTTGAATCCTTCCGTCTAGTCATATACAACTCTCGGGTCTAACAAACCATAAAGCAAATCTGTAATAAAATTTCCGACTATTGTGAGTACAGCAATGAGCAGAAAAGATGCCTGCACGACGGGATAATCATTTCTTCGAACGCCCTCAACCATCAGCAGTCCGAGCCCTGGCCAGGAAAAAACAGTCTCTATGACAACGGAACCAGCAACCGCCCAACCCGCAATCAACGGAATTGTAGTGGCGATAGGCAAGAGCGAATTTCTCATCGCGTGGTTGTACATAATTTTCTTTGCGCTTAGCCCTTTCATCTTACACAATTCAATAAAATCTTCACCGAAAACCTCGAGCATACTGCTTCTCATAGTCAAAAGAGGAAAACAGGTGTGATAAAGAGTTGTTACTATGAGCGGCAAAGCCAGATGATGCAAGAAATCTAGAGACAGATACATGCTAAGCGAACTCGTCCTATGAACACCAGGGGTGACGATGTGACCTATCGGGAAAAGGGCCAGCTTCACTGACAATAATTGAAGGGCCAACATGCCAAGCCAAAATATGGGCGCAGACTGAAACGCGGTTGAGATGATGACTACCGCGATCTCTAGCTTACCCCCTCTTTTCCAGGCGATAAAAGCCCCCAGCAAGATACCTACCAAATAGGATAAAATCAACCCGGTGAGCATCAAAACCAGGGTGTTAGACATTCTGCCAGAAATCATCTCACTTACCCGCCTGGAATGTTGAAATGAAAAACCAAAATCCAATCTTACAGTGTTCTTCAGGTAAACGATATACTGTTCGTATAATGGCTTATCAAGGCCAAACTGCCGCCTCATCGCTTCCTGTGTTTCTGGATTCAACGCAGGGCTCACAACTGTCATGGTTGGGTCGCCTGGTAATAATCGAAACATAAAAAACATGAGCGTAGCCAATGTAAATAAGGTGAAAATCATAAAAACGATTCTTTGAATAATGTACTTTTTCATCTCGCCTGTTTGCCTTTTTAGAGTTTAAATATCGCCTTTATTTGTTCCGCCTTCGCGGCGAATAAGGCAACAGATCAAACAAATACTTGATGGCAAGCAACTGAATGTTTTCCTTCTTTCATTCTTAGGTCGGGCTCTGTTTCAGAACACTTCTGGATAGAGATTGGGCATCTCGGAAAGAACCTGCATCCTTGCGGCAAATTAACCGCATCCGGAATCCCCCCAAGTATTCTAATCTCTTCTCTCTTCACATTTAAATCAGGTATCGGGATGGCCGAAATCAAAGCTTTTGTATAAGGGTGAAGACAACGATCTAAGACCGCATCCGTTGGTCCGAACTCAATTATTTTCCCGAGATACATGATGGCGATCTCATCGCAGATATAACCCACCGTTGCAAGATCATGCGTAATATATAGCATTGAAAGATTAATCTGCCGGGATAGGTTCTTAAGCAGCCTTAATATCCCTGCCTTGATCGACACATCAAGCATTGAGATAGGTTCGTCAGCCACTATAAAGCGGGGGTTGAGTACAATGGCCCGTGCGATGCACAGTCTCTGCCTCTGCCCTCCGCTCAGCTGATGAGGATATTCAGTAAGGAAATCCCCAGGGGGCCTCAATTCAACACGTTCTAACGCGTCAATTGTCTTCCGTCGTATACTCTTTTTATCGTGGAAACCTTGATATTCTAACGGCCTTGAAATCACTTTACTTACGCGATATTTTGGATTTATCGATTCATAAGGATCCTGAAAAATCAGCTGAATACGGCGATAGAAACTTTTTTGGTCTCTTTTTCTCAAGACTTGGCTGCTTTCACCGTCAATGAGAACGTCACCAGAGGTTGGTTTTTCTAAACCTACGAGTATTCTCCCTGTTGTCGTTTTTCCACAACCGCTTTCACCAATCAATCCCAGAACCTTTCCATCTTCAATGTCAAAGCTGATAGAATCAACAGCCTTAACATATTTCCCTTTTGATCGGGAAAACAAACCTCTTATGCCAGTAACGACCGGGAAGTACATTCTTAAATTAATGACCGAGATCATCTTTTACACATCTACACATCGCGGCTGCAAGAGCGAAAAAGTGGCGGCTGGTTCTCAACTGTCCAGCCGCCTCTTGCTGTGTTGCTTGATAATGTCATGAACGCCTGGAGTATATTATTTCGCTGGATAACAAAGTCTCCCTTGCTCATCCCAGAGATATCCAGCCCCCTTAAGAATCCTCCTTGCCTTTTCCAAGTCAAAATCCTTCAGCTTTAGGTTTTTGTTATGCCAAAATGCATTGTCCGGGGAAATTGTTGAAGCACTCCTCTTGGCGTCACCCAAGAAGACTTCGTTAATGATCTTTTCATAGGGTACTGCATAGGAGAGTGCCTCTCTAAGTGTCTTGTCGCTAAAAGGTGGCCTACCACAGTGGTACTCAACCATATGGTATCCAACGCCCGTCGTCTTAAAAAGTTTGATGTTTTTCTCTTTTTCTAATTCTTTTGCCACTGCCGGCATTATCTTTACGGTTGCCACATCAATCGTTCCCATTTTCAAAGCGGCGGTTTGCAGCTCTGCCGAACCGAAGACGATGTTCAGAGCATCCGCCTTGGGAGCCATGAAATGCTCAGGATTACGGAGGAGCCGAAACTCCTGGCCTTCTCTCCAATAATCCAATTTGTACATTCCACTTCCAATAGGCGGAATATTCCGATAATCTTGTGGTTTCGCAAGACCAAACTTCTGAGGTATATCTTTCCAAATGTGCCCGGGAATTATGAAAACCTGCCCGAGAGTGTTCATGATAAAGGGTGAAAATGGACGACTTAAATAAAACCTCACTTTGTTTTTATCAACTATTTTTACTTCTTTGATTGGCTCCAGATATTTTTTGTAATAAGGTGCCTCCCACTTTTTCAAATATTCATAGGTAAATTTTACATCTTCGACAGTTAATGGAGTCCCATCACTAAACTTCAGGCCTTCTTTCAATATTACATCAATGGTCGTGTCATCAACGGCATTAACACTCTTCGCAGCCCACATGCTCACTGATCCGTCAGGGGCCACCTGTACAAGTCTGTCGTAAACCAACTGGAGAAACCTAAAATCGTTCTCTTGGAACGCCGCTACGGGATTCCAGGTCCTTAGGTCTTCAGTTAACCCGAACTTTACCACCCTATCAGTCCCCTTCGGATTAACCCTAGGGTAGTTCCATATTGATTTTAACGCTCCAGAGGCAGGGACGTAGTCGAGTTCAACCCTTGATACGTTCATTCCATAGTTGTCTATAGCAAATAAAACCACAGTTAACGGCTGATCGTTGTAGAGTATCTCCTGCAACTTGTATATGAGCGCTCTTCTCTTCTCAGGGTCGTAGATTTTCAATTGTTCTTCGCCGATTTTGTCGAAATCTGGATTCTTATACTCCCCGGTATTCCAGCCACCGGGCACACTATAGCTCGAATGAAATTTGGCGTTTGTGAAGAAATCAGGCTCCAACCTTGCAGGATGGTCGCCGTAACTAGCCATAATGCAATCGAATGTACGAGTCTTAAACCATATTTCTACCATGGGGTTGGGAAAAACCTCAGGCTTGACCTTTACACGCAGCCCGAGCTTTCTCCACTGTTCGGCTATGTAATTGGCCATTTCGTGATCTGTTAAGAACTGTTCTGGTGTATACGTCAAAACATTTATTTCCGGCAGCGGCTTGAACTTTTCTGCAGCATAACTGTTTGGGATAGACAAAACCAACGCTACGATAGTCACCGTAATCAGAATTTTTTTCATCATTACCCCTCCTCTCAATTTTCTAAGTTCTTTAGGATAACACATCTCTTAGGACACAAGTCTCTCAATAATTTACCCTCCTTTCTCTCCCTTAAGGAGACCACTCTGGGCATGCCCCATCACAACGGCTCGGATAGCTTCCACATGAGGCCAGTAGCACACATTTGGCATATTCTAAAGATATTAATGTACCACTGCACTAGCACTCAATTACCAGGGATTCCAAGTCTCGAGGGTACGCCGTCAGAATTTCACATCCGCCTTCGGTTATCAGAACCGTGTCTGAGTGTCTGAATCCTCCAAGTCCCGGGATATAGATCCCTGGCTCAACGGCAAACGTCATACCCGGTTTCAAAACAGTTTTGTCCAAGTGTCGTAGGTAGGGGGGTTCATGATATTCCAGGCCCATTCCATGGCCCGTCCTGTGCCCCCCCCACGTCTCAGGTCCGTATCCGGCCTTCTTTCTTACCTCTCGTGCCGCCTCGTCGGCCTCTTCAGCCGCGACTCCCGGCTTCATTATCTCGATGGCGGCTTGCTGGGCATCCGCCGCTGCATTGAAGGCCTTAGCCATGCTCTTGTCCGGTTGTCCAATAAAGAAGGTCCTCTCGCACTCGGCGGCGTATCCATCTACGATGTCTTGTCTAATATGAACCGCAAGATCACCCTTCTGCAAAATACGGGATGAAGAACACTGATGCGGCTTGTACGTCTTCGGTCCAGAAAGAGTTAAACCAACCAACAGCTCAACGGTATGCCCAGCGATTTTTTCTGCGACCTCCTTTCTGATCGCCTCGTCGCCCGCGCCGTCTAAAGCAAATTCGCTCACCCCTGCTCCGGCGGTTTCTAAAGCTGCCTTCAAAGCCACAACCGCTATATGGGCCGCTTTTCTCATGAGCTCAATCTCTTCTTCAGATTTGATCATCCTCATTTGTGCGATGACTTCACCTCCATCTCTGAAGGAAGCGTTGGGCAGCTTTTTTCTCAGAAAATCGTAGTACTTGATCGGCAGATAGTCTTCTTCTACACCAATGGCTGATTTTTCTAAATTCTTCTCTCGTATGGCGTCCAGGAGTAAATCAAAAGGATCCTCTTCAGGCCATATGTCATACGATCCTGTGAAAAAAGCGAAACCCCTCTCGTCCTTAAGTATGCCTTTAATGCCTCGTGCTGTATTGCTCGGCACCTCCACATAAGCCCGAAGATCTCTCACCCACCCCCCTTCTTTCGCGGCGGCCTCATCTAACTTGGGTACTATTAGAACTGGTTCCTTTTCGGCGGGAACAACTGTTATGACCCATCGAGTATAATCTAGTGCACGAAAACCGCTTGCGTACATAGTGTTCGAAGGTTTCGCCAGAACTAGCGCATCAATCCCCAATTCAGAGATCTTTCTTTGTATCCTCTCAATTCTTGGTTTCATGAAGCCTCCCTCCTAATTTATTTTTCTACTAACTCACTATCGACAATTTCTACCTAAGCAATCCCTTCACACCGAACTATCACTTCGTCTAATGTTCTCTCTTGCATTGTATTCCTTCTCCATTATCCGATTGAAATATCTGATATGATCTTGCATAAAAGTTTGAGCCTTTTGGGAGTCTTTTTTTTCGATAGCCTCCATAATTTTACATAGGTCCCGATAATTCTTTACTTGTAATCTACGCCTTTTTGATAAAAAACGGTCAAAGTATTTATAAATGTTTTCGTAAATTGTATTCAAAATGGATTCAAAAACTCTATTTCTTACAATTCGAGATAAACTCAGATGAAATTCGTTGTCTTTGGTTATGACTGCTTTCCAATCAAATGGACTTGCCTCCAAATCATTTTTTATTGATTCAAGAATGTTATTTAGCTGTCTCAGATCCACTTTCTTAGCTTTTTGCGCTGCCTTCGCAGCAATTAATCCTTCTACCGCCTCCCTGAATTCAGCCAACTCTTTCAAGGTAATTTTTTGATCCCGGAGCAAAAGATCGAGACTCTCACTCATCAGCTTGTTATCCACTGGGCATATAAAGGCTCCTCCACGAACACCCGTCTTGATAGTAATTAGTCCTTTTTGTTCCAGAGCCCGGAGTGCTTCCCGTAACGTTCCCCGGCTGATCTTGAATATTTCCCTAAGCTTTCTTTCACCAGGAAGTTTATCACCTTCCTTGAGTCTCCCTTGGAAGATAGACTCTTGGATTTGAGAAATAACATCCTCAAATGCTCTATTTTTTTTGGCCTGTTTAAACATAGATAAGATGCATGAATATTAGAATGGTTAAACCATTACATAAATAAAAAAAGCTGTCAAGGAAAAAATTTTCACATTTAAAGGGAAGTTTAAAAAATTAATCACTGGCCATCTTATTCTTGATCATTTCCCCAAGGGCCCTGGACCTTTGGGTGGCCACTTCGACAGTATTCATGAGGGTGGTTCTCAGCCCACCCTCCTCTAAGGTGTGAAGCCCTGCAATGGCTGTTCCTCCAGGGGTGGTCACCATATCCTTCAATTTCCCGGGATGCTCTCCTGTTTCAATCAGCATCTTAGCGGCACCGAGTAAGGTTTGAGAGGCCAGAATCAATGCATCATCCCTTGATAGCCCCACTTTGACTCCCGCATCCGCTAAGGCATCGATGATGAGGAAAATGTAGGCAGGTCCGCTTCCGCTCAACCCTGTCACTGCATCAAGAAGGTACTCGTCAATGAATAATGATTTTCCAACAGAATCGAAGATCGTCTTTGCCATCATCAAGTCTTCCTTAAGGGCATGCCTCCCCCCTGCTATGGCCGAGACACCTTCGCGGACAGAAACGCAGATGTTCGGCATGACCCGGATCAATTTCAGTTCCTTTTTTGCACAGGATTCGATCGCCTCCAACGGAACTCCGGCAGCGATGGAGATGATCAACTTTGAGAGATTGAGATATTTTGCAATCTCTTCCACGACGTTTTTCATGATCTGAGGCTTCACGGCTATGATGATAAGGTCAGATTGCTTCACCACCTCTGTATTATGAGAAGTACCTTTCACTCCATATTTCTCTCGTATCGCCTTCAACCTTTCAGGTCGTGTATCAGAACACAAGATCTGGTCTGGTCGACAGAGATGGCCATGTA
>Ga0315289_10008145_pt1 | contig 15173 bp, 17 predicted proteins | sample YL17G11_40_MG_FD_203452 | JGI IMG/M metagenome (GOLD analysis project Ga0315289, IMG submission 203452) | Sediment microbial communities from Yellowstone Lake, YNP, Wyoming, USA - YL17G11_40 | ecosystem: Environmental > Aquatic > Freshwater > Lake > Sediment | place: USA: Wyoming | collected... | reverse complement strand
TTCCTTCATATTTCTTATTGAATGCCTCTGTTGTTCCAGGAGGAATTGTGCTTTTAATAACCGCAATTCTATTTCCGGGTACAGCAGCAAGCTCATCTAAGACAGATTCAACAATTGAAATGTCTGCGCTTCCATCTTCATACATTGGAGTTGGGACACAAACAAAGTAAACACCAGAAAATCCTGGTGTTGCACCATCTTCAAGATCACCAATTAATTCTGATATTGTTGTTGGGCAACCACCACAAACATCACCAAGACACGGTTTTGCTTCTGACACATAATGTCCGGCTTTGTCATATGCATAAACATCAAACCCTCGTTCATGCATTACTGTTGTTAGAGAGCCGCCGACAAAACCTTGACCTATAACTGCTATAGACTTTTTGTTGTTCATTTAAGAACTATACATGGTTTCAGCAGAACAATAAAGTATTTATCATTGTGAAAAGAAAAAAAGAGATGTCAACATTGTTGGCCCTTGCTGGTCAAATATTTTTTTGGACAAGTCTCTTCTTTATATCTTATCTGGCGATTATAGAAATTGTGGTTGGAAAACTATTGGCAGATATAGTTCAAGTCATGATACACATGACCAGTCTTTAGTCAATCAATATCCGTCTTTAAACCAACCATCACCCTTTAAAAGAAATCCAGCTCCAAGTGAAATAAGTCTCTTAATACTTCTCTTTTTACAACCAGGACATTTCTTACGAGGCTTAGCCTTGATACTGTGCTCAATCTCAAATACGTTATTGCACTTGCTGCATTCATACTCATAAACTGGCATTGTTGTTATTTCCTCAGCTAACTGGTTCGTTTGGTTTGTTCTTGATCAATGCAGCAAAGGTAAATGTTGCTGTTTCCATTGCCTTCTTCTCATAATCAGAGAGTTTTGAACCTTTCAATTCACGCTCTGTCATAAGCTGACAAGCCACAGAAAATATCTTAGATAGTCTCTCTGGATCTTTTGAGAAACCAGCCAGAACAACCATCAGAGCTAGATCATTGTCCATACTTTCAATTGATTTGTGCCACAGTTTGTTTTTATAGTCTTTTCCTTGTTGATTATCAGACATTGGCTTGTTCGTCCTTGTTTGGTTCTGGTTCAACAACTGAGTTAGTGATCAGTTGTTCAATTGGATTGGGTGTTTGTGTAAGATCAAGTGGGACTGATAAGACATCAAAAGTCTTAGCAACATGCTCATTCATAAGATTCTTTTTTCCGGTATATGTTTTGAAATCCCAGATAGTCTTTCTCTCTTGCATGAGAGTGATCCAGCATTTCTCACCAAGAGGAGTCATGATCTCTGCTCTAATCCAGGCTGACATTCCTGCCTGATATTCTTTAGAGGCAGAATAAAACTGTCGGTTATCAAGATAAAGAACACAAGTGCCCTTCTTGATTCTGATTGCTGGATTCTCTGTGTTGCAATCGTCATATGGCATACTTGTATCTGCGGCAGTTACACCTGGTTCTCGTTGAGCAAAGACTTCTTCTTTGACTCTAAGCAAAGTTCCTACCTTAAACAAGGTTACCTTGGGCGTAAGTTCATAACTCGACATTGTTGTTATTCCTTTGTTGATTGACTCATCACTAAGTTCAAATCCAGAATAACACATTTTACAACACAAGTAAAGGGAAAAATTATTTTAAGAATTTATCCTTAAGCATGGCCATTATAATATTTTCATAATAACGCTTAAGTTTTCCAGCCCTATCGGAATCCTCAATTGAATTTTGGATAAACATTTTCAATCCAATTGTATCAATTTCATTTTCGGGGTTTAACTCTGGGAACTTGGCAAAAAAGTTCCTCATTTTGTCGTAAGCTTCAACAGGGGACAAACCCGCAGACTGTAGTTTTTCTACAACATCAACAATCTTATTGAGTTTGTCATAGATTGGTTCTCTTTGTTTATCCTTCATCTTACGGACATAACGATCGGCAATTTTAGCAGAAGACTCTGATGTAAGAAAGACTTCTTTGAGAGTAAGTCGTCGTGTCGGGCTCATGGTCTATTCTTTAACTTCATTATCTTTATTTGTAGATCGTCATTCAAATCTTTGGTTTCATGAAACTTCTTGATAAGAGCCTTTACGCCACCACAGATTGACAATCCACCAAACTCTGGTTCCATGGCCAACATCAACCTAATATCTTCTAAAAGACCCAAATACTGTTTGTTCTCATTCATCAATCGTTCAATAACTTCATCATGTTTGATTGGGGGATGGCTGCCAGCAGGCGGTAAGGTTGATTCTTTGTTGGTCATACTTTTAACTATGTCCTTTTTTCTGGTTGTTGTTAACAAATAAGTGAAGGCAGAAGAGAAATACTGTTACGCCAAATCTCTTCTGCCTTCCCAAGTGGTTTATTGACACGTTGTTTTGTTTCCACAGACAATCCATTTTAGAACTGTGCCCGCTTAGCGCAGGTTTATCATTGTCAATTCAACATGTCTTTAAATATCATCTCAATGTAGTTTCATCTGTTTGGTGGTAATCTTCATTGGCTTACGAATGACACGCCTGTTAAGGATTGCGATTCGCATGGCCTCAGCCAAATCTTCGCTCTTAATCTTCTCAAACTTGGCAACAGCAGGCTTACCAGGTCGAGTAACGATATTGATTGCAGGCTTGTTGTTGTTTTCTACCTTTACAGTAGACACAACAGGAGCTAGAATCTTCTTACGATATCCGCTCTGAAGTGAATAGGTGTTACTATACCACACTCCATCAATGAACTTGCCTGCCTGCTTATTGACAAACATGGTGCGACTGTCAGAAGTCATGAATACCATCTTGTTATGCTTGCCAATGACATTCTCAAGCTTGTGAATGTAACTCAGACGATAACTTGGATCATTGGCAAGAATCTTCGCACGAAACCTTTCAGAGAAAATCTGAGTGTCACTCTTTTTATCATGCTTGGGCATGTCAAAGATAGTGCCATTGTGCATGACATAAAAGTCAATGCCATCTGCATCCTTATCAAGGATCTTGAACGGATGACACTGAGCATCTGCAATAACACCTGTAGTGCGCCAGCGAAGGTGTAGAGAATAAGCGAATCCGCTTAGTTCCTGGGCCATACTCCAAATCTGATCAAAGTCACATAGACCCTTGATTGTATTCAGACGACCACCCTCTACCCACATAAAGCCATACCCGTGTGGGTTATTACTGTAAGCAACCTCCAAGTGACTCTTGTTTAGTTTCTGACCAAGATGGTTATATAGAATCACGCACATGGTTATTTGCTCACATTCATAAATAGATTGGCGCCCTCGGAGGGATTCAAACCCTCATAGACAGGATTAGAAGCCTGCCGTTCTATCATTAAACTACGAGAGCTGATCACTGACATAAATATATCATATCACACCAAAGGAAAATAGCAAGAACTATTTTAGCTATAATGCAACTTTCAGTGCAGATGGTAATTCTTTTAACAAATCTCTGGATTGTAATGTAGGTTCAAACACTACAGCCGTTAATTCATCATTGAAATCTGGCTCACAAAAACAGGCATGAGCTATATTTTGTGAACTAGCACACAAAATGAGTTGACTAAGGTATACCTCATCTGGGGCCTCTAAGAATGCGATATAGTTTGAGGTCTTATACCAGGCTCTTTCTATCTCAGGATGTTTCTCCATAAACTCTCTCATTGCGTGCATTCCCTGACAGGCACGAGCACCTGGTGTAAGATCGCTTCTAGTGACCACGTAGAGCTTTGGTTGCCATTGATTCTCAATATCCATATTACCCTACCTGCTCGACCTTAGCGGCCTTTAAAGTGCTTTTAATTAATTCTAATGACCATTTCTCTTTATTCTCTTTCGAGCCATAGGTTTGAATAATCTTATAGATGTTCCTGGTCATCATGATATAGTTGTAATACCATTCTTCAATATCTGTGTTTGGCGATTCAATCTTGGAATATGGAACGCCCCTAAGAAGTCCATAAGCAATCAAATGTACTCTGATAGCTTGAGAGGTGTCATAACATTTAAATGCATGACCATTAAGTCCAGCATTCTCTTGTACAGAACCAATTCTTCTGTTCTCTTTGTTTGTAATCTGTTCAGCAGACATCTTCTTAATCTTAGCCTTGATTATGATCAAACCTTGTTTGTGTTCACTGACAGTTGATGCAATTGTTTCTAATTCTTCTAAATTCATAATAATCTCCATTTATTTGTTACATTGTTCACTTCGGGTTAACGGATAACAATGAATAAGTGGAGGTCCACGAATCTGTTCAATTAATAATGTTTGATATCTACAACATGAATTTAACTATAGCACAAGTCTTTTTGTTTGTCCACAATATTTATCGTCAACATCATGACAAATTTATTAAATTCAAACAGATTTAAACAACTTGCTGGCATCATAAAAGAGAATGTTCAAGAAGCACAACCAGCTATCACAACCGAAGCTACCTGGGAAACTGGTTTTGATTATGACACCGAAACTGGTCAAACAAAAGACCAATTATACGGAGAATTCTCTGACAGATATAAAGATGAAAACGGATTTCGTCCAAGACATGTCAATGCAAAAGAGGTTTCTGTTGAATGGCTTAAAGATGCCATTGATGATTTAGTAGAACGCATGTATGAAAGACGACCTGAGCTTCGTGACTGGGAAAACAGTGGTGGTATGACCGCTCCTGCCTATGATGAAGAAGATAAAAAAGAAGCATATAAACTCGATCTTCTTTCTCATGGTGGACAAGATCCTGATTGGGATAAAGAGAATGCATATAATGACGCACTTGACTCTTTAAATTTTGACAATCAAATAGATCCAAAGGATCTTGAGGATGATCCAGCAAATGCTTCTCCTCCAATGAGTGAACCAATGGGTCATAGAAACAGAAAAGAAACTAAGTGGTAATCAACCTAAACTCTTAGAAAAAGAAAAAGCCCAGAACAGCAATGTCTGGGCTTCTTTGTTTCATATTAAGTTTTGTGTATTTGTATTAGAGCGATACGTGTAGACGTGCCCAAACTTGGTTTGCAACCTCTGAATGGAATTGCAGAGCCGCTTCAAGCCGAGCATTTGGGGACACATGGAATACCATGTTAGGTCCAACGCTGTAGTCTGATGTGCCAGGAGTGCGAGCCATTAGTACACGGTTCTCTGTTTCAACACCAAGACCAACCTTTGGTACAAAGCTGGTTAGGAGATATTCTGCCATCACGAAACCATAAGCAGAAGTCTTATTGAGATCCTCAAGGCCTTGTAGACGTAGATTTCCCCAAGCATATACGTTATCGGTTAGGGTTAGAGTACCACGAGCATCAACTACGCTTGTTGCGTTTGCTGCTGGTAGCGTAAGCACACCAACATGTAGAGCAGCCTCTAGTTTGTCAGAATTGTGAGATAGACCAACGCCAGCCAAAACATTGCTTGGTGCAGCAACAGTTGGAACTTCCAACACACCGCTTAGACCAAAGCCTGGTTCAGTTGACTTTCCCTGCAAACGTACACGAGCGCCGTAATCCTGAGCAAGTGCAGTACCGCTCACCATAAGTGACAACACAGAAATCGCTAGCAGCTTTGTAAAATTTCTCATACTATTCAATACCTCAATTATGTTTAAACTGTCACCAGTTATTGATGACATAAGATATATCCTAACATGAGTCTATTGGATTGTCAACCAATTGAATATGAATTAATATAGTTTCCAATTAATAAATTTGGAGGAAGATGTGGGATTTGAACCCACGGGGCTTTTACACCCTACTGTTTAGCAAACAGCTACCATCGGCCACTCGGTCAATCTTCCAAAACTCCACGCCACACAGGATTTGAACCCGTACAAATAAGGTTGGAACTTATTATGCTACCATTACATCAATGACGTATAAATTGGAGGCCCAAGAAGGAATCGAACCTTCGTCCATTCTTTTGCAGGGAATGTACCTCGACAGAGAATTGGGCCAATATAAACTAAATTTGGTGCAAGTGATAGGAATCGAACCTACGAGGTCTAATTTGGCAAATTAGTGCTATACCATTAAGCGACACCTGCATTTGAAAACATTTGGTACAGGACTTGGGAATCGAACCCAACATTATTCCACGTTGTCACCATGGCGTATTCCCCAGCTTACTCGTCCTGCATATAAATCACATTCCTGCATCAACACCAGAATCTGGTTGGGTTAACCCACTGTCAGGTAATTCAATCACTACTCTTACTGTGATAACTGGATCGTCTGTCTTTATATGTAAAGTACAAGCGACAACTATCAATGATAGTAAACATACTGCTATTGAAATTCTTGGATGCTGCTTAATATAGTTTTTCATGTGTTATGATTAACTATATTGTAATTGGAGCCCTAGCCCAGAATTGAACTGGAATTTCTTCTTTACCGAAGAAGGGTAATAACCACTATACTACAAGGGCATTAAAAAATTGGTTCGGGATGCAGGTTACGCTCCTACGTTAAAAGATTCAGAGTCTTCCGTCTTACTATTAGACGAATCCCGAAAAACAAAACAAATTGGTACTCTTGAGTGGAGTCGAACCACCAACACTTGCATTCTAAGTGCAATACCTCTGCCAGTTGGGTTACAAGAGCATAAAATTGGTCAGATATGAGAGATTTGAACTCCCGACTTTTCGCTCCCAAAGCGAACGTTCTTCCAGGCTGAACTAATATCTGATAAAAAAGCTTATGTGTCTCTCCACATCTTTTGTTAAAAATTTGGTGGCTATAGTTGTGCTCGAAACAACTTGACAACCGTATGAGAGATGTCCACACTCCATGTGTTTATAGCCATAAACATTACACATATCACTACTTTGCCAGTATTAATCGATATGACTGCTTCTTTCGTGCCTATGTGTAATATACAAAATTGGGGTGCCTAGCGGGAATCGACATAATTATATCAATGAAACCGCTTTACACAAAACAAGAATTTTTGGTTGCTAAAAGCAGAGATAAACTTTATTGCTTATGCTATCACTGTAACAACCCATTTTCATTAGTAAAACATGAAATAATGAAAATTTTAAATGGAACAAAATCACGAAACAAAGGAAAATATTGCAACAAAAAATGTTCTTCTTCATCAAGAAGAAATAAATTGACATTAAATTGTTCTGAATGTAACTTACAAATTTTTAGGCTTCCAAGTGAAGTTAAGAAGTCTAAGACTAATCGTTATTTTTGCAATCATATATGTTCAGCAACATATAACAATAAAAACAAAACACATGGAATTCGTGTCTCAAGTTTTGAGCTTTATTGCCAATCAAAATTGATTACCGATTTTGATCTTAAATTTGTCTTTAACGATAAGAAGAAAATAGGAACAGAGCTTGATATCCACATTCCTTCAATTAATTTAGCCATAGAACTTAATGGGATATTTCATTTCAAACCAATTTTCGGAGATTTGAAGTTGACACAAATTCAAAACAACGATAAAGAAAAAATTAACAAATGTAAAGACGCACAAATAACATTGCATGTTTTGGATATCTCCAAATATCAACAATCAACAAAACATGCAAAAAGTGATGTTTACAATCAAGTTAAACAGACAATCATCAATCATTTGGCCACATGTGATACATGTGTTTCTAGCTAACACCACGGAGAGGTAGATTGATTTATTAGCCGGTGCCTAGCGGGAATCGAACCCTGCATAACCTGTTTCACAGACAAGTATCTTAACCACTAGAATATAAGCACCATAAAATTTATGTGTCTCTCCACATCTGTCAAGTCTGGCGTCAATAGCCTTACGACTTTGTTTTAAAAATTGGTGGGTTCACCGGGAGTCGAACCCGGACGGACGGTTTAAGAGACCGCTATGCTGACCATTAACATCATGAACCCATGGAGCTGGCAGTGGGAATCGAACCCACCTGATCTTGTTTACAAGACAAGTGCATAACCACTATGCTATACCAGCAAAAAATTGGAAACTATATTAAATTGTCAATTGAACTTTGGCGTCTCTGGCAGGAGTTGAACCTACAACCTCTTGGTTCGTAGCCAAGTGCTCAATCCAGTTGAGCTACAGAGACATTAGATTTTTAAAGAACATCACGAAACAGATAATGATAATAAATTTGGTGGGGAGTCTCGGAATCGAACCGAGTTCTCTGGGTCTTCAATCCAGCGCTTGTGCACACCATGCTAGCTCACTCCCCAAAATAACCCTTTCGGGTGTCTTCCTCGGGAGCTTACATCATTTATTGTCGTGATGTTTACGCCCTCGGTTGCTACCGTCAGGGCGTATGTAAATTACATACTTCCCTGTGCGGGAGCGAGACTAAAGCTTTGACGATGCCAGCATGTCATGCCCGGCTTTCGAGTTTGCTTTGGTGTCTGCACCATATGTAGTTTACTTGTAGTCATAATAAATAACACTCTTCTTTTATCTCACAACGACACTGTTGTTTGTGTTCGTTGCGTGTAATCTTTAACTATTACTAACTATACTATTCTTCTCTCAAGATGTCAACAATTAATTTCACATGCTTGTGAGATTTCTCAATCTTTTTATAATGTAATATATCTTACAATTATTCAATCGACGATTCATCCTTTGAAACACAATAAAAAGTGGCTGTAACACGCTCACCCTCTAAAGCATTGTGATGTTGTAACCAGCAGCGAACTTCGAGCCCGTACATATCCCATATTCTTCTGATTGTACCATATCTGAATGGGAAACCATACATGTCATTGGAGAATCCTCTATCTGGACCACCAATGGCTGGAATTACTGGATATGAACCAAGAGCTTCATCTACAAGTTGACCAATTGTTTTATATGATTGTCTTTGTAATTCTACTTTGTAGTTTGTGGGAAGAGGTCCGCCCGTGCCTTGCCAATATTGTGGCGCAAACACTTGTACATAACCAAATATTCCAAAAACAATTGTATCTGTAATAACAACATCTTTTGTAAACTGTGCTTCCGCTTCTTCTATTTCAAGAGCCTTACCAGTTGTTGGTCTAACATAAAATGTAGATCCATTTTCATAACTGAATGAAGCTGTAACTTCATTGGCATTGTAGGAATTATTTAAAAAGGTTATAGAGCCACTTTGATAGTTGACGACATAATCTCCGCCAGTAGATGCAAACGCCTCTCTAACGGACTGTGTAACCCCATTGGCGACCACTACAACTTGGTAGCCATGATCTACATCTTCTTTAAGACCATCTTCATCAAGTACCTTGCCGTGTTCCATGTCAATCCAATATGGATATGAACTAGAAAACACGGTTCCAGAACCAGAAAGAACTTCAGATGTTCTTATTGAATCACCAAACCAACTTGTTCTGTCACAAAAATTATGGGAAGCCCAGATTGTCTCCGAACCTTCTCTACCTGCTATTGCCACTAGAAGTGCTTTATTCTCTGTCTGTTTTTTTTCTATAGCTTTGTTGCAAGAAATTTTGTGTGAATTTTCAAACTCTGTTTTATCTGCGTCATTTTGTTCTTGACTGTATAATTCTTCTGTGCCGACTGGAACTGTTGTTTTCCAAATTTTACAAATGTGAATTTCTGGTCCATCATAGCCCCAAATAGAATAGGAATCTACCTCTTCTTTATATTGCATAAGAAAATTTTTAGAAGAATAAATGGATTTGAATTCGGTCCAATTATAAATATGGGTTGTAAAATGTGAAGAAAATTCTGTTGACATGTTATACTTCCGTCCAATATGCAGTAAAAGATATTTGTGTTGCTGTTGTTAGAGCCACACCAATTACAGATCTAATTTCAAAACCTTCTGCAGAACCTGATCTTAAAATGATTGGTTGACCTGATTTTGAAGAGTCAAATAAGGTATATTGTGTACCTGTTGAAGCACCACCAATATTTTCCGTAATAAGGTCGCCGACAACTCTTGTTGGTGCGGCGGCACCAACTCTCAATATTCCGGTACTCCCAGTAACTGTACTCGCTGCACTTGATCTATCTAATGGTGTTGGCGGATAAACAAGCCCACCTGGAGTTGCATTTTCTGCTGTTATAAATGCACCACGTAATGACAAGTTGCCGGCTGCGCCACCGCCAGTTGAAACAGTAATACAATATATCTCAATACGTTTGGCATTTGCCGCAGTATGCCAAATATATCCAACACTGGTTACCGTTGTGGCGGCAGTACCAGATCCAACAGTTCCATTACTGGAACCCGCATATGTTGTTATACTTGGATATGTGGTTCTTACACGACCAATTTTGTCGGTTTCTATTGTATACACATTTGTTCCATCAGAACCTGCAATTAGAACAGGATTTCCAACAACAACGGCAGCATTTGGTGTACGACCTTCAACCTGACCACCATAACTTGCAGATGATAATGTTATTAGGGTACTTCCAGTGATTGTTTGAACCGATGGAAAATTTGAAACAGAAACAGGTAAAGTAATACTTTGGTCTATCTTGATAGATTGAGTTACGGGAAAGTTGTTCTGTGTAACAGAACCAGTTATTGTTACAACCTGTGATATACCAACAGAACCTGTGATAGTTTGTGTTGCTGGGAAATTTGATACAGAGACTGGTAATGTATTGGAACCAGTAATAAACACAGAAAGATTACTACCAGAGACAAAAGTCAAACCATTGATTGAACCAGTAATGACTTGTGTACCGTCCGTTAGAACTTTAATTGGTCTTAGATTTGTTCCATCACTGCCACCGGCCAAACTTGAGGATAATGGAATTGCGGCATTGTTACCAGCTACTGATGGATTAGATGATACCGTAGAGATTGAACCAGTAATAAATAAAGTTCCATCAGTTGCAGTTTTAAATGTTCTAACATTTGTTCCATCTGATCCAGCTGCCAACAAAGGACTACCAGAAACTGGTTGGCCATTTGAGATTAGACCTTGAACAGTTATTGGTTCTCCCTGAAAATCATTGTCAATTTGAATTCTGTCAACATTGGAAAAATAATAATAATCAATGGCTAGTGTAGTAGCGGTAACGACGGCAGAATTCAATGTTCCGGCATAAACATCCATTGAATCATATGGACCTGGAATATGTTGTTGATGTATAGCTACAACAATTCCATTAATGCTCAAAGTTACTTGAGTACCAGAAACATCTATCTTATAAACATTTAGATTGTTTGTGGTTGCACCATTGGGCAATGTTACTGATGTTGTTTGTGTATCAACTGCTGCTGAACTAAAAGAAGTAATAAAATTAACTTGTGTATTAGATGTACCAGTAAAACTAACAATCGCTTGTTTATTTGTCGTTGCAAATGTATCCCTAAACCCTATTATTGTAGTTTGGTTGGCTATTCTTTGTGAAATACTAGCCATAACAGATAGAGTATAAGGATTATAATCGGCAGCACGACGGATATAACCAGTTGCTCCATTGGCTGTTCCGCTGCCAATGGAAACTAGTGAATTTGCTACAATTATACTTCCACCTGTTGGTGTGACAGTCAACCAATCTGAAATAGTTGCAGTTGCAGTTGCAGTTGTTCCAGTATATGCCGTTGATAATGAAACCGTGGAGTCATTTCCAACACTTTCTACTTGTGCAAAAAATACTTCTGAGTCTGTTGTTTTTTTAATCCACTGACCTACCAATACTTCTGTTAAAAATATACTTCCAATTCCTGAGATAACTGCAGAACCATTAGTAAAGGTTGCAGTGCCCGTTAAACTAGAAGATAAACTTGTACCTGGAAAATCGTCTCTAAAACTTCCTTCATCAGTAAGAACAGTAGAATGAGTTTCAAGTCGCTTCGACCCATCTAGAGTTATTGGAGTTTGGGTGCTTGCGGCGTAGTTAGAGGGATTTGGAGAAAATGAACTATATGTGTATCCAAACAATTTTAAAAATTGATCACTAGCAATAACAACAGGTAATGATGCTGTCATTACTTTTTGTCCAACAAAAGGTAGTGTTGAACCAAACCAAGAGTCAATTTTTACAGATTGTGTTGTAGGAAAATTAGATACTGATAGCGGGAAATTAACATTATCAAAATGTACGGTTCCTGTTACTGGGAGAGTGTTGGAGCTGGTTATAAACACCGATAGGTTAGAACCAGAAACAAAGGTTAAACCATTTACGTTAACAGAGCCTGTAATTGTCTGTATGTTGGGGAAATTACTTACAGATATAGGAAGATTTATATTATCAAAATGTACAGTACCTGTAATTGTTTGGATTGTAGGTAAGTTAGAAACAGAAACTGGCAAAGTGATTGATTGATCAATCTTGATAGATTGGGTTACAGGAAAGTTGTTCTGTGTAACAGAACCAGTAATCCAAATTGGGTTTGCAGATGCAGACCCAAATGTAGTCACACCATCATTAAACAATACTTTCCATGGAATCGAACCTGATGTTCCTTGGATTACGGCTGAAATGGGATTGTTAACTGTTACGGAGCCTGTGATGGTTTGTGACACGGGAAAATTGCTGACAGATACAGGTAATGTAATAGATTGATCAATCTTGATAGATTGGGTTACAGGCTGGTTTATCTGGAAGAAACTACCTGTGACAAGCCAAGATGTAGAACCAGATATTCCCTGATTTACAGTTGAAACTGGGTTGTTAACTGTTACGGACCCAGTTATAGTTTGAACTGAAGGGAAATTGCTTACTGATACTGGCAAATTAACATTATCAAAATGTACCGTACCAGTAATCGGCAAAGTTATACTTTGATCAATTTTAACAGATTGGGTAACTGGGAAATTGTTGACCGCAGTTGAACCAGTTATAGAGACTATTTGTGATATACCTACAGAACCTGTGATTATTTGAACTGAAGGGAAGTTGCTTACAGAAACTGGTAAGTTGGCATTGTCAAAATGTACAGTGCCCGATATTGTCTGAATACTAGGAAAGTTATTGACAGAAACAGTGCCGGTTACAGACTGGGTTACGTTCGTGCCAATGTCAACTAATTTAACAGATTGAGTTGTTGGAAAGACAGTTGGATTATTTACAGTGACAGATCCAGTTATTACTGCTATTTCTGACAAAGAAACAGAACCTGTAACTGTTTGAACAGATGGAAAATTACTTACTGATACTGGTAAATTGGCATTATCAAAATGGACAGTGCCAGTCACAGTTTGTATTGTAGGAAAGTTTGAAACAGACACGGGAAGTATAATAGTTTGATCAATCTTAACAGATTGAGTAATTGGGAAATTATTAACCGTAACCGAACCAGTAATTGTTTGGATTCCACTTGGTATGGACGTTAATGATCCTGTAACAAATAAATCGCCCGCTGAATTAACATGCATATATAATGCAGTTGAACCAGATACACCCATCTGGATATATCCCGATTGAGAGGCTGCTGTTATTACTTGGCTTTGTGAAACTGCAAGTGGGACCAAATTCCCATCAATCAGCGCAATTGCATCATCATTAAAAGTTAAACTCATACTACTTGTTTAGTAAGTAGTATTTTACTAATAATGTATATTCCTGTTATGTTGTTTTAGCTACTCAGCACAACATTTCTTACACCAATATAAAGACCAATGCAATTGAAGTCTACCAAGACAGAAACAATCTAATGGACCATCATAGTAATCATGGAATCTTCCCCAACGAGAACAATGTTCATTCCAGAATATTTCTAGATATGAACCGTTTTCACGCCAGTCTTCAATCCTGTCTTTTTTATCTTCTGTTTTGTATTCTTTAACAAATCCAAATCCAAGATCTTCAATTTTAAATGTCCATCTGAAGTGCATCAACTGATCCCCACTTTTCTATGGGGATTTAGATAATCTGCGACTCTTACTGAGAACAATCTCACTCATCAACCCATTCAATTTCTGTAGAACCACCATGGCCATGAATGTAAATCATTTCAACGTGACTATGATAAATTCCCATCGAGGATGTTTCTGTGGTCCACTTGATACAACAAGTTCCATCAGAAAATTGACAACCCTCAGCTACGTAACCAGTACCACTAACTCCAGATATATCTTGTTTGCGTTTTAAATAAAAGCGCTTAAACTTTCTGTCTGGTTCATGTTCAGGATGTTCATTGACAATCACTGATAGTTGGGGCTGCTTTCTAGTTGTAGCCGTTTCTTTCTTTTTCATTTTTCCTTTTCTTTCCATCCACAAGTCTCAAAAACAACATCCTTGACAGATTCCAAATGAGTCATGTTGGGCACTCGGCCAGATATTGTTGCATATTTCTTTTCTGTTGCAATGCGTTCATTCATTGCTGCTAAATATTGTTCCTTTGTATCAAACAACAATTCAGAATAGTCTGCGTTGCTTTTTGTTACAGCCCAATATTGAGGAAAACTTTGCCTGATCAAAAAATAAACACTTCGGTAATGTCCAAGATCAACCTTGTAACAGTAATCTCTGAATTCTCCAATAGTCTTGTATTTGTTAAACTGACTTAGCTTAGCCTGCTCAAACTTTTCCTCTACAATTGTTTCATCTGCAAGCTGGCAATAGACTCTCGGTCCACCAAACTTTTCCTTATACTGAGAAACAACAATCGTTCCAGACTTCATTGGCTTACAAATCATCTTATGAGAATTGTTTGGATCAGCAATAACCCTTGTAGACCAATTCTCTAAAAGTGAAGCCGTTATCCTTGCGATGTTTTCAATGTTTGCCCAATAATCTTCATGCCCTGGGGCTAACTTAGCACTCCAATCACCATAACTGATTTGATCAACAAGTTCTGAAGTCCATACTTTTTCTTTTTCCATAATATCCAATTCCTTAGCTACCGACAATATCCAGGCTTTGTTTATGTCTCTAATTAAGCTTTTTAATATTGACATGGAAGACTTCAAAATGCTCGCCATCAATCTCAATTATCTTATACATGGGACCAGAATCATTACTCGATCTTAGATATACTCCACGAGTACCTTCACCAAAGATTTTTCCATGTGATTGCGAAATCATGCCATTCTCTCTAAGCCAGTTCGCATCATAATGCAACGTCCCTGCAATTATTTCAACTATTTCTCCAGGCACGTATTTTGGAAATACTCTTTTTGATTTGTTTTTCATATGTAACTCAATTATAAGCCTAACAAATATCATTGTCAATAGAAAACGTCCTGGGACCATTTATTGTTGGTCCCAGGACGCTTATACTACAGTGGAAACAGATTAG
>Ga0315289_10008143_pt1 | contig 15174 bp, 12 predicted proteins | sample YL17G11_40_MG_FD_203452 | JGI IMG/M metagenome (GOLD analysis project Ga0315289, IMG submission 203452) | Sediment microbial communities from Yellowstone Lake, YNP, Wyoming, USA - YL17G11_40 | ecosystem: Environmental > Aquatic > Freshwater > Lake > Sediment | place: USA: Wyoming | collected... | reverse complement strand
CTCACCAAGGTTTTGCTGGTGCGTGGCCTGAAGGAGGGCGCGTCCTGGGGCTTCCCGAAGGGAAAGCTGGCCCGGGGCGAGACCGACCTGGAGTGCGCGGTGCGGGAAGGGTTGGAGGAGACGGGCTTTGACGCCAGCCTTGCCGTCGCCTCGCCGTCCGACTACATCGAGCTCCACGACAAGCAGCAGCGGACGCGCCTGTTTATCGCGCCCGGCGTGGATGAGGCCACGCCCTTCGCGCCCCTGGTCCGGGGCGAGATCGGCGGCCTGGCCTGGCACCTGCTGGCCGACCTGCCCTCCGACCGGGACAGTGCTGCCCTGGTGTATACAACCGCTGACGGCGTGCGCCACCGCTTCTTCCGGGTCTGGCACTGCGTGCGCCCCCTGAAGCGGTGGATCAAGAGTTATCGGGTGCGGGTGAAGGCGGCGGGTGGGGTGGTACCGGTCGTGAGGGTGGACGCCAGCGCCAGCACAAGCGCAAGCGCCCCGACGCCTGGAGAAGGCAAGAAAGGGCGGAAAGGAGGGAAGGGGCGGGGCGGGGCGGCCGACGGTGACCGGGCCCGCCGGGCGGCCGCCCCTGCCGCCACGGCAGGCCACCTGACCGTGACGGTGGAGGTGGAGGGTGCGGCGGGAGGGGCGTGGGCGCGGTGGGCGGGCTTTGACCGGGCGCGTGTGGTCGGCTGGCTCCTGTGATGTGTGGCGAGAGAAGTAGAGAGAAAGCAGCGGAGCAAAAAACAAAAAAAATGCCCCGTCTCCCTCTTCCCTCCATTATCACCGGGGCCGGCTGGGGCCGCCGCCGCCGTAGCCGCCATAGCCCCCACCCCCACCCCCGCCCCCAGGTCCGCCGTAGCGGGGGCGTTTGGCGTCGCCCCCACCCCCGCCACCACCACCACCACCCCAGCCACCGCCGCCGCCACCGCCCTGGTGGTAGTGGCCGCCACCCTGGCCGCCCTGGTGGTGGTGATGTTGCTGCTGCTGCTGTTGCTGGTGGTGGTGGCCGACGGGGCGCGGGGCAGGCACCGCCGGCGCCGAACCACCTCCCACGCCGCCACCCCCCGCAGCGGCCGCCTCGCGCGCGGCCGCCCGCCGCCGCTTCATGTCCAGCTCGTGCGAGGCCTCGAAGCGGGGCAGGTCCCGGGGCTCGCACGCCCGGGGCTCCCGCACAAAGAACTCGTGGGCGGCCGCGTCAAAGGCGGACGCCCGGGCGCGCGGGTCGAGCGTGAGCAGGCGGGAGAGCAGGTCAGTCGCGCCCGGCGCCCGCTTTTCAACGCCCTTGTCTGCTAGGAAGCCGGCCAGCTGGTTTTTTTCGTACTGGCCCGGCTTGACGTGGGCCCAGTGCTTCAACGTCGAACATCCCGGCATGGTGACCTCGGACGGCGTGCCCAGCAGTCGGGCGATCTTGTCCAGCTGGGCGGCCTCGTCCGCGCCCGGGAAGAGGGGGCGGCCGAGCAAGAGTTCCGCCAGGATGCAGCCGACGCTCCACATGTCCACCTCCGGGCCGTAGCGGGTGGCCCCCAGCAGCAGCTCGGGCGGGCGGTACCAGAGCGTGATGACCCGGTTGGTGAAGTCCCGGTCGCGCATGCCCGCCGCGTCCTGCTTGTATGGGCGGGCAAGGCCGAAATCGCCCAGCTTCAGCACGCCCTCATTGTTGATGAGCAGGTTGGAGGCCTTGAGGTCCCGGTGGAGGACGTTGCGCTTGTGGCAGTAGTTGAGGCCCTGGAGGAGCTGCTTCATGTAGCATTTGATCTGAGCAAAAGGGGAGAAGAGATGATGGAGGGTGCGTGAGAGAGATGTTTTTTTTTGTGGGGGAGCGCGCGCGAACGCGCGCGCGCGCGCGCGCTCATTTCTTGTCCCATGCACACCAACTCACGTGCGGCACAGAGAAGTTGTACTGGCGCCGCTCCATCAGGCCCGTCAGGTCGTGGTCCATGTAGTCGAAGACCATGTAGATGGAGCCCTTGAAGTTGTTGTGCTTGGAGGCTGGGGAATAGAAAATCAAGGGAGGTGAAAGGCGGTGAGAGGATTGAATGGAATGGATGGAGAAACAAACCTCGACCTCTTCTGCCTTCTCTTCTCCATCGCTCACATTGGGACCGGACGATCTCCTTCAGCCGGATCACGTTGACATGGTCCAACGATTTGAGAAGCTTGATCTCCCGGATGGCGGTGATGGGGAAGCCCTCCCGCTCATTGTCCATGCGGACCCGCTTGAGCGCGACCTTGGCCCCGCCCCGCAGGTCGGTCGCCAGGTAGACCTGGCCGTACGTGCCCTCTCCAATTTGCTGTTCCCGGCGATACGCTTGCTCCACGGTGCGGCAACCGCCAAACTGGTCGTCGCCCGCGCCGCCGGCGGGCAGTTCGACGCGCCAGGATGGGGCGGACGGAGCAGGCGGGCGGGCAGCGGAGGGAGGGGCACCTGAGGCTGGCGGGGGGTAGTCGCCGCCGCCGCCGCCGCCGCCGCCACCGCCACCGCCGCCGCCGCCGCCGCCGCCGTAGCCACCGGCACCCACCGGGCGTGGGGCGTAGGCGGCGGGGTCGCCGCCGCCGCCGTAGGCGCCGCCCTCCATTCGACAGAGAGAGAGACGAAAACCGAGAAAAAAAGAAAAGAGAGTGAGTATGCACACTCGTGCGGCTGGGCGCAGGGCGGCGAGGAGGCGAGGGGAGAGATTGGAGCCTGGGGCACCGGTGGGTGTGTGCGTGTGGGTATGGGTGTGGGTGCGTGTGAGCACGGTCGCACGCGGCGAGAGCAGACTCGGAATCGCCTCGCCGCCCAAAATGGAAATGCACTCACTGCCTCAACCTCGACGTGCCCTGCTGTTCTTGTCTCCACCAAAACCCCGCGTGGGGGCGGCTCCCCACTCATCAGGCCGCTCCGCAACACCCCACGCCCTCTGCACTCGACCACACACCACTTGGAGCCATTTCGTCAGAGCCCCTCTCCTCCCTAGCCGCACGGGGCCGACTCTTGAGAGTGTGAGCGCGCAGAAAGAGGGACCCCTGCTTTCTCTCGCCGCGCCCTCTCTCCAAGAATGGCATCAAAATCGATTGCCGGTGCGCGAGGTGGAGTGTGGACGGTGCTGAGTCTGGCTCTAGTTTGGTGCAGTGTTTGAGCGCGAAGGAGCCCCCCCAAAAAACGCGAGACGGACCCCCGCATGCATTTTCTCGACCCCCGCCCTCCCTCATCGCCCAACCCTTCTCTCTCTCTCTCTCTCTCCTCTCGGCGGTGCTGCCCAAGTGGGTGGGTAGCACAGCGCCTGTGGGAGTGCGAGCGGGCTTCACACACTTTCACTCACGTTCACACACGCAGGCGCCCTCGTCGGCGCGGGCACCACCGCCGCCTACTACAATGGCATCGACGTCCTCGGCCTCGCCTCCTCGGCCCTAGCCCGGGCTGCCGCCCGCCCGGCCGGCTCGCCCTCCCCAGACATCGACCGCCTGGTCGCCCTGGTGGAACGCCTCGCCCGTGATTCCCGCGGCGGCGGCGTGACTGTCGTCCACGGCGCCTCGCCCGGCTCGTCCGGCACCACGCTGACCATCCTGGTCCTGCTGGCGGGCGGCGGCGTCGTGGCCGCCCGCCTGGCGGGCGTGTCCCTGATTGACTGCCTCTTCACAACGAGAGCCCAGCTCAGGGCCTCCATCTCCGGCGTCGCGTCCGGCGTCGACGCGCTCGCCTGCAAGCTGGCGGGCGCCCGGGCCTATTTGACCGGCCGCTTAGACGACATGGCGGCCGACCAGGCGGCCACGGGCGGGGCGGTGGGCCGGGTGGAGGGCGACCTCGGCCGCGCGCGGGCAGAGGTGGCGGCCGTGCACGGCGAGGTCCGCGGCCTGGCCGGCTGCCTGGCGTCCCTGGAGGCCGGCCAGCGCGAGGCCCGGGCGTCCCTGACCCTGGCCAACGAGGGCGTCTTCCTGCTGTGCCGGGTGGTGTGCGACCTGGTGCGGGGCGGGCAGGCCGACGCGCGGGGCAAGCCCGTCTCGGCGGCCGCGGCCGCCCTGGACGAGTTTGTGCGCCGCCCGGGCGCGGGCTTGGCGGCCGCGCTGGGTGGGAGTGGTAGCGGCCTGAGTTCCCGGCTGAGCGGCGGCGGCCTGGGCGATGCTGCCCTGGGCCTGGGCAGCGGGCTGGGCGTGTACGGCCAGGCCTGGTCTGCCTCCTCCTTTACCTCTTCCGCGCCGCCCACCACACCGCCGCCCGTCGCAGAGCTGGGCACCTGCACCCGACGGGCCCTGCCCGCGGCGGCGGGGGCGGGCGCGTTCGGGTGGCTCTTTTGATGTTTGACACAAAAAACCCGTGTTACAAAAAGCCGGGCTCCTTCTGTTTTTTTCATGCAAGTCCATCATCTTTCGTTTGGCCGGGTGACGAGGAGGCGCTCCAAAAAGGCGCCTCGCTCGTCCCCGTGTGCGCTAAATTGGGGATGGGGGTGTGGGTTGGGCCCCTCGTAAGACGCGGCTTCGTGTTGGCGCGGGCATTAAAAGCCCCCTGACCAAACACAGCCGCGGCGGGCGCGGCGGAAAGGGAGAGGTTGCTTTCTTTCCCCTTTTCCACCGCCGCGCCCGCCCTGTCTAAAGCTCTATCTTTGAGCACAAGCGGTGTGCGTGTCAATTATAAGGTCTCTCTCTCTGTCTCCCGGGCGCGGGGCAAAATGTGGTCGAGGAAAAGGAAGGGGAGGAGGGGGTTGAGGTGTGTGTGCGCCATCTCTCTCGATCACCATTCCACGCCCTGGACGACCGCGCACATGCGCATGTGGTCCTTGAGGGCGGCCATGGTCATGTAACCCGTGACACAGTGCTGGCAGACTATGGGCGCGTGCAGGGCGGCCGAGCTCTCCTCGGGGGACAGGTAGGGCGGGGGCACGCCCGCCTCCAGGCAGGCCGCCACGTCGTCCGCGGACACAAAGAATGGCGGCCGGAAGGACATGTAGTGCTTACGCGTCCTCAGGCATGCGCCTGCGAGGTCGGAAGACATGGCGTGCAAATGGAGGGGCTGCATGGACGCGACCGAGTGGAAGCCCAGGCGTTGGTGGGCGGGGGGCACCCCCGCGGCCGCCAGCCACGCCCGCCCCGCCGCCGCCATGGCACGGACCAGAGGGCCGTCCGTGGGGCCGAGATGCTGGGGCGTGCCGTGCGGGGTGGGCCCGTGCTGGAGGATGAGGCCGTGGACCCGGGACTTGGGGTAGAGGTCCGGCAAGACGACCAGCCCCCGGCACGGCCACACCGGCGCCCAGCCCGAGCCCGGCGGCGGGATGACCAGGCGCGCGCCAGACGATGCATGCGACCCCGGGTGGGCTGCAATGTTCCACAGGGCGTGGACGGGGTGGTCGGAGTGGGCGCGAGGCGCGCGCACGGACGGCGGTTCGGGCCAGCCGTGGGGCAAGGCCGGCATGATGATGGGCGCGGGGGCGCGCGATGGGACCAGGGCGGCGCTGGCGGCGGCAGCGGTGAGGGCGGCCGCGGAGGCGAGAGCAAAGAGTGGGTCCCTAGGGCCCCCGGCCCCTGCCTCCCCAGGCGGCGCGGGCGCCACAGCCGCGGGAGCCGCGGCCGCGCCTGCCCCTGGCTTTGGCTTCCGGGGCGGCAGGCTGGGCAGGCCGGTCCGCGCGCTCCCGCCAGCACTGTCGGACGAGGCTTTGGGAGGCAGCAGGTCGGAGGACTTGCGGACCGGGAGCGTGTCGCCGGGCGGGCAGGGCGTCGGCCCAGCCGCGGGCGGGCTGGCGGCCGCGTGCTTCAGCACCGCCATCGCGGCCGCGGCGGCGGAGACAGGACCGCCATCGCCGGTAGACAGGGGCGCAAATACCGACGGACCGGCGTTCAGTGGCGAGGGCGGGCTGGACGGGGGCGGCGGCGGCGGCGGCGGCGGCGACGGCCGCCCACCATCCCCACCACCACCCCCAACCTCCCGCCGCCGCTTGGCGGCGCCCTTGCGGCCTTTGCACCCTTCCTCCGACCAGGTGTCGACGGCGGCGGACGCTTCCGCGTCATTGGTGACGACCGTGACCGAGGCGAAGCCCTCGCCATCGCCCACCGCGGGCAGGGCCGCCTTTTTCATGTCAGCATTCATGAGAAAGACCACGTGCGCCGCATCAGGCCCTGCAAGCCCGCCCTCGTGCGTGGTCCGGGCCGCCACCCGTCGCGCGCACTCCGCGGCCGGGCGGGCCAGGACGAGGACATGCATGGGCGCCCCGACCGCCCGGGCGGCGGCCGCGAAGTCGGCGCGGGCGGTGGGGGTCAGGTTGCACCGGTCCAGGACGACCGAGCGCCCCGCCTGGAGGACCGCGGTGGCGACCGCGACCGCGGTCGCCCGCTTGCCGCCGCTCGGCGCCCCGTCCTGGTGGACCCGCCGCCACCGGCCCGGGTCGCGCTCGGTGAGGGCGGCCGAGAAGGTGGACTTGCCGCTGCCGGGCAGGCCGACCAGGACGAGCAGGGTGGCGGGACGGCAGGCCGCAGGCGGGCCGCCCCGGCCGGACGGCGAGGCCGGGTCGGGGAGGCGGGCGGGGCCTACCGTGGCCACCGCCCCACCACCACCCACCGCAACCTGTGCCTGGATGATGGCAGGCACCGCCGGCGCTGCAGTCGCGGCCACGCTCACTGCCGCGGCAGTGACTTTTGTCCCAAAAGCACCGCTCGTATTGGCGCGCCCGCGGCGCGCCCACCAGTCAGCGTGCCAGCGCGGGACCACCTCGGCCGCCAGCGTCGGCAGGCCCCACTCCACCCGGATCCGCCCGGCCGCGCCCGCGCTGCCGGGCGAGACCAAGATCTCGTCCCCGATGCGCAGGTCGACGGGCGTGCCGTCGGCGGGCAGCATCTTGTACTCCCGGGCCGGGCCATTCCGGAGGACTGCGATAGGGCCCGCTCCTGTGCGGGCGATTCGGGCGACAACGCAGGAAGGCGCAGCAGCAGGTTCGCCGCCGCCGCCTTCAGCTTCCACCGCCGTCACGCACGCCGCTTCCCGGCTGACGACCGCCGCCGTCCGGATGAGGGCCCGCCCCAGCGTGCGGGGCAGGGAGAGCGAGGTGCCGTTGCCCATGGTAAGAATGACGGCTGGCACCGGTTGTACCTCAGGGGCGGGCGGCGGCGCACTCGTTTCCGGGTGTGGGTGTTGGGGCGGTCCGGCGAGAAAGGGGGCGACTCCCGGCACCCACCCGCGGCGGTAAGACATTTGAAGAGGGGCGAGACGGGCGTGGAGGGCGTAAGGAGCCGACAAATTGTGACTGTTGACTTGGGGGCGCGAGAAACGCAAATAGAAGGCGCGCGCGCGCCCTGCCACGCGCAGGCTCTTGGTGGGCGCGGCGAGCGATGGGGGTGCCTCTGGGTGTGCCGGGTGGGTTTTGCGCCGGGGGCGCGTGCGCGCCCTGTTGACCCCTTGACCCCTTGACCCCCAAAAAATATATAATAGTTTTTTCCTTCTCTAACCTTCTCTCCACCTCGGCGGCGCCGGCGCCGGCGTCACCCCCACCAACACCCGCCGCACCAGCAGGCTCACCGCCCCTATCCCCGCGCACGCACCCCACGCCGTCCAGCCTAGAGGGACTGTCCCAAAGGCGGGCCCGCCGAATTGTATGATGGCGGCGTGAAGGAGCGCTTCGACCGCCCACACCCCCAGGAAAATGGGGTTGCGTCCCACACCCTCCAAAGGATTGGGCTCGTCCCGCACCTTGCGCGCGTTGACCTGATTCGCCAGCCCCATGCAGACAAAGGCGTGGAAGGCGACCGTGTTGGCCGCCGCGGCCGGGTCGACGCCGGGTGCGGCAGCGACGGCGTCCCCGGCCGCGATGGCCATGGCCCCGCCGCCCAGGACTAGGGCGCCCATGACTGACAATTGGAAGGCCGCCTGCCCGACCACGTGCTTGATCAGGTGGGGCGGCAGGAGCGGGTCATCCGGAGAGGGCGGCGGGCCGTCCAGGACGGTTGCGCCGGGCGGGTCGGTCGCCAGGGCCAGCGCGCCCAGGCTGTCCGCCACCAGGTTGACGTACAGCATCTCGGCCGGCGAGAGCGGGGAGCCGCGCCCCGTCAGCGCGCCGGCCGCGACCGTCAGCACGGCACCGATGTTAATGACCAGCTGAAAGGAAAGGAAAGCTGCCGTCCGGGCGTACACGTTGCGCCCCCACCGCAGGGCGGCCACGACGGACGCGAAGGAGTCGTCCAGCAGGAGGATGTCGGCCGCCGCGCGGGCGACGGGCGCGCCGGACGCCATGGCGAACCCCACATCAGCGGCCGCCAGGGCGGGCGCGTCGTTCACGCCGTCCCCCGTCATCGCGACAACGGCCGGCCGGCCACCAACGCTGCCCGCCCCAGCCCGCAGCGCGCGGATGATGGTGAGCTTGTCCCGGGGCGAGCAGCGGGCCAGGACGCGGAGGGAGGGCCACAGAGATGCAAAGGCCGCGGTATCCAACGCACCATCGGGGCCGCCGGGGAGGACCAGCGCCCGGAAGGCGGGCCCCGTGAGGACAGCGGACGGGGAGGCGGCGGCCGCGGCCGACAGGATCCCGGCCTCCATCGCGATCGCGGCCGCCGTCTCGGGCGCGTCGCCCGTCAGCATCTTCACGTCCACGCCCGCGCCCATGCAGGCCGCGATGGCGGCCGGGACCTCCGGGCGGAGCGGGTCGGAGATGGCGACGACCGCGATGAGGGTGAGGGACGAGGAGAGGTCGACCCCGCCGTCCAGGAGCGGACAGGCAGATTGGTCCTCCTCGACAACCTCCACATCCTTGTACGCCAGGGCGACGACCCGGGCCCCGCCGGCTTGCATGCGGGCGACGAGGGCGGCCCCCTCGGCCGGTGACAGCGGGGCCGACCCGCCGCCGGGCGTCAGGACGGTGGCACACCGGGCCACGACCACCTCGGCCGCGCCCTTCACGTACGCGCGGGCGGGGGTGGTGGCCATCCCACCGCCGACCGCGTCCACCGAGCCATCGACGGACGGCATGGTGGTGCCTGCGTCCACCGAGCTATCGACGGACAGCATGGTGGTGCCTGCGTCCACCGAGCCATCGACGGACGGCATGGTGGTGCCTGCGTCTGGCAGCCCACGCCGGACGAGCGTGGCCATGGTCTTGGTCTCGCTAGAGAAGGGGGCCAGCCCTAGGACGGGGCCGCCCCCGGACCGCACGGTCTCATAGTCTGCCCCGATGCTCACGGCCAGGGCCAGGAGGGCGCATTCGGTGCGGGACCCGACGGGCACCCAGGCGCTGACGCCGCCCTTGGTGATGATGGAGGCGGTGGTGGCCGTGGCCCCCGCGCCCTCCGCCCCTGCTCCGTCCACGGCTTCCACGGCGGCCACCCCAGCCGCGGCCGCCACGCCTACTGCATCACGAGCAAGCCGCAGGTTGGCGGTCGAGTTGATGGCGGCCGACCGGACCAACAAATCAAACTCCCGCGGCGTGAGGCCCAGTGGGTGCGCCCACGCCCCGCCACGGCGTGCGTGAGCCCGCGCACGGCCGCCCGCGGCCGCGGGCGGCACCTTGAACACACCGCTGGCCAGCCCTTCCACTTCTCGCCCGGCCAGCCACAACCGCGACGCGACCATTTCGTTCGCGGTCAGGGTCCCAGTCTTGTCCGTGCACACGACAGTCGCGCAGCCCATCGTTTCCGCGGCCGCCAGCCGCCGCACTAGCGCGGAGTCGGACAGCATCCTCCGCACGCTGTAGGCGAGGCTGACCGTGACCGCGAGCGGGAGGCCCTCCGGAATCGCGACGACCAGGACGGTGATCGCCGTCACAGCCGCGTGCAGGGCGTCCCGGGCAAGGGCCGCGTCCAGAGCGCGGGTGTGGTCGAGCAGGCCGGCCACCAGGGGCGCCGCAAGGGCTGTGCCTACCACGGCCGCCGCGGCTGCGCCCGCCTGCCCGATCTGGGCTGCCAGGGCGCCCAGTTTCCGCTCCAGGTTGGTCTGTTCGCGCAACCCGGCCGCGGGGTCGAGAGCGATCGCGGCGGACAATTCCTCTCCGCCACCTCCCATGCCCGCGACGACGGCCGCCTGGATCGCGCCGGCCGTGGAGTTGAGGCCCACCCCCGTGACCAGGCCAGCTCCGCGGCCCGCCAGCACGCGCGCGCCGGACAGGAGGGGCGAGCCGACGCGTTTGCGCACGTCCCGGGCCTCGCCCGTCAGGACGGACTCGTCGCAGGTCAGGTCGGCGGCGGCGACTGCTAGCCCGTCCGCGGGCAGGATGTCGCCCGCCTCGAACAGCATGAGGTCGCCCACGACCAGCTCCGAGGACCGGACCTCGCGGGACGCGCCGCCCCGGATGACAGTCACCAGCGGGTCCGCTGCCAGGGCTGCCAACCCCCGGAACTGCGCCTCCTTTTGGGCGTCATTGGCGGCCGTGACGCCGACGACGATGGCGGTCGCACCCAAGATCGCAGCCCCGTCGACCCACCCGGGCGGACCTGGGGTGGTGGACGCGACGGCAGCGCCTGCCGCGCTCGCCGCCTCCTGGGTCGCCACCCCGAGTTCCAGGGCCAGAGAAGCGACCCCGCACGCGATCAGCGTCAGCACGGTCGGGTCGGACGCGGCGGACACCACCAGCGCCCACAGGCTGAGCGGGCTGCGTTCCGACATCGCGTTTGCCCCGAAAAAGAGGCGCCGGGTCGAGAGGTCGCCCGCTTCGCCAGCCAGGCCGGCAACGGCGTCGGTGCTGAGGGCGGCCGCCAGGGCGGCAAGCGAGGTGATGCCCGCATTCAGAGCGGCCGTGCTGGTGAACGGGTTAGGCCCCGCCTCGTCGGACGTGAGGGACGCAAGCTGGGATGGGGTGACCCGAAAGGGTTGAGGTGGCGCGCCGCCACCGCCTCGCCCGTTGCCACCGCCACCGCCAAAGCTAGGGGGTGCCTTCTGTGGTGGTGCTTGCACCTGCATCGCCGCGCCGGGGGCTGGCGGCCCGGGCGGGCTGGGCGTGGCGCGCCGGGCGAGTGAGGACCGGCGGGGCGCCTGCCCAGGCGGGCGGACAAAGGAGGAGGAGGGTAAGGAGGCCATTGATGGGATGCTTCCCACCGACGCCCGGGCGTGCCTGACCGGCCAGCCGGGCAGGGGAAGCACCATGTCTAACCTCACGTCCCGCGCCGCTCAAGGAAATGGTGGCGGAGGACGGCTCCACGCAGCCCCGCGGGCGGCGCGGAGAAAGTAGAGAAAGCAGAGAATGCCCAAGGACACTTTGTCCCATTCCAATGTCTCTCTCCGCCTTCCTGCCCGGTAGCGGCGGCTCATCCACCGCGGCCGCCGCTGCGGCCTCGGCAGCGGGCGACCCCTCCACCGCCATTACCCCCACCCGCCCCCGCGCCCTGTGCCTGTACGTCTTTGACCGGGCCGGCACGGCCCTCCACTACGCCGAGTGGCACCGCCCCAAGCCCGTCACCGCGGGGGCGGGCTCGCTCGCGGACGACGCCAAGATGATGTTTGGCCTCCTGTTTTCGCTGCGGACGCTGGCCGCGGCGGTGGACCCGTTGAGGTACATGAAGGATGAGGGGTGAGAGAGGCGGAGGAAACACAGGGCGGCGGAAACACGGCGCGCAGATTGAGATGGAAAACTCAACCCACCCCGTTCCCTCAGCCCCACAAAGCAGCAGCTCGGCGCTCCGCTCCGTATCGGGGACGGCTGCTCCTTCCGGTCCTTCACCACCAACAACTACAAGCTGCACGCTCTGGAGAGCCCGTCGGGCTTAAAGGTAAATGAGATTGAGAGAGCAGCCTCGCGTCTCCAGGCAGAACCCTCATGAGAGACCCACCCGCGCCCGGCGTTTGCCCTCTAAAACACACGCACATGGACCCATCATCACATTCACCCAGATCATTATGCTCACCGATCCGGGCGTGGGCGACCTGGGCGACCACCTGGCCCACCTGTACGCGGCGGTGTGGGTCGAGTTTGCGGGGCGCAACCCTGCCAGGGCGGCTGTTGGCTGCGGTGGCGAGGCTGGGGGCCTGCAATCGGCGGGCCCGCTGTTTGCGGCGAAACTGGACGCGTACCTGGGGAGCATTGGGCTGCTGTGAAGGGATGGTGGTAATGTGATTGGCAGAGAGAGGGGACGGGGGGACGTGAAAATGTAGAGGAGTGGTTCAGACGAGAAAAAAACTGTCGCGCCTGCAGCTATGCCCGAAGAACCGCCTCCCATCGTCGTCACCCTCTACTCCTCCACCACGCCGTCCTCCTCCAAACAGCGCACCGAGTGCTCCCGCTTCGCCCAGCTGTTGCTGGCCAAGAAAGTGGAGCACGTCGAGGTGTGTGTGCTTGAGCAATTGACGCATGCACGTTTTTGACCATCCGCCTTGCGCGTTTCTCTCACGCCGCCCGCGCCGCGCTCCATGCACACACAGGTCGACCTTGCCTCCGATTCCACGGCCCGCCTGGCTATGCTGGCTGGCAGTGACGGCGTGGACACCATCCCCCAGCTGCACGTCAACGGCAAGGTAAAAAGAAAGGAGGGAGAGCGCGCTGAGGCGCGCTGCGACCTCGACCTCCCGCTTGCTCACACGTCTCCCATCCACTTCCTAGCTCGTCGGCGACTTCAACACCTGCCAGGAAATGGAGGACTTTGGCGAACTGGACGCTGCCTTGAAGCCGAAAGAATGATGGGGGCAGAGAGCCTTCCTTTCCCGGCCGGAGACGCCCTGGCGTTTACGCGGGCCGCGCTTGCCTCGTCCACGCCCGGCGGCCGCACCGTCGCCGCCTGGCTCGACCCGGCCGCCCCGCCCACCGCGTGGGCGGATGCCCGCACGGCGGCCTGGGAACAGCTGCACACAGGGCCCTGGCGAGAGGTGGCGGGCGTGTGGCGGGACGCGTACGGCGCGGCGTGCGTGCTGGGCGGGCGGCAGCTGCTGCTGGAGGAGCAAGGGGGTGATGATGAACAGCCAGAAGGACGCGCTCCTCCTTCCGCCCTCGCCGCCCTAGACTTGGCCGACCGGGCCCTGATGATGGGCGGGCTGGCCTTTCACCCAGCCGCTCACGCGCTGGCCGCGGTCGCGGAGGCCAGGTTGAAGGCGGCGAGTGACGCGGCCATCGCTGCCCTCCCGCCTGCCTGGCCCACGCCGCTGCCGCCACCCCTGCCGCCGGGGTCTTTGGCGGGGCCTCCGGGCGCCCGCATTCCGGGCCCGCCCGCCCTGCCATCCCTGAGCGACTTTGCGGAGGCTTATCTGCCCTCCTCACTCCGCCCGCACGGCGCGCCCGTCCTCCTGGCCGGCCTCGCGTCTGCCTGGCCCGCCCGCGCAGCGTGGGCCACGCCCGCGGGCTTGGCCTCGGCCGTCGGGCCCCACCGCACCGTCCCCGTCGAGCTGGGCGCGCACTACCTGGCTGACGAGTGGGGCCAGCAGCTGCAGCGGTTTGGGCGCTTCGTGGCCGCCGGCATGGTGAGGGAGGGAGAGGCCGGTGGCGGTGGCAGCGCCGACCACCCTGCCCCTGTCTCCTACCTCGCTCAGCACGACCTCCTGTCCCAGGTGCCGGCCCTGCGGGCGTCCATCCTCACCCCGGACTACTGCGCCCTGCCCGCCAGTGGGAGCAGTAGCAGAGATGGCGGCGCAGGCGGCGCAGGCGGCGCGGAGGAAGGCCCCGCGGCGGCCCCGCCCACGGTCAACGTGTGGTTTGGCCCTGCCGGGACGGTCTCCCCGCCACACACCGACCCGCACGCCAACCTACTGGTCCAGGTGGTGGGCGCCAAGTACGTGCGCTTGTACGCGCCTGGGGATGGAGACGCAGGCCTGGCACCCCCGCCGGCTGCAGGGGCAGGCGCTGGCGCCCCCCCGGGACTCAGGAGCGCCGCGGACGCCCTGCTGACCAACACATCCCGGGTCGACCTCGCATCCCTCCACCCGTCCCCAGGCGCCCCCAGCCCGGCGGGCTTGCCCTTCTGGGACGCCCTCATCCACCCTGGAGAAGCCGTGTTCATCCCGCGCGGGTGGTGGCATTACGTCCAGGCCCTGGAACCCTCGGCCAGCATCAGCTTTTGGTGGGATTAAAAAAAGAAAGAAATGAAACCATTTGTGATCAACAACAAAACTAAACTAAGACCCCTGTCACGCCCCGCCACCACCCGTCCACCTTCCAATACCGTCCACCCGCCACGCGTCCAGGTCCTCTACTAGGGCAGCCAGGCGGGATGCGACGTCCAGGGCGCCCGCATTGCCGGCGTCCACCCGGGCGCGCAGTGGCACAACCTCAGCCTCCAGCGCGGCGGCTGCCGCGTCGCGGGCAGGGTCGGGGGGCGCGGGTGACGCAGCCGCCGCGCCTTCCGCTTCAACCAGCTGGCATAGGGCAGCCTTCAACGCCGCGCTGGAGGCTGTGTAATCCGCCGCCGCGGACGCCAACGCAGCTCGCAGGGCGGCGTCCTCGTCGGGCGGAGCAGCAGCAGCAGTCGCCGCTTCGGTCGGCGAGCCAGGTCGGTCTGTCTCCATCGCGACTCCGTCGCCGCCCTCCTCATCCACCACCGCGGGCCCCATATCCATGGCCGCCGGGTCGGCCGCCAGGGCCGCCAGCACTCGGCGGGCGGCCGCCAGGGTGATAGCCAGCTGGGTGGAGGCGGTGGCCGCTGCCGCCCGGACCGCAGCGCCGGGGCCGTCAGGCGGGGACGCCATTTCTAGTGGCGGTGCGCCCGCGCCCTTCACTCCTCACGGTGTTGATGTGTGTAGCTGAGTAGGAGTGTGGGGTAGGCGGGCGAGCTGTGGGCGGAGCGGGAAAAGGAGAGGGGGGCGGGAAAATGGGGGCAGCGGCTAGCGCACGCGCCGATTGGACGACTGAAGAGTTCTTAGAAGAGTGTTTTCTCCCGCGCCTTTGGCACCCAGTTCTCACCTCCTCGCGTCCACGCCGCACGCCCGTGACCCCCCACACGTGTGAATAGATCACCCTTACCTGTATACCGCGTCGCACCAGCCCTCTCTCTGCCACCCTCCAAATGACGCCCCAGGCGCCGGCCGCCGTGGGCGGCCGCCGCACCTCGAGCGTTGGCCCGGGGCGGCCCCGCGTGTGTGGACCCGCTTTTTCGGCTGCCTTCAGGGATGAGGTGAGAGAACAGCCAGCAGCGGATGAAGGTCGCGTCCTGAAAAGGCCCGGCCCTGGCGGTCAGGCCCGACTTACTAGGCTTGCGAGAAACACTCTCGTCCTTCTCAACCTCACTCAATCACTGCCCTCACCCCTCCTCCAGGCCCGCGCCCTCGCCACCCACGACTCCACCCCGCCCGCCCTGGCCGCCCTCGCCCTCGCCCTGGCC
>Ga0315289_10008142_pt1 | contig 15175 bp, 11 predicted proteins | sample YL17G11_40_MG_FD_203452 | JGI IMG/M metagenome (GOLD analysis project Ga0315289, IMG submission 203452) | Sediment microbial communities from Yellowstone Lake, YNP, Wyoming, USA - YL17G11_40 | ecosystem: Environmental > Aquatic > Freshwater > Lake > Sediment | place: USA: Wyoming | collected... | reverse complement strand
ACCATTTCTACTGTTATTCCTTCATAAGAAGAAGCAGGAAAACCGGTATAAATCCATAAAAATGCGCAGATCTGATTAATGTCACCGCCTTTGCGCTTAGATTTTAATCCTTTTTTATCAATGAGAATTATCTCACCCGGCTGAAGGTATTTTTTAATCTTAAATCCTAAATTGCTAAATGCGGTGGTCTCGGTAGTCGCAGCCCAATCTTTATCTCTCTGACCCACAACCAAAGGCGTATAACCATATCTATCCCGGGCAGCATAAACTCCTTCTTCTTTTAATATTAGCAATGAGCAAGAACCTTCAATGCGCGAGAACATGTATTCAATACCACTGATAAGGTCCTTTCCATTAATAATTAGTTTAGCCACAAGCTCGGTTAAATTAACCCGGCTATCGGTCATTTCACTAAGGGATTTGCCTTCTTTATACAACTGAGACGCCAGCTCATCAGCATTATCAATAAAGCCATTAGTAACAATGGCAAATGACCCAAACTTTGAATTGACGCATATCGGCTGTTCATCCCTGGCGCTAATTACACCGATACCTTTATTGCCGGACATCTTTTTATAATCTTCGTAGAATTTGGTTTTGAATTGGCTGCCGCGGATATCGTGAATCTTACGCATCAGGCCTTCTTCTGACCAGACAGCCAGGCCTGCGAATTGCGTGCCTAAGTGCGAATGATAATCTGTCCCGTAGAATAAATCTTCAAGGCAGTTTCTCTGCGAAACTACTCCGAATATGCCGCTCATCTAATCCTCCTCGCTAAACATAAGCTTAGGTTTTTTTATAAAACCTCTTAATTATTGCTACTACGTCTTTGGGGCTGTCCGTAACCGTAAATATATCTAAATCCTTTCGGCTGATATTGCCATTTTTTAATACCGTATCCTTAAGCCAATCGAGCATACCTTTCCAATATTCGCTGCCGAATAATACTACGGGGAATTCAGATATTCTCTCTGTCTGGATAAGGTTTATGGCTTCGGTAAATTCGTCTAAGGTGCCGTAACCGCCGGGCATAATCACAAACGCCTTGGCGTATTTTACGAACATCACCTTACGCACAAAGAAATAACGAAAATCCAGAAGGGTCTCCACATATTTATTGGGCTTCTGCTCCAAAGGTATCTGAATGTTTAAACCGACAGAATGGCCCCCGGCCCTCTTAGCACCTTTGTTACCCGCCTCCATTATCCCGGAGCCGCTACCAGTGATTATAGCAAAACCCTCCTTTGCTAAAAGATAGGCAATCTCTTCAGCCAGTTTATAATATTTATTGCCCGCGTTTATGCGACTGGAACCAAATATAGAAACCGCTTTACCTACCTGTGAGAGGACCTCAAATCCTTCCACAAACTCGGACATAATGCGAAACAGCCGCCAGGTTTCTTCAGAGGCAAAACCTCTCTTAGAATTTTTATCTTTCACGCGCATTGCATCTCCTTTTTTAGCACTAATCCTTCAGGTAATTTGCTATTGCACTGCTGTAGGCCTTATTCAGCTGATCAAGCGGGATATTAATAAATTTATTAATTACCGCCCGACTGCCTCCAACCTTACCAATTACAGAAGCCGGCGTCTTATTCCTCCTGGCAATCTGCAAAACTTTTTTCACATTTTTTGGCCTTACGCTTAAGATAATGCGCGACTGGGTTTCCCCGAACAGAAGCGCGTCTGTTCTTATCTTGTCGGCATTTAAATTAATCACTGCCCCTAATTTCTTCTTAGGGTTGGTAAGACAGCTCTCAACCAAGGCCACTGCCAAGCCGCCTTCAGAGCAATCATGTGCAGATTGCACTAATCCTTTCCCTATTGCCTCTAAGGTAGTTTTCTGCACTCTCTTCTCAAGGTTCAAATCAATACTCGGACATCTGCCTTTTTTCAAGCCGTGTATTGTTTTTAGGTATTCGCTGCCCCCTAATTCCTCTTTGTTTTTACCGAGCAGTAAGATTGCGTCTTGTGTAGATTTGAAATACTGGGTAACTATTTTTGATTTGTCTTTGACCAAACCCACCATTCCCACAATCGGCGTGGGGTCAACTGAGCCCTTGGGGTTTTCGTTATTAAAACTCACGTTGCCGCTGACTACCGGGGTTTTAAGGGCACGGCAGGCCTGAGAAATCCCCAGAGCCGCTTGCTTAAATTGCCAGAAGACCTCCGGGTTTTTCGGGTTGCCAAAGTTTATCCCGTCTGTAATAGCCAAGGGCTTAGCACCCGCACAAACTAAGTTTCTGGCTGCCTCGGCTACGGCAATCTCTGCGCCCCGGAAAGGATCCAGATAACAATAAGTAGAATTACAATCAGTGGTGACAGCAATTGCTTTCTTCGTTCCCGGCACAGCAACCACTCCTGCATCAGAACCCGGACCCAACAAAACATCCCTGGCAACTCTTGGGTCACCGTGTTTAAAAACCCAGGATTTGCTGGCAATAGTAGGATTGCTCAATAACCTAAGAATAATTTTGTTGTAATCTTTGGGTTCCTTTATACTGGCTAAATTTAATTTATTTACCTTAGATAAATATTTTGGCCTGGCGGTTTTGCGGTGATAAACCGGCGCTTCCACCAATGCCGCTGCAGGAACCTCGGCAACAATCTCACCGTGCTCCTTAATGCGCACCACGCCATCATCCGTAACCAGACCAATGACGTCAACCGGCACATTCCATTTGGCAAAAATCTTTTTTACCTCTTCTAACCTTTCCTTATCTATAATCACCAGCATGCGCTCCTGGGATTCAGAAAGCATAACCTCATAAGGATTCATGCCCTCTTCTTTGCGCGGTACAAGAGAAATATCTATCTCCATCCCTGTATCTGCCTTATAAGCAGTTTCACAGGTTGAGCAGGTAAGACCTGCAGCTCCCATATCCTGCATACCGATAACCAGCCCCTTATGCATCAGTTCTAAGCATGCCTCTCGCAAAATCCTGCCCATACGGGGGTCGCCGATAGCAACCGCAGAGCTTTTTTTGCTCGCCTCTTCATCCAGGCCCGAAGATGCAAAAGCCGCGCCTTCCACCCCATCCCTGCCGGTTGCACCGCCGACAATAAGCACTAAATTACCCACGCCTTTAGCCCTGGCTTTAACTATTGCCTTGTTTTTCACAATGCCGACTGTCATCGCATTAACCAAAGGATTACCTTCAAAAGACTCATCAAAGTATATTTCTCCGCCTACAACAGGGATTCCGGCGATATTGGCGTAATCCGTAAAACCGCGGATAATATTCTTGAACAAAAATTTCACCCTCTCTTTTTCTAAGCTGCCCAGGCGCAGAGAATCTAAAAGACCGACGGGTCTGGCACCCATGGTAAAGATATCCCGGATACAACCGCCTCCTCCGGTAGCTGAGGCTGCGTATGGCTGGACAGCTGAAGGATGATTGTGCGACTCAATTTTAAAAACCACGCCCATTCCGTCTCCGATATCCACCACCCCTGCATTCTCTCCCGGCCCCTGAATCACCTGTTTACCTTTAGTGGGAAAAAGTTTCAGCACCGGCTTTGAATTCTTGTAAGAGCAATGTTCGCTCCACATCGCCGAGAACATCCCTAATTCTGTATAATTTGGTTGCCTGCCCAGCCATTTTTTTATTTTCTCATATTCCTCCAGGGATAAGCCCTGTTTTTCGATTATCTCTTTTGTGATAACAACGTCATTATCGTACATCTTCAAACTCCTCTCTTCAATAAAAAGGCATTCACAGGCCCCTGCATCAATGCAGATATTTCATATATCCTGCGCCATTGCAGATATTGCATATCTCTACATCATTGTAGATTCTCAATATTTATTTAGAGGTTTAGGGCGGGATAATAAACTATATCGCCTTTACAAACCGACTCTCTTGAAAATCTTATTCACATTGCGTAGGTAATAATCTAAATCAAAGATTTTATCCAGCTCTTTACGAGCCAGATACCGCAAGACCGCTTTATCCTTGGCGAGATTCTCTCTAAAATCAGACCCTTCTTTCCAGCTCTTCATTGCCAAGCGCTGCACCAGATCATAGGCCTTCTGACGGCTAAGACCCTTATTCATTAATTCTAAAAGTACCCTCTGCGAGAATATCAGGCCGCGGGTTTTGACTAAATTGGCTAACATATTATCCGGATAGACCAGAAGCCCCTCCATAACCTCGATGAATTTATTCAGCATATAATCTAAGGCCAGCGTGGAATCCGGCATAATTATTCTCTCGCAAGATGAATGGCTTATATCTCGCTCATGCCATAAAGCAACATTTTCCATTGCTGCCAGGGCATTGCCGCGTAAGATACGGCTTAAGCCGCAGATGCGTTCGCAGATAACAGGATTACGCTTGTGCGGCATAGCTGATGAGCCCTTCTGTCCTTTGCCAAAAGGCTCTGCCGCTTCGCCAACCTCGGTTCTCTGCAGGTGCCTAATTTCTGTGGCAAATTTCTCTAAAGAAGAACCGATGATTGCCAATGTAGCCAGATATTGGGCATATACATCCCTCTGTATTATCTGCGTAGAGATCTTTGCGGGCATTAGCCCAAGTTTCTTACAGACATACGCTTCTGTCTGCGGCTCAATATTAGCATAAGTCCCTACTGCACCGGATATCTTTCCTGTTGCCGCCGCTTCTTTTGCCTGCGATAAGCGCTCTAAATTACGTTTTGTCTCATCAAACCAAAGCGCTAATTTAAGGCCAAAGGTAGTAGGCTCCGCATGCACGCCATGGGTGCGGCCGATACAGACCATATCTTTATATAATTTTGCTTTCCTGGAAAGCACTTTCAATAATTTAGTTAAGTCATCAATCAGGATATCAGATGCTGCTTTTAACTGTACCCCAAGGGTGGTATCTAAGATATCAGAAGAAGTCAGGCCCAGGTGCAGATATTTAGCATCCTGCCCAATATTTTGTGCAATGTTGGTCAGAAATGCTACCACATCATGTTGTGTGCTGGCTTCTATTTTTTTAATCCTTTCAATATTAAACCTTGCCTTTTTCTTAATTCTTTTGAGTGCATCCTGCGGGACTTTCTTTTGCCTGGCAAGGGCTTCTAAGGCGAGTATCTCTATGGCAAGCATAGTGTTAAACTTAAATTCTTCCTGCCAGATCCTATTCATTTTTGGAAGTGAATAACGCTCAATCATGCGGACTCCTTTTGCTCTTTAGGGGAATGTATTATATCAAAAACAACAGAATTTAGCAAATAAAATAAAGGGACACCCTTAGCTTTGGCAAAATGGGTGTCCCTAACCCAAAATAATATTTAACGTATTTATCCTGTCTGAAGAAAGACCAAGGATTATTTTTCTGTTGATTGTGACAGCCTGCGATTCTTTAAAAGGTAACTCTTTAGAGTTTAAACTTACTTTTATTATCCTGTATCTGCCATAGTTGAGTTTTTTGGGATTGGAAAAATTAATTTTTAGATTCTTCGAAGCGAAAATTCTATTAATGCTCAAGTTAGAGATATCTTTAAATTGCTCAAAGACTAATTTCGGTTCAATAAGCAAATCTCCGTCTTCGCCTCTTACGCCAAAAACTTCGGTTACAATAGCCAATACAAACCAGCTGGCAGAGCCGGTAAGATAAGAATACATCCCTCTTCCCTCGAGATTAAAGTATTCCGGAAGGCAAGGGTAAATCTTGGAGCGAGGGGTATCAACTGCCATATTATAAATCGAGCGCAAGACACTCCAGCCCTGCTTAACAAAGCCGCGCTTATACAATGCATAGGCAAACATAACAATCATATGATTGAAGAATGCGCCGTTCTCTTTATCTCCGTAAACAAAGGAAAATGCGCGGCCAAGATTGCGCTGCTCATCTTTAAAATCCGTATTCAAATGAATTCCTTTAAGTTTTTTATCAAAAAGATATTTTTCCGCACTTTTCAGAATATCTTCAACCTGCCAGTTGGAAGCTACGCCGCTCATTATCGGAAAAACCTGAGAAGTCAAAATCATCCTAATTTTATTATCCTTAATCCCTTCAACCCTTCTTTTCCGGTTATCATAATATCCGTTAAAAAATCCGGCTTTCTGCCACTCCTGTTTTCGGATATGACCCATCATCCATTCCGATTTCATTTCTAAATCATTAGCCAACCCTAAGCAATCAATGTTTATCTTCTTGCCCTTAACCCCTGATTTGGTTTGCGCAAAATACCTGGCTAAAATTTCCTCTTTTGCTTTAATACTATGGTAATCTATTTTATTAAAAAGAATGGCTAACTCCTGGGCCAATTTAATTTGGCGCTTGTCTATCTTACGTAATAAATCCGCTAATAATTTCAGGCCATAGGCATACATACAGCTAAAAGCCACACTCTCGCCATTTTCGCCAGCCATATCTAAACCATCATTCCAATCCGCACCTTCAAGCCTGATGTGATTGTGACTGCCTACATTAAAAAATTGCACCAGGTTTTGCACCAAAAGATGCTCCAGTATTGTGCCTTTGTAAATTTTACCCGATGAGGTTCTTAGTTTCTGTCCAAAAGAGCAATTCCAGTCTCTGTCAAAGGCTCTAGACCTGGAAATCTGATGGTCGCGAAAATAGGTGGTCTCTTCAAATAAAATATCCTTATCGCCTGTTTCATTAATAAATAAATCCAAGGTAATTAACGGCCATATTCCGTGGTCCATCCATACGCGGCTGATATTATTACGGTCAGAGATAAACCCCGTTAGAGACAGGTTGCCAGAGGCAACCGACAGACGTCTCTGACGTCTTGTCTCTAACGGGGTAAACTCACTCTCACCCTTCTCAATTATCGTCGCATTTGAACCATCGATTCTTACACCTGAGAAATTATTAACCAGGAGTCTATGCACCTGATTAGGATTACTGAGTATAAGCGAAAGGGTATCCTGCCATAAATCACGCCAGCCCCTGCCACCGCGGCCATAATCAAAGTCCGGCAAGAACGAATTACCAAAAATCTTCCTTAGGGTTGGCTGAATATTCACCCAGCGAAACCAATTATCAAAATCAGAATTGCCTGTGGAAAGATTTATCTTGCGGTTATTTGTAACCCAAAAATCTCTTGTCCGTTCAAGTGCATCTTTTACTTTATCTAACGTATTAAACTTATTAATAATACCTTTAATCTGGGCATTGTCTTCGGTAATGCCCATAAGAATTATATAAGATTTTGTTTCTCCGGAAGCCAAAATCGTTTCAGCAAAACGTAAAGCACCCATCGGCTCTTTACCCTGAATCTTTTCTTTATCTGGCAATATATTCTTTAAAATGCTGGCTGGCGCCTCTAAATCTCCTTCATCGCCGCAGAACATCTCCTGCGTGGGATAGAGATATTGAGGCGGGATAAAATCTTCCTCCCATCCCAAAACAAAATAGAGTGTTTTATTGAGTTTATGCCCGGATTCATCAAAGACCAATGTTGGCTTTGAAATCACCCCAAATTTATGCAGGATTATGCGCTGAAGTAATGAAGTAACGTGGCGATGGTCGCGCAGATTATTTGCCCCCCGTGCATATATGGGGATAGCTATAAAGGGGGTAAATTTTATCTTTTCTGAAGCGATATTAGTAAGTTTAACCTGCATTATTTCTACCGGCTCTCCTGTCGCGGGAATAAAAGAAAGGATTTCCGCCCTTAATCCAATTTTCTTGTTTTCTCTAATAATCTTGTGCCAAAGCAGTCCCGCATTTAGTTTAAATTTATCTTCCCGGATTTGTTTTAAATCTTTGGATATGCCAGTTGCTGACCAGACCTTATTCTTATTAATATAAATCCAAAAATTTCTCGAAGCTCGCGAATTAACCAGGTCAATGCGGGAAACCGGAGAAAGCAAAAAAGAAGGCTGTCCGGTCTTAATATCTCCGGACAGCTCAGGCGTAATCGCAGACATGAGAGTCTCATTGCACAGCGGGAAATAAAGGCTTTTGATTGTATGCGCAGCGTCGGATTCAAAACTTCCCTGATTATCTGTAAATTTCCAAAGCCTCTCTTCCATAACGTTTTAAATTACCATATAGAGTGGGAATTTTCAAGGGTTTTTAGCTGGATTGACTTTAACGGGTGGCGAGGGGCGTTTCGATTAGTTATTCTAATTTTAAATTTAACTCTGAGGGCTTTATAGCCCGCTTGATGTAGAGGTTGGTGCTCTGGCTAAGGTCTATGAATTTCATAGAAGCTAATTTCTCTTTCTTCGGACCAAAGATTATATTGACCTTTGGTCTTAAGGGAAAATCCTCATTTGACAAGATGACCTTGCCAATCTCATCTGTATTTAATTCTACCCAACTACCTACAGGGTAAAGGCCTATCCTGTTTAAAAATAATTTAATAATCTCTTTATCAAATAGGCCGGAGGCATTCATAGCCAATAGTTCTTTTATCGCCTCGTTGGGCTCCGTGGCCTTACGATGAGGCCGGCAATGGGTTAGCGCCTCATAGACATCCACCAATGCTACAATCTGAGAATATTTATTTATCTCATCGTCTTTTAAGCCGCCAGGATAACCGCTGCCATCGAACCTTTCATGATGCTCTTTGGCTATATAGATAATTCCCTCCTGAATATTTTTTATCCTGCTTAAGACATCGCTGTTATAGATAGGATGTTTTTTTACCTCTGCAAATTCACTTTCAGTTAATGTGCGCGGCTGCTTGGTAATATCTATAACCTTCATCATGCTCCAATCATGCAGCAATGCACCCAGACCTAATTCATTGAGTTTTGATTTATTATAACCTAGAGCTAAACCCAAATCCGTGGAAAGAATACACACATTAACCGAGTGTGCGTATAAATAGTTGTTGTCGGTAGAATTAACGGCCAAGGAGATTAATTCTTTGTCGCCTAAGACGGTGCGGTCTATTATAACCTTTACGATCTCGTATGCCTCTCTTAAGTCCTCAATGGTTGCACTCTCTGGGTTCTTCTTATTTAAAATCTTTTTGATAACCTCCAATGCCTGATTATAAATCTTGCGGGACTCTTCAGAGTCAAGTTGCATCTGACGCATTGCCTTTGCTACTTCTGTTTCTTTTTCCTTTTCTGCTCCTGGCTCTTCCTGGCTCATTGCCTTGCTGAACTGGATACCCTCGGTACTCTTCTCTCCTGTCTTTTCCGAACCTTCCTGGGGTCGTTCCTCTGAAGGCTGCTCTTTTTCTTTTTTACCTTTGGGGCGGTCATCAGGTTCTGGGAATTTACCCTGCCTGAGTATATCAGAAATCCTAACCATTCTGTTTTTCTCCTACCCGATTATCGGCTAAGGCTATTTCTGGTTTTATGTCTTTGATTACCTGGGAAACAATAACCTCATTTATTAAACTAACTTTCTCGCCCAGTCCGATAACCAGGCATAAATCGCAGATATTATTTATTTCGCGCGGTATGCCCTTCGAGGCACTGTAGATAAGGCTGATGGCCTCATCAGAAAAAAGCGGCTCTTTCCTGCCGGCAACCTGGCACCTGTGTCTGATATATTCTCCCGTTTCATTAAGGTCCAATGTGCCCAGGTGGTATCTTATGGCAAGCCTTTGTTTGAATTGGGGAACCTTGTCTATCTTATCCTTTAACTCCGGTTGTCCGACAAGAAGCAGGGTGAGTAAAAACATCTCGTTTAATTGAAAATTTAAAAGCAGGCGTATCTCTTCAAAGGTAGATTCATCTTCGATAGCCTGGGCCTCATCAATAATAATCACGCTGTGTTTGTGATTATTCATATTTCTATAGAGGAGGTCGTTTAATTTATGCAATAATTCAGATTTAGTATCCTCTCTAGTTATATCGTATCCAAATTGATAGACTATTTCAGAAAGGAGTTCCTTTTTAGATATGGCAGGATTTACGATTAGAGCGACTTTATAACGGTCGCCCTCGTTTAATAAGTTCGCCATCGCTACCTTGCTTAACAAAGTCTTACCCGAACCATACTCTCCTGAAAGCATGGCTGCCCCTTTTCTCTCCCTGACCGCATACAAGAGCCGCATCAGGGCTTCCTCGTGCTTCGGAGAATAATAGATAAAACGAGGGTCAGGCGTGTTCTCAAACGGTTTTTCTTTAAGGCCCCAATAGTCTTGATACAAGTTTAAAATCCCCCCTTTTATATACTACTTTTATATTGCCTTGTCAAGCCCTTTGAGTCCCTTATATTAACCTTCCAGGTCTTCGATTACCTCACTGATGGTCTTATCATCTATAAATCCCTGTTTCTTGCTCATACCGATAAGCAAGGCCATATCGCAAATCTGATTTATACGCCGGGGTATACCGCCCGAACCATCGTATATTGCATCAAAGACCTTATCATCGAATATCTTCTTTGCGGCCCCGGCTACCTCTAAGCGGTGTTGAATGTATTTTGCGGTCTCCTGGCTCTCTAAACCCGTAAGATGATATTTTATGGATATCCTCTGCTGTAATTGTTTTATATTATTAATCTTTTCTTTTAATTCCGGCTGGCCTAAAAGAACAAGCGTAAGCAGAAACTTATTCTTATATTGCAGGTTCAAAAGGAGCCTGAGCTCCTCAAATATGAGCTTATCTTCGATGAGGTGCGCTTCATCAATAATTACCACGGTATTCTTGCCGTCATCCATATTATTATGGAGTCTTTCGTCTAACAGGTGCATAATATCTGTCTTTAAGGTAGGCAGGTTATCTTTGATGCCTAAATCATAGATAATTTCTCTTAACAGTTCCACTGAACTGACTTGGGGATTGACAATAAAGGCTATCTCGTATTTGGCCTTATTTAAGCTGCCTATCAGGGCCTGGGCAATAACCGTCTTACCGCAGCCAAATACGCCGGTCAAGAGTGCAGTCCCTTTCTGTTCATTTATGGCATAGGTGAGCCTGCTGAAGGCCTCTGCGTGCTGAGAGGAATAATAGAGGAATCTGTAATCGGCTGTATTCTCAAACGGCTTTTCCGTTAATCCCCAATATTCTTCATACATAAATTTATCCCCAAATACCGTTATTACCCTTCATAAGGCATTATATATCAATTAGAAAATTATTGTATATTTATTTTTTATGAGTCCCATCGCGCTTTAAAGGTTACCAGGATTGACCTGGCAATCAGTGCAATATCCAGCCAGAAACTCATATTATCTATATACCATAAATCATATTTAAATTTTTCTTCCCGCGAAAGGGCACGCGGTGCTAAAACCTGGGCAACGCCTGTAAGCCCCGGCTTTATGCCTGACCTCTTTTTGAATCCGGGAACCTGAAAAATAGGCATTACCCTGGAAGGGTTGGTTGATTCTATTTCCATCGGACGCAATGCCCGCGGCCCCACAAAACTCATATCTCCCTTTAAAATATTCACCAGTTGAGGCAGCTCATCCATAGCGGTTTTGCGCAAGAATCTGCCGATCCCGGTTACCCGGGGGTCGTTCTCTCTTGCCTGCACAGGTCCAATCCCTCGCTCAGCATCCGGCTCCATTGAACGAAATTTTATGCTCCTGAAAATTCTTCCGTCCTTTCCTGCCCTATCCTGAAAATAAAAAACAGGTCCGCTATCTTCAAACCAAATCAAAAGACCGAAAATAAACCAAAGCGGTAGGCTTATAAATAAACCGCTCAAGGCAAGAAGAAAATCCAATGACCTCTTCATTTCAGTCTGTAATAGTTTTCTCTATACCAATCAATGGTTTTCTTAAGTCCTTGTCTTAAACTGGTTTTCGCTTCAAATCCGAATTCTTTTTTTGCCTTTGAAATATCCAGCCATCTTCTGGGTTGACCATCGGGTTTGGTTTTATCCCAGGCAACCTTTCCTTTAAAGCCGATTAATTCTACAACCAGTTTAACTAAGTCCTTAATGGATATCTCAAGGCCTGAGCCGATATTAATCGGTTCGGATTTGTCGTATCTTTCTGCAGCCAGGCATATTGCCTCTGCGCAGTCCTCAACATAAAGGAATTCTCTTGTCGGTTTACCGCTTCCCCATAAGACGAGTTTATCCTGATTATTTTCTTTTGCCTCAAGGCATTTCCTGATAATAGCCGGTATAACATGGGAGTATTCCGGATGAAAATTGTCTCCCGGGCCGTAAAGATTTGCAGGCAAAAGATATATCGCATTAAGACCGTATTGGTTACGGTAGGCCTGCGCCTGAACCAGAAGCATTCTCTTGGCTAAGCCGTAAGGGGCATTGGTTTCTTCGGGATAGCCATTCCATAAATTATCTTCCTTAAAAGGCAGCCTGCTGAATTTAGGATAGGCGCAGCTTGTTCCTATGGCAACAAACTTCTTAACGTTGTGGGTTCTAGCATATTCCATAACCTGGATGCCCATAATTAAATTATCATAAAAAAACTCTCCGGGAAACCTCGCATTTGCGCCGATACCGCCTACCTTCGCAGCTAAATGGATTACGATATCGGGATGCGCTTCTTCGTAGACCCGGATAATATGCTGTTTCTCTCTCAGGTCGAATTTATCCCGCGAAGGAACGAATATATTCTGGCAGCCGTTCTCCTTTAATTTTCGCACCAGGTGGCTGCCCAGAAAACCCGCTCCCCCGGTTACCAAAACCCGTTTATCTTTCCAGAACATTTAATCCTGCCTCCACCATCTTTTGGGAAATTTTTCCTTTAAAATATTATCACCTTCACCGATTGGCTTAAGCCCCATAGAGCGCATGTCACTGTCAACCATTATCCTGACTAACTCTTTAAAGTTAACCTTTGGCTGCCAGTTTAATCTTCTCTTTGCTTTAGTAGAATCGGCAACGAGGTTATTTATCTCTATGGGACGGAAATAATGCGCATCGATCCTTATATATTTCTTCCAATCCAGGCCCGCATAAAGGAATGCCTCCTTAACAAACTCCTTTACTGAATGCGACTCTCCCGTTCCTAAAAGAAAATCATCCGGCTTATCTTGCTGTAAAATCTTCCACATCGCTTCGACATATTCCGGAGCAAATCCCCAATCTCTTCTTGCTTCTAGATTTCCCAAATATAGAAGATTCTGTTTTTTAGCCATAATCGCTGCCACTGCCCGGGAAATTTTCCTGGTAAGGAAAGTCTCGCCTCTGCGCGGGCTCTCATGATTGAATAAAATGCCGCAAGAAGCAAAGATATTATAACTCTGGCGATAAGCCCTGGTCATCCAATGAGCATAAACCTTGGCGCAGGCATAAGGATTGCAGGGTTTAAAAGCTGTTTTTTCATTTTGAGGCGGTTGGGAGGCGCCGAACATCTCGCTGGAAGAAGTCTGAAAAAATCTTATATTTTTAGTTCTCATTCTTCTAATTGCTTCTAATATCCTGGTTGTGCCCAGGGCAGTGATATTGCCGGTATATTCAGGGATATCAAAACTTACGCGGACATGACTCTGTGCCCCTAAATGATATATCTCATCGGGTTTAATATTGTAAATAATATTGGAAATCTGCTCAGAATCAGACAGGTCGCCGTAATAAAGGAATAAACGTGCCCCGCGTTTGTGCGGGTCAACATAAATATGCTCTATTCTTTGAGTATTAAATGTGCTCGCCCGTCGAATAATCCCATGAACCTGGTATCCTTTAGTGAATAAAAATTCTGCCAGATACGAACCATCCTGACCGGTTATCCCTGTAATTAATGCTTTTAGGGGCATGCCTCTCTCCTTTTTTTATATCCTTTTAATAAATTGGGGTATTTTAACCAAGTTTTTAAGCAAGACCGCAGAAAGGCCTCCGTTTAGATTATTTAGTTTCCATGCCTTATAATCCTCACAGCTCTTTATTAACAAATTTTTTAAATTGCTGTTACTTACCCCGCCTACGCGCATCTTTATCAAAACCTCGGGTAGGTAATAGACAGGTATTCTATGCTTTACTAAAAACCTGAGCATCAGTTCGTAGTCTGCGGCTATCTTAAAATCTATATTAAAATAGCCGTACCGCTCATAGACCCGTTTTTTTACAAAGAATGTGGGGTGCGGAGGCATCCAGCCGAATTTAAATTTTCCGCCTGAAAATGACGCAGCCTTCCAGTATCTGATTATTTTATCCGGCTTTTCCCTGCTTACATATTCAAGGTCTCCGTAACAACCGTCCACGTTTTCCTTTTCAAAAACATCGACCACCTTTTCTATAACTCTGTCGTGCGTATAAAAATCGTCCGAATGCAGAATTCCGATTATATCTCCTGAAGCAAGCCTGATACCTTTATTCAACGCATGGTAAATCCCCTTATCCGGCTCACTGACAACCTTTGCTATTCTATCTTTATATCTGCATATAATATCCATTGTCCTGTCCGTAGAACCGCCGTCGATGATTATATGCTCTATATTCTTATAGGACTGGCAGGAAACACTTTTTATGCAGTCCTCAACGGTATCAGCCCTGTTAAATATGCCGGTAATTACTGAAACTTTCATTTTATAAAGAATTCACCCATAACTAGAATATCCATTTTTGTCCTTAAGAAACAGTCGATTGCCTCATTAGGTGTATTAATGATAGGTTCGTTTTCATTAAAGGAGGTATTCAAAAGAACAGGCACGCCGGTTATCTTCTCGAATTCTCTGATCAATTGCCAGAATAGAGGGTTTTCTTTTTTACTCACTGTCTGAAGCCTGGCACTGCCGTCTATATGCACAGTAGCGGGGATTATATCGTTTTTTTCCGCTCTTAGTTTACAAGCAAAAAGCATAAAGGGCGAAGGTTGGGTTATTTCAAAATATTCTCCTGCTTTTTCTTCCAGAATAGAAGGCGCAAATGGCCTGAATGACTCTCGGTTTTTTATCCTCAGGTTGAGTATATCCTTAATTTTTGGATTGCGCGGATCAGCAATAATGCTTCTATTTCCCAGCGCCCGCGGCCCCCACTCCATCCTTCCCTGAAACCAGCCCACAATTTTACCGTCTGCAATCTCTTTTGCGGTCCTTCGGCAAAGCTCCTGTTCATCTTCTATCCTGGATATTTCGTATCCCTGTTTATTAAGTACCTCGCGTGAAACTACCAGTTCATCGCCTATAACTTTGGAATTATACTGCGGTCCCCAATAAGCATGCTCCATCGCAAAATTGCGCGGTTTATCCAGCAATTGATGCCATACGTAATAGCTAGCCCCGATAGCCAAACCCGCATCTCCGGATGCGGGCTGAATATATACTTTTTCAAAAGGCGTATGCTCAAAGATTTTTCCGTTGGCAACGCAGTTAAAAGCCACGCCGCCGGCTAGACAGAGTTTATTGTCCGCC
>Ga0315289_10008141_pt1 | contig 15177 bp, 13 predicted proteins | sample YL17G11_40_MG_FD_203452 | JGI IMG/M metagenome (GOLD analysis project Ga0315289, IMG submission 203452) | Sediment microbial communities from Yellowstone Lake, YNP, Wyoming, USA - YL17G11_40 | ecosystem: Environmental > Aquatic > Freshwater > Lake > Sediment | place: USA: Wyoming | collected... | reverse complement strand
AGCGCTTGGGCCTGTTGTACAGGCTGGCCTACAACAAGTACTTCGTGGATGAGGTTTACCAGGCGCTGGTGGTGCAGCCGGTGGTGGGCGGCTCGCGCGAGCTGCTCTGGCAGGGCGTGGACGTCGGCGTGATCGACGGCGCGGTGAACGGCGTCGGCGCGCGCGCCCGGGGCATCGGCGCAGTGTTGCGCCGGCTGCAATCGGGTTACATCCGTAGCTACGCCACCTGGGTGTTGCTGGGCTCGCTGGCGGCGCTGGTGGCCATCGGGGTGACGGGAGGGATGCGATGAACCTGCTCGACGCCGTCCTGTGGCTGCCCCTGGCCGGGTTCCTGCTGCTGCTCCTCGTCCCGCGCGACCAGGAAGAACTCATCCGGCGGCTGGCCCTGGCGGTATCGCTGGCCGCGTTCGTGCTGTCGCTGGGCTTGCCGCTCGGCTGGCGGGCTTCGGAGACCGCCTTCCAGTTCGTGACCAACCTGCCGTGGATCGCCTCGCCGCCCATCCGCTACCAGGTGGGCCTCGACGGGGTGAGCCTGTGGCTGGTGGTGCTGACCACGCTGCTCACGCCCATCGGCGTGCTGATCTCCTGGCGGTCGATCGACCAGCGCGTCAAGGAGTTCTTCGCGCTGTTCCTGCTGATGGAGTTCGGGCTGGTCGGGGTGTTCGTGGCCCTGGACCTGTTCCTGTTCTACGTTTTCTGGGAGGTCTCGCTGGTGCCGATGTACTTCCTGATCGGCATCTGGGGGCACGAGCGGCGCATCTACGCGGCGGTGAAGTTCTTCATCTACACCATGGCCGGCTCGGTGCTGATGCTGGCCGGGATCATCTACCTGTACAACCTCACGGGGACGTTCGACTACCGGGCGATCCTGGAGCAGATCGCCTCGGGCAAGCTGGTGCTGGGGCGGAGCGAGGAATTGCTGCTGTTCCTGGGCTTCTTGGCGGCCTTCGCCATCAAGGTGCCGCTGTTCCCGCTGCACACGTGGCTGCCGGATGCGCACGTCGAGGCGCCCACGGCCGGCTCGGTGATGCTGGCCTCGGTGATGCTGAAGATGGGCTGCTACGGGCTGGTCCGCTTCTCGCTGCCGATGTTCCCGGAGGCGGCGCGCGAGTGCGCCGGCTGGATCGTGGCGCTGGCCATCGTGGGGATCATCTACGGCGCGCTGGTGGCCATGATGCAGCCCAACATGAAGAAGCTGGTGGCCTACACCTCGGTGAGCCACCTGGGCTTTGTGGTGCTGGGCATTTTCTCGTTCACCCAGTGGGGCCTGGACGGCGCGGTCTACCAGATGCTCAGCCACGGCGTCTCGACCGGGGCGCTGTTCATCCTGGTGGGCTACCTCTACGAGCGGCGGCATTCGCTGGAGATCAAGGACTACGGCGGGGTGGCCACGCCCGCGCCGAAGCTGGCGGTTCTGTTCATGGTCACCTCGCTGGCCAGCATGGGGCTGCCGGCGCTTAACAACTTCGTGGGCGAGTACCTGGTGTTGCAGGGCGCCGCGCAGGTGAACTTCCGCTGGGCGGTGTTCGCGGCCATAGGCGTGATCCTTTCGGCCTGCTACATGCTGTGGCTCTACCAGCGCGTGTTTCTGGGGGAGACGCCGGAGAAGGTGCGCGCGCACGTCCAGGATGTGCGGGCGCGCGAGCTGGCGGCCATGCTGCCGCTCATCGTGCTGATGGTGTGGATGGGCACGGCCACGCGGACGTTCCTGCCGCCCATCACGGCGGCCAACGCCGCCATCCTCCAGAAGACCCAGCAGAACCGGGAATACCACGCCCGCGTGCAGCCGGCCGCGCCCCAGGAGCTGTCCCGTGCCCGCTGACTTTGTGCCCAGTGGCGCCGAATACTTGCGGCTCTTGCCGGAGATCGTGCTGACGCTGGCCGGGACGCTGGTGATGGTGCTCGAGCCGCTGACCCCGGCGCCCCGCAAGCGCTGGCTCGGGCGCCTGGCGCAGGCGGGCCTGTGGGCGGCGCTAGCGGCCGCCGTGGTCGCCCATTCCAGCCCGGGCCCCGCCTTTAGCGGCCTGCTGGTGGTGGACGGCTTCGCCACCTTCTTCCGCGTGGTGGTGATCGCGGCGGCCATCCTGGTGACGCTGTGTTCGTACGGCTATCTGCGGCGCGAGGAGGCCGATGGGGGCGAGTACTACGCGCTGCTGGTGTACTCGGTGGCGGGCCAGTGCCTGATGGCCGCCTCCAACGAGCTGGTGCTGATGTTCATCGGGCTGGAGATCTCGTCGATCGCCAGTTACATTCTGGCGGGCTATCTGCGCGGCGACAAGCGGGCCAACGAGGCGGCCATCAAGTACTTCCTGCTGGGCTCGTTCGCCACGGCGTTCCTGCTCTACGGGATCGCCCTGCTGTACGGGGCGACCGGCTCGACGGTGCTGGACCACATCGGCCGCACCCTGGCGCGGCCTGGCGCCGCCAGCCTCCTGGTGAGCGCGGCGGCGGCGCTGATGCTCACTGGGCTGGCCTTCAAGGTGTCGGTGGCGCCGTTCCAGATCTGGGCGCCGGACGTTTACCAGGGCGCGCCGGCGCCGGTCGCGGCGTTTCTCTCGGCGGGACCGAAGGCCGCCGCCTTCGCCATCTTCATGCGGGTGTGGTTCACGGCCTTCGCGCCGGTGAGCGACCGCTGGGAGCCGGTGCTGTGGGTCTCGGCGCTGGCGACGATGGTGGTGGGGAACTTCGCGGCGCTCACGCAGACGAACGTGAAGCGGCTGCTGGGGTACAGCTCGATCGCCCACGCCGGCTACGTGCTGGTGGCGATCACGGCGCATTCCGAAGCCGGGACCGCGGCGGTGATGTTCTATCTCGCGGCTTACGTCTTCATGAACGTGGGCGCCTTCGCCGTGGTGGGTTACATCGCGCGCAAGGGCGAGCAGCGCCTGGAGGTGGACGACCTGGCCGGGCTGGGCGCGCGGCAGCCGGTGACCGCCGCGCTGATGACCATCTTCCTGCTGTCGCTGATCGGCGTGCCGGCCACCGGCGGTTTCTTCGGTAAGTTCTGCGTGTTTCGCGCGGCGCTCGATGCGGGCCTGGCCTGGCTGACCGTGCTCGGGTTATTGAACAGCGCCGTGGCCGCCTACTACTACCTGCGCATCCTGGTGGTGATGTACATGCGCGAGCCCGCCGCGGCCGACGACGACCTGCCGCCGCAAGGCGCCGCCCTGAAGCTGGCGCTCTGGGCCTGCGCCGCCGGCACGCTCCTGCTGGGCATCTTCCCCTCCGTCATCCTCGGCTTCGTCAACGCCGCGGCCGGGGTGAAGTAGGGGGGCGTCAGTCCCGGAACTCTGGTGCCAGCAGAATCCTGGCTTCCTCACGCACCTTGCGGGCGAGGGACAACGCATTCATGGCCTCGTCACGCTCCGGCTCGAACTACTCCTCCGCGTATCTGACCTCGACCGCATAGGGTTCGAGAGAAGCCAACTCGGCGTCCGACAGCGGGAGACGAAGTCCTTCGGGCAGCAGGCTGTGTAGCACTTCGACGTTGTGCGTTCGGGGCGCGTGGACGCCGGCCAGGGTGAGCAGGGCCTTGAGGTACTTCTCAACCGCCTGCTGGCAGTGGAAGCACACCGTGTCGTACGGGCACCCTTCCTCCACAGCCAAGATGCGGGTCGCCGCCTCCAGGTCGTGCTCCGCCTTGTCGATCCACCGCCGGACGACTTCGAGGACCTCAGGCGGGACGCTCATACAGGACTTTTCCTTCCCGGGCGGCGGGCCAGTAGATGGTGTTCGGGACGTTCTTGTAACGCTCGTAGCGGGCGGTGGTGGAAACAACGATGTCTTTGGGAAGGCGCGTCCCGCTGAGAAGCGTGTAAAGCTCGGCCGCGCGCCTGCGCGGATCCTCAACCTGGGAAAAAAGCACGAGCAGGTCGAGGTCGCTGTCCCGGCCCGCATCCCCACGGGCGTGGGAGCCAAACAGAATCACCTTCTCCGGAGAGAAGCGCTCGACGATGCGCCGGACCAGGGTCCGGACCACGGCCGCCCCGAGGGCGCTTTCTTCCTTGGAGCTTCCCACGTTCTGATAGTACCCGATTTCTCGCCACCGGGAGCCAAGTCGATGTGCTTCCGAGACTGCTAGGCTATTGCCATGATCGATCCGATGCTGTCGCTGGCGTTTTCCGTGTATTCCAGCAAAGGCGTGTACGCTCTCTTGCTCGGCTCCGGCGTCTCGCGGGCGGCGGGCATTCCGACCGGCTGGCAAATCGTCCTTGATCTCATCGAGAAGCTGGCCCTCCTCCACGGCGAGGACTGCTCACCGGACCCGGAAGCCTGGTTCTCACAAAAGTACGAACGGGAGCCGGACTACTCGGAACTCCTCGAGGAACTCGGCAAGACGCCGGGCGAGCGAACACAGATGTTGCGGGCGTACTTCGAGCCAGACGAGGAGGAGCGCGAGCAAGGGCTGAAGCTGCCAACACGCGCCCATCGCGCGGTGGCAGAGCTGGTCTCGAAGGGATACATCCGCGTTATCCTGACCACGAACTTCGACCGGCTTATGGAGAAGGCGCTTGCGGAGGCCGGCGTCGAGCCTGCCGTCGTCAGCACGCCCAGTGCCGCCGAGGGCGCCCTGCCACTCGCCCATTCCCGCTGCGCGCTGATCAAGCTGCACGGCGATTACATGGACTCTTGCATCAAGAACACGCGACGGGAACTGGAAAGCTATGAGCCAGCGCTGGACTCTCTGCTGGACCGGGTGCTGGATGAATACGGCCTGATCGTATGCGGTTGGTCCGCAGAATGGGACACGGCGTTGCGCTCAGCCCGGGAGAGCTCCAAGAGCCACCGGTTCACCACGTACTGGGCGGCGAGGGGCGAGTTGACTGATGCCGCGAGGAACTTGGTCACGCTGAGAAGAGCCGAGCTCGCCAAGATCGACGACGCGGACACCTTCTTCCCAGAGCTCCTCGACAAGGTTCTGGCCCTGGAAGCGACGGGAGCGCAACACCCGCTGTCAGCGTGGGTGGCGGTCGAGCGGCTCAAGAGATACCTGGCCAGCCCCGAGCACATGATCCGCATCAGCGACTTGGTCGAGCGCGAAACGGAAAGCGCCTATGCCGCCCTGTTCGGAGACCGGTTTCCCGTTCAAGGCGTCCCGTTCAGCCCGGCAGAGCTTACGACGCGGCTGGCGGCCTACCAAAGCCTCCTTGAGACGCTAAGAGACCTCATGATCTGCTTCGCCCGCTGGGGCAAGCCAGACCACTGCCCCGTCTGGCAGAAGGCGTTCCGCCGGGTCGCCACACCTTCGCTCGCACTCGCTGGACCCACGGTCTGAATCGACCTCCGGTTGTATCCGGCGCTCGTGCTCCTGTACGCGGCTGGCCTCTCCGCAGTGGCGGCTGAGAACTACGCCAACCTTGCTGCTCTGCTGGGTACTCGACTGCGCTGGGAGCGACGCGAACGGGAGGCCGAGGCGGCACTGATCCTTGCCGACGCTTCCATCACCAGACATGACGTGTGGCGGCATCTCTCCGGGCGCGAGCGCGAGTTCACACCGCTCAGCAACTACCTCTGGGAAGTCCTGCGGGAGCCGTTGCGCGCCTGCCTGCCGGACGACGCTGACTACGAGGAGACCTTTGACTGGTTCGAGTATCTCCTGGCGTTGGCCCACTGTGACCTGCGGATGAAGGCGAATCCGAAAGATGTTTGGGGGCCAGTCGGAAGGTTCGGCTGGCGCGTCGCGCACGGTCTGTCCCGGATTGTGGACGACACCCAACTGGAGGGGAGACCCACCCCGCCTCGCGTGTGTTCTGCCATCGCGGCTGGCCTGTTCACAGGACCGCGCGAGACCAGGCGTTTCGTCGAGGTCAAGACGGAGTACGACAAGTTCCTCGCGGAGGCCACTCGCGGCTGGTGGTGAGCGCCTGGCCCTGTGGCCTGCGCCGCCGGCACGCTCCTGCTGGGCATCTTCCCCTCCGTCATCCTCGGCTTCGTCAACGCCGCGGCCGGGGTGAAGTAGGGACTCAGCCCCCGGCGCGGGTTACCTGCGGCAACCAGTGGGCGAGGATCCGGAGCGTATTCAGCGACAGAGAGCAGGACTCCGCAATAACGCACTGCGCGGACTTCAGGCGCCCGCGGCGGCACTCATCGGTGTCGTTACCCACCGCGATCGCAAACAGCTCCACCTCCCGGTCGCCGGCTGCCAGAATCTCGACCCGATCAAAGTCGAATAGCGCGGCGTGCTTCAGCCAGTTGATCCGCATCACTCCATCTCGAAGCGCCACTTCTTCGTCCCAACCCTGATCGAGCACCGCCACCACCTCGCGGACGCCCGCCAGGACCCTGCCTGGCTTCTGGCACACCCGGCACTCGAACCAGACTGCTCCGCCCGCCCGCCTACATTCCAGCCTGGCCAGATGTGACCGACACAGCAGGTGTTGCCACCCTGGTTCCAGCGCTTTCGCCATCGCGTTCAGCGCGTCCCGGGCGGCCTTCCTGGGGATAGCGCGTCTGGCGTTCTCTTCTGCGATCAACATCCGGCGGATCTCATTGCTCTCCGCCCATGCGGAGCCTGCGCTGCGATAGGCCGCCAGGCGCGCCAGGGGCGTCATCACTCGCAGATCACCTTCCACGGCGAGGCTCCTGAGCTCCGCGAGCGATTCCACGCTCTGCTGAAAGGTGCCCAGGACGGCCCGTCCCAGCCGGCCTTCCCCCAACTCCTCCAGCGCCTGGGCGGCTGCCGAGCGCACCCGCGCGGTATCCTCCGCGTTTCCGTCACAATCGCCCAGGGCCGCGATCAAGTGCTCAGTCGCCTGCGTATCTCCCAGTCGCCCAAGCGCCTCGCAAGCGGCCTGCCGCACCGTCGGGATACCCTCGCGCCGGTCCTTCAGACATGCGATCAGCGGCTCAACGGCTCGGCCATCCCCCAGCCGGCCCAGCGCGTAGCAGGCCACTGCGCGCCCTTGAGGCCCCGAAGTGCGCGACACTTCGATCAGTGGCTCCACCGCCCGGCGGTCCCCCAGTTTCCCCAGCGCCGCGCAGGCCGCCGCCACCAGAAGATCCTCGTACCGGCGCTCCAAGATGCGGATCAGCGGTTCCACGGCCCGAGAGTCGCCCAGCCGGCCCAGCGCCCGGCAAGCAGCTTCCGTCGGAAGGGCCTGCACGAGCGCGATCAGCGGCTCCAGCGCTTCCGGCTCGCCGAGCTCACCCAACGCGTCAAAGGCGGCCTTGCAGGCGTCCGCTTGATGATGCGTCGCCGCTGGGGTCCCGGCCACGGCTCTCACGAAGTGGAGGAGTGCTTCTACCGGCCGGCGGTCGCCTTCCGCCACCAACTGGCGGAGCTCGCCGGATGCTTTCCGCTGCCCTGCCAGCGTCTCCACCACCACTCTCGCCATCTTGCCGCTGCCCACTTTCTCCAGCGCCTCACCCGCCGCCTCGCGCACACGCGGATCCAGATCGCCCAGCAGCGGGACCAAGGGTGAGACGGCCCGCGCATCGCCCAGCCTTCCTAGGATTTCGCACATCTGCAAACGGTTGAAGGCGCTGTCGGCCAGCACCGCGAGCAGCGGTTCGAGCGCGGGGGAACCAAGGGCGGCCAACGACCCAGCAGCGCAGCGCTGCGCCCACTCAACCTTCTGTTCGAAACCTCCGACTTCATCAAGACGACGGAGCTCCGGCGGACGCGCCGGATTTCGCAAGCGGGAAACCAGAACATCGATGCCCCGCGTATCGCCCTGCTCGACGAGCATCTTCAGTTGCTTCGGCCGCCCCCTCAAAGCCTTGTCCAGAGCAAGGGCTAGAGGAGCTTCGCCCAGCTTCTCCAGAGCGCGGCGGGCTGCCCTGCTGACGTCGGGCCAAGCCTTACCCATGCAGGCGATGAGCGGCCCGACCGCCCTGCTGTCGGCGAGTCTCTCCAAGGCCCAGCAGGCCCCCGAGCGCACCGCTGGCACGGCATCTCCCAACCGCGTTATGAGCGGCTCGACAGCCCTAGCATCACGCAGTTTCCCCAGCGCCCGGCAGGCTTGGCCGCGGACCGCGGGGTTGGCATCCTCCAGTCTGGCGAGCAGCCGCTCGGCGGCGGCGGTCTCTTTCAAGCACCCCAGCGCCCAGCATGAGACCCAACGAAGCTCCGCCCTGCCGGCATCCAACCAGTTGGCGCACCTTCGAAGGATGAATCTCTTCATGCTGCGCGGGGCAAGGAAGATGATACCGTGCCCGGTGTGCTGCGAGTGCGACGCGCCCCGCTCCCCGCGGCTCGGCCATATACTGGGACAGAGTGGAGGGATTACCGGATGACTGGATCTGAACTCACGCGGCGCGCGTTCGCGGGCCTGGTGGCCGCGGCGGGCCTGTCTGCCGAGGAGGGCTGGGTGGAGCTGTTCGACGGCCGCAGCCTCCAGGGCTGGAGACCTAACGAGAACAACGATTCCTGGAAGATCGTCGAAGGCCAGCTTGTGGCCGACGGTTCCCGGTGCCACCTCTTCTACAGTGGCCCGGTCCGAGGCGCCAGCTTCAAGAACTTCGAGCTCGAAGTGGAGGCGCTGGCCCGGCCGGCCTGTAATTCCGGCATCTACTTCCACACCGCCTACCAGGAGAAGGGCTGGCCCCAGAAGGGCTTCGAGATCCAGATCAACCACACCGCCACCGGCGAGGGCAGCTACCGCGAGCGCAAGAAGACCGGCTCGCTCTACAGCGTCCGCAACGTCTACAAGCAGCTCGTGGCCGACGACGAGTGGTTCACTCTCCACCTCGCGGTGCGCGGCAAGAACATCCAGGTGCGGCTCAACGGAACCCTGCTGGTCGATTACACCGAGCCCGATCCGCCCATCCTCGCCGCGGGCAGCGAGCGCGGGCGCGTCCTCGACCGCGGCACGTTCGCCCTTCAGTGTCACGATCCGGGCTCGAAGGCCCGCTTCCGCCGCATCCGCGTCCGGCCGCTCCCCGACGATCTTCTGCCGTCAGGCCTCGGCGCCCCGCCTGCCGACGAGCTGGCCCGCGACATCATCACGCTCGGCGACCGTAACATTCCCCTGGTTGACTACCACATCCACCTTCGGCCCGGCCTCACCCTCGAACAAGCGCTAACCCATTCGCGTCTCCATGGCATCCAGTACGGCATCGCCGTCAACTGCGGCAAGGGCAACGCCGTCCAGGACGACGACGCGGCCCGCCGCTTCGCCGAGAGCCTGAAGGGCCAGCCCGTCTTCGTCGCCATGCAGGCCGAGGGGCGCGAATGGACCCAGATGTTCTCCCGCCGCGCGGTGGCCCTCTTCGACTACGTGTTCACCGACTCGATGACCTGGACCGACAATCGCGGCCGCCGCATGCGCCTGTGGATCCCCGCCGAGGTCGGCTCCATCGCCGACGCGCAGGAGTTCATGGAAACCCTCGTCGAGCGCACCGTCGGCATCCTCGAGCGCGAGCCGATCGATATCTACGTCAACCCCACTTTCCTCCCCGACGCCATCGCCAAGGACTACGACGCCCTCTGGACCGAGGAGCGCATGAAGAAGGTGATCGGCGCCGCCGTCGGCAACCGGGTGGCCCTCGAGATCAACAACCGCTACCGGCTCCCCTCCGCCACGTTCCTGCGGGTGGCCAAAGAGGCCGGCTGCAAGTTCGCCTTCGGCACCAACAACGGCGGCATGCAGGACCTCGGGCGGTGCGAGTACTCGATCCGGATGACCAAAGAGCTCAAGCTCTCCTGGCAGGATTTCTTTGTGCCCGGCGCGTGGGGGCCCAAGGCCGTCGAGCGCAAGCCTGACGCTCTGCGCGCCTCGTGAGCGTGGCGGCCCGGCGACGCGTTGAAGTAGGCGCCTACCCCAGCACGTCCAGCAGGTCGCGCTCGATTTCGGCGGCGGTGCGGAAGACGCGAGCGTTGATCTGGAAGAGGTTGCGGGCCTCGATGAGGGCCACCATCTCGGCCGAGAGGTCCACGTAGTCTTCCGGAGCGCCATGCTCGGGAGCGAGGGGAAGGCGGGCCAGTTTGCCCGCCACCCCCTCCAGCACCGCCTGGGCCCGGGTGAGGCCATCCAAGGCTACGTCGAAGACTCTCATGCGTCTCCTGAAGACCATTTCGACCCGGAACAGAAGAGTTTTAGCCTTACTCCGGCGGTGTCGAAGATGAGCTTGGCGTCGCCGTGCCGGTTCATGCTCCCAGGCCGGAAGAAACCAGCTTCCACAGCACCTGGCCGGGGGCACCCGAGACGAGCCACCACGCCAACCCGCCCACCACCGCCAGCACCCCGAGCAGCGCCGCCACGGCGGTGAGAAAACGCAACACCACCAGGGGACGGCTGAGGAAGTCCGGATCGCGCCAGCGGCACAATTTTGGGCCGAAGGCCCGCGAGACGACGTGCTTCAAGATGGCCACGTCGCGCCAGTAGGACATGTGGGCCAGCAGGGGCAGGCGCCACAGCGCTCCGTGGTAATTCGCGACCACGCCCTGGAACCGGCGGGCCTGCAAGGGGCCGGAGACCGGGTCCCAGACGTGGTAGAAGTTGGCCCACCAGCTCCGGCCGCTGGAGGAGAGCCGCTTTCTGGCCTCCTCCGGCCATTCCCGAAGAACGGTATTCCGCTCCCCCTTTTCACCAAAGGAGAACAGGCCATCGATCTGCTCCAGCGGGGAACCCAGGGTGACGAACCGGTGCAGACCGCGTTCCACCTTCTCGACGTTGAGCCTGAGCCTCCGGTCCTCGTCCGGTTCCGGCTCACCCGGCGCGCGGGACCGTGCCCGCTGGTCCAACTCCCTCCTGGAATCTTCCGCGCGCCGGAGGAGGTCGCCGATGACGTTGTAGCTGATGACCGTCCCGAGGCTGTGCGCAGTCCACGTGACGTAGGTGAAACTGTGGCGGCTGCCGGAAATCTCCCATTGGCGTTCCGGCGGCAAGTCCCGGAAATCCCAATCCAGGCCGAGCAGCATCAGGAAAGCCGCTCCCACGCGGTAGTCGATGCGCTGGACGATGGCGGTCTCGACATCGCCGCGGGGATCGCAGTAGATCCGAACGTCGCTCAAGACCTCGCGGAGCAGCCGGGGGTACCGCACCAGCATGGCGAGCACCGCCAGCACGGTCAGCGGGGCCATGGCGATCAGGGCGAGGGCCCGGAAGAACCCCAGGTTCCAAACCGCACGGCGAAACCAAAGGCGAAGGTTCTGCCGAACGAACCATCCGGCGGTCGCCAGCGCGCGCATGGAACGGCGCTCCCATAGCGCCCCGAAGAAGCGCCTTTCGTGGCTGGAACACTGCTTCCAGCACTCCGGAAAGCTCTCCGCGAAATCCGCGTAATCGGCCCAGTAGCCTTCGTAAACGAAGGGCGGGGGGACGCGCACGGTCGGATACTGAGCCGTGATTTCACCGATGGCGTCCTCAAATCCTGACCGCAGCGTGACGGCCGTCTCCGGGAAGCGCTGCAACCCCATCCCGTGAACGACGAAGACCGCAGTCTGGCGCACGGGATTGGGGACCGAGCGGCCGTCCTCTTCGATGTGTTCAGGCAAGTCCTCGAAGCGGAATGGAACCGGCAGTGGCTCGTAGGCGCGCAAACGTTCCCGCGGCTGCGAGGAAGCGTGCGCCGCGCCGGGCGCCCGAGGTTGCTCGCCGCCGGCGGGGACGTCCCCCCTTCCGGAAACCTGGCTAACCCCCATGCGTGGGTTCATTAGAGCACAGGAAGCACGCGCTCGACAAGCCGCTAGAAGTGATCCCGCAGCTCGGAGAACCTGCCCAGCACCAGCAGGCGGCCGGCGCCGTGCCGGATCTCTTCGGTCTCCAGCGACCAGGTCAGCCGGTGGGGGATGTAGACCGCATGGAGGCCGAGCGCGAGGGCGGGGTTGATGTCGGAGCGGGGCGAGTTACCGATCATCCAGGTGCGCGCGGGGTCCAGGCCGCACTGCTCGACCAGACCGCGGTAAGAGGCCACGTCCTTCTCCTTGACGATGGCGGTGTGGAGGAAGCAGCGGCCCAAGCCCGAGCGCTCGACTTTCAGCTTCTGCTCTGCGGGATGCCCCTTGGTGAACAGGAGCAAGTCGTGACGGCCCGCCAGGTATGGGAGCGTCTCCTCGACCCCCGGAAGCAGCTCGATGGGCTGCTCGAGAATGCGCCGGGCGAAGCCCATCACGCGCTCCAGGTCGGCTTCCGCGATCTCGCGCTCGGCCAGGTGCTGGTAGCACTGGCGGAGGTTGCGGGCGAAGTTCTCGGCGCCGTAGCCCTGGGTCTGGCGGTTGGCCAGCTCGATCGCGTCGAGCACCGCGCGGACCTCTTCCGGCGAGAGCGCGGAATGATCGAGAAACTCGACGAACTCCTCGAAGGCGCGCTCGAAGTAGAGGTTGTTTTCCCAGAGCGTGTCGTCGGCGTCAACGATCAGGTGCTGTCTCACGTGCAGGGGCGGCTACGGATCATTGTAGCTTCCCCGGCTGGTTCACGACGAAGTGCGCGTCGATGGGCGCGCTGACGTCCCCGGGCTCCCCGTGGAGCAGCGTCGGCTGGTAGCGCCACTGCTGCACCGCCTCGACCGCCGCGCGCGGCGCCGGCGCGGGCTCGGCCGGCTTGGCCGGCGGTGCGGGCGAGGAGCCCGGAGTGGGCGCGTGGTACCATGATGGCTTCGCCGCGATGCGGGTAGACGGCAAGGTCGCGCTCATCACCGGGGCTTCGGAGGGGATCGGAGCGGCCTGCGCGCGGACGCTCGCCGCGCGCGGGGCGCGGCTGGCCCTGACCGCGCGGTCCCGGGAGAAGCTCGAGCAGGTGGGCGGCCCGGACGCGCTGATCGTCGCCGGCGACCTGACCGACGCGGCGGTGCGCCGGCAGGTGGTGGACGCAACCCTCGCGCGCTTCGGGACCATCGACGTCCTGGTGAACAACGCCGGCGTGGGTCTCTACACCCCGGCCTGGAAGGCTTCGCTGGCGGCCGCGCGCCGCATGTTCGAGCTGAACTTCTTCGCCCTGCTCGAGCTGATCCAACTGGTCGTGCCGCACATGCAGCGGCAGCGCAGCGGGGCCATCGTCAACGTGAGCTCGATCGCCGGCAAGGCGCCCTTCCCCTGGCTGACGCTCTACTGCGCTTCCAAGTACGCGGTGTGCGCCTTGGGCGACGGCCTGCGCATGGAACTGGCGCCCTACAACATCCAGGTGACCACCGTCTGCCCCGGCCACGTGAAGACCGGTTTCGGCGACCACGTGCTGGATGGGCGCCTCGCGGAGCGCTTCCAGCGCACGCGCAAGTTCTCGATCACCGCCGGGGAGTGCGCCGAGGCCATGGTACGCGGCCTCGAGCGCGGCGCGCGCACGGTGATGGTCCCGCGCGTCGGGTGGGTGCTCATCGCCCTGGAGCGGTTGCTGCCCTGGCTGGTGGATCGCGAGATGGCGCGCCTGTATCACCGCCCGGAGCCGCCGGCATGATCGTCAAGCTGGCGCGGACCCCCGCCATCTACCTGGTAGGTTTCATGGGCAGCGGGAAGACCACCGTGGGCCGGCTGCTGGCCGACCGGCTGGGGTGGAGTTTCGTCGATCTGGACGTCGACATCGAGGCTGAGCAGGGCCTGTCGATCGCGGAGATCTTCGACCGGTTCGGAGAGGAGCGCTTCCGGAAGCTCGAGGCGGAAGCCCTCCGGCGGCGGGTGCGGATGGCCCAGGCGGGGAGGCCCATGGTGGTGGCGCTGGGCGGCGGCGCGTTCGCGCAGCAGGGCAACTTCGAGCTGGTCACGCACAACGGCGTGACGGTGTGGCTGGATTGCCCGCCGGCGGTGGCCTGGCAGAGAGTGGAATCCAACTCGCACCGCCCGCTGGCGCGCGATCCGCAGCAGTTCACGGCGCTGTACGACCTGCGGCGCGCCTGCTACGGCCGGGCGGATTTTCGGGTGGAAGCCGCGGGCGACGAGCCGGAGAGCGTGGTCGAGGCCCTGTTGGCGCTGCCCATCTTCTGAGGATCGTGGAACGTGGAACGTGGATCGTTGAGAGGACTGCGCCGGCAGGCGCTGATGATATTCCGGGCGGCGCTCAAAGCCGCCGACCCGCTGGAGGCGGTGCGGCGGCACCTGGCGGTCGAGGGACACCAGCTCAGCGCCGGGCGGCGCCGCTACCGCCTGGACGCCTATCGCAACATCTACGTCATCGGCGCGGGCAAGGCCAGCGCGGCGATGGCCGCCTGCGTCGAGCGGCTGCTCAGGCAGCGCATCCGTGGCGGCCTGGTCAACGTCAAGTACGGGCACCTGGCCAAGCTGCGCCGCATCGAGCTGAACGAGTGCGGCCACCCGGTGCCGGACGAGAACGGGGTGCGCGGCGCCGGGCGCATCGCCGGGATCGCGCGGCAGGCCGGGGCGGACGATCTGCTCATCTGCCTGATCTCGGGCGGAGCCTCGGCGCTGATGGCGCTGCCGGCGCCGCCCGTTACGCTTGCACAGAAGCAGGCCACCACCAAGCTGCTGCTGGCCTGCGGCGCCAACATCCACGAGATGAACGCGGTGCGCAAGCACATCTCCGCGGTCAAGGGCGGGCAACTGTCGCGGCTGGCCGCGCCGGCCACGGTGCTGGCCCTGATGCTCTCCGACGTGATCGGCGACGACCTGGACGTGATCGGCTCCGGCCCCACGGCGCCGGACCGCTCGACGTTCGCCGGCGCCCAGGGGATCCTCCAGAAGTACGGGCTGCTGGAGCGCGTGCCGGCGGCGGTCCGCCAACGGATCGAAGCGGGCGCGCGCGGGGAGATTCCCGAGACGCCCAAGCCGGGCGATCGCATCTTCGAGCGCACCGAAAACCTCATCGTGGGTAGCAACCGGCTGGCAGTGGACGCGGCGGCACAGGCCGCCCGCAAGCTGGGGTTCAACACGCTGGTGCTTTCGACGCGGATCCAGGGCGAAACGCGCGAGGTGGCCCGGGTACACGGGGCCATCGCCCAGGAGATCCTCGCCTCGGGGCGCCCGGTGAAGCCGCCGGCGTGCGTGATCTCGGGCGGCGAGACCACGGTGACCCTGCGCGGCGACGGCTTGGGCGGGCGCAACCAGGAGTTTGCGCTGGCCGCGGCCATCGACCTGGCGGGCTGCCAGCCGGTGGTGGTGCTCAGCGGGGGAACGGACGGCACCGACGGTCCCACCGACGCCGCGGGCGCCATCGCCGATGGCGCCACCGTCGAGCGCGCCGCGCGCCTGGGGCTGGACGCCCGCCGCTTTCTCGACAACAACGACTCCTACCACTTCTTCCAGCCGCTGGGCGACCTGCTGGTCACCGGCCCCACCGGCACCAACGTCAT
>Ga0315289_10008139_pt1 | contig 15181 bp, 11 predicted proteins | sample YL17G11_40_MG_FD_203452 | JGI IMG/M metagenome (GOLD analysis project Ga0315289, IMG submission 203452) | Sediment microbial communities from Yellowstone Lake, YNP, Wyoming, USA - YL17G11_40 | ecosystem: Environmental > Aquatic > Freshwater > Lake > Sediment | place: USA: Wyoming | collected... | reverse complement strand
CAGTTACGCAGCTGAATGTCGTTCCGAACATTTGGGCTTACTCCGTTCTGAATGAACCTTGGTACTGGCCGCTGGGCGATTTGAGTAAGACTAGTTGGATCAACCTGATGGTGAATGCATCTGAGACTGTGAAGCAAGCCACCGGCAAGCCTGTAACAGTCCGATTTGTTGCAACGCTCTTTGAACGGGACTGGGCTTGGGACCCGCGAATCTTGGGTGCCCTCGATTTCATATCCCTGAACGCCTATGTCAGCGAAAGTACGAGCAATGACGAATACAGAAGCAGGTTGACGAACTTAGCCCAGAAGGCGGCTGCTCAAGGGAAACAGGTTCAGATCACTGAATTCGGGTATTCCACATCGGATGATGCATTGCAGTCGGACAAGTATCGTGCCTACACTGACATCTTCAAAGCCACCCAGAACCTGATCGGATGGCTCAGTTGGGGTTGGGATTGTGGATACGACCAAAACAATCCCTCTTGGACCGCTATCGGACGTTATTCAATAGTCGTTCCGGCAACCGGAACCACCCGACCTGCATATGCAGTCTTGGTGCAGAACAGGTAAGCAGAAGAGACAACGAACGGAACCATTTTAGGACTCATCCAGATCGAACTGAACGATTAGAGAATGCTCGTTTGCCAAAACAGTATTGAGGGCGTGGCCCGCCTCCTGTTGCTTTTTGCATTACTGATCAGCATGGCCGTCGTACCTAGTAGCAACAAGCGCCGAAGCCTGAGCTATAGTCGATCGATGAAAGAAGACAAAGTTAATTCCAACGAGAGTCAACACTATTAAGGATCTCTATTCTTCCGAAGAGAAGAGGCGAAAGCATGGTTCTACTTCAGCAGAATTCTATGGAGCTTTCACGTGCCGTCTCTTACCTGCTCATCCTTGCTAGCATCTTGGCAATCATCTATGTGGGCGCAACAACACTAGTGGTGGCTGTCCCTCGGGAATTCCCCTTCGGGATCATCAGAGTTCTACCTTCTCAGTACTGGATCGCGCTTGGCCTGTCACTAAGCTCGCTTCTCTTCGCACTCTTCACTCGCCTCACAAGGCACATTTGTATATCGGGCCTTCTCTTGGCGCTTGTTGTTGCGGGCTTGGGGGACTTGATCTACGCCTACCCGCGAGATCTATTCAGTATAGCTGCCGCAGAGCGAATCTCGATGACGGGCGTGTTCACCCCGGCCGAGAGCCCGTTCTTGAATTTCCCGGGGTCTGCAATCCTTTTTTCATTTTTGGTCCTTGTCATTGGGGCAACTCCCGCTCTAATCGTTAAAGCCTTCGGGTTGCTCTATGATCCTATCCTTCTGGGCCTGAGCTTCCTGACTTTTCGGAGGCTCGGGATAAGCGAGAAGCAAGCCATACTAGGTGCTCTCGTCGTGGTCTTCGCTTTCTATATGCAAGGCGTGCTGGTCTACACCTCCCTTCTCGGTTTCATCTTCTATGTTGCATTTTTTGGACTGGTGCTTGCTCCTTATTCGAAGCTACGCGCACAGGTTTTCCTCTTAGCTGCATTCTTCGGGGCAATGGTTGTTTCTCACGCCTTCACCCCCTTTCTGACTTTGGGCGCGGCCATAGTGATGCTGTTGGGCTGGAGGTTCGCAGATTCGGCGCTCAAGATGTTAAGACTGGAACGAGCGCCAGGTGATCCACCAACAACCGATCGTTCTGTCTTGATTCTCCTCACACTACTTCTTGTGGGCTATTGGGCATACTTCGCAGCGGATCCTTTCGCATGGGGGCTAGTCAAGCTAGAATCGACGGATCTTGTCTCTATTTTCCGAGGAGCCGGATCATCGATATTGATGGCTCGTACGGCTTATCAGAGCAGCTACGCGCGGATTACTGAGCTCTATGCACCAATTCTTTTCCTCGCTTTCGCAATCTACCTGTTTACCTCTCGTGACTCTCGCAAACTTCAATTGTCACTTTGGATTCTGGGTTTGGCAGCCTGCTTAGTAGTCGCTGTCGGGGGTTACACGCAAGAGTTTCCTGCACGCATCTTTGCGCTAGCTATTCTCCCGCTGGGTTATGGAGTTGCAAGACTTCTTCAATCAAATCGCCTGACGCTGCGCACGATTGGATTGGGCGTTTTGCTTATCACGCTAAGTCTGCACCTGCCGGGTCACTACGGGCAAGACTCCTTCATGAACGTTCAGGTTTCCACGATTCAGGGACTGGCATTCTTCGCGGAGCATTCTTCCCCCCATAGCTCGATACGTTCACGTCTTGGCGAACTCGAGCAGGAGTACTATTTTGCTCCTCACAGAGTCGGTAGTGCTTCGCTTTCAACGCCGGGTATCTATTTCATATCGAATTATCAGGTTGAAAGTCGAGTGCTCTACTCTGAAGGTGATGTAGCAGCTAGACAGCTGACTCAAGAGCTGAATTCGAGTCAGTATGATCGAGTGTATTCCAGCGGATGGTTTGAAGTTTTCTCACGTAACGAGCATTAGTCCAGCGGTTCTAGCGCGATTGAGTTGATGCGTCTGATCTCGTGCGCTATCCCCATTCGTTTCGCGCAAGCCAGTTTCGCCCAAATAGAACATGTTGTACCAAATACAGAACTCAAGCATGGGAACCAACAGAGCCATCGGGTCTTTGTTATGGCGCATATACGCCTCTATTTCGCGTCTCAGCTTGACTAAATCAACAAACTCAGGGATCCGCAGCAGGTCCAATAGCTTTGTCAAAGACCGAATCTCGGCGCGCGATAGTTCCCTTGTTCGAGTGGAAACCCTTGACAGCAGTAGGAATCTGGCCATGTGTAGGGCTAGTGACAGCACCTTTCGCTTACTGCAATGCGCAGCCTGGAAAAGAATGTGGTGCAGGGAAAATGGTCCAAGGAAATTGGTCGAAGGAACCTTCATGACATCAGGGAACATCTTCCTTAGCATCTTGAAGTACAGTTCGTTTTTTATCTTCATGCTCGGTGGAATGGTGAGACTAAACTCGACCAAGTCGTTATCCAAAAACGGCAAGAAACATGGTCCTTTTGTACCTACTATGTTCTGGGAACTCAGAGAGAGCGCGTTTTTGTTGCGATTCGTCATAAAGAAGATCTCTGCGACGTTTTCGCGGGGTCCTATCCGGCTCAGTTCCTGCAATACTGGGTCTGCTGTCTCTCGGAGTTTCTCGCGGATGGGGCTGTGGAAAAACTCGGGGATTCCAGGTGCGACGTAACGGTGGATGTCGCGTCGCATCTCTCGGTCAAGGATGATGGCTAGCTTTCTCAGGTCGCCCATGCGCATGAGGTTGCGCCAGTTAGGAATCCTAGTAATATGGCCTCCTCTTAGCAGTTCACCGCCGCCAAGACCGTCAAAATTGACTTTGCCGATCTTCAGTTTGCCTACGAGCGGCAACATGTCTAGATGTTCGGCGCACATTCCGTCTAGTAGGAAGACCTTGAAAGTGAGATATTTGCTGTGGAGATTTTCGGCTCTCGCAATGTAGGTATTCGCCACTTTCAAAACCTTCGCAATTTCCCTTACGAGAATCCGATCGACATCCGAGGAGTGCAGCAGACATGTAGTGAATGTCTCGAAGGCCACGTTTGTGTAATGCTTCAAGGCGCACGTAATGCACCGTGAGTCGTATCCTCCCGAAAGCAGAACGGTACACTCTCTAAGATCTCTGCACTGTCTCTGAATTGACTGCCTGATTAGGGCCACGCCTTTGCTTATGAACTGCTCCTCGGAGCTGCAGTGGTCGACCGCGATTGCCGTATAGCTCCAGTAACTCGACAGTGAGACGCCATCTTCTGTTACGGTCAGGATGGTCGCGTTCGGGAGACTATAGACATCTTCGAATAAGGTCTTCGTCCCGAGCAGATAGCCATAAAAGAAATAGTCGCGCCATCCGCTCCAGTTGATCTTCCTTATGACCTTAGTGTCGGCTATTACAGCCTTTACCTGGGATGCGAACGTGAATTTCGGTTTCTCGTAGTGATAATATAGTGGCTTCATACCATATCTGTCATTTGCGACCGTTAGAGTGCCAGTCAGGTCATCATAGAAGGCAAATGTGAAGACTCCGTTCAGACGCTCGATCGACTTGTTCCCCCATTGCTCGAGGCTATGTAGGACGAACTCGGCGTCGCTTTTCGGATATCTGAAATGATGTCCCATTCTAAGCAATTCGTTTCTTCCTTGCTGACAGTCGAAGATCCTGCCGACCATGACTATGAATTTCGTGTGCTCTTCATTCCAGACTGGTTGGGTGTCCTGGCTGAGCTCTTGTGAGTAGATGCGGCCTATGCCTAGGCCGCGAGTAACAAAGTCATCGGATCTGTGATGGGGAGCAGATCTTAGTGTGGAACTCATTCTCGCGAGTGTGGCGGTCAAATGCTGTTGCGTTCTGTTCGGGTCAAAGACACCATAGACCCTCATTGCAGATCTTCACCTAGGTCTCCTGGCTTCCTTGCATGGAGACTAGTCGTCTGAGGGATGCTTGTAGTACCATGAGAAACCAAGAGTTTACATCGGCTCTCGCGAACAGATGCCCCACAGCGGGCTGACCTACTGGCAGTCGCTCTAGGGCAAGCAGTTCGCTTGCCTGACCGTTTCCCTGCCATTATGCCGAGGTTCGCCCAGAGGTTCATTCACTTGACCACTTGTATAATATGACACTGGAGCATCTGACCAGCATGTGCACGCCTCTCGTGGATTTCCTTATGAAGGATACCTGCGAATATAAGGGGCTCACATAAGAGCAGAACCACGACAGGTCTGCAGCTCAACACGCCCCATTCCCAAAGCTAACGCCCATCTGTGCATTGTCGATTGAGTTCATTCGCTGCGTTGTGTTGCAGCACTTCCTCAATCAAACTCTTCCTGCACGTTTGGATTATGCGTTTTGCTTACCACACTAAGCTTGCATCTCCCTGCCCACTACGGGCATGACTCGTTCCTGAATGTTCAGGTATATGTGGAGGGCCAATTGAGGACCGACCACGTCTTCTCTCATTGTGCGCATGGAAAGTACCTGGGATTCCATGTAGCGACAGACCTCAGGAAAGCTCCCTAGATGAGTTCCTCCGGTAGTGTTAGTGGTCTGAGAGCTCTGCCTTGGACTATGCTCCTTCTCGAGTAATCCATTATCTGAACAGCTCTCAAACTGTCCAGCAGTGGTACTGGAGCAGGGGCAATATTCTCAAGATACCTGACAAAGTCATCGTACAACTGATCATAGTAGGCTATGCCGCCTATTAGGAGCCTTCCAAGCGCGGCTTCCCTTATTGTGTGGAGAGCTTGATGCCAAGAACTCATCACCTCCGTAACAGGCGTGGCCAGTCCGTGCACCTCTTCTAGCGAATCCGATGTGACATCAATCTGAAGTCTGCCGCCTGTGCCATAAATGTTGATGGCAAACACCCTGCTACCGGAGAACCAAGACAGATCTGCAGCTGCGTGCATACTGTTCCCGAAACCGACGCTGACATGCGCGTAGTTGGCTAAATCCATTCTTTGAGTCACATCATCACCTAACGCAAAGACTACTTGTGGACTTGAGGCTCCGAACCAGGTCATTATGTCATATACGTGGGGGCCAAAGTCATCGACGACGCCCCCCGCAGTGTACAACCAGCGCGAGTGCGTCCAAGTCATGGGATGAGGTGTGTGAGCCACGATTATCATCGCAAGCACCTTCCCCAGTCTCCCAGAGTCCACGATTTTTTTTGCTTTCCGCAACGCCGGGCAGTACCTGTAGTTCTGAACGACACAGAGTTTGACTCTCTGCAACTTCGCTGCTTTCGCTGCAGCCAAAGCCGTTTCAGTATCGTGTGCTAGTGGCTTCTCCGTCAGGACATGTATTCCACGATCGCAGCAATCTACAATCATCTGTCCGTGGAGATGCGACGGTGTGCACAAGACCGCGAAATCTAGTCCTTCGTCGAGAAGATCAAGATAGTCAGCGTAGGTGTTTTTGATCCTGAATCGCTTTGCGAGATTTCGAGCTCTGTTAGCAGCTTTGTCAGCGATTCCAACTAGCTCCAAGCCTTCAATGCTTGAGAGCACGGGTAGGTGAGCTCTTCTGGCAATTGCGCCCGCGCCAACTACCCCAACTCTCAAGAGTGATCACATCTGGCTAGCTCGACTTTGCGATCTTGCATCCCTTATCATCCTTGCTACAGAAAATGCTATTTTCTCGACACGTCGGTATTCGGGGTTGATGGTAAGTCCTTCCAGCGCGTGTCCTACGATTTCTGGTCTAATACTGCCAAGTCCGGAACAGTGCGCTTTTCTAAGATGTCCGACAAAGAATGGCGAAAAACCGAGCAACTTGCAACATGCTGCATCGACCGAAACGATGTCAGAACCTGCAACAACTACGTTGGCTCTAATGGGAACGCCATAGGCCGGCCCTTGCGTTCCGACCTGTGCTATGATGCCGTCCACTATTGAGAACCTCGGGTGCATGGCAAGATTAGCGTCGACTATGGCATCGTCGAGGAACGGATGAAATGCCACCTTGCGAGGATACGGCAATAGTCCGTAGATGTTCTTCAGTCCACAGGAGATAGTGGTCAACATGTGCGTCTTCAGTTTGGCTAGAGATATCAGATAGGAGTCTAAAACGACTTCGGGGACATCAAGTTGCTTGAAATGCCTGCCCATTATCGCAACGGGTCTCGTGAGCGCTCTGCTGCCATTTATCCAGGTCGCTTTGAAGCGATGCAGAATCTTCTCATAACCCAACCACTTCATTATCAGATCGGGCCTTGCACTTGTTGCGTTACTTTCTGCTACGAAGATCCTATCTGGTTTCAAGCTACTTTGGATGTATGAAAGCAGTGCCTCCAGGAAGCGGGGGTCAGTGACTGCTCCAGTCTCTGGGGTCCTGCAGTCACACAGGTTGACCTTGATGCATATCCGATCCGGAGTGTTCGAGATTCCTCCGGCCTTCTCTACGGCCTCGGCCACTCCGTCGTAGACATGTGTATAGTCAGTTTTTGCTATTCCAACTGTTCTCATGACCGTTCATCTTCTGGCCCTTTTCGGTAGCGTTTCGCGCGAAGGAACTTGGACGCATACATCCATTGGCCGCTGACTCAAACTCCCAGACATGTCTCACGAAACCCGCGGCGACTGGCTACTCGTCCCCAACCCCTGCGGCCTTCGTCCTGGCTTTCTTGCCCAGAACTTCCCAGACCCTATGGACGCGTAGCAAATCCCATGCTGCTCGAACGCTTCTGACATTTCGCGCCACAATCCCCACATATCAACAAGGAGTCTAGGTTTGTTCGCAAGCAAGGCATTGAACTCTGACTCGGTTCGGAAGAAGGAATGCGGAGTCGCGAGGACAATTGCGGCTTCTTTGAGCCACTTTGCTGCCTCGCGGATCGATTTGAATCCTTCGATTTCCATATTCGCTGGAAGTCTGGTATACGTGTTTGTCTGGAGGAACGGATCGCACCCTGCGACCTCAAACCCTTTGGACTTGAATAACCGAAGCAGGTCGAGAGAGTGACTGTCTCGAAAGTCATCTGTGTCCTTCTTGAACGAGAGGCCTGCTATGAGCACTTTCTTGACGCCCGATTCCATCACTCTCAACCCGATTGTCTCAGGCAGTAGCTCGTTTGACCGCCTACCGTGCACCCACAAGCGATCCATTCCGTCTTTCTCAGACGCGGCTAGAACTAATGGGTCCTTCTTGAGACAGTAGCCGCTGACCGGTCCTGGCCATGGTATGTTATTCCAAGAGTAATCTGTATTGGCGACCCTAATGACCTCGAACACGTCTATGCCCACATTGTCACATAGCATTGCCAGATCGTTAGCAAAGCTGAAAGTCGTATCACGCCATGCATTTTCAGCTAATTTGACAGCTTCCGCGACTTCGGCCGATGAGGCGGCGATCGTACGTCCGCCACCCAGGTTCCCGAACAGGCGAAGTGTTTGGGCATAGCCCCGGGAAGACAACGCGCCTATCACATGCGGCAGAGAAGCTGCGTCCACCACAGCGCGCCCTTCAAAAAGCCTCTCGGGCACATATGCGACAAAGAAATCTCGACCCTCCTTGAGACCGGTGAGCTGTTCGATGTGCAGGCTTAGCTTTCTAGTAAACCCCACTGGGACAGTCGTCCTGAGCACTATTGTCTTTCCTTCAACACCTAGGCGAACTACTGTCTCAAATGGTCCAAACCTTGCCGATGATGAACGAGTGACTTCCTCCAGAGAAAGACCAAAGTGGATAAGAACTATTCCGACCCTTGCCCACTCTTCGCGCCCTACCGAGTCCAACAGTATGCATTTGAACGATGTGCCTAAGGTTCGCCTCAACAAGACGGCCATTCCGTCTTCTTCAAATGGGCACTCGCCTGCCAGCAACCGCTCGATAGTGAGACTATCAATGTCGATGCCTAGGACTTCGAAACCGGCTGCAGCAGCCACGAGAGCTACCGGAAGACCAGTGCGGCCTAAGCCCAGCACGGCAATCACAGGTTTACTCTCAGTCATGGTTGCGCCTCCTGCTCTTCATGGATCATATGTCGCATGTCAAGATTGCTCCATGGTTGTCGGTGAAACACAAGCTTAGTCAGTAGCCTGACTAATGAGGTGCTTCTCATGCCAATTCCGATCCTGCCAGAAAACTAGCGATCCCTTTTGCCATATCTCAACAGGACTATCCTGCCTCTCTCATGGTTCTGGCCGATCTGGTCAGTTTTCGGACAGTCCATTACATATTTGTTCGTAGAGATCAATCAGCCTTGACCTCAGCCTCTCAAAGGAATATCTTTCTCTAATGAAATTGCGGGCATTTGCACCCACTCTCTTGCGTTCCTCAGAGTCGTTTGCCAGGTCCACCACTGCCTTCACGAAATCCTCATCGACCCCGCGGGTGACTATCGCATCTCGCCCGTCCTTGCATTCGAGGCCTTGCATGGCCGCCTGAGTCGCCACAACTGGTACTCCTAGCTTCATAAAGTCCAAGATTTTCGTCCGAACGCCAGGTCCCTCCAACACGGGACATACGGCAAAGTCGGCCAATCTAAGAAATTCCCCGATGTCCTCTACAAATCCCACCGACCTTACGTTCCTGATGGCGAACTTGGGGACGCCATTTCCCGCTATCAAGAACATGATCTTCTGGTCTAGCTCCCAAACTCGCGGCGCTATGTAATCTGTGATCAATCGAATCGCCGTCTTGTTAGGAACGTGAAAGTAAGACCCAAGGAAAGCCGCCACGACTTTCCCATCATCGCGGCCATGCCTGAATCTGGTCTCTATCGCACTCGCGAGGCTCTGGTCCTCTTCATCGATGCGAACTCCAATCGGTACGGCAGACAACTTACTTGGCTTCGCTCTGTACTTCTGAATGAATCTGTTCCTGTCAACGTCCCCTGTACACGTAATGTGACGCGCAGACCTACACGCAAGAAACTCAACGACATAACAGTAGTAGTACGCGAGTTTCCCTATCAAGAGCGGGAATCGGGATACCTCTACACCAACCAAGTCACTCTCAACACTATGCGCAACGTACACCACGGGCCTCCCGGAGAGCAATGAGCCGGAAAGGACTCCCCATGGCATATGGATCTGCACGATATCCGTGTCCTCTTCCCTAACAGCCTTGCACAGCGCTGTAAGAAAGAAAGGGTTCACGTCGGACAGGAACCAAAGACTCCTCTCTCCAATCTCGAAATATCTGAAATAGTAAGTCTTGTAGCGGGCCAAGAAATGGTTGCCAGTTCCCCTTAGGGAGGAGGGCACGAGCAGAGCTATGCGGTCGGGCGGAGAAAGGGCCTCAAGGTAGAATTCGAGTCTCCGCGTGGAGCCTGTAGACTTCAAGAACATCTCGTGAGTGCATACAACGAGGACGCGCAGTTCTCGACCTCGGCAGGGGCGCTGCATTACTTATCTCTCTTCAATATGGCTGTCGACAGAATCCCCATGACACTCATCCTTCAAGAAAACGAAGTGTACCTGCGAAAAGACATCTGTCTTATCCAAGTCTGCAAAATTCTTCAGAGGTTCTCATCTGTTGGTCCACGGAGGTCTACCCTTGTACCCAACTTTGATGACTGGTAGACGCCGAAAGTCATCTGCACTGCTCTCATTCCGTCGTACCCGCTTGCAAGAGGCTGCTTACCCTTACGGATAGCCTGCAGAAAATCCTCAAGCTCGAGTTTGTAGGACTGAGGCGGAAGCAACGAATAGTCAAAGATTTCCCTTCTGCCTTTCTTGGTACCAAGAACAAGTTGACACACAGGACTCCTGTTGTCCACTCTGACAAAACCTTCCTTGCCATATACCTCCATGTACATGTAGTCGGACCACTCGACCCATGAGGATTGTATGAAAGCCAGCTTTCCGTTGGAGGTTTTGAAGATACCCAGACCGATGTCTTCGAGCGGAGCTATGGGCCAGTATCCTGTTGTCACAAGCCCCATGCATTCAGACACTTCGCCAAGGAACCATCTCGTCAGGTCTAGGATGTGACATCCGTTATCCAGGAAGGTGCCTCCCCCAGATACCTCCGGGTCTAAGAACCACGTTCCCACTTTGCCGGCTCCTGAGTGACCAATCCACCCTCTCAGGAAGAGGAGATCCCCGATCGCCCCTTGATCGACCAGTTCCTTTGCTCTTGACACGTTCGGAAAGTATCTTAGGTTTGAACCAACTTTCAGGTACACGCCGTTCTTCTGGGCGGCTCTAACCATCCCAAGAGCTTCCTCAGGCGTGCGTGCGAGGGGCTTCTCGCAAAAGACATGCTTACCGCTCTTGAGTGCAGAAACCGTCGGTTCATAATGAAACTTGTTGGGCAAGGAGACTATTACGCAATCGACGTCTCTTCTCGTAATGATATCTCGATAATCGGCGCAGTACCCGCATTTTGCCTCATTCGCCAGTATTTTAGCCTTGTCTTCTACTACGTCACTTATGCACACTAGTTCCGAAGTGGAGTTCTCTTTGATGCTCTTGATTCTCCTTGCGCCCATCCTTCCGCAACCCAGAACTGCAAATCTGATTTTGTCGGTCAAGGTGTGGTGCCTTCCTCAACTCATTTCTTCTTTAGAGATCGGATTACGTCGCACACACGAGTCACCTGATCTCCAGTTAGGGCGTTCCCAGAGGGGAGATTCATACCCGTCTCTGACAAGAGTTGTGCGACCGGGTAGTGGCCTCCGTCGTACAGATCAGAATACGCAGGCTGAAGATGTATTGGGTAGAAGAAGGGCCTTGTGTCTATTCCACGTTCGAACATTCTCGCTATTAGGGTGTCCCTGTCAATTCCGTAACTTTTCTGCAAGAGGATGGAATACATCCAATATACATTCTTAGCCCAGTCTGCTTCGGGCGGGAGAACTACGCCTTCTACATCATGAAGCAACGAGTTGTAGGTGTGTGCATTCCTTCTTCTTGTCTCTATGAATTCATCAATCCTCTCGAATTGAGCAAGGCCGATGGCCGCCTGAACGTTGGTAAGCCTATAGTTGAAACCGACGTACCTGTGCCAGAATCTCCTCTTCTTTTCGTAGGCTTGGTCTCTGAGTAGGCGGCACATTTCAGCGATCTTGTCATCGTTAGTAGTGATCATTCCGCCTTCTCCGGTGGTGATTATCTTATTGGCATAGAAACTAAAGCATCCTGTATCCCCAATTGCCCCGACCTTCTTACCTCTGTACTCAGCACCGTGAGCCTCGGCCGCGTCCTCTACAACCTTGAGATTATGCTCGCTGGCAATCTCCAACACGGGGTCCATGTCAGTTGGGTGCCCGTATGTGTGGACCACCATTATCGCTTTCGTCTTGGGGGAGATCTTGGCCTCGATCTTGCGTACCTCTATATTCCATGTGTTGAGCTCCGAGTCCACCAGGATCGGCTTGGCGCCTGTGTACCTGACGGAGTTTGCTGTGGCAATCATGGTGAGGTCGGGAATTATCACCTCGTCGCCAAGACCCACGCCTATGCTGGCAAGAGCCAAGTGCAGTGCAGTAGTCCCGCTACTGGTCGCTATACCGTACTTAGCACCGCAGAACCTGCTGAAACGGTTCTCAAAATCAGTGACATACTGGCCCACAGAGGAGATCCAGCCGGACCTGACCGCACTGGCAACGTATTCCATCTCCTTTTGTCCTAGACATGGAGAAGCAATCGGTATCATCGCTTGCGATTCCCCTCAGGAGTCTGCTCTCTATCCATAGCAAATGCCTCGTTTTAACTACTTCCAGAGTCCTCAAAAGCCTTTTCCAGCAGGCAGGTTAGGCGGTCTTTCAAGGAAGACCTTCACACAGCTCCAGTCATTCCTTTGCGGCGATGTCCACCGACAGCAAGGCTCCGATGAGGTATCCCGCAAGGACCAGTGACACGGATAGTAGCAATACAATCAGTTGAAGAACGCTGTTAAATTCGTGAAGCCGCTTTAGCCTTGAGGGCAACGAGATCGTGAACAGGTATTCTAGGTAACGCTTTTCAAGTGACAACGCACGGATCTGACCTGACACGTGCCTTTCCAGCAATCTCTTTGAGAAGCCTTCGTATAATGATCTTTTCGCGAGATATCTAATGCTCTTCCTATGCATTGGCACTCTATGGTACGTGATTGCGCTTGGTTCATGGATGATGTTTGACTTCAGGATATTCGCGAGCAGCCTTATTGAGAACTCGGCCTCTTCACTGCCGAGTGGAATCTTGCCGACCCTCCCAATGTAGGTGCGGAAGTACCCTATCTGCTGGAAAACATTTCTTCTGAATGACATGTTGCAACCAAAAGGATTTCTAACTGATGATCTGTTCCGCGGAAGGCCTTTGTATGAACAACCGACGACCCAATCCAGCTCTTCGGGGAACCATCTGGGTCGCCCGTTCTGCCAGACTGGTTCGACCAAACCCCCGACGCCTAGAACGTGTGGGTCTTGATAGTTCTTGACGAGGCTTATCAACCAGTCTTTGTCCGCAGCGGCGTCGTCGTCGATAAACGCAACAATGTCTCCGGTCGCTTGCCTCACTCCGGCATTCCTTCCATTGGATAGGCCGGGCCATCCAGAAAAAGCAATGACAACATCTCTCGGCACGCGGGAGGCATAGAAGGCCCCCAAGTCCCGATCAGGATCTAAGACCAGGATGATTTCGTGAGCAGACATTGTCTGTCTTCTCACCGATTCTATGCACTCGATGACATAGCTAGACCTCTCCTCAGTGTAAGTGCAAACGATGACCGAGACGCGGCTCAAGATAGCAAGACATCCTGGGGACAATATTTAGTGCAAAACCATTCTCTTTCTATCACCGGCGAGATGCGGGCTCGACGGTTGAGATGATTCGGATGACTTCCCTCGAGACCGTTTCGATCACTCTTTCGGGCCTAACATCGAATACTATTAGTCCCATTTGCTGTAGACGCTGCAGCTTCCGACCGTTTCGCTGATACTCGGCATATGCGTCTTCCAAAGTGCCGCTCAGTCGCCAAGTCGCACCAATTTGCGCTACGATGACTCGCTCTTTCAGCTGGGTTGACGCAGCCTCTGCGATAGAATCATTGTTGGTCTCCAGATCCGTCAAGATGATTGAGAGGCTCTCTGGATCCATACTTGTAGCTTCAGTTAGAGCTCTGTATACTCCCGTCTTTCGATAACCTAGACGTAGTTTGAGCTCCAGCAATCTCATAAAGGCGAGTAGTCTCTCGCCGTTGGCTCGGCCAAGTCTTCCGCGCCATGGGGTCGCGGGATGCAAAACAAACGAAACGGATCGCTTGCCTGCTGCTTTCTGGAAGAAAAGTGCGAACTCTCGAAGACTGGCTCGCTGCTCCTCGGGCGATGCAGGCTTCACGGCTCTTAGAACTCCGGTCTCGTTGTAAACGGAGATGCCAACACGATCTACTGATCCTGCAGCTGACTCAATAAGCAACTGTGCAACTACCAGCGCCTCGTCAAGCCTGGTTCCCGCGTAGGATGGTTCTTGCATCGTTCTTCCAGCGTCGATCAGGATTTGCAGCGTGGCTTGTGTTTCCGGATGAAACTTCTTCACCATGAGCGTTCGAAGGCGTGCTGTCGCTTTCCATTCAACTCTATGATACTCGTCGCCGAGCACGTACTGACGGACACCTGCGTAATCCATTCCCGCGGGACCTTTGCGGAAGACCTCCGGACCTCCGCCGTAGAGGCGGAGAGGAGTGATCGGCACCTTCGTCCTCACGCTTGGATAGACCTCGACCCAGTCAGCCTGTTCGTAATTGACTTCGCCAGTAAACAGACCTCTCGAGTCTGTGAACGCCAGCGTGAATCCAGAGATTCGGAAACGCCCACTCTTCAGTGATGTAATCTCGAACTTTGAGCTTGAGGTAGTGCCCGGTCGGAGCGACTGGTTGGTAGAAGACGATAGCTTGAAACTCAACCCTTTCTCGACGACTGGTGTGACGGCAAGAATCTGCGCGGCCAATCGAGATCCATTTCGAATAGTCAGGTCTCCCTCAATACTGTTGCCGAGGAACACTCTAGTCTTGGACAGGCGTTCTGCGACGTGAAGCTCTCTCTATCAAGGAACCACCTGCACGTTGGTGGCAGGACCATCGACCCTCTTCACTTCACAGACGTGCACGATCGCTGCCGGTAGCCTCACAGGAAGCTTCACAGTTGACGCATCCGCACCCGCAAACACCTACACGGTGATGGTTCAGACCGATAAGGGATCAGTTGACTCCGCAACTGCAACATTCACGGTTACCCCCACATATTCAGTGAGCTTCCATGCTGATCCTTCATCAGGACAGATCTTGGCTGACGGGTCATCCGAGACTGATGGTACGACGGTGACCGGCTACTCTGAGGGTCAACGTGTCCACATAGTCGCGAATGGACCGGACGGTTATCAGTTCGCCAGCTGGGAGGCAAGCGGCGTTTCGATCGACAACCCGTCGTCGCCGGACACTTACATGACCGTCTCGAGCAGCGGCTCGGTCAAGGCGCACTTCACACCAGTCACGTACGCGATCACCTTCTACGCCGATCCCGCGAGCGGAACGATCACGGCTGATGGCGCAGCGAAAACAAACGGACTTACCGGGGCCTATGTTCTAGGTGCACGTGTTCACGTTGTGGCGAACCCTCCAAGCGGATACTCATTTGCCAGCTGGGAAACGAACGGCGTTTCTGTTGACAATCCCTCCTCCTCTGACACGTACATGACGGTCTCCGGCAGCGGCTCACTGAAGGCCCGCTTTGGGCT
>Ga0315289_10008137_pt1 | contig 15183 bp, 7 predicted proteins | sample YL17G11_40_MG_FD_203452 | JGI IMG/M metagenome (GOLD analysis project Ga0315289, IMG submission 203452) | Sediment microbial communities from Yellowstone Lake, YNP, Wyoming, USA - YL17G11_40 | ecosystem: Environmental > Aquatic > Freshwater > Lake > Sediment | place: USA: Wyoming | collected... | reverse complement strand
CGCTCGGCCTCGGCAGGCGCCGCCCGCGCTCCCAGAGCGAGAAGCGCAGCTCGCGCACGACGCTCGACCAGAGCGCCGCCACGGCGCGCGCGTCGCCCGTGGGGCCGCTGCCCGGGCCGCCCGAGCTGCCCGAGCTCGAGCCCGTCGCGGCGGCGAGGGCCGCGGCGCGGAGGGCGAGCCTCGACGCGAGGGACGCGGCGGGGGCGAGGCGCGGGAGGAGCCGCGGGAGGGAAGAAGCGGCGGTGGAAGAAGACGGCGAGGAGGGGCTCGACGAGGGGAGGAGCGGCGGCGGGGCCGCGAAGCGGCGCAGCGCCGCGACGGCCGCCGCGGCGCCAGGCTCGCCCCTCCCCGCCGCGGCGAGCACGCCCTCGGGCAGCAGGGCGAGCCTCGCGTCCCCGCCCTCGTCCGAGCCAGCGTCGACGTCCAGAACGTCGGCGCAGGCCGCGGCGACCGCCTCCGCGGCGGGCGCCCTCGGCAGCGGCCACACCGGGCTCGAGGCGTCGGTCCCTCTCGCGTCCCACCAGCGGTCGCTTTCCAGGTCCCGCATCGAGCGCGCCGAGGCCGCTATCGTGAAGGACGAGGCGAGGCGGGCGACGAGGGAGGCGAGGCCGCCCGTCGGAGGCCGGGGCGGGGGCGGGAGGGAACCGAAGGCGAGCGCGGCGGGGAGCAGGCGGAGCGGGGCGGCTCGGCCGTCGCTGCTGGCGTCGCCGGAAGCTGCTGCTGCGGCGGCGGCAGCCTCTGCGCCGCCCGCGCTGCTGCTTCTTCCTCCTCCGGCTGCTGCTTCTGCTTCAGCCGCCGGCGAAGAAGAGTCCAGAGCGAAGGGAGAGAGGGCGTGGACTCGCCACACGCTCGAGGCGCGGACCCCTCCTCTTCTCGCTCCTCCCCCGCCGCCGTCGCTCTCTCCGCTGTCGTCGTCGTCGTCGTAGTCGTCGAGCTCGTCTTCCTCTTCGTTCAGCCCGAACGCGTCCCTCCCGGGCACCGCGTCCCAGCACGCGTCCACCTCGATGCCGGCCCGGCAGGGATCCGGGTAGCAGCGCGGGAACAGAAGCCACGGTCTCCAGGGGGCGCCGTCGTCCCAGCCGCGCTCTCCGCCGCTCGCGGCAGCCGCCGCCGCCGCCGCCGCTCCGCGGCCGCCCTTCTTCTCCGCCTCGGAGGCGCCCAGAGGCGGCACCGGAACGCGGTACGACGCCCTCGCGTCAACCTCGACGACGTGCCGCACGGGAGGAGGAGGGAAATGAGGCGAAGAAGAGAGAGCGGCGAACGAGGAGGAGCAAGGAGCAGCAGCTCCCCCTCCCCCTCCCCGGCTCGCCGCCAGCGCCGCCGCCGCGGCGCCAATCCCGGCGGCGGGCTCGAGCGCCGCGCGCAGCGCCTCCGCGGCCCTCGGCGCCCTCGGGGCCGCCCTCGCCGCCAGAAGCGCCGCCGCGCCCGCCGGCGCCGCCAGCCTCCGAGGCGGCCCTCGCGCCCGCGCGGCCAGGCGCCGGCTCGCCTCGGACTCGACGAGGCCCCGCCCTCGCGGGCCGACGCCGAGCCAGCCGTCGCGCCTCCCGTCGCCCGAGGGAACGCAGCAGGGCCAGGGGCAACCGCTCGCCCCGGACGCCACGGCGAGCGCCGACACCAGGGTGACGGCCTCCTGTTCCGTGTCGAGGACGCGGCGGGAGTAGGTGGCCGGGGAGAGGGTGACGAGGGCGCCGCCGGCGCCGAACCAGACCGAGGCCCGGTGGGCGAACGGCGAAGAGGTGGGAGAAAAAGAGGTCGCCGTCGTTCCGTCGCCTCCTTCGTCCCTTCCTTCCCCTCTCCCTTCCTCTCCGTCCCTCCCCCAGGAGACGTGGGGCCCGAGCCCCGATGGAATGTCCCCCTCCGCGACCCCTGCAGCCGTCAGACGAGAGGAAGAACGAGAAGAGCAAAGAGGGATGTGCAGCGTCAGGAGGTAGGGCTCGGGCCTCGACGACACGAGCGGCGGCGTCGGCGGCGGCAGGGCCGAGACCTCGAGTACGGTCGCCGAGGCGCGGCGGAAGCGGGTCTTTTTCCTGCTCTCCTTCGAGGTCTCGCCATTTTTCGTCGCCTTTTCTTCTTCTTCCAGGTATTGGCGGACGAGCTCGGGGGCTCCGAGGCGATGCCACTCCGAGAGGTGGTGCTCGAGTGCGGCGACGAGCCTGTGTTGAGGTTTTGGATTTTTGGATTTTTTTTGGAAAAACAAGAAGGATGAGAAAAACGATCGATGGAGAGCGCAGACGAGAGAGCATTGGAATCTTCTGCGGTCGTTTCTCTGCGCCTTTCCCTCGTCTCTCGTTCGCTCACTTTTCCCAGGGCGTCACGGTCGAGAAGTCCTCGAAACTGTCTAGCAGCGGCACGGCCGGGGAAGCCATTTTTTAGTGGCGCGCCAAGCCTCTCGTTTGCACTCGAGCGAGAGCTCGCTCGAAAGCGAAAAAAATGAAAAAAAGTTTGCCAAGTCGTTGTCTCACTTTCTCTCTCTGCTCTCTCACTCATAGCTCTCTCTCTCGGGGAAAAAAAAGTGGAAAGTGAGTCCAACTGCGATGCACAAGAAGGCCGTCCTCAAGCTCGCCTCCGGCTTCCGGGGCCGGGCTGGCAACTGCATCCGCATCGCCCGCGAGCGCGTCGAGAAGGCCCTGCAGTACGCGACGCGGGACCGCAGGGCGAAGAAGCGGGACGTGCGGTCGCTGTGGATCGCCCGCATCAACGCCGGCGCCAGGGAGCACGGGGTGAGTTCTTGTGGGCTGGTTTCTCCTTATTTCTCTTCGACTTTTGTGTGGATGCTATCTTGCTCTGCACGGAAGGAAGTGGGAGCATTCGAGAGAGAAAGGGCGCGAAATTGGTTGGTGATAATCAGCAATCGGCCGTCGTCTGACGGCTTGGGATTTCTTCGCTCACCTCTGCCAAAAAAAAAATCAACCTCCTTCAGCTCACGTACTCGACCTTCATCGCCGGACTGAAAGCAGAGAACATCGCGCTCAACCGCAAGATCTTGTCCGACTTTGCCGAGAAGGAGCCGCTGAGCTTCGGGGCGCTGGCCTCGAGGGTCCGGGCCCTGCAGGAGAGGGGGGGAGGCAAGGCCGGCTGAGAGGCGGGGGGGCTTGAGAAAAGGAGAAGGAGAGAGAGGAACCAACTTCCGTTCTGTTTCATTTTCCGCGCTCCGTGCGGGAGAGGGCTTGTAAATTACACAGCAATGGCAGCACTTAATGAAAAACACCCAATGAGAAAGAGGATCATGAGCTGGTAGCTGAAACAGCGGCGTCTCGTGGGGTCTTCGAGGAGACGAAGTGAAGAGAAAGAAGAGAGAGAGAGAGAGGAGGAGGTCGAAAAAAAGATCGAGTTTTCACATTCTTCGAAAGCCGTCCCCAAGGATGGTTCTTCGACCGGCCCCGTGCCGGGTACGGCCGCTTCTCGCTGCGCTGCCTCCTGCTGCTCGAAGCGCGAAAACCAGCGGCTTCGGGAGAGCGCCGCTGTGCCGGCGGGAGAAGAGGCTCCTCGAAGAAAGGAAGGCCGCCTTCGTCTCAGTTTTCAATGGCGCCATTGCCGCCGCCGCCGCCGACGACGCCGGAGCGACCTCCCCCTCTTTGCCTTCCGAGGAAACCGCCGAGCTCCGCCTTGAGGCGCTGGGCCTCTCCCAGGCCTCGGCCCGTCGCCTCGTGCGCCGCGCCGCGGCCCTTCGAAAGAGGTTCCGGGCTGCGGGAGGCAACGGGAGCGGCAGCAGCGACGACAGCGACGGCGGCGGCGCGAGCGAGACGGGTGGCAAGGAGGGGAACAGGGCCGCGACCGCAGCGGACGTCGACTCCGCCGCGAGGGCCCTCCTCGAGATCGGTTTCCGGATCTCCGAGGTCGGCCCCGCGTTGGAGCGGGCCCCGGGCCTGCTCAACGTCGGCGCGGGCGGCATCAAGCGCCGCGCGGCGTCGTTCTCGGCGTTTTCGTCGTCCTCGGAGGAGGCTCCCTCGGCCGCCGCGTCGGCGCCGGCGGCGTCGGAGGCCGCTCCCCCCCCCTCCCCCTCCCCGACCCTCCACCGCTCGACGCTCGTCCGCATCCTGAGGCACCGCCCGGCCGCCCTCTGCGCCCGCAGCGCCGAGCGGGGCCTGCGCGCGTCGCTGGCGGCGCTGCGCTCGCTCGGCGCGACCCCCCGCTCGCTGTCGAGGCTCGCCCGAAAGGACCCGGCGGCCTTCTGGAGGCGGCCCGGCGACTTCGCGGCGGCCGCGCGCGCCCTCTCTTCGACAGGGTGCCGCGCCGAGGCGGTCCCGAGGCTCCTGTGCGAGAACCCGGAGCGGCTCCTCGGCGGAGGCGCGGCGGCCGCGGCGGCCGTCGCAGAGGCCGGCGCGTGGCTCCGGTCGGCCCCCCTCTCGCTGTCCGCAGAGCAGGCCGCCGCGGCCCTCCGAGCGGAGCCGGCCCTCGCCGCCAGGACCCCCGACGAGCTCGCCGCCGTCGCCGCCGCGCTCGCCTCCGCGGGCGTCCCCGCCGCGGACCTCGGGCCCCTGGTCGCCGCCTGGCCGCGCGTCCTGCTCAAGGGCGCGCGCGCCGTCGGCGTCAAGGCGAGGCTCGCGACCGAGGTGCTCGGGGCCGCCCCCGCGGCGCTGGCGCGGTCGCCGAGGCTGCTGTTCGACCGGTCGGTCTCTGGGTCGATCGGGCCCCGGTTCGCCTTTTTCAGGGCGAAGAAAGGGAGGGGAGGGGGCGAGGAGAGCGACGGCGAAGAAGGAGAGGGGTTCGGAGGCGAAGGAGGCGCCGTTGAGGAGGAAGCCTCTGGGGAGGGACCCGAGGAAGAAGGAGAAGGAGGGCGGGCGAGGACACGGAAGGGCCCTTCTTCCTCCTCCTCCTCCTCCTCCTCGCCTCCTCCCTCTTCTCTCTCTCCCTCCACGCTCCTCCGAGGTGGAGACACAGACTTCTGCCTCGCCGTCGGGGGGTACTACAGCCTCCCTGCGACAGTCGAGGAGTTCTCCATTTTCAAAAAAAGGTGGGAGGCAGAGGCCGAGCGCGCGGCCGTCGCCGAAGGGATTGCCGAGGAGAGAAAGCGGGTCGCGAGGAGGGAGCAGAGGCAGCGGCGGAGGAGCAGGAGGCAGCAGAGGGCAGCCGAGGAGGCCTTGGAGGCGGAGGGGGAGGGAGGGGACGGGCGGGAGGAGTCCGCTGCGGCGCAGGCTGCTGCTGCCGTTGCGGCCGCTGCCGTTGAAGAACGACGAAGGCAGCAGCAGCAGCAAAAGCAGAGACAGGAGCAAAAGCAGCGCCCGCCTCAGAAGCCCGAGGCCGCCGGGGCGGCACTGGAAGCTATCGTCACGCTGAGAACCAAGAAGAAGGGCGGCGGCGGCGGCCAGAAGTGAAGAGAAAGAGAAGATACAGAAGAAGAAATAGCTCGAAAAATTCAACCTTTTTTCTTTTCTCACCACGAACTCTCGCGTGCTGCAGTTGTGTAATTACAAAATCTAATGTACGTTTTTGTGTATCTTAAGAAGAGTGGTTTGCTGCTGATGGTAATCGAAGCGAGGCAAGGGAAAGAAAGGGAGCACGCGCCCGGTGCTTTGCTGTTGGGATTCAGGTGTTTTTTTTATCTCTTTCTTTTCTTGAACGAAAAAAGGGGAAAAAAAGAGGCAGCGCGTTTCCCCCGTTTTCAGAAGGGGACGACACGGGCCTTTGTTTTTTTCGGGTCTGTGATAGGTACAAAAAGAATTATAACGCTGCTCTCGTCGTCGTCGTTGTGTGTGTGTGTGAATATGAAAGAAAAGTCAGAAGCGAGGGCACGAGACGCCCAAGGCCGCACCCCCCTTGCCTCCGCCGCCGCAGACCCCTCCTCCGCCGCCGCCGCCGCCGCCGCCGGCCGGCGCCTTGCCCTTCTTCGCGGCCGAGACGACGCCCCCCGCCGCGGCGATGTTCCGCCAGATCCCGGCCCTCAGAGCCGCGCAGACCCTCTCGTCGAAGGCCTCGACGAACGCTGCCCACTCGTCGCCCTCGAGGCCGGCGAAGACCCTGGCCGGGGAGACGCCGGGCGGCGGGAGGCAGTCGTCGCCGCCGCCGCCGTCGTCGCTGGTGTCGCCGCGCGCGTCGTCGCCGTCGGCGGTGAAGCAGACGCTCCCCTTCTTCCTCCTCTGGGCGCTGCCGCTCCCGCCGAGGGCCGCCAGGGCGCGGGCGCGGAGGCGCTCGCGGGCCGTGGCGGGGCGGCGGGCGAAGCCGGCGGCGGCGGCGTTGTCGCTGGCGGCCGCGGCCTCTGCCGCCGCGCCGCCGCCGCCGCGGGCTCCGCCTCCTCCTCCTCCGAAGCCGGCGCCGGCCAGTGAGGTCCCCAAAGGGGCCCCGCGGAGGTGGGGAGGCCCGGGGGACGTCGGCGGCGGCAGCGAATGCTGAGACGAGAGGGGCCTCGGCGAGACCGGAGGCAGAGAGCCAAAGGACGAGGACGAGCGGGTGCCGCAGGTGGGGGAGGCGAGGGGGCCCCCTCTGCTCCCGCCGACACTCTCGGCCGAGGAGCCCGGGAGCACGCTCCCTCGGAACACCGGGGACCAGGCCCTCCCCGTCGCCGGGTTGAGCGACTGTTGAGGAGCGGGGGGCGACAGGGAGAGAGGCAGGCGCGGCGAAGGGAGCGGAGAGGCCGGGGCAGCGTGAGCGCCGTTGTCCGAGGGAAACCTCTTGTCCCTCTGCTGCTGCTGCCCGTTTGATGCTGCCGCGGCCGCGCCTTCGAGCTCGAACAGCAGGTCCTCCGGGTGGCTCTGCGAGCTCGCCTGCGAGGCCAGCGGGAGCAGGGGAGGCAGGGAGTTCCCGCTGTCGCTCCTGCTGTCGCCGCTGCTCCTGCTGGTGCCGTTGTTCTCGTTGAGCGACGAGAGGAAAGAGAGCGGCGGTGGCGGCGACGAGCTCGAAGAGTCGCCCTCGCCGGACCCTCGGCGGCGAGCGGCCCCCGCTCCTCCGGAGACGAGGGCCGGGGTCGAGACGGCGCCCAGGGAGGTCGAGGCGGGGGCCGCGGCCGGCGCCGCGACGGAGGGAGGCGGGCGGGGCCGCGCCGGGGTCTGGGTCTTCGCGAGGAGCCCCCCCTGTCCCTGCCCCCTCGCGTCGACGGCGGCCGAAAGCAGCTCGGCCTCTCCCTCCGCCTCCTCCGCCGCCTTTGCCTTTGCGCTCGCCCTCCTCCTGAGCGCGTTGACCTCGGCCCTCGCGCCCCAGCACACTCTCTCGAGCTGGCTTGGCTCCTCCTCCATCCCGACCAAGGGGCGCGAGGCCAGGGCCCCGATGTCGGCGAGCGTGAGCCCGGCCGCGGCGCAGCGCTGCAGCAGGCGCGTCGAGACCGACAGGCAGCGCAAGCAGCTCCCGCGCTTCCCCCCCCCGCCGCCGCCTCCCGCCAGGTCGGGCAGCTCCCGCGCCAGCAGCGCCGCGTCGGCGTCGCCGTCGAGCCTCGCGATGTACTCGAGCTCCCGCTGGCTGAAGGGCACGGAGCTCTGGGGCCAGTGGAGCCACTCGAGGAAGAGCGGCTCGAGGCCGTCGTCGGGGAGCGAGAACCCTTTTTTGTTTGTGTGTGTGTGTGTGGGCGTGCGTGCGCGCGCGTGGGGCGTGGAAAGAGTGAGTTTCCCCTCCCTCTGAAAAAAAAAACCGAAGGGGACAAGGAGCCCCGGAAAGAGGAGGCGAGAGCAAGAGACGCACCGTGGTCGATCGGGACGAGCTCGAGCGGCGGCCTGCCGTTCCGGGCGGCGCGGGCCGCCGCGGCGTCGAAGCGGGCGAGCAGGGAGGTCGACGGGTGCTGCTGCTGCTGCTGCTGGGGGGGGGGGCGCTCCCCCCGCGACGGAGGAGGCGGCGGCGGAGGAGGGGCGGCCGCCCCGGCGGCGGCGGCCCCCTGCTCCTCGCCCCCCCCCTCGTCGCCCTCGCGCCTGCGGCGCACGAGCAGGTTCCCGGCGTGCCTGTCCGAGTTCAGCAGCCTGATGTCCAGGATGCCGATCGCATGCACGTCGCGGACCGAGAAGCGCGACGCGCCGGCATCGGCGGCGTCGCCGTCGTGCCGGACGTACTGCTGCAGCGACGCCAGCTTCGGCGCCAGGGAGGCCCGCCCCGGGCCCCCCCGCCGCCGCCGCCGGTCTCCGACGGTGCTGCACGCCGGGGGGGGGGAGGAGGAGGCGCTCGCTGCTCCGGCGGCGGCGCCGAAGTAGCGCCTCTGCTCGCTCTGCTGCTCCTGCGTCTGCGGGGGGCCCAGAGACAGCGAGAGCAGCGAGGGCGGCGCGGTCGCCGCGGAGAGGAGCGGAGGAGGAGGAGGAGCAGAGGGAGGCGCGCCGGCCGACGGCGGCGCGTCCCCGCCCCCCTCTTCCCCCCTCCCCCTGCCCGTCGCGGCCCCGGCCGCCCTCGCCTTCGCGACGTGGAACACGGGGTGCGCCACGCGGACCAGCACCGTCGGGGGCACGCGCGCGAGCCCCCCGTGGTCGAGCAGGTACGCGGCCACCTCGCGCAGCGCGGCCTGCCCCACGCGCACCGTCGGCCGCAGCCCCGGGTCGCCGAGCTCGCGGCCGACAAAGCCCTTCGGGTTGTTCGGCGCCAGCGGCTCCTCGTCGCACGGCTTGACGATCGCCGCCGGCCGGCCGCGCTCGTCGGCGAAGACGTAGGAACCGCCGAGCCCCTCGGGGGAGGGGCCCGAGGGCGCGCGCGGTCCCGAGCGGAGGCCGCGCACGACGGCGCGGGCGAGCGCGCGGACCGCGGGGGTTCGGTGCCGCGTCCCCACCACGTCGACGGAGAAGGCGAAGGGCGCGCTGGCGCCCCCCGCGCCTCCGCTTCCTTCGCCCTCCTCGGAGGAGGAGGGGGGGAACGCGTCGCAGGCCTCCTCGGAGTCGGAGTCGGTCTCGTCTCCTCCTTCTCCTTCGGCCTCGGCGTCGGCGGAGGCGAGCGCGGCCCCGAGGGCGCCCAGGGAGGGGGGAGGCGGCAGAGGCGGAGGAGTCGCCGAGGGCGCTCTCGAGAGCGTCGCGGCCCCGGGAGGAGCGAAAGCGTTGCGGTTGTTGTCGCTGTCCGAGGAGGACGAGGAGGAGTCAGTTGCCGCCGCCGCCGCGGCTGCGGCGGCGACCGTGAAGCCGTGCTGCACGAGCGTTGGGGTGGAGGGCTGTTTTTTTTTGTTTGGCCGGGAAAGCGTGGGGGAGGAGGAGGAGCAAGCAAAGCGCGTGAGCTTTCGCTCCTCGGAGAAAAAAGGAAAAAAACTGGGGCAAAACTCAATTAGTGCAAACTCACGTTGATGGGGTCGCTCATCTCCCTCGGAACTCGGAGCTTTCGCAAGTGTATGATTTTTGCGGGCCGAGCCGGGCCGCGGAAAAGGCGGAAGAGAAAGGTGGTCGGCGGGGCCGGTTAAGTGCTCATTTGGAAAGGTTCGGTAACTCGAGTCCGGAAAGGCGACGAGGATGCTTCCAACGCAGCTTCTATAGTCCTCCGGCGCCGAGCTTGCAAGCTGTGCGCGGCCGTTCCCAGGGCTGCGATGCTCTCGATAGATTCCCTTGCGCCTCTGGAGGCGAGATCGCGGAACCGGGGGGTCGTTTGGGAGCGAGCGCGGGGAGTGCAATGAGAAGGCAAAAAAGAAATGTGTGGGGCTTTTTTCGTCGTCGTCGTCGTCGTCGTCCTCGCGCTCTCTCTCTCTCTCTCCACGGAAACCCGGAAAATACCACACGCCACTTCGACAGAGGAGATCTGATAGCGCAGTAGATAGGTGCAGAGAAATCGAGGAACAAGATAGAGGAAAAGAAGAGGGTTTGGGAAGGGATTCGCGCCTGAAAAGAAAACCCTCGGCCTCGACTCTCGCTTTGCTCTCTCAAAAGAAATGAGTGAGTTAGCAACGACCTCGTCATTTTTCTTCTCCCCTTCTCTCTCAGGCTAATATCTCCCTCGCTCTCTCTCGCGCTCTCTTTCTCTCTCTCCCGAGCCCCGCTCGCATCCCGACGACGAAAAAATGTACACGCAAAATGTACACACAAAATGTACACAAAATACAACGACACGCGCAACTTTACACGTTCAAGCCGCCAAAAGGGGCAAGTAAAACGAAAAAAACCTTCACATCATCTCAAAACTTAACTCAGCGAGAAGCCCCCGGCCCCCTCGCTCGCGGCAAACAGCAGCTTCCGCCGCACCTCTTCCGCCGAGCCGTACGGCGGTAGCTTGAGCAGGTTCATGCACGTCGCCGCCGAGGGCAGCCTTCCGTGGTCGGAATCGGAATTCGCGCCTCCGCTTCCGCTCATGGCGACGCAGAGCGGCGGGTTGAGCCGGGAGAAGCCGAGCAGCGGCGGGCGCGCGCTCGCCGTCGCGAAGCGCAGCACGCTCGCGCGCTCGGCGTCCGTCATCGCGCCGAGCGCCTCCCACAGCGCGAGGACCGTGGGGTGCGCGCGGTGGTACCCTCCGGCGTAGATGGTGTGCCGCCTCATGTCCTCGACCGAGACGCCTGCGCGCCCGCCTCCCAGCAGAACGGCAAACTCCGCCGCCGAAAACGCGCGGCGCGGCCAGGAGTGCGGCAGGAAGTCTTCGAGCCCGGACCGCAGGGCCGCGGCGGCCGGCGCCGCCGCGGAGAAGTGCGCTGCGGCGGCGCGGTGCACGAACTCCGCGACGTTGGAGGCGGTCACCGGCAGCGAGGCACCGCCCGGGACGAGCTCGACGTCGACGGCGGCGGCGGCGCCGGCGCCGGCGGCCCCCCGCACGCCCACCGCAAAGGTCAGCCCGGCCGCCTCGATCTCCGCCGCGCCGGCCCTCCGCAGGGCCGCCAGCGACGCCGCCAGCGCCGGGTCCAGCGACGCCAGGTCACCCAGGTCCGGCTTTTGTCCGAGGAGCATCTTGACGAAGAAGCGCGCGAGGGGCAGCTCGACCAGCACGCCCTCGGCGAGCAGCTTCCCCAGCGCGCGCCCGAGGAAGGCGAGCCTGAGCGCCGAGGCGCGGTCCCTGCCGGCCCCGGGGGCGGGCGCCAGCTCTCGGGAGGCCGTCTCGACAAAGAGAGAGGAGAAAGGAGGCGGGGGAGGGGGCCGGAGTCGGGGCCCTCCCCCGCCGCCTCCTCCTCCGCCGCCGTCGGCGAGTCCCTCCTCCTCCTCCTCCCGTCGCGGCCAGAACGCCTCTTTCACCAGCGCCTCGCAAAACTCCTTGAACAGCCCCCCGCCGTCGACTCCCGCCTCCCGCATCCCGTGCTCGTCGACGAACGCGACGCGGACCCTCCCCTTGAGGGCGCTGGCCGGCAAAGGGCCCAGAGTAGAGAGGGCGTCCTCGAAGACGTGGTGACGCCGGACGGTGGCGAACTGCGGGGGGCCCCCTCCTCCTCCCGGGCCCCCTCCGCGGTGCCTCCCCTGCTGCCCCTGCCACCCCTGCCGCCCTCCCCCCAGCGTCAGCGCGTCGGCGCCGCCCGCGGCCCGCTCTGCGTCTAAGGCCAGCGCCTCGACGAAGGCCGCGGCGCGCACACGGAAGGGGACGAGGCAGGGCGCGCGGCGGAGCACCGCGCGGAGGCGCGCAGCGGGCGCGCCGCCGCCAGCGAGCGCGGCACGGAAGCGGGCCGCGGCGACGGCCGAGGCAGCAGGAAGAGCCCTCCTGGCGCCGGAGCCGCCGCCGCCGCCGCCGCGCCACCTCTGGAGCTCGTGGCGTCCGGGCCCAAAGCCGCGGAAGGAGATCTCGGGGTGCGCTGCGGAGGCGGCGAAATCTTCGCCCTCGGAGCGTCCGTCGCCGTCCTCGAGCTCCTCTCCGCTCTCTCCGTCCGTTGCCTCGTCGTCGGTTCCGCCGAGTCCGCCGCCGAGCCCGCCGATCCCGTCTCCTCCTCCTCCCCCTCCCCCCGCTGCTGCCTCCTCCTTCCGCAGCGGCGCAGCGTGGAACGCCTCCTCGGGCGCGAACGGCACCATCCCGTTCCGATCGTGCAGGATCCGCAGGAGGCTCGTCGCGCCCTCCAGCGCGGCCGCGGCGACCGGGGAGGCGTTGGCGTCGACGCCGCTGCCGCTCCCGTCGCTCGCGGCGGCCCCTCCTCGCTTCCTCCTCGCCGCCAAAGCCACCGCGAGCAGCGACGACGGCGGGAGCGGCGAGGCTTCGACGGCCCCGGAAAGGGAGTGGGAGGCCTCTCCCGAGAGCATGGACCACGCGACGTCCCGCGACAGGTCGAGCAGGCCGCCCCCGGGCAGCGGAGAGCGGGCCGAGGCTGGGCGGCAGGAAGCAGGAGAGGAGGAGCTCGGGGAGAGAGCGGGAGGCGAGGCGGCGAGCACCAGCTCCTCGAGCGGCAGCAGCCTGCCCGCCGCCGGCGCGTCCGGCGCCGCGGTCGAGAACGATGTCGCCGCCGCCGCCGAAAGCACCGCGAGCACCGAGAGGGCGCGCGGGTCCCTCGAGAAGAGGCCCGCGGCAGCCGCAGAGGCGGCAGCGGAGCAGGAGGAGGAAGGAGTCCCGGCGGCGGCGGCGGCGGCGGCGGGGGCGCCCGCGCGGGCGAGCGCGCCCCCCCACGCCCCTCGCGCCGCCGAGAACCACAGCCTCGGGACGGCGGCGACGCCCGCGCTCGCCAGCGCGGCCAGCGCCGCGAGCCTGCGCGAGGGGAGGGCCATGATCGCGAGCAGCGCGTCGCAGAGGGCCCAGGGGGCGGCGGCGAGCGCGGCGGCGGCGGCGGGGTCGGAGGAGGGGTCCAGGGCTGCCCGCTCCGCCGCCTCGGCCGCCGTCGCGGCTGGGAGGGCGGCGGCGCAGAGGGGGCCCAGGAAGCCCGCAGCGTCCGTCAGGGACGAGAGACCCGCCGGTGTGGGGGCGTGCCGGTCGAACGACGCAAAGTCCAGAGGCAGGTAAGGGGAGGAAGAGGAAGAGGAGGGCGACGACGGCGACGCGGGAGCAGCAGCAGCAGCGTCGGCAGAGGTTTCCATGGGCTCCGCCCCGTCTCCGTCTTTCCCGCCTCCTTCTTCGTCCTCGTCGCTCGTCATCTCGCCGCCGTCGTCCTCCTCCTGCTCCTCGCCACCGGCGTCAAAGTATCCTGAGACGGAGCCGCCCCTCCCCGTCTCCCTCTTCTCCCCCAGGGCCTCGGGAGGAGACGCGCGGAGCAAGCACGCGAGCGCGCGGCAGAGGGCCGCGACGGCGGCCGCCCTGTCCGCCGGCGTCGGGGAGGAGGAGGAAGCCGGGGACGCGGAGGCGGCGCGCCCGGCCGAGGAGGCCAGGTTCGCCGCCAGCGCCGCCGAGGCCGCGCCGAGGCCGCCGCGGACGGACCAGCGCTGCTCCCGCCGCCGCCGGTCGCGTCCGCTGCGCTTCCCCCCGTCCTCCCCCGCCTCCTCGCGCAGGAGCGGCGTCAGCCAGCGGGACAGGGCCGCGGCCGCGGCGGGCGACCCCGCCGGCGGCGGGGAGGAGTCCCCGCCGGAGTCCCCGCCGGAGACGGCGGCGGCGACCGAGAGCGCCGCGGCGCGGCAGAGCCTCGGCGCCAGCGGCGCCAGTGGCGGGGCCCGCAGCCACAGCGACGGCGCGCAGAGCAGGGCCGGGAGGTCCACTTCGGCGGCGCTGCCCTTCCCGAGGGCGACGCAGCGGACTGCGAGGTTGCTGACGAGCGCCGCGGCGAGCGAAGGCGCGGTCGTTTTTGTCGCCGTCGCCGCCGGCGCCGCCGCCGCCGCCGTCGGTGTCTCTCTCGGGAGGAGCGTCGCCGCCCGGGCTAGGAGCCTGCCCCCTCGGGAGCCCGCCGAGGCCCCCAGCGCCGCTGCCGCCGCGGTCGCCGCCTCCTGCGAGGGTAGGGAAAGCCTGTTGAGCCAGAACGAAGGGTCGGCGAGGCTCATCATGGCCTCGGCGAGCGGCGTCGCGAAAGGCCGAGAAGAGGTCGAAGAAGCGGAGGGCGAAAAAGTGCTGCTGCTGCTGCTGCTGAAACTCCCGCGCGGCGCCGCGAGCTCGGCCGCGACGGCGGCTGCGTCCCTGTGCTGCCAGAGGGCGTCGGCCGCCTTGAGGCACAGGCTGGCCCCGGCAGACGGAGAGAGGCCGCTCAGGGCGGCCGCGGAGCCGGCGGCGAGCGCGGCGCAGGCCCCCGAGAGCGCAGCGGCGTCGGCGGCGTCGGCGGGGCTCGCGAAAAAGGCGACGCCGGCGACGAGAGGAGGCGGGGGAGCGTCCTTCTTTCCTCCCCCGCTTCCGCTTCTTTCTGCCTCCTGCTTTTTCTCGCAAAGGGGCCCGTAGACTTCTATCCAGGCGGCGCGGACGGAGGCCCTCGCGCAGGCGGCGCCTCGCCTGCCGCGCCAGAAGGACTGTTTTTTTGTTTTTTTTTGAAGAGAAAGGTTGAGGTCGTCATCGTCGAGCAAGCCATCGATTTTCGGCCGCTCTCTCGTCTCTGTCTCTGTTCTCTCTCTCCATCCCGATCCTTACCTGGATACGCAGTGCCGCGCCTGCCTCGGCCTTGAGCCTGGCCCTGCGCTCGCGCTCGGCGCGGGCCGCAGCGAGTGTCTCGTTGCGCGAGGCCGGGGCGCCGCTGAGGGCATTCGTCGTCAATGATGATGGGGCTCCTGCTGCCTCGACGGGGACTCGGCGCCTCCGCGGGGCCCTGCCGGCATCCGTTCCTAAGAAATCGTACATAGAGCGACGGAGGCTGGCAAGGGCTCTGCTCTGGACTGGTTGCTGTGCCGATTTATGAAGAGAAGAGAGAGAGAGAGAGAGCGTGCGACCGAAGACAGCAGCAGCTTGCTCGCTTTCGCTCGCTTCAAAGTGAATGGGTTTTTTCGTTTTGTTTTCGTTTTATTTTACAGCGGCCTCTCTTCTCCCTCCACCTCCGAGGTCGCGGAAACTCCCTCTTCCACCTCCTCCTCCTCCTCCTCCTCATCATCATCGACAACGACCTCCACTGCATCGCCGTCGTCATCGTCTACGACGACGACCGCAGCAGCAGCAGCTGCAGCAGCGACACCAGCGTTCGCGTCCTCGCCCTCTCCGCCCCTCCCGGCGCTCACGTCTTTGAAGAGCGCCCCGCCACTCACCTCGTCGGTGCCCTCGTGCGACAGCGTCAGCTCGTCGCCCAGCCTCGCCGGCCCGTTGAGCCGCAGCGTCGTCTCGACGCCCAGGCCCCGCAGCAGCGCGCGCGCCAGGCCCGTCTCCCTCCGGATCCAGGACACGAGCACCGCCCCGTAGACCGGCGCGTCCCTCCCCGCGGCCCGCGCCCGCGAGGCCTCGTCGGCGAAGAAGCGGCCGACCCAGTGCGCCGTCGCCGCGCGCTCGGCCCTCGACAGCTCGCGGGCCTGGTCGCCCGCGCCGGAGAGCTCCGAGGCCAGCGCCGACGGCGTGGGCCAAGGGAGGGGGGAGGCGGCT
>Ga0315289_10008136_pt1 | contig 15184 bp, 21 predicted proteins | sample YL17G11_40_MG_FD_203452 | JGI IMG/M metagenome (GOLD analysis project Ga0315289, IMG submission 203452) | Sediment microbial communities from Yellowstone Lake, YNP, Wyoming, USA - YL17G11_40 | ecosystem: Environmental > Aquatic > Freshwater > Lake > Sediment | place: USA: Wyoming | collected... | reverse complement strand
ACATCCTGGCCTTGGACGACCGGTTCAAGCGTGTCGCGGGACACGCGGGGAGTATCAAGGTCCCCCGGCGGGGCATCCAGCCAGACCCAGCGGAGGCCGATGGATGGGTCCGCCTTGTTCGCGTCCGCAATCACTTTCCAGGCACGCGCACGTCCGACCGTATACCATCTCTCGATCACCAGTTGTCTGATGGTCGAGCCCAGCACCCGGATCGCATGGCGCATGTCGGCCTCGGATAGGTCACGTTGGCGCTTGAGCGAGACATATCCATCGGCGACCAGGATGATGACAATCCCCAGGACGACAATCCGAACAAGTTTGACCGCAAGCCTCATCTCAGACTCCTCGGCATCTTCTGTCCGGTACCTTCTCATCCATGCGACACGTGAGCCATTGTACCCGAACACGCATGGGTGCGGTAGTGTAAGCGCATTATGTATTTACGCTACACGAGGACGAGAACAGGGACACCCATTCCTACTCGCTCTGTTGGACCGCTGTCGGATGTGATCCGGTGACGCCCCAGCGGCCGGTCAGACTTGCCTGTCGGCCGATGCGGGGCTTTATTCCGGACCCAGATTTCGATCCGCCAGCCCGGGTGTTCCTGCTCCCCTCAATCACCCCCAGTCCCTAATCCTCGGAATTTCAGGGTGACGGACACTCACCTTGACCACTGGTCGTATCCGAGTATCCTGTCCGCAAGAGAGCCCCCATCGCACTTGCAGCACTATCGTACGGTGCGTCTCTAAACCGCGCGAAATACGGCACTTACCCTGTGACAATATTTGCACTCGACGCGATTTCCTCAACAAGCCGTGCGATTTCGCCTAACCTTTACTGCCAAAGAATGATTCACTCGATTTCGAGTCAGCTCATCACTTCGCGAGTCTCCCGACACACAGGCTGGCTGTCCGTACGCCTGCCTTTTGCGATGAGCACACGAGCGAGTCACATCGTAGCGATATCAGCTTCGGATTCGCTGCCCGAGGCACACTTATGTGGGCCGTTGTCCGGGTACGCAGATGTCAACCAGTTGAGAGACCCACGTGTACCGCGAAGTCCGTCATATCCAGCCGTCCCCCATGAGACCTACACGGTGCCGGACGTCATCCGTAAGGACGGACGAAGAGATCAAGGGCTTGTCTGAGCGGCCTGCTGGCTTCAGTTCCGTCATCAAGGCCCCGCCGGGGGCGAGCATCAGCCAAGCGGAGCCCTTCTCTTGCGAGAGGATCACCTGTCCCCGTCCACCACTCTTGACAAGGACAGCTTCTCCAGAGATACGTTCAAATCCAACGGGACAGGGCTGTCGAGATGCAGGTGAAATCCATGTCTCCAAAATGTCACTACGCACCTTCATTTCGGTCGAGTTATTCCTCCCACAAACCCTTGTCAAGCACAAAAAAGCCCATTTCCCGGGTGGTAATAGTACAACCAGTCCGAATACCCCCGCCGCAGCAGTAGGAATTGCCTTTCTCCTTCATCAACTGCGCTGGCGGTCCGCCTCCCTGAACCTTGCTCAGCACGGAGCAGCGCAAGCACCAGCCTCTTGTCTGAAGTCCGGTTCGGTACCGGCTGTGAGCGGTGAGACATATGTCCAGATACATAGTCCGATGCCCCCAGTTAGGCACTATGAGATGTCCAGCCACGTCAGCAACTGCACCGGCGGGCCCCCGGTGACATCCCCTATCGCTTTCTGACACGCCGCACTGGCCGCCGGCGACGTGGCGATCAGCACGATTCTGTCGAACTCCGCATGGGCGATCTTGGTGAGGTTCTCCTTGGTGTCTGACTTGCCCGTCTCGATCTCCACCGCGACAGTATGACCCGGCCGGGTGGCCAGGATGTCGACGGCCCCGTTGCCCTTGACCGGGTGCTCTCGCTCGACCTCATATCCCTCCTTCTCAAAGTACTTCGCCGTCCGCTCCACCCAGAACATGTGCTCGACGCTCTCACACGGCCTGGGGCCCGGGTCAATCCCGAGCGCGGAACAGAGGGTTCTGCCCTGATCCGTCAGTTGGAACAGCACCACCTGGCCAGAGCGGGTGGCGATGGTGATGCGCTCGATGATGCCCCCAGAGGTGAGCGACGCGCGGACGGCATTCCCGCGCCGGCGGGACAGATTCAGCCGATGATAGCGCGACACCGTCGTTGACAACGGCCGGGCAATGATGTCCCACAGGAACCTCTGGTCTTCCCGGGACAGGTTCTGTCCGGGTGGCTGGTACGAATCAGAGGACGCTTTTCTTTCTTCTGATTCCTGGGGGGATGGTGGGCGGGTATCTTCATTCTTGTCTTGTTGGTTATTCCGATTAGTTTCACTATTCTTATCCGGGACGGGAATCGGTGAAATCGCTTCTGGCTGGCGTTGTAGGGCTCTATTCGGCATGGTATCGCTGTAACAACTGCCAAACTGCGCTCGGATTGCCGCATCCGACACGCTGCCTTCCCGGATCGGGCAAAGGGGGATTTTGACGAGGAATGGCTCCGGATGCTCATCCGCCAGGCGAACGACCGCCGTGCCAATGGGCAACGTATTGAGCGACTCCTTCTGCTCATCGGTCAAGTTCATGGCCCCGGCCATCGCCTGGACATCCGAGCGGAGCTTTTGGCTCAAGGCGAGCGTGGCGTATGAGTTCGCGAACGCTACTTTGCTAAGAAGCGACGCCGACTGGTCCACGAAGACGTAGCCGAGTCCGTACTGGCGGACCATTCGAATGGAGGTTTCGAGGACCGATTCCTTGGCCTCCGTGGACTTCTTCAGGAGCAGATTGTGGGCTTCCTCCAGGATAATCACATTGGTCAATCTCCTCTGCGGGCCCTGCGACAGGCGGTAGCGGTACAGGTACAAAGTCAGCGCCTCTGAGAACATCACCTTGTCCGAAGCACTCGAAAGGCCGTCCATTTCCAGGACGACGTTGTGGTCCAGAAGTTCGGCAACATGGCTGTTGTCCTGAGTGTTCAAGACAGCACCGAACTCGCCATAGGTCATACCCAAAAGGATCCTTTCTGCTGAAGCCTGCCACATCGCCGCTCGGCCTCTGAGCTTCGCGGTGCGCAGCCAGGCGAGCAACTCCTGGATCGTCGGCCAGCCTCTTTGCGTCTCGTCGAAGACACCGAACTGCGAGTACAGATGGTCAAGACCCGCGACCAACAGGCTGATGACACCCTCTCCCCCGAGGTACGCCGACGCAATCACATCGACGATCAATTTGATCCACAGGTGCGGCTCACAGCCCGCCGGCGGGATGAGGGGATTGAATCGAAAGGGTGAAACATCCCGGCCGATCGTGTAGACCCGTAATGTCTTGTGCCGGCCCACGAGGTCCCGGTAACCACGCTTCCAGTCGAGAGCGAGTACCTTGATCCGGGAGGCCATGAGGCCTTCCATGAGGACGAAGGTGAGATTTGTTTTGCCCGAACCGCTCCTGCCGGCGACCAGGATGTGTTCCTTGAGCCGGTCGCTTTTCAAATAGAATGGGTACAGGTCGTGGCCGCCATAGGACACAGTCCCCACCTGGATGTCGCCGCTTCCGGCGAATTTCTTCGACGGCGGTGGGAAGGGAGAGCGGTCCGGCTCGTAGCTCTTGCCGAGATGCTTCGCGGCCAAAAGCTCGAGCGTCTGCTCGACGTCCGCCTTGCCGTCGCGATCCGATTCCGCCAGGTACGCCGACCATAAACGGTCGATCTTCGTGCCCAGGACCGGCTTCAATTGCCGGCACAGCTCCTGCGCCCGGGTGATCAAGCGGCATCACCTTCGTCATCTTCCAGGATCGAAACCTTACGGTAAGCAGACAGATACTGCTGCGCATTCTCGGGCAATTCCAGTCGGATCCTGGACACATCCCGCCAGAGATTGACCCGTTCGACCCGCTGCTCCTGGTACAGCTCGTTCATCCTCTTGCTCACGGAATACTCGACCTTGCTGTCCGTCGGGCCGTGCGAACCTTCATGCCGATAGAGACAGTTGATGGCCTCACACTTGGACCATTCGAGCTCGTACATGTTCTTGTCATAGATCTCATAGCGCTTGCGGATCTGCCCGATGATGTCATCGAGTCCGAGCCGGGCGGTGTGTTTCCTGTCGGAGATCAGGGCCGTCTCCGGTTCTGATTCGGGGATCGCGAGATAACCTCTGCGGATCACCTGCTCGACCGTCTGCAGCACAGGATAGCCGCGTCTCTGCACCAGATCCGAGGTGAAATCATACGAGGCAGCCGGCGCAAAACGGACTTCCAAAGGCGCATGTGACCCGGGCATATTGTACCGTAGGAACAGGCCTGCGGCGTAGAAGTACGGTACATATTCCGGGCCGACATGCGGCGTGCCTATGGTCTGGTTTTGATACATCTTGCCACCTCAAAAGTCACTCCTTTGAGGTAGTATTGACGTACTCCTTTATATAGTTTTCGGTTTTGGCAGCCACTCGACAGTGGTGGAAGCGATGAGGACAGAAGCGCAGCATTTATATAGGAAGGCGCATCTCGTGCCCCTGGAGGTGATCCCCTATGACACAATGGAAAGACCGCATCATCCGGTGCATCGAGCAGAATGCCCGGCAAAGGACAGCAAAACTCGCGAGCAGTTACCTGCGAGCGAGGCCCGAAGAACGCGAAGCGATCATGGCTGGCATCGAGTTTGAACGCTGGCTGGCCGACACGTGCCGGGAATGCCTGGCATGACTTCGATGAGATGACTGCTATACCGCCGCAAGAAGCTGGCCGGTGCCGGGCGGCGCCCTACCGGCAAAACAGCGGGACAATCAGTTCCAGGCACGAGACGCATCGAAGCTTCTCTCGGTCCAATGCCGCCGACACAATGGCACTTACTCCGCACTGCGGGCATACGATGATCCCGGCCTGCTGGCACATCAGCTGCCCTTTCTCGCTCGCGAATTCGACGTAGTTGTGCGGGTTGTCAACCTCCCGGAACTGCCTCAGTCGCAAATCGGCAAAGTACCGCGTCGGCCCGTACTGGATCTGCGGCAGGACCCATGGGCCTGCAAAGACATCTGTTTCCATCCTCTGTACCTCCGGCTGCGCCGCTCTGTGTGGCGGTTCGCACGCTAGAGGGGTGGACCGCCACTGTCCAGACACCACGAGAAGAACAGGCGGCCCGCCGATCCGAGCCGCCTCCAAAACATCAGGCCGACGTGCTCGTCTCGGCCTTGACCAACTCCTCCGTCAACTGGGCGATCGGAGTCTTGAGCACCTTCTGGGCCTTGTACTGCAGCCAGGCATCGATCTCGGGTTTCAGCCGGCCGCCCGAACTGGCGTAGTTGGTGATGGCGTTGTAGAAGTCCCAGCGGGTGACGCGCCCCTGCCCGTCGTAGTGGATCCGGGAGAGGATCTCGCTGACGTGCTTCTTCTTTTTGAACAGGGCCTTGGTCAGCAGCTTGACCGCCTGCCATTCGACGCTGTCTGCCATGCAGACGCTGACCATGTTCGCCAGCTTCTTGTCGTTGCTGATGATGTCCCGGATCACCTTGTCGATCAGCCCTTCCACGGTGAGGGTCAGCTGCTCGGTGTACTTGATCCGCGCCGGCCTGACGATGTCATTGACGACCATGCCGTTCGAGCAAGCCAGCCGCGTAACCCGGGCGGCGATCATCAGGCCGGCCACCTGGCCGTAGTCCGAAACGACCCGGATGCCGGTCGTGAAGCTCTCACCCACCTCCGTCAGCTCGAACTGCGAGTCCGGGAAGTCAAAGTCGATGTGAATCCCATGCCGGGATCTTTTGACTGTGGCCTGGGCCGTGATATTCAGGCTCGACAGAGCCTCAATCAGGCAGTCCGTCGCATACCGGTGCTGGATCACCGTGTAACTCCTGGGTGCCAGGCAGGCCAGTTCGTTCTTGTCCACGTTCCAGACACCCATGTGCCGTTTACTCAGGTAGTCCTCGCCGTCCTTGACGACGTGGACATCCCGCATCTCCGCTCTATCAAAGCCCAGGGCCAGCGTCCTCAGCTCGGCCAGATTCAAGGTTTCTATGTCCATTTGCGATACCTCCGGGCCTCACCGTCAACTGCGATGAGGCCCTCTTCGCGAACCCGAGAAGAGGGCCATCGTTGGAGCGGCACCCCCCAGGGTGTTCTTCCACCGCCAGCACCGCCTCCATTCTCTCCGCCATCCTTGTCTTCTCATCTGCACCACCCTCACAGCGTGTTGAACTCGGCCTACAGGGCCGCCATACCATTGCCCTGCGTGTGATCGCACCGGCGGCACCACCAGCCGCTGACTTCGCTCTCAGACTTCAGCTTCCTGCACACAGTGCATCGTCCTCGCCTCCGAAAAAAAAGGCGGCACGAAGCCGCGTTCAGTTCACCATCTCCTCCTCAATGCTGTCCTCTTCCTGCTGGGCGCCGATGATGTGCTCGAAGCTCTTCTGCAGGCAGTAGATGGCAAAGGGGATTTCGTTCCGGCTGAAACTGCCCGAGGACTTCCACTGGCCGTCTCTGTCCTTATAGCGTCGCTCCACCGTCGCCTTCAGCATGGTCACGGTCTTGCCCGCCTTGGTCGTCACCTCATTCTCCCATATAGCAGCCGAAACTTGTCCAGCTGCGAATTTCGCTACAGGTTTTTGTCCTGCCATTCTTGTACCTCCGAGAGCCAGCCGTCTGATGCGACAGGCTCTCTTCTCAAGCGTTTGGAAGAGAGCCGGGGCAGGGTTTTAAGGTTTACGGCCATCTTCATCGAAGTGGGCAAAATCACCATACTGCTTCGGATATGTGCACCGCACGCAGTTGCGGTTCGTGATGTCGCCGTCATACCGCTTGACAATCTCGTCGCCCACATACACGACCGTGTCCGTCACATCCGCAAACGAGACGGTGCTGCCGCACTTGAGGCATTTCCCGGCATCGTCAAATCCAGGCCCTGCGGCCATACCATTCGGCGTCGCCTCCTCCCACAACGTATGCAAGGCCCGGTATGCCCGCGCCGGCGTCTTGGGATCCCTGTCCAGCCCTTCCTCCAGAATCGTCATCGCTTCTTCCATGCTCAACTCCATCATATTGTCCAGCCACTCATCGAGGGCGACAGACTCTGTGTGCCGGCCGTTCAGGTTCAGTGTGTCATTCACGTGAATTTCGTTGGCGTCGCGGACGAGTTGCAGATCCTCCTGGCTCAGGAGCTCACCTCGGTCCAGCTTGGCCAGGATCTCCTTGTGTCTCTGGATCAGCTCCCGGTTCATCTGCTTGTCCTCGGGATCGAGGTCGCTGTCCTTTCCGATGGCGGTCCGCATTAGTTCGTTGTCGTCCTCGAGGGCGAAGATAATCTGCTCCCTAATCGCGTTGTCCACGGTCATCACCCCCTTCGTTACCGGCCATTGCCTCTCTTGTGCATTCGTAGATGATGTCCCAATCGATGTGGCCGTTCATCAATCCTTTCTCTGCCAGGTAGGCCCAATCATCGAATTCCTGCTGATCCTGCGGCTTTCTGCGCATGGACCTCTCGAAATCACCTTCACAGAGCTCGATCACAATCCGGTGGTCTCTGATGTCGGCCATCTCAGCTCACCCCCCTCACATCCGTGACCTCAGCCCGAATGTCCTGCACGTGCCTGCCGTTGTCATCACAGCCATACGGACAGCCGAAGTCCAGGTCATATGCGTCCCGATCCAGCGCGTTGATGTAGAACAGCCGGCCGCACGTGCGGCACTGGTACTGTTCCAGCTGCAACGTCGTTCTCACCAATTGATTCATTTTGCTTCACCTCCCTGGGAGCCGAAAGCGGCTCTCCCGAACGGCAGAGCCGCTGAGGCCGCCAGCACGCACGAGGAAGATCCGTGGCGACAGCCACTGCTCACGCTCTTTGAGGGCAGTGCGACCCGCACGCTCACGCTATCGCCAACTGCCTGATGGCAAGCCCCCACAACGGCCTGCGGTGAATACCGCAGACCCCGGCGCCGCGCCAGCGGCGCCGGACGGTGACTGGAGCGCCAGCGCAAGTCGCCCAAGTGCCGAAGGCACTTCAACGTCTCGCCCAAGCCTTTCGACGCCCTTTTGGCAGACTTCTCACGCCCTTTCCTGAGTCTTGACCGACGCCTTCTCGGCGTCAGGCCACGAGAAGTGGCCCGCCCGCCAAAGAGCAAGGGGGGCACCTTAGCACCCCAGCGAAGCCCAGAACTCCGCAGCCCTCTCCTCCTGCTGCCGCCGGCTCTTCTCCAAGAGCCGCTGAATCTCCTCTCGAAGCCGTGACGCCTGAAGGTAGTTCACCGCCAGCCGCCGCATGTCCTCGTGCGCGATGTCATCGGTGTCGACCACGCCCGTGCGAACAAGCTTGAGTACCTTGTACTTGGCCCTGCCTGGAATCCTGTCGCTAATCATCTCACACGTCATCACCATGTCCTTGAGCCTCTCCTTGAGCTGCTGGGCCTTGTACCGAAGTTTGCTGAACGGCGGCCGGTAGCTTTCGAAGTCCACGGTGCCGAAGGCACCCCAGTCCACCCGGCCGTCCTCGTCCATGTTCGGCCGAATCGGGCATTCCCACCGCTGCTGCGGCAATCGCAGGATGGGCCACCACATCTCCTTGTGCACGACCCGCTCCAGCTCATCCGGGGTCTGCCAGCTCCTCGTCCGGCAAATCCGCCAGCGTACCGTACTGAGTCCTACGCTGCTCCTCACGCAACGCCGAGGCAGGCACGACGATGCCGCCGTATGGTTTGAGACTTGTCTCATCCATGTTGAACACCTCCGTCTTTCGACACCCCCTGTCGAGAGACGGAGTAGAATAGATAGATATTGATTTGAGCGTAACTTGCCGGGCGCGCCAGCGTAAGGCCTTATAAATAAAGCAGTTATGTTGCTTTGCGTTTGTTATTATGGGTCTCCCAAAGCGGAACATGGGCAGAAGTTTCTGATGTTCACTGTGAGTAGGAGACCCGAGCATGATTATGGCACAGGAGCAAGCAATTCTCAAGGCCCAAGAACAATTTGCCCAGATCCAGGACTTCCTGCGACAGGCCGGCGGCGCGAGCCAACGGATCGACCAAGTCGAGTTGGACCTGTGGGGGCGGGTGCTGCAATTGGGGCGGCAGTTGCTGGAAGGCTATGTCGCCGGCTATCGGCAAGGGGACCTGGGGCTGACGCTGGAGCGCGAGGGCCGGGTTCTGCGCCGGCTGGACCAGCCGCATGTGCGACGGTATGTCTCGATCTTTGGGCCGTTGGAGATCGCGCGGTACGTGTATGGCACGCGTGAGACGCAGAAGCACGAGGTGATTCCGCTGGATGCGCTGCTGGCGTTGCCGGCCAGTGAGTTCTCTTACGTCTTGCAGGACTGGGATCAGGGCTTGTGTGTGCAGAATTCGTACGCGGAATCGCAAGGGACGATCCAGCGGATTCTGCGGCTGGGACAATCGGTTTTGAGCTTGGAGCAGATGAACGGCCAGATGGCCGCGGCGGTAGAGCCCTTCTGGGCCCAGCAACCCGTGGGGGCCGAACCCGCGGGACCGATTCTGGTCCTGACGGCCGATGGCAAGGGGGTGCCGATGCGTCGCAAAGATGGCGGGGCCAAACCGGTGCGTCGGAAAAAGGGCCAGAAGGCCAACCCCAAGCGGGAGGCCTGCGTGGGAGGTGTGTATACGATCGCGCCGTTCGTGCGTCGCGCCGAGGAGGTCGTGGACGAGATCCTCCGCGAGGAATGTCAGGCCCGGCGGCCACAACCGCAGAACAAGAAGCTGCACGCTGAGCTGACGCGGGTAATTGAGGGCCAAGAGAGCAACGGCAAGGATCGAATCTTCGGTTGGTTTGCCGAACAGATTCGCGCCCGCAACGGCGGCGGAGACAAGCCGATCATCGCCGTGTGTGACGGGGATCGGGCGCTGTGGGAGAAGGTCAAAGCACTGATGCAGACGGTGGGTTTGCCGATTCTCTGTGTGCTGGACATCTATCATGTCATGGAACGGTTGTGGCTGGCCGCGCACTGTTTTCATCCGGAAGGCAGTGAGGAGGCCAGAGCCTTTGTGGCACAGCGGTTGCGGCGGGTGTTGGAAGGCGATGTGGGATATGTGATCGGCGGCCTCAAACAGATGGGGACCAAGCACCCGTTGAAGCGTTCCAAACGCCAGCGTTTGGCGAAGGTCATCACGTATCTGGAGAACAACCGGTCGTACCTGCGGTACGATGTGTGCTTGGCCCAGGGCTATCCGATCGGCAGCGGGGTGGTCGAGGGTGCCTGCCGGCACGTGGTCAAGGACCGGATGGAAGGAACCGGCATGCACTGGTGTATCGCCGGGGCCCAGTCGATGCTCCACCTGCGGGCGATCCATCTGAATGGCGAGTGGGACACTTTTCAGTGCTACCGCATCGAGACCGCCACGCGGCAACTGTATCCCTATCGTCCCTTTGTACATCGTCTATACAAGAAAACAGGGTAGCGGGCGGCAAGTTACGCTCTATTGATTTTGGGGCCACTTCTGGCTGGAGCTGGACGTATGCCGAACCGCGTAAGGGATTTGTGGTTTTCCGCCGAGAAATCCATCGGGGCGAAGACCTGGAGCCCGAATGATGGAAAACCGCAAATTCCAATTAGCGGCTTCGGCGGAACGTTCGGCCCCCGAAGTGGTTCCAAAATCAACTCTCTGCGGGAGGGTTGAACCGAAGCGGTTCAACGCACACCAGGGAGGCCAAGCTGGGAAGCACCGCTCATGGAGACCGCTGAGAAGCACCTACGTCTCTCGCTGGCGCGACCAAGCACGCTTTGCCTCAACCGGTCCTCACAGCGTTGCCTACTCGAGCCACTCATACCCCTCCACGCTCGCGCTGTTGGCCCGCCAGATGTCTTCCGCCTCTTCTCGCCAACTGCTCATCAGGTTGGAGCCCACGAAGATGTAGGTCCGGCAGGTATCGCAGGCAATGAAATGGCCTCTGCCGATATTGAACAGCCGTGCCGGCATCTCACCTCGCCGAAGAAAGCCCCAATCACGAAGTTCCCCACGACACAGCTCACCGACCTTTGCCCCAGCATCTCCGATGCCGTGCCCACCAGAGCCCTCAGCCTGGATGACAGCCTGTGAATAAGCCCCTGCGTCTTCCTCGCCGGCCGCGTTCTCCCTTTGTCCTGGTCCATCTGCGGTCACCTATTCGTCCTCGGACGCCGGCCACTCCTGCTCGAGGAATTCCTCGTCCGGGTAGAACTCCTGCTGCACCGTGATGAGTTGTCCATCCTTCAGTAGGTTGGTCCCCAGGGTGCCGTTGATGTATATCATCCCGGACCGCTGTTCTTTCCAGCCCTCGGCCTTCAGCCGCTCCACTATCCTCTCGACCTCACACACGTCCTGTCCTGCCATCGTGCTCTACCTCCAGGCGGTTAGCCTACCTCAGGGCTAACCGCCGGGCACGCCTGGCAATGCCAAACCAGGGTGCGAAGACCGTTGCCGGACATGGAGCTTCTTGCCAACGCGGAGGCGAGCTTGCGAACCGGAGCGGCGTAGGAACCATGAATAGGCCTCCTGGCAAAGAAAAGGGGAAGAGAAACGAACGCCCGAGGCTACCCCTCGCAACGCGGCTGTTCCGAAATCCTCAGCTCATCCAGTGCCCCCTGTATCTCTGCCATCGCCGCCAACTCCCTCCTGAGACAACGCAGCTCCTCCCCAGACAAACACGCATCCAACCCGAACCAACCCACCAAGTCATCCACAGCCAGGACCTCACCGAACTGGTCCGTTGGCAACCTGCCCCGCCCCCGGATGAACTCCAGGATGCTTCGTATTTTTTGCTCACTCATCTGCCCTACCTCCGGAAGAACCACGCTTGAGGCGGTTCACCCGCTTTCTGGTGAACCGCCCCAGGACAAGCACAGGCCCCTCGGAGCTGACCCTTCGATAAACCTTTAGGCCGTCGGCCGACCCCCCAGGGGGAAAGGTTTACGATAAAGGGTCTGCGTGGGCCGCAGCGGGCACCGGCGCAGCAGCATGCAATCCGTTCGACCACGGGACTGAACGGCGCCAGGTGGACACAGGCCAGACGATTGAGAGAAGCACAATGGATAGCAGTCTGCGTAGGCCTAAGCGGCAATCAAGGATGAACCCACCGGTCAACCGGCAGCAGAAGACTCGGAATCGAGAGTGTGCGGACATCGGAACGAACCATGGTGGTGCCGGCGCACCCGCGCTGGTTCAAATGCCCGTGGGGTGGGCCGCCCAGAGGCGAGGGAAGGCTCCGCGAGTGGACACCCAGGCAACAATCAGGGATAGACCCCACGTCAACCGGGAGCACAAGGTTCGCAGTCAAGAGTGCCCGGAGAGCGGAGCCAAGGACGGCAACGCCGGCAAGCCCATGCATCTCCAAATGCCGGAGGGTGAGCCGCCCAGAGGTGAGGGAAGGCTCCGCGAGTGGACACCATAACAACAATCAGCCGGGAACCCGCACGTCAACTGAGAGCAGAAGGTCCGCGGTCAAAGAGCGTCCGGAGAGCGGAGCAAAGGACGGCAACGCCGGCAGGCAAACACTCTCTCCAAAACCCCTGGGGTGGGCCGCCAAGGGCAAGCTCATCGCTCCATACTGACGGGGAACTGCGAAACATCTCAGATTTATATATATTCGATTTACGGAAGGGGTCCACAAACTCTTGTACTAACACAGCTTACGAGCGATTTCCCCGATTCCTGACGCGGAATTATGTAGGGGGTTTGGCCCATTTATGGAAGGGTTTCGGCGAATTATGTAAGGGTTTTCGGGATTTATGTAGGGGTATCAGGCCGAATTATGTAAGGGGTTGGTCGAATTATGTAAGGGGTTCGAGGATCTATGGAAGGGGTTCTTCCCGCCGCGACATGGCTCAAGATCCGGCTTCGCCACAGGGCCAGTACTACGCCAAAGCCCAGACCGCGGTCGATCTCCCCGAGAAGCTGGCCGGTAGAAGCGCCGACGGAATCGGGCGAAACCTCGAAGTGCACTACGGCAGGGGCGCTCGGCAGGCCAGACGGCCGAGCATCGACTGGGGCGGGATATCCAGCCGTCCACCCCGTACCCAGATCTGTGCCGAAATCCCATCCCTGAACATACGGGCCTGTTCGGTGAGCCAGATGAAATCGGACGGCGGCATCTCCTGGACCAGCGAACTCAGGGTGCTCAGCCGGGCCGGAGTATCGGTGAGAAACAGCAGGCGAAAGCCGTTCAGCTGACAGTTCCACAGCTTCTCATACCGCTGGTAAACCAGTAGATCGAAGCAAGCCCCGTAGTTGAGGATCTTCTGGCGAATGTCTGTCAGTTCACGTTGCGGGCTCGCCAGCGTCTCCGTGCCCAAGTCCACCTCCAAAAAGAATAGGAGCGTCTTGCCCTGCTCCCTGTCGCAGATTGAGAAGGTGGCATCCGGCTTGACGCTGATAACTCTCTGCGGCTTGGCCTGCCCCGGCTCGGGATCGGTAACAATTGACAGGCTGGAAGACTCCGCCGACAGGAAGGGCGAATTATGAGCCAGGAACCGGACCTCCAGTTGCGCAAGGACCCTCTCGACCTGAGCGAGATGAACGCGAACCCAATTCAGCAGGAGCTGATGGTTCTGACAGCGGAGGGAGCCGCCCCTGACAGCATCGCTGGGTATCTTGGGATCAATGAGCCCTCGTTCCCTGAGGAGCGTGACGCCAGACTCCCTGAGGGAGACCACACGCTCGGGCCGGCCGCGCCGCTGACCCCGGCCGCGAGTGACTTCTTCCAGCAAGCCCTCTGCCATCAGCTTGGTGGTCCTGTCCCTCACGCCCTTGACGCTTCGGGATAGAAGGGCGGCTAGCTGCGGCGCCGTCGTGATTCGACACTCGGCAATCGCGCGGAGAATCTCACCGTCCGTGGGTGCCCGTCGAAATGTCATGGTCCAAATCTCCTGCAAATCCACATCTGTACAAACCGTCTGACCTTCCTGCCCACGTACAGCGGCAGATTTGACTCCATGATTTCAGGCCACTGAGAGAAAAGAGCACTCCCAGTGCGGCTGGCTGAAGTTCCCGCCGGCTCGGACATGAACACCAAGGAAGGAGTCTGAAACTCCAGAGGAGATGACGCCGCTGAAGGGACAAGAGAGCACCGTACGATTGCTCCATAGAACAACGGATCGCGACACGAAATGACTGAGAAAGAGATCAGCAGCGACTGGCCTGAGAGACCGAGCATCTTCCGCGACCTGATGACGCCCGAGGAAGCGGCGATGTTTCTGCGACTGGACCAGATCGGTCACACGCCAGCCAGTGCCTGCCGGACGCTGGACTACTGGCGAGACAAGGGAGATCCGAACGCAACGGAATGCGCCGGCCGGGTCTCGTGCCTCAGAAAAGGACCGCGTGTTCTCTTGTGGAACGACACGGAAAGGAGCCAACGATCGGGAAGGACTTCCTTCATTGGAATCACACGAATGCGTTTCGTGAGCTCACGATGTCTGCTGGACAGTCATCAACCGGAAAGACGACAGGGAATGCCGGCCACACATGACTAGCGCGGTAAGATTGCCGCTGTGACGGACAGAGGCCGAGAGATGATTGATCTATCGAACAATGGACTGGGACGTGCAACGACGAAGATCGGCACTCGTCAAGGGCAGTCCAAATCCACTGCACAAGATGCTGAAACAAATGTCGAGCCGGAGAGAGCGTCGATCTACTGGATCCATGAAGCCATCACGTACCTTGGCCTCGACCGTCTTGGTCTGAACAAACCCGAGCAAGCAATCTACAGAATGGTGCGTAAGGGGATTCTCCGGCCGAGAAAGATCGGGAAGTACCTGGCATTCACTAAGAGTGATCTGGATTACGTTGTCACGAACGGCGAGAAGAAGCGGGCTCCGGGCAGGCCGCGGAAACTTCAAAAATAGAGACTTACAGAAATACTGTCCAAATACTGTCCAAACACAATTTAGCTTTATTGGCTTTTATTCGCGGCGGCGTCGGGAGCATTCATAGAAATGCCTGTTTTATAGGCATTTTCGTGAATGGGCGATATAGGATTCGGACCTATGACCTCACGGGTGTGATCCGTGCGCTCTAACCAACTGAGCTAATCGCCCCAGTCGCCCGTCATTAGAGCCGATCCCCTCAGCCTCTGTCAAGCGCCAATAGCCTCCGAAAAACCAGTTTTTGAGCATATGGGTCTGCTATTTGTACTCCTTGGCATGTTCCTCGCACAGCCAAAGCCAGTGCCCCTCCGGCGTCAGAACCTTCTTCAGCCCGCCCCACTGGTGTTGCGGGTCCTCTTCCTCCAG
>Ga0315289_10008135_pt1 | contig 15185 bp, 11 predicted proteins | sample YL17G11_40_MG_FD_203452 | JGI IMG/M metagenome (GOLD analysis project Ga0315289, IMG submission 203452) | Sediment microbial communities from Yellowstone Lake, YNP, Wyoming, USA - YL17G11_40 | ecosystem: Environmental > Aquatic > Freshwater > Lake > Sediment | place: USA: Wyoming | collected... | reverse complement strand
AGGATATGTTAAACGACCGGCCGCGAAAAGTTTTAAACTTTTTAACACCGAATGAAGTTTTTAGTAACTTGTTGCGTTAGCAACTTGATTCTACACAGACACCTAAGTTAGGGACAGACACCATCGTCCCTATACAGGGACGATGGTGTCTGTCCCTCATAAGACAGGTATCTGTCCCCATTAAAAGCATATGAAAAAGAAAAAAGTATGCATTCTCGGTTCAACGGGCTCGATAGGCAGGAATGCTCTTCGGGTCATCTCGGATTTAAGCGACAAATTCGAGGTGTGCGGCCTTTCCGCCCATTCGAATATCAGACTTCTCGCGGACGAGATAAATAAATTCAAACCCAGCGCCGTAGCGCTAAGCGACGAATCCCGGGTATGCGAGTTGCGCAAAAACCTCAGGTATGACGTCAATATATTCGCGGGCAAAGATGCGCACAAAGAGCTGGCAAAGCAAAAAGAGGCCGATATAGTCCTTATCGCCATCACCGGCAGCGCGTCCATAGGCCCCACCTATGCGGCAGTATCGCACGGAAAAGATATAGCGCTTGCTTCAAAAGAAGCGCTGGTGAGCGCCGGCCACATTATAACGAGAGAGGCGAAGAGGCGCAATTCCGTTATAATACCCGTGGACAGCGAGCACAGTGCGGTGTTTCAATGCCTCGCCGGTAATGATGCGTCAAAAGTGAGGAAGCTTTATATAACGTCTTCCGGCGGGCCGTTGTGGAAGCTGCCGAAAAGCGCCTTTAAAAAGGTGTCACGCAGGGATGTTTTGAATCATCCCAAATGGAAGATGGGGAAGAAAATATCGGTAGATTCCGCCACTATGATGAATAAGGGCCTTGAAGTTATTGAGGCGAAATGGCTTTTCGGCATAGACGTTGACAGGATAGAAGTCCTCATCCATCCCGAAGCGGTTATCCATTCAATGGTCGAATTTGTCGACGGCGCTCTTCTTGCGCAATTGGGGGTTACCGATATGCGGCTTCCTATCCAATATGCCCTTGGCTATCCGGAAAGGTATGAAAACAGTATGAAGCCGCTTGATTTGATAGCAATCGGCAAATTGACATTTGATAAGCCCGATAGAGTAAAATTTCCGTCACTTCTACTCGCTTACACGGCGGCAAAAAAGGGCGGAAGCGCGCCGTGCGTTTTGAACGCCTCAAATGAAGCTTGCGTGAAAGCATTTCTGGGAAAGAAGATAGATTTTGCGTCGATCCCGGTTATAATAGAAAAGGTCCTGTCAAAACATAAAAGGATAGAATTCCCGTCTTTAGATGAAATAGAATCTATAGGTGAATGGGCGGAAGAGGAGGTCAAGAAATTTTGTTAGTATCAATTATAGGCGTTATAGCAGTTTTCAGCATAATGATAATCTCGCACGAATTCGGCCATTTTTTAATGGCGAGGAAGATGGGGGTCAAAGTAGAGATATTTTCGTTCGGTTTCGGCCCGAAGATCGCGTCTATAAAGAGGGGCGATACGGAGTATGTGCTCTCCGCCGTGCCTTTCGGCGGATATGTGAAGATGGCGGGAGATGAGCTTTCGGAAAAGCTCCAAGGCAAAGAATGGGAATTTTACTCAAAGCCGCCTTATAAGAGATTTAATATAATAGTGGCCGGCGCTGTTGTTAATTATATCCTGGGGTTTATTTTCTTCTGCATGGTGTTTATGCTTGGCGCGCCGATCGCCAGTTCGAGGATAGGCGGACTTATGGAAGGATATCCCGCCGAGAAGGCCGGACTAAAAGTGAATGACAAGATATTGGAGATTAACGGAAAGAAGGTTGTCTACTGGGAAGACGTCTTAACCGCGATACAGGGCAATAAAGAAGGCGATATAGATATTGTCGTTGATCGGAACAGCGAAATACTTAAATTTAGAATAGGCACGAAGCAAGAGGATATGAAAGACATATTTGGGAAACCCTTAAAGAGAGCGCTTATAGGTATTATGCAATCGGACGAAGCGATTTTCGTCAAATCGGGTTTTTTAAAATCCATCAGCATGGGGGCTGAGAAGGTTTGGTTTATAACCGTCCTTACCTATAAGGCTATATGGGGTATGCTTACCGGAGCCATTTCCATAAAGGCCGTAGCCGGACCGATAGGTATTTTCGCGATGACAGGCAAGGCCGCAAGCATGGGGCTGATTTATTTATTAAATATAAGTGGCTTCATCAGCGTGTCGCTTGCGATATTTAATCTTTTGCCGTTTCCTATATTAGACGGCGGGCATATTCTTTTCCTTATTATAGAGAAGATCAAAGGCAGGCCGGTTGATAAGAAAGTCCAAGAGATGGCCCAGAATATCGCCTTTGCTCTTCTGATCGCGTTCGCGCTCTTTGTGAGCTGGAATGATATTTTGAACTTGCCGAAATTATTTAAGTAAGCGTAAATCGTAAAGCGCAAAGCGCAAAACTGAAGTTTAAAGTTTAAAACTTTTTCACTTTGAGTTTTACGTTTTAACTTTGCGCTTTTCGCTTTACACTTTGCGCTATAGTGTGGTTTAAATATGACTAAACGACGAAAAACAAGAAAAGTCCGGATAGGCAATGTTGAAATAGGCGGCAACGCGCCTATCTCCATACAGTCCATGACCAAGACGGACACAAAGGACATCGCGGCGACGCTTAGGGAGATCGCGGAACTAAAAAAAGCCGGCTGCGAAATCGCGAGAATTGCCGTAAAAGACAGAGATTCCATAAATCCGCTTAAGAAGATAATAGAAAAAGCGAGAATGCCGATAGAGGCCGATATACACTTTATTCCCCAGTTGGCTCTGGACGCGATTGACGCGGGAGCGGCTGCTATAAGGTTAAATCCGGGCAACATAAAGCGGCAGGAAGACATAAAAGCGATTGTAAAAAGCGCCAAAGCAGCAAAGATCCCCATGCGCATAGGAGTCAATTCCGGCTCTTTAGATGTAAAAGCGAAGAGCATGTCGGATAAAATGGTGAAGAGCGCGCTTAATTACGCAAAGATTTTGGAAAAGGCCGGATTCCATGATATAATGATTTCACTTAAATCGTCGGATGTTCTCGAGACGATAGAAGCGTATAGGAAGATGTCAAGACTTTGCGATTATCCTTTTCATCTCGGCATTACGGCGGCCGGGCCTTTTGTAAACGCGACGGTTAAGTCGAGCATCGGCGTAGGCACACTTCTTCAGGAAGGCATAGGGGACACGATACGGATTTCGCTTACCGATAATTCCGTTAAAGAAGTAGAGGTCGCAAAATACATACTTTCATCGCTAAAACTGCGCCGTTTCGGGCCGGAGATAATTTCCTGCCCTACATGCGGCCGGTGCCAGGTGGACTTGCTCGGCATAGTAAAAAATCTGCAGAGCCGACTGTCGACTATGGACCGTGGACCGTGGACAAGAAGGCCCCTTACCGTAGCAGTGATGGGCTGCGAGGTCAATGGCCCCGGCGAGGCCTCTTGTGCTGATATTGGAATAGCAGCAGGTAAAGGCAGCGGTGTATTATTTAGGAAGGGTAAGATAGTAAGAAGGCTTAAAGAGAGTGAGTTTATAAGTGCCTTGATTAAAGAAATCAAGGCTTGTTATGAATACACCAAAAGCGTTTGTAATGGACCAAGGGACTATAGACGTCGGTAAAGACGAGAGGGGGACATTTTCCGAAGGAAAGTGTCCCCGTCGATCAACCAGTGCAAAGGAAATAACATGCGAATGACAAAAGCGTTTATACGGACTCAGAAAGAGATACCGCAGGGCGCCGAAATCCCCAGCCATATACTTATGATCCGAGCGGGCCTTATACGAAAACTTGCCGCGGGCGCGTACACATATCTTCCGCTCGGTTTAAGGATATTGCAAAAAGTCGAGGCTATAATCAGGGAAGAGATGAACTCAACCGGCGCTTTAGAAGTGCTTTTACCCGCGATACAACCGGCAGAGTTATGGGAGCAAAGCGGCCGCATGGCGGTATTGGGCGAGGACATGGTCTCATTTGTGGACCGCCACGGGAAAAAAACCGTGCTCGGGCCCACGCACGAAGAAGTCATCACCGATCTTGTCGCGGGCGAAGTGAAGTCATACAAGCAGCTTCCCGTGATACTTTATCAGATACAGACGAAATTCCGCGACGAGATAAGGCCGCGCTTCGGCGTCATACGTTCCCGCGAGTTCATAATGAAGGACGCTTATAGTTTTGACAAGGACGAGAAAGGACTCGAAGAAAGTTATAAGAAGATGTACGACGCCTATTGCAGGATATTCGAGCGGTGCGGGCTCGATTACATAGCCGTCGAGGCCGACCCGGGCATAATGGGCGGCAACGTTTCGCACGAATTTATGGTCCCGTCACCTAACGGCGAAGACATAATCGCCATTTGCAGGAAATGCGGATACGCGGCAAGTTTGCCGGCGATGGAATGTATGTTTGCGCCAGTAACCAGTAACCAGAAACCAGAAACCAGAAAACTTGAGAGATTAATGGAGGTTGCTACGCCGGGCGTGAGCACTATCGATAAAGTCAGTAACTTGCTTAAAAGATCGCCGCAGGAGCTGGTCAAGACGCTTATATATAAAGCGGACGGCAAGCCGGTTGCTATTTTATTAAGAGGAGACCACGATCTTAACGAGACAAAGGTCAAGAAACTTCTTTCGTGCGACGTATTAGAGACGGGGGATGCCGATTTAATTTTGAAGCTTACCGGAGCGCCGGTCGGATTCACGGGGCCTATAGGGCTTAAAAATGTCGCTATAATCGCCGATAACTCTACCAGAGGCCTTGTAAACTTTGTGGTCGGCGCGAATAAAAAAGACGCGCACTTGCTCTCCGCCAACTTTGAAAGGGATTTCAAAGTCGATAAATGGGGCGACGTGAGGGTCGCCACAAACGAGGACCCGTGCCCGAAATGCGGTGCGAAAATAGAAATAGAGCACGCGATAGAAGTCGGCCACACATTTAAATTAGGGGCGAAATACAGCAAGCCGCTCGGCGCGAAATTTTTAGACGAAAACGGTAAAGAAAAATCCTGTATAATGGGCTGCTACGGCATAGGTGTTAATAGGATCATCGCCGCTTGCATAGAAAAAAGCAACGATAAAGACGGAATAATATGGCCGATGTCCCTGGCGCCGTACCATGTGCTCATACTGCCTCTTAATACCGCCCATAAAGAATCCATGGATATAGCGGAAAAACTTTATAAGGAATTACTGGGTTTAAATATAGAGGTCTTGCTTGACGACCGCCCGGAAAGCGCGGGTATAAAATTTAAGGACGCGGACCTCATCGGTATACCCATTCAAGTCGTAATAGGGGAGAAAAATCTCAGTAAGGGGAAGATAGAGTTAAAAACGCGAAAAGATAAAAAGACAGAGCTTCTTACACCTCAAGAAGTAACAGACCGCATTAAAGCAATTACAAAGCTAAATTAGCGAAACTTGCCACATAATTGTTAAGAGTTAAAAAATTTAGATATTTACTCTTGACAACCCCTTTTATGTATGGTATAATTAAAGTGCCTTAGAAAGTAAAGGTCTTTTTATGTCTACTATTTTTAAGATGCCTTAAAAAGTTTTAAAAAAGAGACCCCCTATGAAAAAAGTAGATCTCTTTATAAAAAGTTTCTTCTTCCCTAGTACCGTTCTTCTTGCCGTTCTTTTTTGCCTGTGCGGTACCTCGTACGCTGCTGGTAATATCTTAAAACCACTAAATACTTGGGCACAAACTCAAGCCACCGTATATAATTCCGATTATGACAATGTAGTCCATGTTGATGTTAATTATAATCTTGATTCTCTATGGACCGGGATTGTCAATGATGGAACGATAAAGCTTGGACAGTATTATTCGCGCGAGAGAGTGCATGAAGTTACCTTTTTCTGGGTAGTTATATATCGAGTAGACTCGCCAACAGGTTATGTTCTGGGCGAGGAAGGCGAGGGCAAGCAATATATCGGCGGTTATTACTGGGGATTATTCGCCGAGCAGGATGCGGGACACCCCAATGGAATGACTTTGCACTGTTCATTAAGCGTCCCCCTTAGCTACGGAACCGGTAATTATAGAGTAGAAGTAAAAACGCGCTTGGGTACATGGGACTATTCATATTATGATGCTTATCTGCCGGGGCCGCAATTTCGCGTTGATAGATTCGCGTCTCCTCTTCCCGTTCCTTCCGGTTCAATCGTGAACCCCGACGCCGATTCAACTATTGTGGTAACAATTCCTGCTTACAGCACATTTTCCGGTTATAATCCCTCATTTCCTCCTTCGCGGTATATGATAGAGATTTCAAAGGATGCATCTTTCCCGTGGGACGATGGTGTAACAGTGAAGAATACCACTTGTTATGCATATCCTGAGGCAAAGGATGAGGATATGTCAGTTTATATGAATGCGGCTTATTTAAATACGACAGGAATTCCCCTTACTCTTTATGGAAGAATTAAGTGCTTGGGACCTGACGGGCAATATTGGACACTTAGCGGTACACAATCATTAGGTACGTGTAATGTTACTTACTGGGCTACACGGCTTCCTAGCGTCACAGACTACTCAGTCACAGACCTGGGCCAGGATACGACCTTAAGCATAACCGTAATAAGGCCTCAATACTCAGACTTCATCACAGAAGCCCAATCGAAGTCGCCGCAGGTAAAGATATTCCTGGTCCACTCGTCAGTCTACTCTACATACCAGTCCGACCCGGAAAAACTCATGACCGCATTACCCGCCAATAAGGTCTACACAGTGCCCATAGACATATTAAGTGGAGCGGGTCCGGTCACAGTGACGCCTACTATAGCCTTCACAGACACAGGCACATATTATTACTGCGCAAGAAGTGTGGCTGAGGGCTTTACATCAGGCGCCTTCACAACCTGGGGCAGTATAACGGTAAGTACTCTTGTGACACAATTACCGAATATAAGTTTTATAGTAAATAATCCCGTTCAACCATCACCGTGCGACCATATAGTGATTATTGATACTTTTCAGGAAAGCGGCGGATCGGTTGCGCCTGATGGATACTATGTGGAAGTAAGCAACTCCCCAAGTTTTGATAATTCGGTAAATACATACCTAGTATCACGTACGGTCAATGCATCTCTATATATAGATACGACTGAGGAGACCCAGAGATTTGTCCGCTTGGCACCGCTTTCAGGAATAGGTCAAATCTACGTGCGCGCACGAGCCGCTAAGACGGGATATATCAGCGGTAATCCGACAACAGTAGGGCCTACAAATGTGCAGGACCACGGACGCAGCCTTCTCAATCCTCCCGGCATGACTATAAGCGGAGTCGACAAGGCGACAGTGCTGAATCTTACCGGCGACTCCGGCGTCAATGGCGAAGAAGCCGATGTTTACAGGTTTATACTTGAGACGCCTTGGACTGGCTTATCCGATCCCGGCAATCATCCATATGATATCCCCATGGATCGTTGGGGCCATATTACGTTTTATCCGGAATTTATTTTGCCGCGTGCCGATGTCCTTGCGGATGAAATAAGCCTGGAGCATTATATCACGGAAGTAGGCACATACCAGATTTTTGTGCGGTCCGAGAAGTATGCGTATCAATCAAGCGCATATGTCATAATGCGTTTTACCGTCGATAGTCTGACGAGTCCGTTTCCAGTCGTGCCTTCTGATAAATGGAGCATCAACAACACAGAAAATGGCGCATTCTTTATCGTAAACGTAAATCCATATAGTGAATTTATCGGGACTGCTGAAGCACCTGATGCCTACGAAATAAAAGTTAGAAACGGTACGCTTACCGGCTACGTTTATGAAGATACTGCCCCGGCCAATACTTCTACGATAATATATGTGGATCTACGCAATGTGCAAGACGGAGCCGGCAATCCTCTGGATATCCTTTCTCAAGGCGGCGAGAACATATATTTCGACATAAGGTGCGTCGGGACAGGCCGCACACCCGGCGACTATAGCGGTCCCAAACTTGTTACAATTAATATAGTCTCCGTTAGTCCCGGCGAGTCTATTCAGGACGCTATAGCCAGCACCTCGAGCGGTGATATCGTATATATATCGGCCGGAACTTACACAGAAGACATAACAGTCGCAGATAAAGACGGCCTGACAATCATGGGCAGAGGCTACAATAACACCATTATAAAAGGAAACATCGCATTTATCAATTCCGACGGATGGGTTCAGGACATTTCACTGCATTATCATGACGCGGGATACTTGACATATTCAAACACGCACTACACAGACTGGCAGACAACAAATGATGCGGGTATAACCGCCATCGATTCCGAAGTCAATATCAAAAACTGCCTGATAATGCCGGATCCGGCTATTTTCGGCGCTAATAATTACGGCAAAGGTATACAAATATGGAATCTATACGAGTCGGACGAGATAACGCCGATTATAGAAAACAACCTTATCCTTAAAGCCGATACGGGAATCTTTATGTTCTCGCAAGCTTTCGGCGGGAAGATTAAAGGCGAAGTGCGATATAATACTTTGGACCTCAATGAGACCGGCATTATGCTGAGAATGACCAAAGAAGCGCCCGAGATGCATAACAATATAATAACTCGTTCGGGCGACGCTATACATCTCACCTATGGAGATATTCTGCCGGAAAGGCTGGCCCTGATAAAGAATAATTGTTTCGGCGCAGGGAGTTTTGATAATGTGCATGATATATGGTGCGACGAACTAGGCGCAGAACAGTTACAGATCCCCAACTCTTTTAACAATATAATAGAAGACCCGCAATACAGGGATCCGGATGCCTTCGATTATTTCCCGGAGAGCCCTAATTGCGAGTATAAGGGGTGCAGATTAGATTAAGACTATTTTTTTCTTTTGCGGCTCGTTTGACTAACTCGCCATCAAGAAACAATCGCTTACATTAAATTGCGTGCGATTTTTCTTGACAAGAATAATATGTTATAGTACTATATCCGCAAGCTTTATTATAAGGAGATAAAGTGGGTTTAATCAGTAAGTAGACCCACTTTTTATTTTGTCAAAGGTTTTTAAAAATGCAAAAAAATGATACCGTTGAAAAAATCAGGCCGCTAGTATATAACATATTGCAGGACAATAAGATAGAGCTTATCGACATTACTTACAGAAGAGAATCCGGGGGGAATGTTCTTCGGATATCGGCAGATACGGATACTGGTATAACCATAGATGAATGCGCAAGAATGAATGAGGTAATAAGCGAAGCTTTAGACGAGTCGAACCTCATAGAGGATAGATATATCCTTGAAGTTGCATCACCCGGGCTTGACAGGCCGCTTAAGGCAAAGTCGGATTTTTTGAGGGTTAAAGGCGAGAAAATCCGCGTGCATACTTATGCGCCGGTTGATACATTCGACAAACCTGCCTCATCGGGGCCGCTCAGTATCACCCCGAGCAAACGAAGTGCGTCGAGGGGTGAAAACAAAAAAGAATTTACCGGCAAACTGGAAGATGTATCTGATGGAGAAATTTCGATATCGACTGACAGCGGCGTTAATGTGAACATACCTTTCGATAAGATAGCATCAGCAAGGCTGGATTTTTAGCGACAACAGCCATTGTAGTTAGCTTTAAGCCTTAAGCTCTAAGCTGTAAGCAAAAACCAAAATATAGCTTAAAGCTTATAGCTTACAGCTAAATTTTAATAACATAGGAGTTGCAATGAACGAAGATTTATTAAATATACTAGACCACATAGAACGAGAAAAGGGCATAAACAAAGAGCTTCTTTTTACCGCGATAGAGTCTGCCTTGGCGAGTGCTGCGAAAAAGATAGTCGGTAGAAAGACCGAAGACATATCCGTCATTATTGACAGGCAGACCGGCGAGATAAAAGTTACGAGCGACGGAAAAGATATAAAGTCCGGCGAATTTGGCAGAATTGCGGCGCAGACAGCAAAGCAGGTTATAATACAAAGGATAAGAGAAGCCGAAAGGGATATTATCTTCGCCGATTTTACCGAGAGAGTATTTTCTTTATGCACCGGCGCGGTTCATCGATTCGACAAAGGCAATTTGGTTGTTGACTTGGGAAAAACAGAAGCGATATTGCCGCGCAAAGAGATGTGCCAGAAGGACAACTTTAAGCAAGGGGATAGAGTAAGGGCGCTGATATTGGAAGTTAAAAGGAGTACAAAAGGGCCCCAGATCATATTATCAAGGACGCACCCGATGTTTGTAAAGAGACTTTTTGAGCTTGAGGTGCCTGAAATAGACGAAGGTATAGTAGAAATAAGAGGTATGGCGAGAGAAGCCGGCGACAGGACAAAAATGGCCGTTTTTTCCAAAGAAGAGAAAGTAGATGCTGTCGGAGCATGCGTCGGCATGAGAGGGCAGAGGGTGAAGGATATTGTCAGAGAACTCGGCGGCGAAAGAATTGACATAATAAAATGGAACGACGATGTCAGGGAATATATAAAAGGCGCGCTGAGCCCCGCCGAAATATCGGGCATAGACATTGACAAAAGTAATTTACAAGCAAGGGTTGTCGTTGAGGACGACCAACTTTCTCTGGCTATAGGCAAGCACGGGCAGAACGTCCGGCTGGCATCCAAGCTTACGGGTTGGAATATCGATATAAGAAGCAAGAAAGACTTGAAAGCGATGGAAGAGGTCTCCATATTGTCTATTGAAGGTATAGGCAAAAAAGCAAAAGATGTTTTGGAAGAAGCCGGTTTCGATAGTATCGACAAAATAGCTAACTCAAGCGTTGATAAATTGGTAAAATTGCCGGGTATAGGCGAGAAAACGGCAAAGAAGATGATAGAGTCCGCTAAGGACGTTATGAAGCGTATTCAAGAAGAGGCGAAAAGCAAGGATGCCGAAAAAGATAACCCGAGATAGAGAGAATAAAGAAAAGAAAGAGAAGAAAACCGCGCTGTCAAAACCGGCGGCAAAAGCGGCTCCGAAGACAACCGCTAATCGCAAGATCTCCCGCCCTGCCGAAGTAAAAATGGAGAAGAAAGAATTCGCTCTCCCCAAGGTAAAGAAACCCAAAAAGATCATACTGAAGAAATCCGTTAAAGAAGAAAAGAAGGCCCTATCCTTCGGACATGCCCCGCTTATCATAAAGGAACCCAAAGAGAAAAAAGAAATCCGAACTGAAGCGCCGGCCGTTGAAACAAAAAAGCCCTTCGAAATGACCGTTACCCCGGTTGCGACAAAAGAATACGCCGAAAAAGCAGCTCCTGCTGTTTCTCAAGCTTCGGTGAGTGATGAGAAAATAGAACGCCCTATTCATAAAGAAGAAGCACCGGCGAGAAAGATCTCGGTAGATATCCCCATAACGGTTAAGGATTTCGCGGTTAAATTAGGGATAAAGCCGAACGAACTTATGAAGACGATGATAGAAAAGGGCATATTTGTCACCATAAATCAGGCGTTAGGAGGGGATGTCGTCAAGAATATAGCGGCTTTTTATGGAGTTGAGATAGAAGAACTTCCCACGCTCGAACAAAAAGTGGAGAAGGAAGAAGGGGAAGACAAGAAAAACTTGGTCATAAGGCCGCCCGTCGTTACATTTATGGGGCACGTCGATCACGGCAAGACGTCGTTATTAGACACAATACGAAAGACAAAAGTAGCCGCGAAAGAATACGGCGGAATAACCCAGCATATCGGCGCTTATCAGGTTATGCTTAAGAACGGGGCAGTCACGTTTCTTGATACGCCGGGCCATGAGGCCTTTACGGAGATGCGTGCGAGGGGAGCGAATGCGACAGACATCGTAGTCCTGGTTGTGGCAGCGGACGACGGCGTAAAACCGCAGACACTGGAAGCTGTTGACCATGCGCGCGCAGCAAGCGTACCCATAGTTGTTGCTCTCAATAAATGCGATTTGCCGCACGTCAATATTGATAAAGTTAAAACTCAGTTGGCTCAGATAAACCTTTCTCCCGAAGACTGGGGCGGCAAAACGATAACGGTCGAAGTCTCGGCAAAGACTGGAAAAGGTATAGATAATCTTCTTGATATGCTGCTTCTTGAGGCGGAAGTTCTGGAATTGAAAGCCAATCCTAAAGCGCTTGCAAAAGGCGTTGTAATCGAGAGCCAGCTTTCACGCGGTAAGGGCGTGGTGGCTACGGTCCTGGTTAAAAACGGGACACTACGCGTCGGAGATATTGTCGTAGCCGGCTCGCGTTACGGGCGGGTCAGGGCCATGATGAACGATAAAGGCGAACGGGTCCAGGAAGCGCCGCCATCGATGCCGGTAGAAATATTAGGGCTATCCGGAGTGCCGCGGGCCGGAGAGAAATTCTTTGTAGTTTTAGACGAGAAAAAAGCGCGCGATTACTGCATGCAGAAAGAAGCGCTAGAGGAAGAAAAGAGGCTTACATCATCGCGCCGAATAAGCTTAGAAGGGCTATATCAACAGATAACGGACGGCAAGATGAAAGAGCTGAATATCGTCTTAAAAGGAGACGTTTCCGGTTCCATAGAAGCGCTCGGAAAGTCGCTTTTAGAGTTGAGCGGAAAGGACATTAATATAAATGTGATCCACTCGGCCGTCGGTGATGTGAACGATTCGGACGTGATGCTGGCCCTTGCGTCTGAGGCAATTATCATCGGTTTTCACGTAAGAGTGGAGCCGAAGGCCCAGATGTCGGCTGAAAAAGAAGGCGTTGAGATAAAACTATACAATATAATTTACGAGGCGATCGCTGATATAAAAGCCGCTATGGAAGGTATGCTGGAGCCTATCGCGAAAGAGGTATTTTTAGGCAGGGCCCAGGTGAGGCAGATGTTCTCGGGATCCAAAGTGGGTACCATCGCCGGATGCTATGTCGTAAAAGGAAAAATCCCGCGTAACGCCATTGTTAAATTAGTGCGAAACGGTAAGATAATATACGAAGGCAAGATATCATCCCTAAAGAGGTTTAAAGATGATATTAAAGAAGCTGCCGAGGGTTTTGAGTGCGGAATAGTATTGTCTAATCACAACGACATAAAAGAAGGCGACACTATAGAGGCGTTTGAGATACAGAAGATCGCGCGAAGATTGGAAAAAAGATGAAAAAGCGAATTTTAAGCGGCATGAGGCCGACGGGGCCTCTGCACATAGGGCATCTCGCGGGCGCGTTGAAGAATTGGGTCAAGCTGCAGGACGAATACGAATGCTATTTTATGATAGCCGACTGGCACGCTCTTATGAGCGAATACGAAGATCCTAAACTAATCAAAGAGTATACTATCGAAATGATGCTGGATTGGCTCAGCTGCGGTATAGATATAAATAAAAGCGTACTATTCGTGCAGTCGCATGTCCCCGAGCATCTGGAATTATATATGGCTTTCTCGCTTCTTACGCCGCTCGGCTGGCTCGAGAGGAATCCTACCTATAAAGAGCAATTGCGGGAGATAAAAGGCAGGGACCTTACGACATACGCGTTTTTGGGTTACCCTGTTTTACAGGCCGCTGATATCGCGCTTTATAAAGCCAATACCGTACCGGTAGGCGCGGACCAGTTGCCGCATTTGGAACTGACGCGCGAGATTTTGCGGCGGCTTCACGCCTTATACGGCAAGAAGATATTTCCCGAACCCGAGGCGCTTTTGACCGATACTCCGAAATTACTGGGGCTGGACAACCGAAAGATGTCCAAAAGCTATGATAATTTTATCGCAATAAACGAGAATCCCGATGAAATAAAAAAGAAGGTCCAGCGGATGATCACCGACCCCGAAAGGGTCAAACTTTCCGATAAGGGGCATCCGCAAAAATGCACCGTTTTTTCTTATTATAAAGTCTTCGCCTCCGAAGATAAAATCAAGGAAGTGGAGCATTACTGTAAGTCCGCGCATAAGGGGTGTACCGAATGCAAGTCGATAATGGCCGAACTTTTGATAGAATACCTCAGCCCCATCAGAGAAAAGAGAAAATGGCTTAAAGAAAGATTCAAGGAAAGAGTCATTACACCGTGGTCGGAGTGTTTGAAAAAAGCCGGCGAGACTGCCAAAAAGACGATGGCGGAAATAAAAGAAGTCCTGCATATATATGAAATACAAAGTTAAACTTGAGATATTCGAAGGTCCGCTGGACCTTTTGCTTTATCTTATAAAAAAGAACGAAGTCGACATATGCGATATCCCGATTTCCGCGATAACGGACCAGTATCTTGAATATCTCGAGATGATGAAGATGCTGGACCTTGATATCGCGGGCGAGTTTATAGTAATGGCGGCGACGCTGATGCAGATAAAATCCAGGATGCTTCTTCCGCCGGACGAAGTGCCCGAAGAGGAGATGGAAGAAGGAGATCCGCGCTCGGAACTCGTCAAAAAACTTCTGGAGTATAAAAAATTCAAAGAGGCCGCCGACAGGCTTGCGGCGATAGAGGCTACAACCAGTCAGCAATACACGAGAAAGACAGAGGAAAGGCCGGTTCCCGAGATAGAAGGCGAAAATGCGTTTTTTGAAGCTAGCATTTTTGATCTCCTGACGGCGTTCTCTAAAATATTGAAAGAAGTCCCGAGGGAGACTTTCTACAAAGTAGTGAAGGATAAGTTTACCGTCTCGGACAAAATCCATGATATCGTCCATACGTTGGTTAACGAGCCGAAAATTTATTTCAGCAGGCTTTTTAAAGCGGCGGAAAGTAAAATAGAGATAATAGTGATCTTTCTGGCAGTGCTGGAGCTGATCAGGATGAAAGAGATTATTATCGTTCAGCAGGAACCGTTCGGCGAGATTGAGATAATACGCAATCCCGACGTCGTTAAACCGGCCGTTCAATAAACCTTATACACCTACGCGGTGTAAAGCTTACACCGCGTAGGTGTAATACAGGAGCATGAGTATGGAGCAGAATGAATTAAAAAAGGTGCTGGAAAGTTTTTTATTCATCAGCTCTTCGCCCGTTCAGGTTGCTCAAGTCAAAGCGCTTTTCGGCATCGAGGATAAAATTATAGAAAGCGCTTTTGAAGAATTGACAGCCAAATACGCGGCTGCGGACGGCGGGCTGAGGATTATTAAAGTGGCCGAAGGCTACCGGTTAAGCACTACCCCGGAGGTCGCGCCGCATATAAAGAAATTTTTTAAGGATCAGAGGTCGAGGATTTCGAGAGCCTCGCTTGAAACGCTTTCAATCGTCGCCTACAAACAACCGGTGGCGAGAAGCGACGTGGAGTTCATAAGGGGCGTTAATGTCGAAGGTGCCTTGGGTACGCTTTTGGAGAGAGGGCT
>Ga0315289_10008134_pt1 | contig 15187 bp, 5 predicted proteins | sample YL17G11_40_MG_FD_203452 | JGI IMG/M metagenome (GOLD analysis project Ga0315289, IMG submission 203452) | Sediment microbial communities from Yellowstone Lake, YNP, Wyoming, USA - YL17G11_40 | ecosystem: Environmental > Aquatic > Freshwater > Lake > Sediment | place: USA: Wyoming | collected... | reverse complement strand
CGCGCTCGGAACCGGTTACGATTATGACGTCATTAACTCCGATGTGATCGAAAACCGCATGGAGTTCAAGGACGGCCGCCTGACTCTGCCCCATGGCGTGAGTTACGAGGTCATCGTCTTGCCCGAACGCACCGACATCCCGCTGTCTGTTCTAACCAAGCTGGAAACTCTCGTTCGCGAGGGCGCGACGCTTCTTGGCCCCAAGCCCGAGCGTGACACTTCACTGGCGGATTACCCCCGCTGCGACGAACAGGTCAAAACCATCGCCGCGCGCATCTGGGGTCCCGGCAACGACGCGGAAGCCGCCGGGCGCTCCTACGGCAAAGGCCGGGTCATCGCGGACCGCAAGCGGGTCCGAGAGATCCTCCAGCAGCGCGGCATCGGTCCCGACTTCGCCTACAGCAGTCCAGGAAAACCGGCCGACCTCGACTATATCCACCGCCGCACTCAGGACGCCGACATCTACTTCGTCACCAACACGAAAATGGAAGATGCCGAGGCTGATTGCACCTTCCGGGTCACGCAACGGCTGCCCCAGTTCTGGCACGCAGACACCGGCAAAATCGAGCCATGCACCGACTACAAGCGCGTTCCCGGCGGTATGAAGCTGAAACTGCGGTTGCCGCCCGCCGGCTCGATGTTCGTCGTTTTTTCCGGAGCCGCTCCGGAAACCGATCCGACACCGGAGCCGAAGGCGGACAGCAAGCCTACCGCGCCGCTCGACATCGTCGGGCCGTGGGAAGTTCGCTTTCCCCCGAATCTGGGAGCACCTCCATCGCGCGTTTTCGACGAACTCGTTTCCTGGACCACGATTCCGGATGACGGTATCAAATATTTCTCCGGAACCGCCACCTACCTCAAGGAATTCGAGGTTCCGGCCTCCTTTCTTATCGCTGACGGCCGGATGGAGCTCTCGTTGGGCCAAATCCGCAATGTTGCCGACGTGACCTTGAATGGCAAACCACTCGGGATTCTGTGGAAACCGCCCTATGTTTGCGACGTCACCGGCATGATCCGGAGTGGAAAGAACGAATTGAAGGTGGAAATCACCAACCTCTGGGCCAACCGTCTCGTTGGCGACGCCAAGCTACCCAGGGAAAAGCGTGTGACACGCATCACCCAGCAAGTGCCCATCCAAGGCCCCCACGAATCAGGCCTCCTCGGCCCCGTGCAGTTGCTTCTGACGCTGGCTCATTCCACTTCCTTCGCCGGAGAGAAATGGCTTGATGAGTTCAACGTCGGGGACATCGCCAGTGGCTATTCCGACTCGCGGCCTAACAAATCCATTTCGGACAAGCCGCTTTCCGTGGGAGGTGTCGTTTTCAAACGCGGAGCCGGCACCCACGCGCCGAGTTCCGGCTCGTTCAAGACCGATGGAAGATCCCCGCTGCGATTCACTGCCAAGGTGGGGGCCGACGATTCGGTCGATGGCGTTGGCAGCGTGGTGTTCCAGGTTTTCGGCGATGACAAGAAATTCTTCGACAGCGGCCTGATGCGCAAAGGTGATCCAGCGAAGGACGTGGATGTCGATCTGACGGGACACAAGCAGATCGAATTACGTGTCACCGATGGCGAAAATGGAAATACCTTTGATCACGCGAATTGGTGCGACGCGCGCTTCGTGTATGCCGATTCTCCACCACAACTGGCGCTACGCTGGACGCTGGATCTGCCGCATTTCTCCGGTGAGGCACCCGCAGCACCATCCAAGTTCACCGCGGTCACCAGTCCTAACGGAAAAGTTGCCGCCCATGTGGGCGTCTCAGGCGGGCGCCTCGTCCTGGCCGTCCGACTCGATGGCAAAACCGTGCTCGAGCCTTCGCCGCTCGGCGTCATGGTCGATGGAGTGGATCTCGGTGAAAACGTCGAACCCGGAACATTGGAAACCTACACCACTAACACCACTTACCCTGATCCCCGGGGGCCGGGTTCGCTGCAGGATCAATGCAAGGGAGTGAAATTGTCGCTGCGCTCGAAAGGGTCGGCCAGCGCTTGGATCCTCGATATCCGCGCCTACGACGACGGCGTGGCGTGGCGCTATCTTGTTCCAGGCAGCGGCACCCGCAAGGTCACCGCCGAGGCCACCTCGTTCGTGCTGCCGGAGGGAGCCACCTACTGGAGCCATCACAACACGATAAACTACGAAGGCAATTTCCTTTCGTTCACCGCAAAAGGCAGCTCCGCAATCAAACCGGTGACCATGCCCATAACCGTCGAGCTGCCCGCTGGCGGATTCGCATGCATCACCGAGGCGAATATCATCGGCTACAGCGGAATGACCATCGGTCCGCGCGGCCGGATTCTGACCGGAATCTTCGAAGATGATACGAAAGGCTGGAATCTCGCAGGAAACATCACCACGCCATGGCGCATCGTCATCGCAGTGGACAGCCTGGATGCGTTAGTGAACCAAAGCATAGTCTACAACGTTTCGCCGCCGCCCGATCCCAAGCTGTTCCCCAAAGGGAAGGATACCGACTGGATCAAGCCGGGCTGCGCCTACTGGACCTGGAACATCGGTCAGCGCGACAGCGCGAACTGGGATCGCATTCAAGGTTTCGTGGACGACGCAGCCTCGCTCAACTGCCCATACTATGTCATCGACGATGGCTGGCGTTATGAGCAATGTGGCTGGCATCGTAACGGCAAGGACGAGTGGGTCAGCCTCAAGGAATTCTGTGCTTACGCTGCCAGGAAAAACGTGAAGCTCATGGTTTGGCAACATTCGGGTGGCATCCGTGACCTTGCCGCCCGAGAGGAATTCTTCCGCAATGTTTCGGAAGCTGGTGCCGTCGGCGTGAAGATCGACTTCATGGATGACGAAAGCCAGCAAACGCTCGAGTTCTTCCGCTCCTGTCTCGAAATCGGTGCACGCCACAAGGTCATGATCAACTTCCACGGTGCGAACAAACCCGCAGGTGAGGAGCGCACGTGGCCACATTGGATGACGCGCGAGGCGATCTTGGGCATGGAGAATGGCGGAGGCATCCAGCGCCAGACCTTCGCCGCCCTGCCATTCACCCGCCTCGTCACTGGACCGGCCGATTTCACTCCCGCAGACTTCCGTCCTGGCCCGATGGGAAATTCCACCGCTGGCTCGCAACTGGCGATCGCTGTCGCCTACGCTTCTCCGCTTCTTCACTGGAGTGACAGCGTCAATGCCTACAAGGCCCAAGGCCCCGAGGTGCTGGACTTTATCCGCAATAAACCCGCCGTATGGGATGAGACCAGAATCCTGCCCGGCAGCAAAATCGGCAAGGCTGCGCTGATGGCCCGTCGCTCCGGCGAAGTCTGGTATGTCGCCACGATCAACGGCACCGATCAGGACATGACCCCCGAAATTACAACCAGTTTTCTCGCGGCAGGCAAGTGGGACGCGGTTTCATTCTCGGATGTGCCCGGCGACAAGACCAAGCTTTCCGTGAACAAATCCTCCGTCACCCGCGCCTCGGTGGTTAACGCCCGCATGTCTCCGGGGGGTGGATTTGTCATGGTGATCCGCCATTCGCTTCCGGCCGGGGCTGAGGAGGGCGAGCTTCCTGCTCGCGAAGGGACCCTTCATGTGTTGTCTTTTGGCGTGGGGGCGCCGATGGATGGCCCTCCGGTGGACGACCTCTATGGGCGCGATGCCGGATTTGTCGCGGAGGCTTTGAACCGATCCCCTTCCGCTTGGACGCGGGTTGAGACGACGTTTGTTTCCGGACTGGCTTGCACTCCCGAACGATTGCGCACTGAACTGGAGCGGCTAGGGAAGGCCGCCAGCGCCAGCGATCTTGTTCTCATCCATGCCAGCACGCATGGAACAACAGAGGATGGCTTTTTGCGGCTGGACGGCGCGAAAGGACCGCCAGTCATCAATGCCAACGCTCTGGCCGCCAGTCTAGCCGGATTGCCCTGCCCTTCGCTGGTGACGATCGACGCTTGTATGGCGGGTGGTGCTGTGCGGAGTCCTCTGCCGCCCCGGAGTGCCTGGTTGCTGGGCTGCTCCGAGACGCAATCGACCGGCGGACAGTATGACGATCCGAAGGTTCCTCATGGTTTCCTTGTTCTCGCCCTGTGCGAAGCCTTGCGCGGTGACGCGGATTCCGACCGCGATGGCGTGGTCACCGTTGGCGAATTATGCGCGTGGGTTCCAAAGCGGGCGACGTATTTGGCGCGATTCTCATGCTCTCAGGACGGCGTGGTGGTGCTGCCAGCAGATCTGGCCGCGCTGCCTCTGACGCGCGCGGTTCCCGGCGAACACAAGCCGTTGTGGTCGATGCCGCGGGTGGAATCGCGCAACCCGTGGGGCCTGCCCGATCCGTCGGCTCTGCCTCAAGACGCCAAACCGGCCGCCTCGGCTTGGAGATCGGCATTGTGGCCTCGAGCGGATGGAACGCGGGCGGCGGCTATATCCTCTCCACCGACCACAGCATCCACGACGGCATGCCCTACGAAAATATCATGGCCTACCTAGAAGCGGGCCGCAAATACGGAGTTTATCGAACATGAAACCACTCGAACGCTATCTTATGAATGCAAAACTCTATTACTTTATGAAACCCTGCCTTTCACTTCTCACCGTCACACTGATGGTGCAGGCTGCCAACGCTGTGGACGATGTTCCCAAACGTCTGCCGGACATTCCGACCAGCGCTTCACCCTATTCAGACTATGCGCCGTATTTATGTTATCCCGGATCCGACAAATACTATTCTTTTCCCGGCATCAGGGATCCCTGGGTCTTCAACCGTGCCATGGTTTGGCTGGAGCAGAAGGACGGCGTTGACGGTCCTCCAATCTGCTATAGCGGCGGCGAATCGTTGTGGCTCAGCGGAAAGCAACAGGCCTCCTGCTGGCGTGGCGGAACGATCACGCAGAACGCGGACAACTCGACCACGTTCTCGGCGGCACCTGCCGATGAGGGCGCTAAGCTGCCCTTCTTTACCGGCACGGTTGATCCGGAAATCATGAAGCTCTCGATCGGACACGCCTGCACGTCGCCGTTCCAGTTCAACCTGGAACAACATCCGAAGGCGATTATGGAAGTCACCGATGCGTCCGCGCCCTGGCGGTTCATGGTCGTGCTCAAGGGACGCGAAGGCAAACCTTCCTACATCTGTGACTGGAAGACCGGCACCGGCAAACTGGAGGTGGACCTGCGCCGTATCTATCGGACGCTGGGCTACCAAGGCAATTTCGCCCATGTCTATTTCCTGTTTTCCATCGTCGGACCGCCGGACATGCCCAAGTCCGTGACCTTTAGGCTGCACATGGCCGGGGAGGGGACTGTCATTTCCTCCCTTCCGGTGATCCGGACCGATCAAAGGCAGCGTAAGGAAGGCGTTCCGCTGGCGTGCATTGTCGTCGATGAAAAAGCCAGGAAACTTGGCGAAGGGACGGTCGTGGTTAAGGCCAGAGTGAACGGGAAGACCTATGCGATGAAGGAGACCGGCGGGATCTGGCGGACACGCGTCCAAGACCTGCCCGTGGGCGATCATCGGGCCGCCCTTGAGGCCGAATGGCTCGGGGGCGAAAAGAAACGGGTCGCGATGCTGGACGTGTCCGTCACCGACGGGAAGTTCATTGGTTTCGATCCCGCGATGAATTTACTCACCTACGATGGAAAACCCATGCCTCCGATGACGGGTTCGGAGACCGGCAAGCTGATTTACCAGCATCCCGATACGCCCAACGAGTCGCTGGTGTGCGGTGAAAAGGAATGGAGCAAAGTTGTCGCCGCAGCCAAAGGCGGCAAGTTGGATATAGCCGACCGGTGGTGGGAAGGGCTTACGGAGAAAGACCAAGAAAGGCAGGCGCAGTATCTGGCCTCCTGCGGTTTCGACTTGATGCATTTGAGCAGTTGGTGGCACCACTGGGAAAGGACGGAGTATCTCGACCACGTCGCCCCCTATGGAGCCGAACGACTGGCCGGAACGCTGCGCGCCAACAGGAAGCACGGCGTATTCTTGTATTTCAATCTGGCGAATCACCACCCGACGGAAGACGGTTGCGTTCCATACCAGCAGCAGGTGGACGCGGGAATCCAGAAATGGTCCTACGCGCTGGATTCCGGCTGGGTCAAGACCTACTTGGGTTACGCAGCCGCCTTTGCGCGGCTCTTTAGCGACGAGACGTCCTTGCTGGCGGTCTCCGCCAACGGCGAACGGGATAGGAACTCCTGGGAGGGCAGCCGTGACTTTGTGAACCACACCTATGACATCTATCGCGCCGCGGACCCGAACCATTTGGTCATCACCGAATTCGATACGTTTGAAGACCCCATGGCCTGTACTGCGTTCAAGCCGAAGCCCTCCGGTTTCCGGACTTACACTTGCCACGACCGTGATCGGCCCTACGCCGAGCTGAACATCCGTTTGATCCCCGGCAAGTACAAAGTGGAAATGATGCGTCCCCACCCCTACCAGGCGGAGGGGAACTTCTGGGGTTTCTTGCCGGTGGAGCTTCATGGATACAAAGGCGACTCATATACCCCGAACCGCGACCAGGGCAAGCTGTTGCAATCGCCCAAGGCACTGGCCCACTACCGCTTGCTGACACGCGAGGAAACCTATTTGGCGCTGGTCTATCGACTGCCGATGTGCATGTCGTGGGGCGAATGCATCATCGAAGACGAACGCAAGGTGCATAAGGATGTGCGGCAACGCGTGAACTGGACGCAGGAGTGGAAACCGGCTCCGGTGGCTATCCGCGTGAAGGCAGTCAGGGACAAATCTATTGAACCCGATCTCCGTGGCTGCGCCCGATTGATCGATGAACCTTACAATTACGAGGAAAGAATGAGCGCCCTTTCCCTGGAGACCACCTATCTATGGGGAAACACGCCCGTTCCCGACGGTGTCGCGCACGTCATTGATCTCAACAAGCAGAGCAGTCTGAATCCCGCTTTCGCTTCGGACGGAGGCGATCTGCCCGACTGGTTGAAAGACCTGCGGCCAATCGTAGTGCCGGGGGGACAAACACACTATGCGTGGAGCCGCGACGGCCGGACCTTGCTCGCCTACCTGCCCGAGCAGATTCCGGGAAGCACGATGAAGCTTCAGGGGTTCCCAGACGGACCTTTGCGCTACATCCTCTACGACCTCGACAAAAAGGATGCCGTTGCGACGGGCAGTTTTCAGAAAAACAGCGCTTTGACGTTGCCGGAGAAAGGAGACAGCTTCTTCCTGCTGGTCACGCCGTAGGGATGTCCAAAAGTGGCTGGGATATCAACTAACACCCCGCTTCCTTCGCCGTATTGCCTTGCTCCACCGCGTGGCCCGCACGCATCAGCAGGAAATCACCATGAATCATAAATAATGAAACACACCACCATGAAACATCCCATAACCCCCGGCCTCGCCGTGCTGGTGTCATCACTCACCATTCAAGGAGCGGAACCCAAGACCGGGCCTAACATCCCGGCGGCGGACAAGACCAATCCCGCCGGCCAGTGGCGCTCGGAGCCGCCAGCTGATTGTCCGTTCAAACCCTCGGCGTCGCTCACGGGTATTGAGTTCGCCGGTCGCCACAGTGACTATCGTTGCGGAGACACGTTCTATCCGAGCTGGGCGAGCGACGGCAATCTGTATTCGCCGTGGACCGACGGCAAGACGGATGGCGTGGTTTCTCAATCGGGCAAAGGTGCGAATGCCCAGACCGGCCATGCCGTGATGATCGGCGACGATCCCCTGAAGCTTGAAATCCGCAACACGTCCGCCCCGAAGGTCGCCAGCGCCTTGCCCTATCACGGGCGTTATCCCGCCGGTTCGCTGGTTTACAACGACATCTGGTATTACGGCACCTACTGCCTTGGTCCGGAGGGCAGCACGCCGCACAACGGCTTCACGTGGAACTGGCCCAACCTCGGGCCGATTCCGGGGTTTCAGATCTCCCGCGATTTCGGCAAGACCTGGGAACCGTCGCCGCACAGCGCGGAAAAGCCCCTCTTTCCCGAGCCGGAAAAGTTCCTCGGTCCGGTCAAGATGGGTGCTCCGCATTTCGTGGATTTCGGCAAGAACATGGAACATTCGCCGGATGGGAAGGCCTACCTGATCGGCATGGGTGCGGAAGAGAACGATCCCAAGCCGCGCCCCTGTATCAAGCCTGGCAAGCCGGGTGAAACCTATCAAGTGATCGAGGGTTGCACCAACGACTTCGCCCATGCCAACCTGAGTTGGGTTACGGCCGATCAAGCCTACCTGGCCCGGGTCACGCCCTCACCGGAAACCATCAATGACCCGAAGGCCTATGAGTTTTTTGCCGGTCATGACTCGTCCGGCCAGCCGGTCTGGACCCGTGACTTCAAGAAGATCAAACCGCTTGTCGAGTGGAACAACCACATGGGTTGTGTGACGGTCACCTATGTGCCCGGCCTGAAGAAATACCTGATGTGCGTGACCGATGGCTGGCCGACGGTGGCTAAAATGACATCGTACATTCTGGAAGCCGATAAGGTCACCGGCCCCTGGCGCATGGTTTCCTACATGCGGGACTTCGGCGAGCAAGGATACTTCCTCAATTTCCCGAGCAAGTTCATCAGCCCCGACGGGCGGTCTCTGTGGCTGTGTTACTCCGCGAATTTCAGCTCTGGCTGGAATGGCGTGAAGCTCAACTTTAATCCGCCAGGCGGGCGCTATGGCTTGTGCCTGCACGAAATCAGACTACTCGGTCCGCAACCATCCAAGACTAACTGATCACATTGAAACTACCATGAAACAACTAACCCCTGTTTCCCCGCCCTCCGGTCCGGCCACCGGCTCTTTCAACGGCCTTCATTCCAAAAGCAAATTCCTAGCAATGGCAATGCATTTGATGTTGGTTGCCCAGCTATTTGCCCAGGTTACCTTCGAGGGTCAAGCTCCGGCTCCTGCTTCTGAACATGCGCTCTGGTATCGCACTCCTGCGGACAGTTCCATTATCATTCGAACAGGTCTGGTGATTGGCAATTCCCAGGTAGGGGGCATTGTTTCCGGTGGGGTGGATGAGGACCGTATTTACCTGAGCGAAAAATCCCTCTGGCACGGCAGCAATACCAAAGGCAACGGCAGCAGGCCGGGGGCCGGGGCATATCTTCAGTCTTTGCGGGAAGCCATCGTCGCCGGAGACCATGTGCTGGCGGACCAGATATTTCACACCAAATGGGCCGGCGACCATGCGGACTTCGGTAGTTTTTCCACCCTGGGCGTTCTGCACCTGGATTTTGAAACCCTGAAGGGGGCGGCCGTCAGTGATTACCGGCGCGACCTGGATCTGGCCCAAGGTGTTTTGCGCACCTCTTTCAGGCATGACGGCGCCGATTATGTGCGTGAGTATTTCTGTAGCTATCCGGCCAAGATCATGGCCATCAGACTTACCTGCAGCCAGCCGTCCCGCATTACCGTGAGTGCTGCCTTCAGCACCCCCCAGAAGTCCCCCCATAGCACGTCCGCTGCCGGCGATACACTCACCCTGGAGGGAAGCTTTGCCGCGATGGATTATGAAACGAGCCTGAAATTGCTGCATGATGGCGGCACCTTGAGTTCGGGACCCGCAAATGTAAAGGTGTCCGGCGCCAACAGTGTAACCATTATCCTGGCGGCCGCCACCAGCTATGTATTGGAGTGGCCGCACTACCGGGGTGGTAAACCCAAGGCAATAGTTGCTGGCCGGTTGGCAAACGCCGGGAGCGATTATGAGGTGCTCAAGAGTTCCCATATATCGGATTATCGGGAGCTTTATGACCGGGTAAAACTGAACCTGGCCCCCGTTCCCGCTGTCCCCACCGACGAATTGCTGGCCGCATACACAGCCGCAAACAGTCAGGCTATGGACGAACTATATTTTCATTACGCCCGTTACCTGCTTATCAGCAGCTCCCGACCGGGGACCTTGCCAGCCAACCTGAACGGCATGTGGTCCGAACTCACCAATCCGCCTTGGGATGGGCAGTACACCTGTGATATAAACGTCCAGGATACCTATTGGCTGGCAGAGTTGGGGAATCTCACGGAATGCGCCATTCCGTTAATAGATTGGATAAGCGACCTCATTCCCTCGGGGCGGATAACGGCGAGAAACCATTACAATGTAACCGGGGGTGGGTGGGTCATGCATTCTCAGGGTAATGTTTGGGGATTTACAGGTATCAAGCCCTGGAACTGGTGCGGTCCCCAAGCCTCCAACGGAGCCTGGCTGGCCCAGAATGTTTGGGAAAAGTTCGCTTTTACTCTGGATACCGCCTACCTGAAGAGCACCCTCTATCCCATCCTCAAGGGTGCGGCCCAATTCTGGGCGGAGTCTTTGATGCGGGATAAGGACGGAACCTTGGTGTCCTGCCCGGGAGTATCCGCCGAACAGGGAAGAATTCAATGGAACATTGACGCCCTCAGCAAGGGTTCAACCATGGATCAAGCGCTTATCTGGCAGTTGTTCAGCAACGTTATTAAGGCCAGTGAGATTCTGGGCGTCGATGCGGATTTCCGGCGGGAGCTCTACCAGAAGCGCGACAGTCTCTCCCTGCCCCAGGTGGGGGCAAGAGGGCAGATAAGGGAATGGAAGGATTACGAGGACCAAGCCGGCCATGACGGCCACCGGCATCTTTCCGAGCACCTGGGGCTGTACCCCCTCAACATGTATACCCCAACCCGGTTTCCTGAACTCTATGCGGCCGCGGGCGTATCCACCAAACTGGCGATTAAGGCCGGTGGGGAGATCGGTCAATATGGCTTTACCACCGGCCAGCTCTGCAACCAGTTCGCCAGGCTGTATGACGGTAGGCAGGCCCATGGTCGCTATGCCTATAATCTGAAAAGTTTGACGCTTCCCAACCTGCTGGGAACCACCGTCAGAAATAAGTCAATTTACCTGATGGAAAACAACACCGCCATGGCTGCCGGCCTTATAGAAATGCTGGTGCAGAGCCATCAGGACAGCATCATACATTTGCTGCCGGCCTTGCCGGATGTCTGGCCATCAGGAAGCGTTTCGGGGTTGTGCGCCCGAGGAGGGTTCGAGGTGAGCATGATGTGGACCAACAAACAACTGGTCCCCGGTACCGTCGTCATTAAGTCAAAAAAGGGCGCTATTTGCAGGGTTAAAAATGACTTTTACCTCCGTAATAACTTTCACATACTCGACAGTGCGGGAAAGCCGATAAGCTATACACGGCTGAATGACGTCTTTGAATTTCCTACCCAAGCCAATACGGAATATACCATCAAAGGTGGTGCTCTCAAAACCCATCCGGCGGGTACGCAAAGTCCCAGAATCAACCCCTGATACCCGCTCTCCGAACCGCACTTTAGACTCTCATGCGCACCAACGCGGAAAAGCAATTACCTAGCAATTGAAAAAAATGATGAAGATGTGTAATATTGTTGGAATCACAGGTCTTGTGGTTGGCTCTGCACTCGGTGAAACCACGAGCGATTTCGCGAACCCGCCGATGCAGTTCCGGCCGAGGCCCCTGTTGCATTGGTCGGACAACGTGACCTCCGGTCCGCTACTCACGAAAGTGCAGAATATGAAGGACAAATGCGGATACGGCGGGATGGCTGTCATCGATGCTGCAAGCTCGCCCGCATACATGTCGAGCGAATACCTCACGCTGTATGGCGATATGTTGAGCAAGGCCTCCGCGCTTGGGATGAAAGTGAATATGTACGACGAGTACAGTTTCCCGAGCGGTAGAGCCGGGGGGCAGTTTGAAGCGCGATTTCCTAACGACCGTATGCAACGGCTCGAAATGATCGCCGAAGACGTTACCGGCCCCAGGACCTACACCAAAACCATTCCCTCAGGCACGCTCATGGGATGCGTGGCCATGGATAACAGCACAAAAGCGCGAACGGACATTACCGCGAACGTGAGCGGCAATGTCCTGACCTACACTGTTCCGGCGGGTAGTTATAAAATCATGATGTTCACTTGCGTTATAGACGGCTATGGCGGCGTGTGCGACTATCTAGCGCCCGCAGCAGTTGAGAAATTCATCTCCCTGGTTCATCAGAAATATTATGACAAATGGTCAACCTATTTCGGGAATGTGCTCGATATGAGCTTTTACGACGAGCCCACCATGTGCAGGGTGGCAGGCGGCCGCGCATGGACGCCGAATTATAATACCTGGTTTCTATCTGAAAACGGCTACAGTCCTGTCGCTTATTACCCCGCGCTCTGGTATGACATCGGCCCGACTACAGCGGCAGCGCGCAACGCGTTGTTCGGCTTCAGGGCGCAGCTCTATGCAAAAGCTTTTACGAAGACGCTCAATGACTGGTGCGATGCTCATCACATTCAATTGACGGGACATCAGGACCAGGAGGAGTTGGTAAACCCCGTGGGCTCCTGCGGCGACCTGATGAAAAGTTACAAATACCAGGCTATTCCAGGGGTTGACAATATTTTCTTTTACAGCCGCGGAGCAACCGTTTACAAACTCATCAGCTCGGTGGCTTACAATTGGGACAAGTCACTGGTCGCAAGCGAAGCCTTCGGCGCCAGCGCTCCCTCTGAAAACACCATGTATATGGAGGCGATGGACGAATATGCAAAGGGAATCAATTTCATGGTTCCGCACTCGGCATGGCTCAATAAGTGCCAGATCAACCCGCGATTGGACGAGGAAAACGCCACGTATGCCGCGATCTTGCCGAATTTCACCAAATACGTCGGCAGGCTCAATACCACCTCGCACGGATCGCGATCGGCGTCCCCGATCAGAGACTCCGGGTGATAAGTTTCATCTGCCCGGGTCTTGATCGCATCGCGCGCGCGCAAGTCCTGCATCAGCGCGGCATATTGCCGATTCCATTCCTTTTCCATGTCCGCACTGACGGGCGCGGTCTGCGTCTCCGCGCGAATCCGAGCGGATGATGGCATCACCCCCCAGACTGCCAGGACCAACACCCACATCCCGGCGTGCAATTTGAAAGGCATTTTCAGTGTTTCTCCCTCGCGTGGACCAGGGCGTCCAACTCAGTTTCCGGAAGCAGGCCGGCCAGGGGCCAAGCCTCAACGCCTGCGAACGGCTCGGCGCAGTCTCAAAGGGAGAGAACATATTCCACCAAGTCGTTCAATTCGTCCTTGGAAAGCCCGCGGGTCGAGCCGTGCTGATCGTTGGGGTTATCCACAGTCAGAAGATCCTGGAGATTGCCGGCCCGGCCGTCATGCAGATACGGCGCGGTCCGCCAGACCTCGACAAGCGCCGGCGTGTCGAAGGCCTTATCCTTGTCCATACCGGTCCCCGTGCCGATGTTGTAAGTCTTCATGTTGGTATGATAGGGGCCGCTGTGGCAAGCCGCGCAGCCGGCCTTGTCAAAAACCGCCTTGCCGCGCCTGGCGACCGGGGTCAGCTTGCCATTGCGCGTCAGGCGCGGACTGGGAACCGGCTTCATCGCCTTCAGGTATTCGTCTATCGCCTTGGCGTCCTCATCGGGGCGGACGGCGAACAGGATGAACTTGATGCCGGAGCGGACGGCGTACTCCGCGTCCTCACGCACACCGAGGCTCATCACGGGCGGGGTCGCGTGCGCCAGAAGCATGCTCTTGGTGTTCTTCGGGTTCCCTATGCCATCGTTAAGCAGATCCCAGTTCAGGCCGTCGGCGCGGGAGTCGGGATGGCAGCTGGCGCAACTCTGCCATTGCTGGAAGCAGAGGCCGGCGTCGTTGAAGAGCATCTCGCCTTTGCGAACGGGGGTTAGCGGAACCTTGGGCCCCAGAGCCAGCGAGCGGACGGAAGCGGTGGAGGAACTCTCGATATCAACCGCGGCGACGCTGTCGGTGTAATACTCCGCCGCGAAGGCCTTCCTGCCGAGGACGATCAGGCCGCGCGGGCCGTTGCCCGCAAGCTTGATCCGGCGGCGCAGGCCCACAAGGAACGAAAGGTCGTTGGGCACGTCGGCCGCGGCGCCGGTGACATCATTGACGCGCTGGCCCAAGGCCGCCTTGTCGAGCTTCTCGTGGAGGGCCGCGCGGTCAATCACGCTAAGCTCATGGGTGGCGGCGTGCGTGACGCACAGCAGCCGGCCATCGGGGGAACAGGCGACGCCCCAGGGGTTGGCGCCGCCCAGGTCAACGTCGTCGAGCAGCACGGTGTTGACCAGCTTGCGGCCGGCGACCTCGATGACGCTCAGGGCGCTGGTGTTCATCCAGCCCCGCTCGAGCTGGGTCGTGGGAATCTGGTAGCGTCCCAGGGTGTGCGTGACGTAAACATACCTGCCGTCGGGCGAGATGCAGAGACCGCGCAGGCTTGTGCTGCCGTTGGGCAGCGTGAGCGCTGCCGTTTGACGCATGGCCTTGAGGTCAATAACGCTCACGCAAGCGGCGACCACGTCGGAAGTGGCCGCCACGCCGGGCAGGTGGTTGGCGACAAAGAGCAATGCGCCATCCCCGGTGACGGCTGCGGCGACGGGCTCGCGGGTGACGGCGATCCTGGCCACTTCCTTGCCGGCGGCCAGATCAATCACGGACACGTCGTTGTTAAAGCGATTGCACACATAGAGCGACTTGCCATCGGGGCTGAGGACCGGCGCCGTGGGCGTGTGGCCGGCCGCGATCTTGCCGGTGACCTTGGCGCTGGCCGTGTTGACGATAAAGACCTCGCCGGCCGCAGCGGCGCCGGTCACGTAGAGGCGCGATCCATCAGGCGACAACACAAGGCCGCCGGGCGAAGACGGCAGCGCAATCCGGCGCGCCGCCTTGCCTCCGGCGACGTCGAACACCGCGACACTCCCGGCGGTGGCCTCGGCGATATAGAGGTTCTTGCCATCCCGGTCCGCGGCCAGAGCCAGGGGTGAGAGATAATCCTCTCTTCCGGACGACGTCTCGGCCATGGCCATCGCCACCCCGATCATGAGTGTTATCCCTAGTCCAAGTCGGCGTGATCTCATCCACATAACTTCATGCTCCTTTTTCAGATGCGTTCCTCTTCGGATGCGTTCCTTTTCAGAACGAGGGGGCGGATCAGAGTTCTCAGCCCGGTTCACCAAGCGCTTCCACCGCTTTGCGCATACCCTGCAGGTCACTGGCCTCAATCTTGATGTCGCCGCCGCGCGCGTTCTCCTGCGCTTGCGCCACGCGGCGCGCACCGACCAGCATATGCGTCACGCCCGGCTGCGCCACCGTCCAGGCGATCGCCAGCTGTGCCGTGGTGCAGCCGTATTTCTCCGCCAGCGTCTTGAAGCCGGCCAGAAGATCGAGCACGCGTTTTCGGTTCTCCCGCTTATAC
>Ga0315289_10008133_pt1 | contig 15188 bp, 14 predicted proteins | sample YL17G11_40_MG_FD_203452 | JGI IMG/M metagenome (GOLD analysis project Ga0315289, IMG submission 203452) | Sediment microbial communities from Yellowstone Lake, YNP, Wyoming, USA - YL17G11_40 | ecosystem: Environmental > Aquatic > Freshwater > Lake > Sediment | place: USA: Wyoming | collected... | reverse complement strand
TCAGAACTGCCAGGACGATTTTGAGATAACCGGGATTCAACCGGGATGGGGAAGGATTATTTGCCAAGACGCTTGATACTCATACCGGGCAGGCGGGAAACTATTCTCTGTGGCCCATTAAATCAATTTACGATTGACGATTTTACCAACAGTCTCTGGTCTCTAGTCTCTGGTTTCGGGTTCAAAATCAGAATCAGATATCAATAATAAAAATCCAAAATCAGATTCTTCGCTCTCGACAAGCTCGGGCTCAGAATGACATGCCTTTGGATTCCCACTTGTGTGGGAATGACGGAATTTTTCCTTTGATTTTCATTTTTCCCTTGACCCCTAGAACCCTCGAACCCTGGGACCCTGTCTTTTGAACGAGAAACTAGAGACTCGAAACCCGAAACTCGAAGTTATTCTCCAGGTTGCCGGCGGTGTTGCTTCTCAGCTTTCCGGAGATTCGGCCCTTGATAGAGGTCGGCTTTAAAACGCTTGACCTGGCGGATGATTTCCTCCCGGCACTCGGTGATGGGGGTCCGGATATCGTCATAACTGGAATCAGTGGCGGTCAGGATTTTATCCGGCAGGTGGAGAGAAAAAGTGGAGAAAAATTGCTTCCGATGGGGGTTGCTCTCGAGGTTGATTTTTAAATGAATGGAATCAGCGGGAAACTTGGAAAGCATCCGGCTGATTTTGTCCGCCACCCGCTGGCAGGAATCCTCGGTTTTAGGATTGGATTCCAGATTCTTGTAATTGATCGCAACTTTCATCTTCACCTCCTCCTCTGGCTCATTAACTGGATAATTATTGATGATTGACGATTTACGATTTAAAAACCAGTCTCTGGTTTCTAGTCTCTGGTCTCTGGTTTTAATTTTTAACCCGAAACTAGAGACTGGAGACTAGAGACTGTCTTTTCTATTCCGCAATCCGTTTACCCTGGAAGGGCATTCCGCAATTATTAGGATCCGTATTTTTCATAAACCTCTCCGGGATCGGCATGGGGGTAATGCAGGTTCCAGGTATTGTTCAAGGAGACCAGCCGGGTCAGGATGGGCGTGGCCACCGCTTGTTTTTGCTGGACTGGTTTTAAAAGCCTTTTCAGGAAGGGTAGAACCTCGCGGGGATGGTAACAGAACGCCCCGGTGAAATAGATGTTTCCCTGGAAGGGGATCAGGCGGCAGTCGCACAGGTCGCCCTCCTGGATATTCAGGCTCCGGCGCTCAAAAACCGCATAAACTTGCTGGTCCACCAGATCCTGAATCTTAATTTCCGGGGTATTGATCTGCTTGACGTGGAAGATGCTGTGAAGGTGATTGAGAAAATTCCTGAAGATTTCATTTTCTTCCGGGTTGAGCCGGGAGGCGTGGACTTCGTAATAGTACTGGACCGCGGTCTGGCCGTTCCGGTATTTCCGGTCGAAAATGAACCAGTCCAAGAACAGGGCCAAGCGGCTTTCGTAAAGGGGACCATCCGGGGGGAACGGGTTGATCAGGGAAAAATACTCGCCCCGGGCCTGGGTGAGATCGGGGGAAGATTCCTCGGTGGAAAAAAAAGCGATAAGTTTTTCGAAGTAAAATAAGAAGCTATCCTGGTCCGGATTCATTCCCTGAATATAATCTTTCCCCGGGTTAGAGTAATAACCGCCTTCCCCTTAAGTTGCAACCCCGCGAAGATGGTGTTGCGGCTCAGGGAGAAAAATTTGTCCGGGTTGACCACGAATTCCCGGTTCGGGTTGATAATGGTGATATCCGCGTCCGCTCCGATCGCCAGCGTGCCTTTCTTCAGGTTCAGGACGCGGGCGGGGTTGACGGAGAGCAGGGCGATGGCCCGGGCGAGGGGGATGATTCCCTGCTGGACCAGATTCAAGGTCAGGGAGAGGGTGGTTTCCAATCCGACAATTCCGGAGCTGGCCTGGGAGAATTCCAGGTCTTTTTCCACCGTGCTGTGGGGGGCGTGGTCGGAAGCGATGCAGTCGATGGTCCCGTCTCGGAGGCCGTTCTGGACCGCTTCCCGGTCGGCCGCGGAGCGCAGGGGGGGATTAACCTTGGCCCCGGTATTAAAAGACAGAACCGCTTCCTCGGTGAGGGTGAAGTAATGAGGGGCGGTTTCGGCGGTGACCTGCAACCCCTGGGCCTTGGCGGCCCGGATTGCCTCCACCGCCCGGGCGGTGGAGATATGAGCCAGGTGCAGCTTTCCCCCGGTCAGGCGGGCCAGGAGAAGGTCGCGCGCGACCATGGAAACCTCGGCCTCCGCGGGGATGCCGGCCAGACCGGTGCGCAGGGAGGCCAGGCCTTCGTTTACCTGCCCGCCCCGGGAAAGCCCCAGGTCCTCGCAGTGGGAGATCACCGGGATCCCGAAAATCTGGGTGTATTCCAGGGCGGTGCGCATCAGGCCGCTGTTCATCACCGGGTGACCGTCGTCGGAAACCGCGACGATCCCGGAATCGACCATCGCCCCGATTTCCGCCAGGCTTTCGCCTTTTAATTCCTTGGAAACAGCCCCCACGGGGTAAACATTGATGAGCCCGGCTTCCCGGGCGCGCTCCCGGATAAATTCCGTGACCGAGTGGTTGTCGTTGGGAGGGTCGGTGTTGGCCATGCAGGCCACGCCGGTGAAACCGCCGGCGGCCGCCGCCCTTGAGCCGGAAAGGATGGTTTCCTTGTATTCGTATCCCGGCTCGCGCAGATGGGTGTGGATATCGATCAGGCCCGGGACCACCAGGTGCTCCGCCGCCTCAATCGTCTCGGTATCCGGCGGGAGAGAAGCGATCCGGGGCTCGATCCGGGCGATTTTTCCGTCTTGAATCAGGAGGTCGAAAATCCCGTCCCGGCCGGAGGACGGATCCACGATTCTCCCCCCGCGAATGAGCCTAGGCATCGACGCTCCTTCCCGAGAGCAGGTAGAGCACGGCCATCCGCACCGCCACCCCGTTTTCCACCTGATCGAGGATAACCGAGTGGGAACCGTAGGCCGCCTCGGGAGAAATTTCCACCCCCCGGTTGATCGGTCCCGGGTGCATGATCAGCGTATCCGGTTTCAACCGGCGGAGCCTCTCCAGGTTGATCCCGAAAAGCTTGGAGTATTCTCTCAGGGTGGGGAAAGGAGGAGTGCCCTGACGTTCAAGCTGGATCCTCAAGACCATCACCACGTCCGCGCCTTCCAGGGCGGGTTCCAGGCGGTGGAATTTTTGGACGCCGAGGGACTCGATCCCGGGAGGAATCAGGGTGGGCGGGCCGCAGACCCTGACCCGGGCCCCCATTTTTTGAAAACCGTAGATATCGGAACGGGCCACCCGGCTGTGAGTGATATCCCCGATAATGGCCAGGGTCAAACCGTCAATTTTTCCCCTTTTCTCCCGGACGGTGAAAAGGTCGAGCAGGCCCTGGGTCGGGTGTTCATGGGTGCCGTCACCGGCATTGATGATGGGGAGGTCCACCCAGCGGGATAAAAGCTCCGGGGCGCCGGAGGCGGGGTGCCGGATCACCACCAGGTCGGGCCGCATGGCCTCGATATTTTTCGCGGTGTCGATCAGGGTCTCCCCTTTGGTTACGCTCGAGGTCGAGGCGCTGATATTGATCGTGTCGGCGGAAAGGCGCTTGGCGGCGATCTCGAAGGAGGTGCGGGTGCGGGTGGAGGCCTCGAAGAAAAGATTGATGACGGTTTTGCCCCGGAGGGTGGGGACTTTTTTGATGTCCCGGGAGGATATTTCCTTCAGGGAACCCGCGGTATCGAGAAAATATTCAATTTCGGCCCGGGTCAGGTTCTCCAGTCCCAGCAGGTGTCGGGATTTTAGGGTCATAAATTTATCGGGTCAGAATGGGTTTTTCGCCTGGTTTCTTTTCCTGCACGATTACTTCATCCATTCCGTCGGTTTCCCGGAGACGGACCTCGATCTCTTCGCTGCCGGTGGGGGTGACCAGCTTCCCGGTGTAATCGGCCTGGATCGGAAGCTCCCGGCCGCCCCGATCGATCAGGACGGCGAGCTGGATGTTCTTCGGTCGGCCCAGGTCGGTAATGGCGTCCAGGGCGGCCCGGATGGTACGCCCGGTCTGGAGGACGTCGTCGATCAGGATTACCCGGTGGTCATTCAGGTCAAAGGGGATGTCCGTTCGTTTCAAGCGGAAAATCGGGCCTTTCAGGGGGAGATCATCCCGGTAAAGGGTAGTGTCCAATTCCCCGGTTTTGACCTGGTTGCCCTCCATTTCCTTGATGATGCGGGCCAGGCGGTGGGCCAGGTGCACGCCCCCGGTGGGGATCCCCACCAGGGCCAGGTTCCGGGTGCCCTGGTTTCGTTCGGAGATTTCGTGCGCGATCCGGCGCAGGATCCTTTCGATCCCTTCCGCGTCAATTATTTTTTTCGGCATCATGCGGGTTCCGGGCGGAAAAAAGCGATTTCACTATTTATCCGCCGAGATTTCGGAATAAACTTCCGGGGTAAAGCTCAGGGTGACTTCGTATTTTCCCACTAAATGGACGGTGGCCTGGTATTCCGAGGTGATGGAGATGAAGTCCTTGCCCCGTTCTATCAGAGCATAGGGTTCATCTTCCAGGCCTTTTTTCTTCTGTTCGATCATGACCACGTTGACCGGTTCAATGGGGAGATTCAATTCATTAATTTTATTGGCAATGTCCCGGATGATTTCTTCGTTGCTCAACTTGGGGGAATCATTGGCTTCGCTATTAAGAAAATATCTGAATTGCATGTAACGGATGTACGGAGGGCCGAATTTTACCCCGGCGAAAATCACCAGGGCGAACAGAATCAAAATAATCCAGGTTGAACGTTTGAGATGCATTGGCGATTACCTCCTTGGCTGAACTTACTAACGGATTACATCTCCCATCCGGCCCAGCCGGGGCAAAGTTTTTTCCCGGTTCCAGGACCAGTAAATGATCAGGGCCTTTCCCTCGACGGCTTTCTGGCCCACGAACCCCCAGAAACGGCTGTCGAGGCTGGAATCGCGGTTATCTCCCATCACGAAGTAGGATTGGGGGGGAATCCGGACCGGCCCGTAATTATCCCGGGGAGAAATATCCCGGGGCAGGATAACCAGGTCGCGATGGGTTCCGTGCTGGTCTTCCATTAGCTGGTTATTAATGTAAATTTTTTTCTCCCGGATTTCAACTGTGTCACCGGGAATTCCGATTATCCTTTTAATGAAATCCTTGCTGGGGTCTTCCGGGTATTTGAACACGATGATCTCTCCCCGCTGGGGTTCCTTGAATTCCAGGAGCTTAATCCGGGTGAAAGGGATGCGGAAGCCGTAGATGAAACGGTTGACCAGGATGTGGTCGCCGATGAGAAGGGTGGGCTCCATCGAGCCGGAAGGAATCTTAAAGGCCTGGACGAAGAAAGACCGGATGAAGAGCGCGAGGACAATGGCGACCGCGAAGGAATGCGCATATTCGCGGAAAACCTGCATCCGGGTTTTCGGGGCCGGCTGGTCAGCCCGGGCCGGGGCGCCGTTCTCCGGCCGCTCTTGGGCGGGATTGTGGTGGTTGGATTTCATCTGCGAACCTAAGCGCTGGAGGTTAAGTTAATACCCAAATCTCAGATCCCAAATCCCAATCAATAAAAAGTTCAAATGTCAAAGCTCAAATATCAAATAAAGTTCAAAACTCAAATGCCAAATGTCTTTGCATTAAGCCATATGCTATAAGCTATCAGCTTTATTATGAGACCGTTGCAAAACCCTCGATATGTCATCCTGAGCGCAAGCGAAGGATCTGGTTTTTCGGATTTCACCGACTGAAGAGAGATTCTTCGCCCCGCTCCTGAAGGGGCTCAGAATGACAAAGTGGGTGTTTTGCAACGGTCTCATTATATTTGGATTTGGAAATTGGGATTTACTTGGGATTTGGTTGTTGGTCATTGGGATTTGCTCTTTTATGATTCCGGTTTTCAAAACAGAATCAGTATTTCATTGGGATTTGGAAATTGGGATTTACTTGGGATTTGGTTGTTGGTCATTGGGATTTGATTGTATTATTGTCCGGTTTTCAGGACGGCCAGGAAAGCTTCCTGCGGGATGTCCACCACCCCGATCCGTTTCATTCTTTTTTTCCCTTCTTTCTGCTTGGCCCAGAGTTTTCGCTTCCGGGTGATGTCGCCGCCGTAGCACTTGGCGGTCACAGCCTTTTTCTTGGCCTTGATGTTTTCCCGGGCGATGATCCGGGAGCCGACGGCCGCCTGGATGGCGATGTCGAAGAGCTGGCGGGGGATAAGCTCCTTGAGCTTCTGGATCAGATCCCGGCCTTTGAAATCGGCCTGTTCCCGGTGCACGATGATGGAGAGGGGATCCACCGGTTCGCCGTTGACCAGCACCTGGAGTTTCACCAGGTTTCCCGGGCGAAAACCAATCGGTTCATAATCCAGGGAGGCCAGTCCGCGGCTCAGCGATTTTAAACGGTCATAGAAATCCACCATGATCTCACTCAAGGGCAGTTCGTATCCTAACAATATCCGGTTCGGGGTGGGATAATCCAGTCTTTTCTGAATCCCCTGTTTTTCCTCGCAGAGGGAGAGAAGCGCCCCCAGGAACTGGGTCGGGCTGTGGATCGTGGCCAGGACGATCGGCTCCTCTATCCCCTGGAAAAGATGGTCCTCGGGGAGGAGGTTGGGATTTTCGATCATCTCGAGTTCCCCGGAATTCCGGGTCACCCGGTAGGCCACCGTGGGCGCGGTGCTGATCAGGTTCAGGTTGAACTCCCTTTCCAGGCGTTCCTGGACGATCTCGGAGTGGAGGGGGCCGAGATAGCCGCAGCGAAAACCGTACCCCAGGGCCTGGGAGGTTTCCGGTTCATAGGTCAAGGCCGGGTCGTTCAGGTGGAGCTTGCCCAGGGCTTCGCGCAGGAGCTGGTACTGGGAGGCGTCCTGGGGATAAAGCCCGGTGAACACCATCGGCTTCAGGGGCCGGAAGCCGGGCAGGGCAGCGGGGGCGGGGAAATCCGGGTTCGTAACGGTATCTCCCACCTGGGCTTCCCGGATTTCCTTGATCCCGGCGATGATGTAACCCACCTCCCCCAGCCCGAGGGATTCCACCGGCTGGGGGTTGGGAGTGAAAATTCCCAGCTCGGAAACGAGATATTCCTTGCCGGTGCTGAAAAGTCTGATCGACATTCCCCGGGTGAGCTGCCCGGAAAAAACCCGGATCATGATAATCACGCCCTGGAAGGAGTCATACCAGCTGTCGAAGATCAGGGCCCTGAGGGGTTCCTGCGCCGACCCGCCCGGAGGCGGAACCTCCCGGATTACCGCTTCCAGGATTTCCTCGGTCCCCCAGCCCTCCTTGGCGCTGGCCAGAATGGTTTTGCTGGTGTCCAGACCGATGATCTCCTCGATTTCCTTTTTCACCCGGTCGGGGTCGGCGCTGGGGAGGTCGGTTTTGTTGATCACGGTGAGGATCTTGAGGTTCTGGTCGGAGCAGAGGTAGGCGTGGGCGATGGTCTGGGCCTGCACGCCGTCCACCGCGTCCACCAGGAGCACCACCCCCTCGCAGGCGGCAATCGAGCGGGAAACCTCGTAGGAAAAGTCCACGTGGCCGGGGGTGTCAATCAGGTTCAAGCAGTAAGTCCGGCCGTCCCGGGCGCGGTAGTTGATCCGCACCGGGTGGGACTTGATCGTGATTCCCCGTTCCCGTTCGAGGTCCATCCGGTCCAGGAACTGTTCCCGGCGTTCCCGGACGGAGATGGTCCCGGTCGTTTCCAGGATGCGATCGGCCAGGGTGGACTTGCCGTGATCGATGTGGGCAACGATGGAAAAATTTCGAATGAGCTCAGGATTCATCATAAAAATTGACGATTGACGAATAATAAATCAGTTCAAAGTTTATGGTTCAAAGTTCAAAGTTTGTAGGGCAAGGCTTTAGCCTTGCGAATAGTTTCGAGTTAACGAGAGACTCGAAGCTCGAAACTATGTTTTCAATCGTCAATCATCAACTTGAAGTATGAGTCTTGCCGCTCCCAGGATCCCGGCGTCTTCTCCCAAGAGGGGCGGCACCACCGGCGTCTCCTTGCCTTTCCGGGAGAAAGCCCGGAGCTTGATCTCTTCGACCATCGGCGGGTTGAAAAGTTCTCGCGCCGCCGCCACCCCTCCGCCGAGGATGATGATTTCCGGGTTGAGAATATTAATCAGCGCGGAGATCCCGATTCCCAGGGCGCGGCCGACCCGGTCCAGGACGAGCAGGGCGACCTGGTCGCCATTCTGCGCGGCCCGGAAGACATTCAGCGCGGAAAGCGGCTGGAATTCTTCGGACTGCGAAAGCAGGCTCGATTTTCCCTGGTCCAGCAATTCCTGGGCCAGGCGGATGAAGCCCTTGGCCGCGGCGATGGTTTCCAGGCAGCCCCGGCCCCCGCAGGCGCAGGGCGAGCCCTCCGGCTCAATGGTAATGTGTCCGATCTCGCCGGCGATGCCGGAGTGCCCGACATAGATCCGGCCGTTGATTATGATTCCCCCGCCCACGCCGGTCCCCAGGGTGATCAGGACGAAGTTTTTCCGGTCGCGCCCGGCGCCGATCCAGCCCTCCCCGTAAGCCCAGATGTTGGCGTCATTCCCCAGGCGGATCCGGCGTTGGACCTTTTCTTCCAGGAGCCGGCGCATGGGAAAATCGCGCCCGCTGGGAAAGTTGGTCAGGAAGTAGACGATTTCTCCAGCCGGGTCTACCCCTCCCGGGACCCCGATTCCCGCGCCCAAGACCCGGGCGCCGGTGCTTTCCGCTTCCTGGATCAGCATTTGCGCTTCCCGGGCGATCCCGGCGATCAGATCCGAAGTAGAAGCAAAACTGGTGGTTTTAACCTGGCGGCGGGAAGAGATCCGGCCTTCCGGGTCCACCAGGGCGAGCCGGAGATTGGTTCCTCCGAGATCAATGCCGATCGCGTATTCCATATAATTAATGTTTCGGGTTTGTAGTTTCTGGTTTCTGGTTAAAGACTTCAAGCCTTTTTCCCATCTTATATTTCAACTCGAAACTCGAAACCAGAGACTCGAAACTCTTGAGTTCGTAATTCTTCAATAAAATTAATGTTTCGGGTTTGTAGTTTCTAGTTTCTAGTTAAAGACTTGAAACCTTTTTCCCATCTTGTATTTCAATTCGAAACTCGAAACCAGAGACTCAAAACATTCTTTGGTTTTAGGTCTCTTGTCTCCGGTCTCTGGTTTTGATTTTAACCCGAAACTAGAGACTCGAAACTCCTAACATTATTTAGTTTTAAGTTTCTGGTCTCTGGTTTTGATTCATTAACTCGAAACCCGAAACTAGAGACTCGAAACTCTTGTTTTTGTCACTCTTCTATTTCTTTCAGCGTGGGCAGGTGGGAAAGGTCCTTCAGGCCGAAGATTTCCAGGAACTCCGGGGTGGTGCCGTAAATCAGGGGACGGCCGACCGTGTCCTTCCGGCCCAGGATCCGGACCAGGTTCTTCTCGCACAAGGTCTGGATCACGCCTCCGCTTTCCACTCCCCGGATGGCGTCCACCTCGCTTTTCATCACCGGCTGGCGGTAGGCGATGATCGCCAGGGTCTCGAGGGAGGCCCGGGAGAGACGGGCGGGCTTCTGCAGGTTCAGGCGCTGGACCCAGGGGGCGAACTCGGCCTTGGTCCGGAATTGGTAGCCGCCGGCGACCTCGATCAGGCTGAGCCCCCGGTCCGGGTGGCACTGATATTCCTGGATAAGTTCTCCCAGGACGATGCGGATATCCTCGGGAGGGATATCCGGCATGGCCTGGATGAGTTCTTTCCAGCTCACCGGGTTCCCGGCGGTGAAGATTAAGGCTTCAATGATTCCCGCGATTTTTCCTTTTTCCATATCAAATCCAAATATTAGAATCTTTTGTCGGGCAACCCTTTAGGGTTGTCGATTATCATAATTGCTTTCGTAGGGCGACCCTTTAGGGTTGCTTAATATCATATTCGAACGAACCGACAAACCTATAATTTGCAAAATTATTCACCAATCCTTTTCTCACCGGGTTTCCTAAAATATAATTGGCTACGTTTATTGTATTTTCTTCTTTTCTCAGTACATGTTCGTAAAAATTTATTTGCCAAAGTTGATCCCGGGTCTTTTGTTTGTAATAAAAACCGGTTTTTTGTTTAAATGATGAAATAAATTTTTTCAGGTTCGAATTATTTTCTTTTCCTTCTATTAACAAGTGTAAATGATCAGGCATAAAACAATAAACCCATACCTTAAACCCAAATTTTTCGGACTCATTTTTCAAAATATCAATTAACCAGTCAACCGAGGAGTTATCTGAAAATATTGGTTTCTTTTCGTAGGCGCATAGGGTAATAAAATATCGGTAATTACCTTCATAATCAAAGCCTTTAAGTCGAATGCGCTTTTTAAAATTATTATTTGACTTTTCCAATATATTTCCGCAAGGCTGAAGCCTTGCCCTACATTTTTATTGCTCGCTTGGTTCACTTGGATCGTCACTTGGTTCACTCGGGTCGGCGGGAAGGGCAGGCTCGGTCGGGGCCGTGGGTTTCTCCGCGGGCTCCGATTTCGGTCCGGCCTGGGGTTCGACCGCAGGCTCCACGGTGGGTTCCACCGGTGGCTTCACCGTGGGATCTTCCGTAGTCTCCGCCGGGGTTTCCGGGACCGGTTCCTCGACCGGGGCAAGCCGCGGCCTGACCCAGATTTGTCCGAAGAGCTCCAGCTGGAAGATCCGGACCAATTTTTGACGGATCAGCTCGAGGAGCGAAAGAAAAGTGGCGATGATAAAATCGCGGGTCGTCTGGCCGGCAAACAGTTCCTCGAAAGGTATGCCCTGCTCGACCGGGTATTTTTCGATGGATTTACCCAGGAAGAGCAGGATCTCATCCATTCTCTGGGCCAGGCTGATCCGGTACTGGGAGACATCATCGAGGGTAAAAACCTCTTCCCCGGCGTTCGCGTCCGCGGCTTTTTTCAGGACCGAGCGGAAGGCGTCCAGAAGCTCAAACAGGCTGGCTTCCACCCCCGGTCCTTCCGGCTCCAGGATCTCTTCCTCTTTCATGGACCGCGCGAAGGTGTCCCGGCCGAGGATTTCCCGGGAAATGAGGGTATCGGCGGCTTCCTTGTATTTCTGGTATTCGAGGAGCTGGCGGATCAATTCGGCCCGGGGGTCTTCTTCCTCGGCTTCGCCTTCCTCGGGCGTGGGCAAAAGCATCCGGGACTTGATCTGGGTGAGGGTGGCGGCCATGACCAGGTATTCACTGGCGATGTCGAGGTTGAGATCTTCCATCATCTTGATGTACTGGAGATACTGCTCGGCAATGGCGGAGATGGGGATATCGTAAATATTCAGCTCGTTTTTTCTGATCAGATAAAGGAGAAGGTCCAGGGGACCCTCGAAAAGATCAAGATTGACGCGGTATTCCATATCTTACGAAAATGTCAAATGTCAAAATCCAAATGCCAAATAAATGTCCAAAATAAAAGTTCAAATGCTTAAGTTCAAATGCCAAATAAATGTCCAAAATAAAAGTTCAAATGCTTAAGTTCAAATGCCAAATAAATGTCCAAAATAAAAGTTCAAATGCTTAAGTTCAGATGTCAAACGAATGTCAAAGCCCAAATGCCAAATTTGGTTTTTTGTTTTTTGAACTTTATTTGTCATTTGAATTTGGAACTTTGAAATTTATTTGAACTTTGAGCTTTGACATTTGAACTTTAAATGGTGTTTCTATTTATCTTTCTTTTTTCCTGATGCGATTGAAGAAAAAATCAAGGTCAGTTCCTGAGCTTCTTGCCGCAGCTTTTGGCAATCCGCCATTTTTTCAGGGTTTGCCTTGGCAATCATCCGTAGCCAGTGTTTGGATTCTTTCGATTCTTTTTTACAGAGCAAAATTTTATAAATAAAATCCTTTTTAGATCCGGCCGCGTCTGCTTCCATGTAGTTTGCCCCAATGCTGGTGGCTGATCTGCATAATTGACCGATCAGTACCTTATTGATTTCATTATTGTTTAGGGATTTTAGAAATAAGATAACATCTTCCCCAAATTCTGCCGTTCTTTCCTCGAGATCATACGTTTTGCCCTTTGAGTTTTGTTCTTTATCTGTCATTTGAGTTTTATTTTAATTTTTGGTTTTGACATTTGAACTTTAAGTTTTGAGCTTTATTTGAACTTTGAGCTTTGACATTTGAACTTTTTATTTAGTAGTCGATCTTCATCGCTTCCCGCACGATTTTCATGGTTTCCTGGGAAAAGGCCAGGGCCTTTTGGTCACCGGCGCGGGTGATTTTCAAAAACACGTCCGGGTCTTTCAATATTTCCTCCCGTTTTTTCCAGATGGGTTCCATCGCCGGGATCAGGAAGCGCAGAAGTTCTTCCTTGCAGTCGGTGCAGCCGATCGCGGCGCTCCGGCATTCCGGCCGGATCCGATTCCGGATTTCCTCCGGGGTGTAGATTTTGTGCAGGTTGTAAAGGATGCAGACGTCCGGGTTGCCGGGGTCCTTCCGGTAGGCCCGGGCGGGGTCGGTGACCATTCGCTGGATTTTTTCCCTGACCACGGGTTCGGGATCGGAGAGATAAATGGAGTTCCCGTAGCTCTTGCTCATTTTCCGCCCGTCTATCCCCGGCACCCGCGGGTAGGCCGTGATCATGGGCTCGGGGACGACCAGGCGCTCCCCGTATAAATAATTGAAGCGGCGGGCGATGTCCCGGGTCAGCTCCAGGTGGGGAAGCTGGTCCTCTCCCACCGGGACCTTGTGGGCCCGGTAGATCAGGATATCAGCGGCCTGGAGAACGGGATACCCGAGGAAACCGTAAGTGTTCAGGTCTTTCTGATCCAGCTCTTTCTGAAGCTCCTTGTAGCTCGGACAGCGCTCCAGCCAGGGGATGGGGGTGAACATGGAAAGAAGAAGATGGAACTCGGCATGCTCCCGGATATGGGACTGGACGAATATGACCGATTGCTCCGGGTCGATCCCGCAGGACAGCCAATCCACCACCATTTCCCGGGCGTCATTATAAATATTGGCCGGGTCGGCGTACTCGGTGGTCAGGGCGTGCCAGTCAGCCACGAAATAAAAACACTGGTATTCCTTTTGGAGATCAACCCAGTTTTTCAGGGCCCCGGCCAGGTGGCCCAGATGGAGCTTGCCCGAGGGCCGCATCCCGGAAAGAACCCGTTGTTTTTTTATTTCGTTCATATTTAACGCCAGATTATAAGCGAACTAATCAATCAGGTCTATCTCGTCCTCCTACGCCGATCCATCCTACGCTGTAGGCTCCCGACTACGCCAAGACTTCGTCGGACAGGCCGGAGGACATGGGCTTCGGAGGATAAATCTATCTGGTCTGTTTGGTCTTTTTGGTTTCTCTGGTTTCTTTGGTTCGTCCCAAACCCTGGGATTCTTGAATCCTTCTTTTGTTTTGCAAGGCTTAAGCCTTGCCCTACATTTCACCTTGGCCCCTTGAACCCTGCCTTTTTAACTCGAAACCCGAAACTCGAAACTAGAAACTGTCTTTAAAGCAGCATTCTGATCACCAGGTTCATGATCGGCCGGATCAGGAAGTCGACGCCGCCAATAAAAATAAAACCGAGCAGGATGATAAAACCGTAAGGCTCGATCCGGGCGAAGACCTGGGCTTTATCGAGGGGCAGGAGACCCATAAGGATCTTGCTTCCGTCGAGCGGAGGGATGGGGAGGCAGTTAAAAACGGCCAGGGCGATGTTCATAATGATACTGATCTGGATCATAAGGAAAAAGGGAACGAGGAAAAAAGACGAGCTGGAAGCGAACTTGGGAAACTCGGTTTGGAGGGGGAGGGAGGGTTCAATCCAGATCAGCAGGCGGAGAAGCAGGGCGGAGATAATGGCGAGGACCAGGTTGGATCCCGGGCCGGCCACCGAAACCCACATCATATCCCGCTTGGGATCGCGGAAATTGAAGGGATTGACCGGAACCGGCTTGGCCCAGCCAATCATCCGGGTCATGACAAACACGACGGTTCCCACCAGGTCCAGGTGCTTGATCGGGTTCAAGGTCAGGCGCCCGGCCAACCGGGCGGTGGGGTCACCCAGGCGGTCGGCCACATACCCGTGGGCCGCCTCGTGAAAGGAAACGGCGAAAAGCATTGGCACCAGCATCAACGCGATGTCCTGAACCATCTGCTCCATAGCCCCAAATATAGCATAACCGGGCGAACGGAAAAGGCGGAACCAACATGGTTTCGAGTTTCGGGTCTCGAGTTAAAAAGAATTTACGATTGACGAATGACGATTGACGATTGCGGATTAACAAAAAATATAAATTCTGTATTTACATTTTTCCGTAATTTTAAAATTGCTGTTCGCTTTGCTTTTCATTCGTCAATCGTCAATCGTAAATCGTCAATTTAATAGTTTGGTTATATCTGACTCTTCAGGGTTAAAAAGAACCACAAAATCAACCCGCGAAATTGGACCCGGATGGAAAACAATGTTTTAGCAACACCGACGGTGAACCCGGATGTTTCGCGGTTTTCCGGCCCCTGGCTCGCTTCTTGCTCCCTATATGAATGAGGAGAAAAAAAGGAGAGAATCATGGGCAAACAAATTATTCTTCTAGTTGACGACGATCCGCAAATCCTGAAAATCCTGGGCCGGACCCTGGCCGCCGATGATTATGAAATTATCACCGCCGCCGGCCCGGAAGAGGCCCTCGCCCGGTTCGACGGGACACCGATTTTCCTGATTATCACCGACTATACCATGAACGGGGCTAACGGGGTGGAACTTCTCGAGAAGGTCAAAGGTATCTCCCCCGATACGATCCGGATGGTAATGAGCGGCCACCAGGATTTTGGGATCGTCGAGCAGGCGGTCAACCGGGGCAAAGTGGACAAATTCATTTTAAAGCCCTGGGACAACGCGGATCTCAGAAGCTCGGTCAGGTGCGCCTGGAAAAATTACGAGCTGGCGCGCAACAACCGCGAGCTCCTGCGGCTGATCGAGGAAAACAATCTCTCCCTGAAGGAAATCAACACCCGGCTGGAAGAGTCGGTGGGGGAAAGGACACTTGATCTCCGGCTCGCCAATCAAAGGCTGGAGATCGCGGTCAGGTTCCAGAAGGAGCTTCTGAACATCATCTCTCACGAGGTTCGCACCCCGGTCAACGCCATCTCGGGATACATCTCCCTGCTCCGGGAAGGCGCGTTCGGCGAAATCCCGGAAGAAGTCGGCCGGGTTTTGGGAAAAATGGAGATCAATACCGGTGAAATCGGGGAGA
>Ga0315289_10008131_pt1 | contig 15190 bp, 18 predicted proteins | sample YL17G11_40_MG_FD_203452 | JGI IMG/M metagenome (GOLD analysis project Ga0315289, IMG submission 203452) | Sediment microbial communities from Yellowstone Lake, YNP, Wyoming, USA - YL17G11_40 | ecosystem: Environmental > Aquatic > Freshwater > Lake > Sediment | place: USA: Wyoming | collected... | reverse complement strand
CGAATGTGCACGCCGAACGGCGAACGACGCGCGCCCAGTAAACTGGGCGGCTAAATGCACGCGGCGGGCGCGCCGTGAATATTTAGCCGCCCACCTCGCCCGGTCGAGTCGCCTGTGGCGACTTGGTGGGCGCGCGCCCAGTAAACTGGGCGGCTAAATGCGCGCGGCGGACGCGCGCCGTGAATATTTAGCCGCCCACCTTGGTGGGCGCGCGCCGTGAAAGGGGCGAAACCATGTGCCTGGCCGTGCCCGGCCGAATCGTGGAGAAGGCCGACGGCATCGGCCTCGTGGACGTCCGCGGCAACCGGATCCGGGCGGGCCTCGCCCTCGTGCCGGAGGCCGGCGTCGGCGACTGGGTTCTCCTGCACGCCGGCTTCGCGATCACGCAGATCTCGTCCCGCGATGCCGCCGAAACCAACGCCCTCCTCGATGAAATGGAGCGCCTGAGCGGGACATAGTTAGCCGCCCACCTTGGTGGGCGCTCGCCGTTGTCGGGTGCAACGATGAACCCCAATCGCATCGAACGCCTGAAGGCCGAAATGGCCGACGCGGCCAAGGCCGTCCCCGGCAACGCGCCCGTCGTCCTGATGGAGGTCTGCGGGACGCACACCGTGGCCATCCGCCGCTCCGGCCTCCGGAGCCTCCTGCCGGAGCGCGTCCGCCTCGTGAGCGGGCCGGGGTGCCCCGTCTGCGTCACGTCCGAGGGCGTCGTGGACACGCTCGTGGACCTCGCCGGGCGCGAGGGCGTCGTCCTGGCGACGTTCGGCGACATGGTCCGCGTCCCCGGGTCGCGCTCGAGCCTCGAAAAGGAGAAGGCGGGCGGGGCGCGCGTCGCCGTCGTTTACTCGGTGCTCGAAGCGCTCGACCTGGCGCGCCGCCGGCCGGACGAGACGGTCGTCTTCGCCGCCGTCGGTTTCGAGACGACGGCGCCCGGGACGGCGGTGGCCCTCCGGATGGCCCGCGAGGAAGGCTTGCGGAACTTCGCCGTCCTGTCGGCCCACAAGTGGATCGTTCCGGCGATGGCGGCGCTCCTGGCGGGCGGCGACCCTTCGACCCTTCGACATACTCAGGGTCGCCCTGAGCGAGGTCGAAGGGCGACAGGCTCAGGGTCGCCCCTCGTTCGACCCGGAGGCTCTCGACGGGGAGCAGGGTCGAGGGGCGAGGTGCGGATCGACGGCTTTCTCTGCCCCGGCCACGTGAGCGTCGTCATCGGCAGCCGCGCCTACGAGCCCCTGGCCGCCCGGCACCGGCGCCCGTGCGTCGTCGCGGGGTTTACGGCCGAGCAGGTGCTGGCGGGCGTGGCGGCGATCCTGGGGCAACTCGCCGCCGGCCAGGCACGCGTGGAAAACGTTTACCCGGACGCCGTCCGCCCGGAGGGCAACCCGGAGGCGCTGCGGCGGATCGAGGAAGTCTTCGAGCGCGACGACACGGTTTGGCGCGGCCTGGGGCGGATTGCCGCGAGCGGCATGGCCCTCAGGCCCGCGTATGCGGACTTCGACGCCGTCCGGCGCCTGGACCTCGCCTGGCCGCTCGCCGAGCCTGCCCTGAGCCTCCTCGGGGGGACGGGCGCCGACGAGCACGGATGCCGCTGCGGCGACGTGCTCCGCGGCGCGCTCGAGCCCCACGACTGCCCGCTCTTCGGTTCGCGATGCACGCCGGCCCACCCGGTCGGGCCCTGCATGGTCAGCCGCGAAGGTTCCTGCCAGGCGGAGTACCGGTACGGTTCGGCTGCTGGCGGCGCATGAGGCGCTCGGCGCATTTGACAGCAAGCGCCCAGTAAACCGGGCGGCTAACTGGCGCGCGGGTCGTGCACATTTAGCCGCCCACCTTGGTGGGCGCGTGCCGTTCGCTTGCGGGGCGCGCGCCGTTCGAATGCGAGGCGAAGGAGTAATGCAATGACGACTGGTCGAGTGAGACGCTGCGGGTGGCTCGCGGCGGTGCTGGCGGTCCTCGTGGCGGCGGGGTGCGCGCCGCGCGAACCGGTCGAGGTGATTGAAACCCGCGAGGCGATGAACACGCTCGTGACGGTCCGCGCCGTGGCCGTCTCCGACTCCGCCGCCCGGCGCGCCCTCGACGCCGCCTGGAAGGAAATGGACGAGGGCATTGCGCGGTTGGACCGGCATCGCGGACCTTCGGACGCGTGGGCCAAGGGAGACCCGGAGGCGCGCAAGGATCCCGCCCAACGTCCGTCGGACATCTGGCTTGTCAACCGCGACGCCGGCCGATTCACCATCGAGGTGGACCCCCTGGTGACGAGTTGCCTCTCCGCCGCCCGCGAGGTCTATGACATGACGGACGGTGCGTTCGACCCGACGGTCGGTCCGATCCTGGAGTTGTGGCGAAAGGCCCAGGAGCGGAACCAACTTCCGACCGAAGAGGAACTCTCGGCCGCGAGGGCGCTCGTCGGCATGGACGCCGTCCAAATCCTCGCCTTCATGGCCCAGAAACCGCTCACGGAACTCGAACCCCTGCCGCCGCGCGGCGGGCCGACGCCGAAACCCGAGGACCTCGTCAAACCGATGTACTTCGTCGGTCTCGATAAGGAAGGCATGGCGCTCGACCTCGGGGGCATCGCCAAGGGCTACATCGTCGGCCGGATGGCCCAGCGTATGGTCCAGTCGGGGGTGCTCGCGGCCCTCGTCGATGCCGGCGGCGACGTCTACGCCGAGGGCCAGCGCCCGCTCAATCTCGTCGCGCCCGGCTCCGCCAGGGCAAAGCCCGGCTTCGCCGAGGCGACGCCCGGCGGCGACGTCTACGCCGAGGGCCAGCGCCCGCTCAATCTCGTCGCGCCCGGCGGCGACCGGCGATGGGGCGTCGGCATCCAGGACCCCCGGTACCCGGAGGACCGGACGCGCCTTTTCACCGCCGTCCACGTCTGCGACCAGGCCGTCGTCACGAGCGGGCACTACGCGCGCGGCTACACGGTCGAGGGCCGACGTTTCAGCCACATCGTCGACCCGCGGACCGGAAGGCCGGTGGACACGCGCCTGGCGAGCGTGACGGTGGTGGCGCCGGACGCGGCGATGGCCGACGGCCTGGCGACCGCCATTGCCGTCCTCGGCGTCGAGAAGGGGATGGCACTCGTCGAGAAGACGGACGGCGTCGAGTGCCTCCTGCTGGAACTGGCCGAGACGCCGGACGACGGCGCGGAGCCGCCCGCCCTCATCACCCACCGCTCGAGCGGTTTCGCCGCCCTGGAGTTCGATCCCTCGGCGACCGGCGGGCCTCTTCACCCGGGCGTCAGGCCAGCACCCCGAAGATGAACCGCAGCGAGAAGTAGATTCCCACCAGGACGAAGAGGATCCCCGTCACGCGCCGGGCCCTGTGAAGGCGGCGCGTGTTGAACGTGGGCGAAGCGTGGCGGCCGGCGATCGCCGGTCGGGGCCCTGGGGTCAGCCCGTGGTCCCCACCAGGCTCGCGGCCACTTCGGCGACTCGCCGCCCGAGGTTCCGGGCGGTCGAGAGGCCGAACTCGTCCGTCGAGATGTCGTCGCCCTGGTTCCAAAGCGTGGCGCCGCGGTGGGCGGTCGGACGGCCGTCGCCGACCAGGATCATCTCCTGGGCCAGCAGCGCCGCCTGCACCGTCTGGATCGTGAGTTCCTGGCCGCCGTTGCGCATGCCGCCGACGGCAACCACGCCGGCCACCTTGTTGGCTAGGGCGAAGTTCTTGTTGCGCAACGCCATGCAATGGTCCAGGAACGCCTTGCAGAGCGACGACATGCTGCCGAAGTAAACCGGCGTGCCGACGATGATCCCGGCCACCTTGGGGTCGGTGAGTTTGGCCGCAACCTTTTCAAAGTCCGCAGAGCCCGGCGCGGCCGGGTCGAACACGGGGATGTTGAGGCCGGCCAGTTCCACCAGTTCCGTCTCGACGTTCGGGCCGACGGCCTTGGCGGCCTCCAGGGCGACCGTGAGGGCCGCCGCGGTGGTCTTGCCCGGCCGGGGGCTGCACGAGAGGCCGATGATCTTGATCGGTCCGCCCTTCGGCGCCTCCTTGCTTTCGGCGGCCAAGGCCGCCTCACTTGTCACGCCGGCGACGACTGCCGCGCCGGCTGCCCCCAGAAATCCACGCCGCGTCAGGTCCTCTCGCATTGCCGTTCTCCCTTCATCAAAGTGGGTGCAGGAAAGACTTCAACCGGCCACGTAGATTAGGTACACCCCCCCGAGGAGGACCAGCCCGCCGCAGACCTTCTTCAGAATGGCGGCGCCCTTGGACTCCTCGTTCCAGTTCAGGTACCGCTGAACCAACTCCGTGGATGTGCCGGCCGCCACGATCACCGAGCAATGGCCGACGCCGTAGACCGCCAGCAGGAGGATGCCGTAGCCGATGTTCGTCGCGGCCAGTTTGAACGTTACGCCGAGCATCGGGGCCATGTACGCGAACGTGCACGGCCCGAGGGCGATACCGAACACGAGACCCAAAAGGAAGGCGGCTAGCATTCCCTTGCGTTTCATGCCGACCTTCCCCGGTCCCGACCACGGCATGGGAATCACGTCCAGGAGGTGCAACCCGACGATGAAGAAGACAGCCGCCACGAAGTAGTTGCCCCAGCGGCCCACGTCGCCCATCATGCGGCCGGCGGTCGCCGTGATGGCACCGATGGCGCCGATGGTGATGAGGATGCCGACGGCAAAGAGCGTGGAGATGGCGAAGGCCCGCCGGGTCGAGATGCGGCCCTGCTCGTCGATGAAGCCGACGATGAGCGGAATGCTCGCCAGGTGGCACGGGCTGAGGAGGATGCTCAGGATGCCCCAGACGAGCGCCGCCCCCAGGGCAAGGGCGGGCGTGCCTTCGACGGCGTGGGTGAGCGTAGTGAAGAGTTGCTCCATCGCTACTTGACCCCCATCTCGGCCAGTTTCTTCTCGATCTCCTCCTGCGGGAAGAAGCCGACGTGCCGGAACACTTCCTTGCCGTCCTTGTCGAAGAACACCTGGACCGGGATGGACTGGACGCCGTACCGGGCCGTCAGGACCTGCTCTTCGCGAACGGGGACGAACTCGACGTTCACCTTGCCCGCGTAATTCTTCTTCAGCGTCTCCAGGATCGGCGCCATCATGTCGCAGGGACGGCAGCCCGAGGCGCCGAAGTCCACCATCGAGGGCCGGCCGCTCGTGCGGGCCTTGTCCACGAGGTTGTCCTTCGCGAGCGCCGCCTGTTCCTTCACCCACGCGGCCGAGACCTCGATGGGGGTCCGCTGGCCGAGCGTCTCGATGTACTTGGCGATCACGGCCTGCTGCTTCTCGCGGACAAGGTAGTTACGGATCTCCGCTTTCACCTGGTCGAGCGTCGTGTCGCCTACCATGTCCTTGTTCTTCTGATAGAAATCGGCGACTTCGGCATCGGTCGCCTCGACCTTTTCGACCAGGCCGCCCAGGTGGTAGTCAATGACCAGCCGCTCCACCTGGGACGGCAGTTCCTTGCCCGTCCTGGCGGCCTCGGCCTTGGCGATCTGGACGATGAGTTTTGGTCCGACGATCTGCTCCAGCATGAAGAAGCCGTTCTTCTTGAGTTGCGTCTGGATATCCTGTGGCGCCTTGGCGATTTCGTCGGCCACATCTTTCTCGGTGATGACGAGGTCGCCGGCCTTGAGCAGCGTTTCCTTCGGCAGGTCCGAGAGGCGGGCGTACGTCAGACAGCCCGACGCAAGGCCCGGGTAGGTCGCGTTGACAAGCGGGGCTTTTTCGCCGGGCGCGGCAGCGGCGGGCTTCTCCTCCGCCGACAGGTATGCCCCCAACACCGCGGCAACCATGACCGTAACCGCCAACATGCGACCGAGTTTCACGAACGCTCTCCTTCCCGCTTCGCGGGCCAATCCCCCATAGGGCTATGAGACTCTCAGCCTACTTGGGCGCACACTCGCCGATCTTGCACGCCTTCTGGATCTGCTGCGGCGTCAGTTTCATCTTGTCGGCCAGGGCCTGGGCGATGGTGATCGCCTTGCCGCTCTCGGTCGGGTTCTGTTCGACCCACTTCTTAAGGTTCTCTTCGTTTACGAAGAACCCCTGGTGGAAACAGCCGGCCGACACGAACTTGCCGTCCGGCGCCTTCCTGAGTCCGAACCACGCGACGGCCGTCGTCGGTTCCAGCGACGCCACGCTGGCGCTCGCGGTCTTGACGACGATCATCTCGCCCGTCAGGCGGTCGCGCTCGTGGACCTCGATGTCCTTGCCTGTCCGGGCCGCCACGCCCATCGCGCAGTGCGAGCAGCAGCCCCATGTATGGACGCCGTCGGCCGTGACGACCCGCGCCGCATCTTGCGGGTACACCGCCCGGTCGCAGAAGCCGCAGCGGCAGGCCAGTTCGGCCGCCTGGAGCGCGTCGAAACCGACCAGGCTTCCCCCGGAGGCCGTGCGCTCCTTGAGGGCGGCGTCGCGGTCGGCGAAGGCCTTGACCGTGGGCCGGCCGGTCTTCTCCTCGGCGCCATAGAGGTAAACGGCCTCGGTCGCCTGGACCATCTTGCCGTCGGCCCAGTCGGTCACGGACACCTTCTTCTCGAAGTCCGTCTTATCCTCCGTCAGGCATGAGTACATGATGAAGTAGCAGTGCGGCCCGCACAAGCGGACGTCGCCCTTGGCGCTCTTGACGGCCACCAGGGTTTTGGGGTTGATGTCGCCATCGCACATGTAGCAGATGGCATCCCTGGGCCGGTCGTCGGCCTTGGCGGGTTCCAGGCGGCTGAACGTCGGCCCGGCCGACGCCAGGGGCGCCTGCGCCGGTGCGCCCGCTGAGAGGTCAACGCCCAACTCCTTCCACTTGGCCAGGATGTCTTCCTTCGAGAAGAAACCCTCGTGCCGGAAACGCTCCTTGCCGGAGGCGTCGAAGAAGATCTGCGTGGGGATGAGGCTGATCTGGTACGACCTGCCGGTGTCGGGATTCGCCATCACGTCGATGAAGTCCACCCGGAGCCGGCCGGCATACTCCTTCTTCAACTCCTCCAGAACGGGCGCCATCATCTTGCAGGGGATGCAGGACACCGACCCCAGGTCCAGGAGGCGCGGCAGGCCGGCTGCAGGCTGCGAGACTTGAGCAGCGCCCTTGGCCGCGTCCGTCCCCGGCGACGGACCCATTTGCTTGTTGATGATGACAACGGCGACGACCGCGGCCAGCGCCACTACGATGGCGGTTTTCCATATTTTGCTCATGCGAGATACACCGTCCTTTCTTGCGATCCCATAGACCAACCACACGGCGCACGCCACAAGGCCAAACAAGACGAGGGGCCCGGCCCCCGCGTCCCCGCCGCTGCATGGACACTGTCCCAGAAGCATCGCGTCAAGCATCGCGCGGGTCCTTGCCGGTCGGCGGCCCCGGAGGCGGCGGGCCGATTACCGACTGCCCCTCCGCCAGTTCAAACGCCGGGCGACAGTGAGAGGGCGCCAGCGCCCTCTCGACCTGCGGCTTGACGACCTTCTCCAGGATGTCGAGCGCCTCGCCGCCGTCGCGGTCCAGAACGGCCCGGAGGACGCGCTGAACGTCGGGCGCCGTCAGGGTGATCGGCACGTTCCGCTCGGCCATGACGTCCTCCGCTTGAAGGCACGCGCCGCGCACATCGGCGCGAAGTTACCACCGCGGCGGAATCGCATGCGTCGCAGGCCCTACTTCAGCATCGCCTTGATGGCCTCGACGTCGGGCACCTTGCCGACGACCTTGACCGTGCCGTCCACCACGAGGGCCGGTGTCATCATCACGCCGAAGGCCGTGATCTTGTTGATCTCCGTGATTTTCTCCAGGTGATAATCCACGCCCAGCGCCTTCGCCGCGGCTTCGGCGTTCGCGGCCAGTTGCTTGCACTTCGCACAACCCGGCCCAAGAATCTGGATTAGCGGCATGTCCACATTCCTTTCTATTGCTGGTCCAGGTGCGACCGCATGCCCAGGTTCTCGCCGGCCTCGATGCGGTCGCGGATCATCCTGATAAACTCCAGGGCTTCATCCTTATCGCGGTCCACAAGGATCGCCTGCATCCTCATCTGCTCTTCGACGGTCACCTTCACATGCGCATCCTTCATGGACGTTCCCCTGTTCGGCCGACGGACGCTAGGCCCTGCCCAGGACCTCTTTCGCCTTCGCCACCGCGCGAGCCACCTCGCTGTCCGCCGCGCGGACGCTTTTGGTCTTTTCAATGCCGAGGTCCGTCACTTTCACCTGGACGTAGTTCGTGAGGCCGGCACGGTCGAAGATTTTTTTCGCGCAGTCCATGGGGCATCCGTCGAGGACGACGTTCAGGTCGGCGTCGCGGGCGGTCTGGATCATGGAGTCGATCCCGGCCCCGAGGCCGGCGAGGCAGAACATCGTGCCGCGCCCCTCGGCCGCGAGTTGCCTGGCCGCGCGGTCGGCGATCTCCGCGACGTTCGCCCCGCCCGAGCAGGCGTAGAGAAGGACCGTCTTTCCCCTTTTCTTGCTGCCGCAGCACGTGCTCATAGGATTCTCCTTTCGGATGCGAACCGATTGTGCGTTCGGAGGCGCATTGTGATGCACATCAACATGATCGGCGCCTCGATCGGGACGGCGAGGGTTGCGGCGGTCGCCGCGCCAGCACCGTGATGCTCGCCGCCGCACCGAACTCGTCCTCATCCCCTCCGGCCACGGCCGCATGCTGATCGTCTCGCCCCACGAGCCGCAAACTGGCGAAATATAGTCCCATCTGCCACGGGGCTTGTGAAATTGCCTCGAAAGTTTGAGTCGGGTACGCGCGAAAACAGAGAACATGCACGCGCACCTGTGGGCAAATCCCTTGGCCCGTTCGCGGCACCACTTAACTCGCGTGATTTACAACCGTTGGAGAATAATGGTCTGCACCACGCCACGTGGTGCGGGAGGTCACTTGCCTCAGCCAAACCCCGTACCTTGGACGGTGAACTTCAGGGATCCGGCGGGGAGTTTCAGGCTCTTCTCGGCAGCGGCGCCGACGTCAGCCCAGACGGCATTGCCGCGGTAGGCGACCGCGCCGGCCGAGTCTATCAAGATGGGCGTGGGTGTCGACGTGACAGCCCACGCCGTCAGAGTGGCTTTACCCGTGTCGTAGATGACCGGTATGCCCACCTGCCGCTGCGCGTAGAATCGCTCGACGGTCGCCTGGGGTTCGCCGACGTTCAGGAGGACGCTCGGGACCTCGTGCTTCGCGAGGACGGAGGCGACGCTCGACATCTCTCTGATGGCGGTGGCGCTGAACGGACAGTGCGTATCGACGAAGACTACCAGAAGCCCCTTCGGCCCCATGCGGTCGCGGAGAGACCGTACGGCGCCCTCGATGTCCGGGAGGCGCGTTTCGTCGAGGAGTTTCGACACGTCGAGCGCCGCCGCGCCGAGCGTTGCCGCGTCCGGCCCCGGGGCTGCGGTCGGGGAGGCCGCTTGAGGCGCCGGCGCCGGGGGAGAGTTCTCGGCCGACTGGCACCCAACGGCAAGGATCGCCACAAGGGTGGCGGCCGTCAACGAAGCGACCTGCGAGAACTGGCATAGCTTCCAGCGTGATGTCATAGCGAACACCTCCGGGCCTTTGGGCCGCTCGTAAACCTTAAGACTCCCTTGATTGCACCAGAGCCTGCCTGGCAAAGCAAGCGCCTATTTGCAGCCCAGACCGTAGCGGCCACCCGGCGCGGAACCTGTTAGGCAGCCGTAGGCGAACTTAAGAGCCCTTCTGGGCTAGCACGGTAATGCTGGCGGCAACACCGTCAAGCGTAGCACCGACTTCGGCCGTGATGGGGTTGCCGCCGACCTGCTTGGTCGTGTAGGTGTGGTCGCTCAGGAGTTCCACGCGCGCGAAGCCCGCACAGCGGATGGCATCGAGATACTCTTCGCGAAGCAGGGCGCCGGCGATGCAGGCGGCGTAGAGGTCGGCGTCGTTCTTCGCCGACTCGGGCAGCGGGCGATTCAGGACGATGTCGCTGACGATCATCCGGCCGCCGGGCTTGAGGACGCGGTGGACCTCGCGGAAGACCTGGGGCTTATCGGGCGAAAGGTTGATGACACAGTTGGAGATCACCACGTCCACTGAGGCGTCCTGAAGAGGCAACTCTTCAATAGGCCCCTCGCGGAATTCCACGTTCGAGAGGCCGGTGGTGGCGAAGAACTTGACTGCATTCTTGCGGGCCAGGGCCAGCATCTCCGGGGTCATGTCCACGCCGATGACCCTGCCTGCGTCGCCGACCTTCTCGGCGGCCAGGAACACGTCCTTGCCGGCCCCGCTGCCGAGGTCGAGGACGACGTCGCCGGGCCTGAGGTGCGAGAACGCGACCGGGTTGCCGCACGAAAGGCCGAGTTCGGCCTCCGGGACCGGGTGATCGGCCACGGTGTAGGGCTTGCTGTCGTCGCAGCACGACGAACCCGGCCCGCAGCAGGAGGACTGCTTGCGGGCCACCTCGCCGTAGGCCTTTTTCACGAGATCGTGCGTGTTTTTCTCGGTCGCCATGTGCGGCTCCTTTCCTCCCGCGGTGCGCCGACTACGCGCGGCGTTCCGCGGGGAACCAGTGCTTCGTGCGGACACAAATCTTCACGAGCATCAGCATGACCGGTACCTCGATGAGGACGCCGACCACGGTCGCGAGGGCGGCCCCGGACGAGAGGCCGAAGAGCATCGTCGCCGTGGCGATGGCGACCTCGAAGTGGTTCGACGCCCCGATCATGGCCGACGGCGCGGCATCCTCGTAGGTCAACTTCAACGGCTTCGACAGCCAGTATCCGATCCAGAAGATGAGGTTCGTCTGGATGAAGAGCGGGATGGCGATCCACAGGATCGTCAGCGGGTTGGAGAGGATGACCTCGCCCTTGAACGAGAACAGGAGCACCAGCGTCACCAGGAGGGCGAGGATGGTGATGGGCGTCAATACATGGAGAAACTTCTCGCGGAACCAGACCGCACCCTTGGCGGCGATGAGCCACTTGCGGGAGACGTAGCCGGCCACCAGCGGCAGGGCCACATAGATGGCAATCGAAAGCACGAGCGCCTGCCACGGGACCGGCAGCCGCCCCACCCCGAGGAGGAACCCGCCGAGCGGCCCGTACAGAAAGAGCATCGTCAGCGAGTTGATGGCCACCATCACCAGCGTGTGCCCGTCGTTCCCTTTCGCCAGGTATCCCCACACCAGGACCATCGCCGTGCACGGCGCGACGCCTAAGAGAATGCACCCGGCGAGGTAACTCCGCCACAGGGGCACCGCGAGCATCTTCACGCCGTCCACGAGGACGACCGTGCCCGCGCCGTACGTCTCGCCAACCCCAAGGTCCAACCCGAAGGGCATCTTGACGTGGTCCACCGCGTCGGGCCCGATGAATCCCCGGAACAGGACGCCCAGGAAAAGGAAGGCAATGGCGTACATGGTGAAGGGCTTGATGGCCCAGTTGACGACCAGCGTCAGCCCGACGGGCTTGACGCTCTTGCCGGCCTTCAGGACCTCGGCGAAGTCGATCTTCACCATGATGGGATACATCATGAAAAAGAGGCACACGGCAATCGGGATCGAAACGACCGGCGCGTTGTCGACGTAGATGGCCATGCCGTCGAGCGCCTTGGCGAAGCCCGGGGCAACCTTCCCCAGCACGACGCCCCCGACGATGCACAGGATGACCCAGAGCGTGAGGTATTTCTCGAAGACGCCGAGACCCTTCGAGCGATTGTTGGCATCGTCCGCCGCCATGGACTGTTGCTCCTTGTCTGCCGCGGCTTGGCCGGTGCGTCCGGTCGCGCCCGCCGGCCAGGCGTCGCGTATCCGCCTGTTTACGCGGGACCGCGCAGTGCCAGGGCCACCTCTGCCACGCGTCGGCCGAGGTTCCTGGCGGTCGAGAGGCCGAACTCGTCGGCGCTGATGTCGTCGCTCGTGTTCAGCAAGGTGGCGCCGGAGTGGCCCGTCGGCCGGCTGTCGCCAACGAGGATCATCTCTTGGCAGAAGAGGGCCGCCTGGACCGACGCGATGGCCAGTTCCTGGCCGCCGTTGCGTACCCCGCCGACGGCCACGACGCCGGCCACCTTGTTTCGCAGGGCGAAGTCCTTCTTGCGCAACGCCATGCAATGGTCCAGGAACGCCTTGCACAGCGACGACATCCCGCTGAAATAAACGGGCGTGCCGACGAGGATCCCGGCCACCTTGGGGTCGGTGAGTTTGGCCGCGACCTTTTCAAAATCCGCAGAGTCCGGTGCCGCCGGGTCGAAGACGGGGATGTTCATCCCGGCGAGTTCCACCAGTTCCGTCTCGACGTTCGGGCCGGCGGCCTTGGCGGCCTCCAGGGCGACCGAGAGGGCAGCCGCCGTCGTCTTGCCCGGCCGGGGGCTGCATGCAATGCCGAGAATCTTTAGAGAGCCGGACTTCGGGGTGTCGGCATCCGCCGCCACCGCCTGTCCGGTGGAGGCGGCCACGGCGGTCGCCCCCACCGTCCCCAGAAACACACGTCGCGTCATGTCGGATGACATTGCCATTCTCCTTGCCAAGAGGTTTCCGCCATCGCGCGAGGCCGACGGCCTCGGCGCCTGTCGGCCGTCGCCGAACCGGATTCAATCGTCATTGTGCCGATCTCCCCGTCTTTTTTTCCTTTCCCCTGCAACTCGCCGGACGCGATCCATCAGGGCCTGCACTCTCTGTTTTTGCTCTTGCTCCTGTTCGCTTTTGGGCTCGCTTTCCGGATGGGTCACTCGCCAAGTGATCTTGCCGCTGAGCGGGGGTTCGGGAAACGCTCCAGGATCGTACAGGGTGTACCCTCGAAACGGCGTCGGGGATTCCTGGAAGCACGCGCAGACAGCCTCGCGAAGAACCGCTGGCTCGCCCTCGCCGACCAGGTCAATCACCGTGAGTTGCTTGCGAAACCGTTCGACAAACCCGGCGGGGATGTTGAAGAGGTAGGGCGTCGGGGCTTTCGCGCCGACAATCCTTCGGCCGGCATCAAGACCGTTTTTCGCCAATGCCGCGATGGCGTCGCCGACCAGGTGTCCCGGCGACTCCGGGCCGAAGACGATCAGATAGCGAATGTTCGGGTTCGACACGAGGTTGCAGATCACCTTCTCGAGGCCGATGTTTTCCGTCTGAAGCGTGCCGGCGAGCGCCGCGCCGCTTTCTGCGGCCGTCCGGACCAGTCCTTCAATCTCGTGAGGCGTCTCTTCGCGGCGCCACTTGAGAATCACGACGACGGCCACGGGGGAGAAATCGTTCCCGCGAAGGTAGCACCCTTCCTCCGGTGGATAGTCGGGAGCGGGTTGGACCTTGCGAATATCGTTCATCGCCACACCGTAACGGCGCCCTTCCATATCTTGCTCATACGCGATACACCAACCACACGGCGCACGGCACAAGGCCAAAGAACAGGAGGGGGCTGGCCCCCTGACCCCCGCCGCTGCACGGACACGGTGCCAGCGTCACCATACAAACATTCCGAAGATCCACCCGACCACCGTGGACATCACGACCGTCAGCAGACAGAACACGAACGTTTTGCGGAAGCCGACCACTTTGTAGATGACCAGGATGCTCGGCAGCGAGAGGGCCGGCCCCGCCAACAAGAGCGCCAGCGCGGGCCCGCGGCCCATCCCCAGCCGCAGCAGCATCTCGACGATCGGGATTTCGGTCAGCGTCGCAAAATACCAGATCATTCCCACGAACGCGGCAACGAAGTTCGAGGCGAGGCTGTCGCCGCCCACCAGGGTCGCAACGTATTTCTCAGGAATCAATGCCCCGATGAACCCTGTGAGAAAGACACCGCCGAAGAGCAGGGGGATGATCATCAGGCCGAAATCCCACGTCGCCTGCATCCACTGCTTCACCTCGTCCTTCGAGAACCACCGCCAGAGCATCACGAGGACCGCCAGGCCCATCGCCCCCGCCAGATACCACTTGACGCCGTGGACCGACATCACGAAGCCAGGCACCGGCTCGACCGTCGCCACGTCCGCCCGGCTCAGCCGCCGCATGTCGGTGGCCAGGCTGCCGTCGGCCTGGTACTCTTGGATGTCCAGCGCGTCCTGCGTCGAGTAGCGGATGTTCGCCTCCAGGACCGTCCCGTCGTTCATCGTGATCGTCACGTCGTTGGTGTTATACCAGTCGCTGAACACGAGGAAGAGGATCATGCAGAGGAAGTAGAGCGCCGTCTTCCACAGAGGCCGCGGGCTGTGCGGCGGCTCCGGCATCTGCATCGCCACGTCGGCACGCTTTTTCTCGCTCCGGCGGAAGACCAGCGCCATGACGAGGCCGATGACGAACGCGAATACCACCGCCCCGATCGCCCGCGCCACGCCCAGGTCGAGCCCCAGCACGCGGGCCGACAGGAAAATGGCCATCACGTTGATGGCCGGCCCGGAATACAGAAATGCGCTGGCCGGGCCCAGCCCCGCCCCCATCGTGTAGATGCCGGCGAACATCGGCAGGACGCTGCACGAACAGACGGCCAGGACGATCCCGGACACCGACGCCACCGTGTAGGCCAGCGGCCGATTGGCCCGGGGGCCCAGATACCGCATCACGGACGCCTGCGACAGGAACGTCGCAATCGCCCCCGCGATGAACATCGCCGGCACCACGCACGCCAGCGTGTGGTTGATTGCGTACCACTGAAGCAGCCGGAAGGCCTCGAGGATGGCGTTGGTCACCGTCCCGCTACCAAGCGGCAGAAAATAGGCCACCAGGAACACCGCCACCAGCACGGCCATCTTCTTCCAGTCCTTCATGATGAAAACTCCTTCTCTGAAACCGGGCCTACCGTATGAGCGCCGCCTGCTCGGCCGCACGCGCCTTCAGCACCCCCTCGATGCATCCGAAGAAGTCCGTCACGCAGGGGCAGCGCAGGCGGTAATACACCTGGTTCCCGCGCTTCTCGTCCGCCAGGATTCCCGCCGACCGCAGGATCGCCAGGTGCTTCGAGACGGTGGACATGTCGGCCCCCACCATCTCGGTCAACTCGCAGACGCACCGCGCGCCGTGCGAAAGTTCCTCGACGATGAACAGCCGCGTCGGATGCGCGAGAGCCTTCAGGACCCTCGCCCGCGCGTCAAACCGTGCCTGAGTTTTCGCGTCCATGACCTGGGCCTCCTTCCTTGACTCCTTGGTAATATAGCCAAGTGCCGGTTTGATGTCAAGGGGGATTCCGGCAGGAGTTTCCCCAGCGCTTTCTCACGTGGGCGGTTTAGCGAAGGCCAGGACCAGTTGACCAGGGTCGGCCGGCGGCGGGGGCGGCAGCGGGCCGGTCCCGGAACCGAACAGCAGCCGGTGGATGCC
>Ga0315289_10008129_pt1 | contig 15191 bp, 11 predicted proteins | sample YL17G11_40_MG_FD_203452 | JGI IMG/M metagenome (GOLD analysis project Ga0315289, IMG submission 203452) | Sediment microbial communities from Yellowstone Lake, YNP, Wyoming, USA - YL17G11_40 | ecosystem: Environmental > Aquatic > Freshwater > Lake > Sediment | place: USA: Wyoming | collected... | reverse complement strand
GGGAGAGGGAAACGATAGTCCCCTCTCCCTCTGGGAGAGGGTTAGGGTGAGGGCACTTGCGTTTGATACAATAATTCCAGCCGCCCCCAACTAATTCCAGCCGCCCCCATGAGCCTCGCCACCGTGCCGTCGCCGCAAACAATTCCTTATTCTGATCTGATCGAAGCCGCCGTCCTGGCCCCCTCGCCCGATAACAACCAACCCTGGCGCTTCGTCCGCCGCGACGATCAATTGTCGATCTATCTCGATCCGCAACGAGCCCTGCCGTCCGACGTGAACGGCATGTTCGACCTCATGGGACTGGGCGCGGCGATCGAGAACATTTGCATCGCCGCGCGGCAGGCGGGCTACGAGCCGTGCGTCGATTACGGCAACTGGCCTGCCGCGTCGGTGCGCGACGCTTTACAGCCCGCCGCGACCATGACGTTCACCCCCGGCGGCGACGCGGATCCTCTATTCGCCCATCTGGCAACTCGCTGCACCTGCCGCAGACTTTACTCGACGCAGCAGGTGGCCGAGGCATCTCTGCAGAAGATGACGGAAGCTGCGCAATACTTGCCCGAAGTCCAACTCGATTGGATCACCGACCGGCGCCGCATCCGGGCGCTGGCTCGTCTTGTCGCAGCCAGCGATCGCATTCGCTTCGAGTACGAGCCGTTCCACAACGAATTGTTTCGACAGTTGCGGTTCTCCGTGGAGGATGCCGAGCGGACCCGAGACGGGCTGGACATCCGCACCCTGGAACTGCCGCCTGGGGCTGCTGGCATGTTGCGGCACCTCCAATCTTGGAACCGCATGAAATGGGTTCATCGGCTGGGGCTCGGACGGCTGCTCACGTTGCCGTCGGCTCTGTCGGTCTGCAAGAGCGGAGCACTCGGTGTTCTGTCCGTGCCCGAACTCACTACCCGGCAAAGCCTGCAAGGCGGCCGGGCCCTGCAACGGATTTGGCTGACAGCCCAGGCCGAAGGGCTGGCACTTCAACCGATAGGCAGCCTGTCGATCTTCTTCGCGCACGTCGAGCAGTTGCACGGGCAAAAACTCTGCCGCCGCCACCACCTCACGATCCAACTCCTGATAGAACGCTTCCGGCAACTGGTTCCCTCAACGAACGGCTTCGTTCTCCTACTCGCCTTCCGCCTGGGCTCCTCCGCTCCCCCGAGCCATCGCTCCCTCCGCCGCCCGCCGAACCAGGTCTTTATGAAGGTTTAGTGCCGCTGAAGCACGGCCCTATCATTTCCGCGGATTCTTGATACATCGACAATTCGGAAGGGCGACTGCGCCGATCGACCAGCAAAAGTTACACGCCATAAGGTCTTTTGGAGAAAAGACTTCCAATAACTGTTTGGCGAGGCAGTTAAATCTTCACGATTCTGGCGACTGGGCAACCTATACTGCAACTGTACTAGTAGTGGGCTAGCAAGGACGTTACAATATGCCCGATTTTTTGCCAACGCGACCTGTCAGAATTGCTAGCCTTTGGAAGCGAACCTCGTCCGCGCCTCTGCTTCGAACGAAACAACCGCACGGGTCCCAGTCCATGGGCCCGGCACCCTCTGTCCCTGCGCACCCGCTTGGGATTACCGAGAAGGCTTCGCAAGAAATCGCGGCCTTATAGGTGCGGACGAACAGCACCGACTTCGAGAGAGCCGTGTGGCTGTGGCCGGCATGGGCGGTGTCGGCGGTGTCGATCTGGTCACGCTGGCGCGGTTGGGAATCGGAAGGTTCCACATCGCCGATCCTGATGTCTTCGCCATTGCCAACGTGAATCGCCAATATGGCGCCATGCGGTCCACGCTGGGTAGGCTCAAAGTGGAGGTAATGGCGGGGATCGTCCGAGACATCAATCCAGAGGCGGAAGTTCGCGTGTTTCGCGAGGCGATTACGCCGAACAACGCCTCGGCATTTCTGGACGGCGTCGATGTTTTCGTTGACGGGATTGATGCCTTTGAAATCGACGCGCGGCGGCTTCTGTTCCGCGTGGCACAAAGCAAGGGCATTTTCGGGCTCGGGGCCGGACCGGTGGGCTTCAGCACCGTGTGGGTAATATTCCACCCGAAAGGTCTATCATTCGACGAGTATTTTGATATTCACGACGGGATGGATCCCGTTGAGAAGTTCGCAGCGTACGTCGTCGGGATGGCCCCTCGGGCCACTCAGCGACAGTACATGGACCTTGCCTATCTAGACTTTCAACAGCGCTGCGGGCCTTCAACGGCACTGGCCTGCCACCTTGCTGGCGGCGTCGTGGGCGCGGAGGTCTTGAAGATCCTCCTTCGTCGCGGTCCGCTGTCTGCCGCTCCGTTTTTTCACCAGTTTGACGCGTATCTAGGGCGATTCATCCGCAAACGCTTGTGGTGGGGGAATCGGCATCCCCTCCAACGTCTGAAACGCCGATGCCTGGTCAATTTTCTGCGGCGTAAAAGCCTGCACACATAACTTTTTCCGGACCTACAACGCAAAAACACACCGTCGGTTTTTGGATACCGAGGAGTTGAACCCATGGCCTCGCATGCTTTGGAAGATGTCCGTAGTTGGGACGAACTGGCAGTTGCGACATCGCCAAGTATCGGCAAGACCGCTCAGGGAGTGCAATGCGAAGAGGCTCCACTTGCCACTCACGGCAAGGTGCGGCGGATGATTCGGTTATGGTACGACCGATACATGAGATTGCCGGCAACTCGCTTTTTTGAAAACGTCTTGTTACGCAGGCAGGCCGAGCGCTTCTACCTAGTATTCGGCGGCCATATCTTCTTTCAGACTCTACGGTCGGCCGTGAAGTTGGGCTTGTTCTCGCTTTTGGCGCAACACGGCCGCTTGACACGCTCCCAAATCGCCGGACATCTAGGCATCGCAGACCAGCCGGCACGCATTCTGCTGCTCGGTTGCACCGTCACTGGGTTCTTGCGGAAGCGCGGCGACAAGTACTCCAACAGTTGGCTAGCGAATCGCCTGCTCGTCAAGGGTGGGCCGGGGTACATCGGGGCGTACGTCGAACTGGAGCACCAGGCGATGTATAAGGCGATGCCCTGGATGTACGAGGCCATCCGCGAAAACCGTAACGTGGGACTGAAAGAATTTCGCGGGGATGAACCCACGATTTACGAGCGCTTGGCCCATTACCCCGAGCTCGAACAGATCTTCCAGGACGCGATGCAGGAACTATCGGTACAGGCAAATCGCGATCTGGCGGCATTTGTCGATTTCTCCCGGGTACGGCACGTGGTCGACGTTGGCGGCGGCGACGGCACAAATCTCATCGAACTCGTTCGCCATTGGCCACACCTCCGCGGCACGGTGTTCGACTCGCCTACTGTTTGCGAGATCGCGCGCCGGAACATCGGGGCCGCCGGCCTCCAGGACCGCATCGATGCCGTTGCCGGCGACTGTTTTGCCGACCCATTTCCAGCAGGGGGCGATTGCCTGCTGTTCGCGCACTTCTTTACGATCTGGAGCGAAAAGAAAGACCGCTGGATCCTGGAAAAGTGTTTTGACTCGTTGCCGTCCGGCGGCAAAGTCATTGTTTTTAACATGATGCAGCGCGACGACGAGACCGGGCCGCTCAGTGCGGCGGTCGGCTCCCCGTATTTCCTCACGTTGGCCACCGGCAAAGGCATGTTATACAGATGGAAGGAATACGAGAACTGGATGCGCGAGGCCGGTTTCATCAAGCTCCAACGAGAAGTTTTGCTCCGGGACCACGGCGCAATTATCGGTGTGAAGCCGTGATGCCCACGCGATTTCCGCAGCGACATCAAGACAAAAAGGGTGTCGTCCGATTCAATCGGACGACACCCTTTGTCCTAAACTGAAGTAATTCACTCGCCGACCGGTTCCGCTACCTAATCCAACGCCGAGCCCAAACAGCGCAACCAACCGTACCGATCAACAAGCACCAAACCGCCAAGGAGATCGGCTCAGGGACGTCCGGTGTGAAGTTGAATTGTGCGTGGTCGGAGCCGCCATACTGCTGGTACGTATGGCCGGCGCCGTCGCTGATCGACTTAAACCACGGGTTGGTTTGCCAAGGGCCTTGAATGTCATTCGCCCCGAGCACATTCCCCGCCTGGACGGTGAGGTCGAAGAGCCCGAGAAAGTTCGGATCATTCGGGTCCGTTTGCTGGGTAGCATTGTTAAGAACCAAGAGGGCGAGGCTGCCGCCCAAGACTGACAGGTCCGCCGAAAAATCATTGATCCCTAAAGGGGACGAGTTGTTAAAGAGGGTATGGTTGGAGAGGGTCGCGAGCGGATCAACTCCGGCGGGAACCAAAAACGTCGAAGTCCAACTGTCGGCGGGATTGTCCGCAAAGTCAAAGCCAAGAATAAGGTCTGGCGCAGATGCCATTGATGCGTCCTTGACATAATCCCGGGTGTCGACCTGCCCGTCGCCGTTCACGTCGCCTGGCGAGCTAGTGAACAAGTTCGTTGCCACGCCCTCAAAGACGGCAGCGATCGCATTAGGATTCGCAACGCCGGTCAGTTGCGACATGGTGACTCCGTTGCCGTTAAAAAACGTCGCCAGTGGATTGCTAACGGGATTGTACGTGATGGTGTATTGGTTGAAACCGCCGAGGGGCGTCATAGTTATCGTGTTTACTTGAAGTGCAAAAGCAGCGTATAGGCTGCCCGGCCCTGACGGGTCAATGGCAACGGCGTTCGGCGTTGTTTTGGCCACGATTTGGATGAACCCGTAAAGGACATCGCCCGATGTAAAGACGTTGTTGGCGTCAAAATCGACGATCGACTCGACGCTCTCGTCACGATAGGTATTCCGTACCCATGGGGTCCAGGTAGCCGGAAGAATCGCGGCGAACGCGGGCACTGTCTGCGACACGATTGCCACCAGTCCGAAAAAAATTGCTTTTCGCATGAGACACCTCCAATTGGCGTAAATCCATCTCCCACGAAGGGGCATTAGGCTGCAACTGCTGAAGCCTTTAATTTCCTTCTGCCTATATTCGCCGCCGAGCGACCATCTGTGACAGGCGTTCCAGCCAGAAACCAAGAAAGACGTTAGTACAAGCCGGTTCGGCTGGACACTCCTATTACATAATGTTCTTGCCCGCTGAGGGGCCGTTCCTGACAGGGATTCGTCAAAAATATTGAGAAATTCTCATTTGAGGCGATGGCACCCCGACGTTATGGTGGAAAACAGCGGTCACAGATGGTAGTGTTCGCATCCGAGGCTGCCCCAAAGGGGGCAGCGGCTCGCTCAGCCCAGGGCAACGCCCTCGTTGTTACGCACAAGTCCCAAGGACATTACGCCCGTTTACGGGCGTTTCCGCCGCAGGCGGTATTAGGCCCGGCATTCATGCCGGGTCGGCGGAGGGAAAATGATGGCTCCTCCGGTTCTGGGTGCAAGAGCCGCGGAGCGGCGGCAGTCAATAGCCAGGGGCGTAAGCCCCTGGATGCGATGCAATCGCAGTTCATGAGCCCCGAAGGGGCGACAGTAGCATTGAATCCTGCGTTACTGTCGCCCCTCCGGGGCTTCCGGGACGTTGGGGCTACCTTCCAGGGGCTTACGCCCCTGGCTATTGACTGCCGCCCCTTCGGGGCTTTCCAACGGACCAGCAAAGACAGGGCTTCCGCACCCAGAAGCGGAAGAGCCAAAATGATAGAATCTTGGTTTGACGCCCGTTCACGGGCGTTCTCGATAGAGCGGCTTCAGCCAAAGGAAGGTGCTGAAGCCTTTGTTGAAGGCCCGTGAACGGGCCTTTGGAGAAGGAGAGTAGTCTGGGACGCCTAACGAACCCGGCGTAAACGCCGGGCCTAATACCGCCTGCGGCGGAAAAGGGTCGTGAACGACCCTGACCTTCGACTTCAATACGAAAAAGATATGTATAACAACGAGGGCGTTGCCCTGGGCTGGGCGAACTGCCGGGCTTTCGGCCCGAAGAACGAGACGAAAGCGTAGGGTGGGTCGAGCGGAGCGAGCCCCACCATAAATTATTTAACCTGATGTGTCCTGGTTCACCGTGAATTGGAAAGTAGGTGCGAGGATTGTACTGAGTCGGGAGAACATACGGGTTCCTCTTCTCTGTTCGCGCAACTGCTTATCGCAGTGAGGTTTAACCGCGCTCAGAATAGAGAAGAGGAACCCGTACTAACATACCTCTGGGCCGATTAAGCGGGTGCTGTGCGATTCCATTTCCAAGTGGATCAAGACAGATTCCCGTGGGGCTCGCTCCGCTCGACCCACCCTACAGGTGTTTCCGCAACAGAAACTACTTACTGGCGCTTCCGTCGCAGGAGCAAGGGAGCCAGCAGCAGGAACAGGCCGCACCAGATCAGGATCGTCGTTGGCTCCGGGTTGACGTTATCCGGGTCAGTCCCAAAGAAACTGCTGAAAGGTTCGGCCGACTGGGCCGCAAAGGGCCAATTCTGCGGCGGGCCCGAGTCGGCGGCCCCGTTCTGGTCGGGATCCATATTGAGAATCGAGTGCATCGCAAGCTGAACGGTGCCCCGGGGGAGCCAGCTTAAGTCGCTGCCGTACTTGTCAAACAGGACGCCCGGGCTGCCGCTGAACAGGCTGAACGTACTGCGCAGATCGCCGGTGAGCGTCGCCGTGTTCAGGACCTCGCCATCGCCGCCGGCCGCGGACAGCCTGAACGTGGCAATCTTCGTGCCGTCCTGAAAGCCATCGCCGCCGGTGCCCCCGCCGGAAAGGATGTCCACATTGGACCTGCTGCCGCTGCCGTCGTTGAGGTTGTCGATGTAGACCTCGAGATAATTGCTGGATAGCGGCGAAGCGGCGGGTCCGGTGATCGGTGATGCGCTGATGTTCAGCCCGCCGGGCACGGCAGCGATATTGGTGATTCGGCTGGCGATGCTAAAAGACAGCGTCATCTCAAAGGAACTGGCGCCTGCCCCTGCCGGACTCGGGCCGTTGAGGACCGCAGGGGTCCCGCCCGACGGGACCGCGCTGACGGTAGTCGAAGTAGCGCCCGTCAAACCGGCGGCACGCATCAGCCCATCGGTGACATAGTAATCCCCCACAGCGGGTGCCGTGGTTTTGATGGTCTTGGTGGTGCGATCGTAGAGGGTGTTGTGAAACAAGCCCGTGTCGGTAATCTGGTTCACCCCGCTGAAGGTTCCCTGCAGGCCTTGGCCCGCCACGTTCGACAGGTCGAACGTCCAACCATCGATCTGAAGCGTCCAACCATTGACCTCAAGCGCCGCCTGAGCCACCGGAGCGGCCAAAAGGCTAAGCAGAACCCCGCTGCAAATCAGAAGTTGCCATTTCATCTTAGTTCTCCTATATTATCATTTGCCGCCGAGCCGCCGTTTCTGACATTGCCCAGAAAAAAAATCCGAAGAATTGATGCTGCGACGGGAGGGAATCCACCACATCCAGGTAACGCATATACCTTAAAGTATGTATTTCACGGTCAGGGTGGGGCTGGCCTGCGTTGTCCTGGTTCACCGTGAATTGGAAAGCAGGTGCCAGGACTGTACAGAGTCGGGAGGGAATACGGGTTCCTCTTCTCTGTTCGCGCAACTGCTTATCGCAGTGGGTTTTAACATCTCTCAGAATAGAGAAGAGGAACCCGTACTGACATGCCGCGGGGCAGATTAAGCGGGTACCGTGCGATTTCATTTCCAAGTGGATCAAGACACCGTCTCCTCCGTATTGCAAACGCGCAAAAGCTTCCTTTCTTGGCAAAGTGTTTGAGTTGGGTGGTCAGGGTTCAGGGTTCAGCACACGGTTTTGCGCCGGCATCCTGAACCCTGAACCCCGAACCCTGAACCCTCCGTGGTGTTGTCCTTTGGTGGGAGCGTGGGCGGGCGGCAACAACTTAGGCAGTCTGCTCCGGCGGTAGCGAAGCCTCATGTTCGGCCGGTATCGCCGATCCGACAAACCCTGCCAAGGGGTGAAAAGAAAGCGGATTGTCGGCGGATGAGGCTTCTGCCTAATCGCCGAACCCTGACCTGCGCCGTTCGCCGAACTCAAGATAGGCAGGAGTATTGGCTCGCGTTTCCCACTTGGGCCAGCCTTCGGCAGCGGCCAAAGGGTTCAGGGTTCAGGGTTCAGGATACCGGTTCAAACTCGTGTCCTGAACCCTGAACCCTCACCACCTGATTGGAAAACTTTGTCAAAAAAAGACGAAACTCTACGCCCCTGCAACGTAAAGGAAGAAACTCGGCGATGAGGTTTGGTCCGGGCATCGGTTTGGCGATCCTTGCGCCGCTATGGTTGGCTGGTTGGACGGCGGAGCTGCGCGGGCAAACACCGGCTTGGCCAAGCACTGCTGGGCAAGCCGGGCACCAACGGGCACCGACCGAAGGGTTGGTCGTTGGTCGTGGCACCCCAACACCGGCTTGGCCAAACACTGCTTGGGAGAGTGCTCCGGAACCCGTTTTGGCCCCCAACGCTGCCGAGCGATTGCCGCCGGTGGAGATCCGCCAGGAAACGCTCGAAGAGGCTTGGGCGGCGGCCTTGGCGGTCGACCAAGGGCTGGAGGCCAAGCAGTTTAGCGCGTCGGCGTCGCAGCAGGCGGTGCAGTCGGCCGCGGCCCAGCGCTGGCCGGTCGTGGCGGTCGACGGCTCGTATACCGTGCGCAGCGACCAGCCGGCCTTCCTCTTCTCTTTTCCCGGAATCCCCCTGCCGACCGACGTCTTCCCCTATGCCCAACAGGAGAACTTCGCTTTCCGTGGGCGGGTTGATTATCCGCTGTACACCGGGGGGCGGATTCGCTCGTCGATCGACGCCGCGGCCGCCCAGGCTGCCTCGACCAACCTGAACGTGGCCGAAGCGAGAATGGAATTGAAGCTGCGCGTGGCCGAGGAATATGTGCTGGTACTGCGGGCCGAACGAGCGCTGGAGGTGAGCGAGTGCAACGTGCGCAGCCTGGAGTCGCACTTGCACGTCGTGGAGCGGCTCTACGAGCAGGAGCAGGTTCCACGGAACGATTTGTTGGCCGCGCAGGTGGCGCTTTCCGACGCGCGGCAGGAGGTCATGAAGGCCCGCAATTCCCTCGATATCTCCCGCGCGACCTATAACCGCCGGCTCGGTCGGCCGCTGGCCGACAGCGTACAGCTTGCCGCGTTGACCTTGGAAACGCCACAGACCGACCTGGAGAGCCTAACCAGCCAAGCACTGCACCAGCGACCGGTGCTGGCGAGCCTGGCCGCACAGGCCCAATCGTTCGAGCGACAAGCCGAGAGCGTTTTGGCCAAGAACCGACCGCAGGTGCAACTGCGCGGCGAATACGCGTGGGAAGAAAACCGCTATCGCACTCCGGAAGGTATTGCCGCCGCCGGCGTAGGGTGCACCTGGAATGTTTTCGACGGCGGACAGAATCGCTACGGGGCCGCGGCGCTACAGCACGAGGCCGAAAGCGCGCGGCGGCTGCAACGGGACCTGGAATCGAAGATTGCGCTGGAAGTACGGCGGGCGTGGCTGGAAATCCAGGAGACGCGCTCCCGGCTCGAAGTCACCCCGGAAGCCATCCAGCAGGCCGAAGAGAATCTGCGTGTCGCCCGAAAACGCTATGCGTGCGGCACGGGCATCAACACGGTCGTGCTCGATGCCGAATCGCAACGCACGCAGGCCTACCGCAACCACTACCACGCGACGTACGATGCCGTACTTGCCGTGCTGCACCTGCGCTACGCTGCCGGAGAGCTGTAGAGGAGGGCGGAAGGCGGAGGGCGGAGGGACGACACAGCGGCACTGGGAGAATTCCGCTTTTTGCCTTCGTCTTGCTGTCTCGCTTCGGTGTGCCTTCATCCTGCCGCCTCGTTTGCGGTGCAATCGTTCCAGACCCTCTAGCCCGCTGTTTCGCCACCGCAACGCGGGCTGAGACGGTAGCTGATCCACGCTGCGACTTGACTTAGCCGGCGGGTGACGTAGGCTTCGGATGTCGCCGTGTATCGTCACTTTTCTGAATCTGTCTTTTCATTTTTTTCGTGCGGAAGCCTGCGTGGCCGATGAGGGCCGGGCGACCAACGTGAGCGCGATTTCCGCGTAGAAAACGCTGCAACCGAGGCAATCGCCACCGCACATCGACACACTCCCCCTGGGAGTGCGTGGATTCGAGGGTGTTTGCTTCGACGCGATGATTCTGCCTCGATACGGCAACTTTGCTGCACCCGATCACCTCGCTGCACTGGCACCATGGTACTTGCATCGCGCGACTTCGAAGTAGCTCCCGAGACCACGCTCGACATCGATTACCGGATCGCGGCCACGCGGCAGGAAAGGGAAGCGGCGTTCCACCTGGTGTACAAATCGTATCTGCGCGCGCGATTGGGAGGGATGAATCGATATGAGATGCGGGTGACGCCCTATCATTTGCTGCCCACCACCGAAGTGTTCATCGCTCAATACCAGGACGACGTGATTTTCACGATCAGCCTGGTGGGCGACGGCGAGCTCGGTTTGCCGATGGAGTTGGTCTACGGCGAAGAAGCCGCGCTGCGCCGCAGGCTGGGCCTGCGCATGGCGGAAGTCTCCTGCCTGGCCGACCGCCGCACCCAGTTTCGCGGCTTCTTTCCCGTGTTCATCCGCTTGTGCCGGGTGATGGTGCAGACGGCGCGGATGCGGGGATACGACGAGTTGGTCGTGGCCGTGCACCCGAAGCACGCGCGGTTCTATCGGCGGTTCATGGCGTTTGAAGTGTTCGGCCAGCAGCAGGCCTATCCGACGGTGCGCAACCATCCCGCCGTGGCGATGTCGCTTAATTTCGCGCGGATCGACCGCGAGCTTCCCAGCAGCTACGATACGTTTTTCGGCGAGTCGCTGCCCGAGGAGATGTTGCGTCCGTGCCCGATCGGCGCCGCCGATTGCGATTATTTCCGCGCCATGATCGATCCCAGCTTCAAGCTGGCGCCGCTGGGTGAAGAGGAATTCCCGGCCCGCAATTTCGCTGAAGCGGCTGGAGTAGCGTGAAGCAGCCGCGCCCGCTTAGCGGCGGTCGAAGAACGTCAGCAGTTTCTCGTAGACGCGGTGCGTGAGCTGCCAGATGTTCGACCGCGAATATGTCTTCTCGGCGGTGGGCGCAGTTGGTGTGCCGCCGGCGAGGAGATGATCCGTACAGAATCTCCGTTCATGGGGCGTCAAGGTGGCCAAGAAGTCGGTCAACGACGCGCAGGCGGGCTCGGGATAGGACACGGCCGCAAACCGCCGCTGGCGCGCGCTTGCCAGGTCGCGAGCGAGACGGCGGCACTCACAACGCAAGTAGTGCACCATCTTGTGCCGGGCGATGCTACAAAGAAACGTGAGGATCCGAGCGCCGCGATCGGGACGGTATTTCGCCAGCAGCTCACCATCGTTGGCCACCACCGCGTACCAGACGCGGGCGGCCAATTCGTCGACGAGATTCGGATCGGCGAAACTGCGCCCCAATCTCCTGCGGATCACGGCGCATAGCGGCTGGTGACACTGGGCGTACAACTCCTCCCACGCGGCAACCTCGCCCTGCACGCAACGCTGAACCAACTGGAAGTCTCTGGCTGCGTCTTCCTTTAGCGCTTGCCGACAAGAAGTGTAATTCGCAGCGCGCTTTTGCCCAGGCCGGCAGCCATGCTCGGCTCGGTTGTGCGCGGCTTGATTTTTCACGAGCGAGCCTCCCTAAAGCCGCCCATGGCGAGATCAAACGGACAGCCACTCCAGCGGCTTCAGCGCAGAACATCTCGGCGCCCGCCCTTCCGTGCTACCTCATCAAGGGATATCACTCCCACTTTCCGAGTTTACCTGGCTTGCCCGGGGAATGTCAAGTAGTTGGCTCACGGCAATCGTGCGAGCGTTGCGGCAACGGCGATCGCTGCGCCGCCAGGGCTCCGATAAATGCGGAAGGTTCGGCCTCTTCTTGGCGTACCGTGAATGTCCCCTCTTGTCGGGCGAAATCGTGCTGCAGTGGGGCAGCTACGATTTTTGGCCATGCTGGCTCGAAAAGAGAGTGCCGGTTCTGCCAGTAATCGCATGGCAATTTCGATTCAGCCAGCGCATGAGAGGGCGCTGCCCGTCTCCGAGGCGAATTCTCTGCGCAACGGGCGGCATCGCGCGCTGCACGCGAAATGAATTCGTCAGAAAATTTTGCGCATTGGTCGTAACCGCACCTGTGACCCCCGAGCGGGTAGGTATCGAAGGGGGGATTGACATTCGCCTATCTTCAAAAATCTCACCAAGTTACCAGCAGATGCTTGACATTATTTGGGCCGATGGCTATGCTAGCGATCGTCTGATGCGTGGGAGGCTTACATCGTAAGGCAGCGGAGGAAGACGATTGGGTTGCGGCGTATTCTCAATGAACGTGCAGCATGATTGCAGTCGAAAACTTCGCCGCTATGGGAGCCCGGTCGCTTCGCTAGTGGTTGACTCCGAGATTCGTGCCTAAGTTTGCTATTGACCGTCGGAAGGATGAAGCAAGGTTGCCTCGACGTTTGTGCCGCAAATTCGGCCCGTCGCCTGTATTGTGATTTTTTCTGACAGTCAATAGAGAGTACCAACCGAGAGTTACCCGCCGCGTTTCAGCCGCACGAATTTGCTCCCGGGGAGCGGGGAGAGTGTATCAACAAATGACCCTAGGCGATGTTGGACCAGTCGGAGCCGAAAACTATTAAACTGGCCCAGGATTCATCACCAATTCGGCAGATCGTCGGAGAAAGTCATTTGTTGCGTGTGTCGCGTGGGAGACCCGCGCAGGAGTAGGCAGGGATGGGACGGTATTGGGACATGATCGCGCGCGACGGACGCCCGCAACCCACGAGAACGGAGTGCGCGCGTCGAGATTGCGAGTCCTAAAGGTCGGCGTTTTGCCAATTCGTTTCCCCTGCTACTTTGCCCGATGCAGCCGTTGAACGCTCTTCCTCCCGTGCCGCTTTCGCAAGCTCTGGTGCCCGAGCCGCACCATCTGGCAGTGCCCGATCGCGCCGATTTCGTGCCTGCCAGCGTGTCGGCGGGCGTGCTGGCGACTTGGGCCTTCGGCGGTGTGGTTTTAGGAGCCGCGCTGCTTTGGTCCTACTGGCCCACCTTGAACGATCTGGTGAGTTGTTGGAATCGGATTCCGGACTACTCCCACGGGTACTTGGTGGTTCCCCTGGCCGCGGTTTTCCTTTGGTTTCGGCGCGATCTTTTTCCCGGCGTGGCGCAGCGGCTATCGTGGTGCGGCATGCTCTTGGTTGGGCTAAGCATCGTGGTGCGGTATGCGGGAGCCCGCTTTTTCTTGGGGGGAATCGATGGCTGGTCGATCCCATTTTGGGTCGCCGGCACCGTGTGGTTTCTGTTTGGCTGGGCGATCCTCCGCTGGAGTCTGCCTGCGATTGCCTTTTTGGGCTTCATGACTCCGCTACCGTTCGGCTGGGAGCGCGGGCTGAGCTATCCGCTGCAGGGTGTAGCCACCAGGTTAAGCTGCTGGATTCTACAAATGTTGGGTCAGCCGGCACTCGCCGAGGGCCACACGCTGTGGGTGCGAGACTTTCACTTGGAGGTCGAGCAGGCTTGCTCAGGGCTCCGCATCTTCGTGGGCATTCTCGCGTTGGCGTTCGCGTATCTGGTACTGGTGCGGCGCAGTTGGCTGGAACGCTCGATCCTGCTGCTTAGCGCCATCCCGGTGGCGCTGCTGGCCAATGCCATGCGCATTGTATGTACGGCGATGCTGTACCAGTACGTTTCCGGGGAGGCGGCGGAGACGTTCGCGCACGATCTGGCCGGCTGGATCATGATTCCGTTTGCAGCGGGCCTGTTCGGCATGGTCCTGTACTATCTCGGCCGGCTGCTGCGGGAGGTGGAACAGTCCGATGCTGCAGCCATCGTTCGGTTCGAGCGGGAAGGACTTCGCGAGGGCGAAGCTTAACAGTTGGGGTTCTTCGGCGCGTTGAGAGCACCAGAGTCGGGAGAAGCGACCCATGGCTTACATCGATGACGACACAACGCGGTTGATTAGGGTTCAATCTGGGGGAGGCGATCTTTCTGAGGCGTCGCAGGGGGCGCCCTGGCGTCCCGCGCCACAGTCGGTCGGCGCTACGCATCCTTCGATGAACGTGATGTTCGTGCTGCATGCAATTCGTCGGTGGTGGAAGATTGCCACACCGACGGCCCTGGTATTTGCCGCGGCTGCCGCGGCGGTCATCTGGCTGCAGTTTACCCCGATGTATGAGGCCACGGCCTGGTTCAAGATTGACGAGGGATCGCCGTTTATCGCCTATAACGAGAAGTTGGAAGATCGCAGCTCCACGCACGTCTACGTGCAAACGCAAATCGAGCTGTTGCGCAGCACCTTGGTGCTGGGACCGGTGATCTCGACTCCCGAAATCGCCGCCATCGCGGATATCGCGCAGCAGGCCGACAAGATCCGCTGGTTGGGATCCCGGATTCAGGTCCGCTCGGTGGGCGAGTCGGAACTGTTCACGGTATCGTTTGCCCATCCCGATCCGAAAGCGGCCGCGACGGTGGTTAACGCGGTCTTGGATGCGTACTTCCGCTTGCGGGAGGACCTGTTCAATAAGAAGGCCGACCTGGTCATTCAAAAGCTGGAGGAAGAAAAGGTCCGCCGCGAGCGTGAAGTGGAGCGGCTGCGTGTTAACGTGAAAGAACTGGCGTTGTTGGCGACGGGCAAAGATCCCTTCGCGGCCAACACGGAGCCTGCGCGCAACCTGATACACCCGCTGGCCGATCTGCAGATGCGCGTGGTCCTGGCCGACGTGGAACTGGCCGTGCTGCAAGCCCGCATGCAGGCGATGAAGGAAATGGCGTCGTCGTCGGGGTCGATGATCTCCCAGGCCGCCGTCGAGCGCAAGGTGGCCGAGCAGGCGGAAGTCCAGCGCGTCAAGGCGCTGCTGAATGCCAAACGCGCCCGGCTGAACGAGATCAAGTCGACATCCGTGAAGCGGGAAGCCGACCCGATGTATCAACGCCTGCTGACTGAGATCGGCAGCGATGAACAAGCCCTGGCAAAGCGGCAGGCCGAGTTGCGGAGCCAACTCACCGAGGACATGAAAATGGTGGCCGAAATCAACCAAAAAGAGCAAATCAACACGTTGCAGTTGGAGTGGGAGTCGCGCCGCATCGCCCGCGATATGTTCAGCGCAAGCTATGAGAATCAACTCAAGGACGTCAAGACCACGAGCGGTGATACGCTGCAACTGAGGTTCAAGCAAGGAGAGCTGGATCGCGCCGAAGCAGTCTATGCCTTGATTTCCGATCGGATTCTCAAGCTGCGCACCGAACAAGGTGCTCCGGAGCGAATCACCCG
>Ga0315289_10008128_pt1 | contig 15194 bp, 11 predicted proteins | sample YL17G11_40_MG_FD_203452 | JGI IMG/M metagenome (GOLD analysis project Ga0315289, IMG submission 203452) | Sediment microbial communities from Yellowstone Lake, YNP, Wyoming, USA - YL17G11_40 | ecosystem: Environmental > Aquatic > Freshwater > Lake > Sediment | place: USA: Wyoming | collected... | reverse complement strand
CCTCCCGAAGCCAGCGGAGCGCGGTCTTGCGGCCCGCCGCAGTCACAAGCACCGTGCCGCGGGAACGTGCGGTGAGCCACCATCATAGGCGGCGGATGCCGGTTCGGCAAGCTACCTTCAGCTACGTCGAGCAGGCTTGGGGCGGTGTAGATACTCATGGTGAGGTCGAGGGACGAGTGGCGGGCGGCCCGGGCCGTGCGGGGCGGGACGCCATTCTTGCTAAGGTGCGTGCCGAAGGTATGGCGCAGGGCGTGGAGGTCGACTGTGCGACCCCCGCGTGCATCCTGTGGAGTTCGCGCCGCCAACTCAAGCCCTGCCCGTCGACCCCTGGCTGCCGCACATGTATCTGGGCGACGGCTCCAGCTCGGGCAATGTCATCATCAGCAAACCAGAGCAGGACATAGGCCCCCGTCATCTGGCGTCCGCAAACGAGCGCAGATGCTGACTGGAAACCTGGATCCTGCTTCTCAGCAAATGGAGCTTCTGAGCCCGGGGGCCCATGGGAGAACGGGTACGTCGAGTCCTTCATTGGGAGCTTGCGGGACGAGTTGCTTCGGCGGGAGGTGTTTGATACCCTTCTGGAGGCCAAGATACTGGTGGAACGATGGCGGCGGGACTACAACGAGGTCAGGCCGCACAGTTCACTGGGGTATCGGCCACCGGCGCCGGCGGCGATTCGGCCATTGCCGCCACGGCACTAACTTAGAGACTGGTACCAGGACGGGGGGCCGGTCACCCCGCTTGAACGGGGACTGTCCCCTTCTTCCTCCCACCCGAAAGGAGCACCACCGATGAGTCGCCCTTGGAACCGCAGAGAGATGTTGCAGCCGCTGTCGGCTCGCTGTGTGGTCTACGATCACGGCGGCGAGCCGCTGAAGGTTGAAGATTTCACCCGCTTCCACCTCTGCGATTTGCTCACCCGGCCGTTTACGTTCGAGCCGCGATTTGAGCCGGGCCTGGCAGTGTTTCAGCCGCCGGAGAAGCCGTTCCGCATCGCCTTACCGATGACGGTGCCGGGATTCGGGCAGGTGTTCGTCTATGCCGACAACCGCGGCCGCGGCTACACGCCGCAGTCTTTCTCGGAGAAGCCGCTAGTGCTGAACTACGAGTTCGCGGCGGACCGCCTGGCGACGGTTCAGGCGCTATTGGAGCAATGCCGGCAGTCGAGCATCGTCCTTTCTACAGCCGCCCGCGAGCGCGCCGCGAAGGCCAAAGCCCTGCTGGACAAGACGGAAGGCCTGGCGGCGGACCGGCCGGCTTACATGGCGGCGTCGATGTCTTCCCTTGCTGAATCGCTTTGGGCCGGCGAGATGATCGTGACGGAGCGGGCGGAGCAGATGATTGTCCGCAACGGCCCTCGTCCCGGCGTTCTCTTCGGCTGCAATGCCAGTGGTTACCGGCGAGGCGACCCCAAGTTCGCCGAACGGTTCGAGGCGTTGTTCAACTTCGCCACGGTGGCGTCGTTCTACCGGAGGCACCTCGAGCCCGAACACGGGAAACCGGATTTCTCGAGCGCCACAAGGGTGCTCGACGCGCTCGAGCGCACTGCGCTGGCGACGAAGGGCCATCCGCTGATCTTCCTCGTGCCGAATGCCACGCCCAATTGGCAGCGCAATCTGTCGTTCGAAGAGACCAAGAAGTCGTGTCTCGATCACGTGCACGATTCGATCCTGAGGTTCCGCCACCGCATCCACACCTGGGACGTGATCAACGAAGCTCACCTACAGCCGGACAATGAACCGGGCAACGAGTTTCCGGGCTTCACCAAGGAGCAGAACGTGGAGCTGACGGGCGCGGCGCTGAAGACGGCCCGCGAAGCCGACCCCACCTGCTTCCGCATTGTCAATTCCACGGGGACCTGGTGCGACTATTACATGGGCCGCCAGCCCGCGGTCTGGCAGCAGAGCGTGTACGACTATTTGCAGCGGCTGAAAGACGGCGGGATCGAGTATGACGCCGTCGGTTTGCAGTACTATCACTCCGGGCGCGACATGGTTGAGTTCGAGCGCAACTTGGAGAGCTTTCGAGCGTTCGGCAAGCCGATCCACATCAGCGAACTGGGCTTCTCTTCCTCCTCGGCAGAGACGCGGAAGAGCGCATGGTGGGGAGGCGGCGTCGGCGGCGCCAAGATCCACTGGCGCGGCGAGGACTTCAGCGAAGAGACGCAGGCCCAGTGGTTCGAGACGTTCTACAAGATCGCCTTCAGCAAGCCCTACGTGGATGCGGTCACGTGCTGGGACTTCGTCGATCCCGGCTTCATCCCGAACGGCGGCCTGCTGCGCCGGGACCTCAGTCCCAAGCCCTCGTACGACAGGCTGATTGCCTTGTTGAAGAAGTGGAGGGACGAAGGGCTGTTGGCGGCGGTACCGGCACCGGCGAGCAATACGGCGCCTAGCGGCAGCCGTCACACCGACTGAGCCTCGACCTCGGAAGACCGGCAGCGTTGTTCTTCGCGGGCGGCGGCCGGCGTTGGACACTGTCTGTGTCAAGTGGTTCCTGGGTTCGGGCTGGCAGGCGCAGAGGGCCCAACTTTACGAGCTGGCCGGTGAGGTCGAAAGGAAGCTGGGCAGCGAGTAGGACGAAGCGGGAAGCAGTGCGGAGGGCAAGGCGCGACAGGCATTGTGGCGGGCCCGAGCGGCTCACGGTTCGGCCACGACTTGGAGCGGCTGATCCCAGGTGCAGGTACAAGTCTATTGACCGGTGGGTCTCAGATTCGATCGGGAACGGGGGAGCCATTCCTCTTCGCGTGTGACTCCCGCCTACCCGCCGGTTAACGCTCTCGGCGATGTTTTCCCTGCCGCGCTCTGGCCTATCTACCTGCCCCTGGCCCAACCACTTACGACAAGAGGCCGTCCGCGCGCCGTACTCTCTGTTCTCTCTCTGCGTCAGCACCCGGACCCTCCAATCGGCCCGTTCCACTCCCGGGGGGCCAAACTCTCGGACTCTCACCCCCGCGCGGCCCATCTGGCTAACAGAGCATTCTCGAATGCACCCTAAATGACACGGCCTGCGAACTGCAGAACATCTTGAAGGGGGCGCCCGCTGACCTGTCGTTTTGGCGCCCATTGCTGGCAGATTTTGGCACTTCGGGCAAACGCGGCAACCGACGTAAGAGATTCGTGGCGTAAGCCTTACGTAGACCTGGTTCGTGGTCATGTCCCGGTTGAGGGTCTAGTGGACACAGCACGTCCATGGGGGTTCGAGTCCCCCCCATCCGCACCATCGCCTCCCACTTGCTTGCACTCCTCAGGCTCTGTCGTGCCCTTCTGTGCTCTGTTCTGCCCAGGTTCCCTCTTGTGCCGTGCCGCCGCGAAGTGTGACATGGGGAAGCATGGCCGAGTACGATTGTGGGACGCCGGCCGACCCGGGCGGCGCTGGAGCTGAACGTTGACACCGGCGGTGGCGGCTGGGTAAAAGTCGAGCTGCTGGAGCCGCGCAGCCGACCGACGTGGTACCATCGCTTCGAGGATCGCACGCTGGATGATTGTGAGCGGATCGCCGCAGACGCTATCGATCATGCCGTCACTTGGAAGGGAGGCAGCGACGTCTCGGCCCTGGCCGGCCGATACGGATGCGCTCCACAATGCGCAATGCGCGGCCCTCCGCCTTCCAGTTCGCCGCCTGAGCTGATCGGAGGGATAACCGGGGGAAAGGCAAGGGAGAATCAAATGTCTGAACTGCCGGCGGAATTGTGGACGTTGGACGCGCATTGCGACAGCATCGACCTTCGGTTCGCGCGGGAGGATCCGCTGGACCTGTCGCCTGTGGAACGTGACTACCACGTCACCACCGAACGTCTGCGCGAAGGCAATCTGCGGGGCCTGTTCGCGATGGTGGGCGACAGGAGGCTCGTGGCCAGCCTGCGGATGATCGACGGTCTCTACCAGGTCTGCGCCGACCGTCCCGACGAATTTGCCCTCTGCGTTACGGCCCCCGATGCCCGCACAGCTGTCAGCGCCGGCCGGGTGGCGATCATTATGACGATCGAGGGCCAGTCCATGTTCGAGGAGCACATCGAGCAGCTCCGCAACTGGCATCGCCTTGGCGTGCGCGTGTGCAGCCTCACCCACGGCGAAGGCACGGACGACACGCCCGGTGCCCTTCAGGTCAGCCGCAGCCATTTCGGCCACCTGCCGCTGGCCGAGCGCGAGGCCCTGCGCAAGGAACAGGAGGGCCTCACCGACTTCGGTCGACTGGCGCTGGCGGAGATGGGACGGCTGGGCCTGGCTTGCGACCTGGCCCACGTCAGCGATGTGACGTTTTGGGAAGCGCTCGAGTGCGCAGCCGGACCGGTGTGTTTCACGCACGGCAATTGCGCCGCCCTGTGCCCCCACACGCGGAACCTGACTGACGAGATGATGTCTGCCCTGGCCAAGAAGGGCGGCGTGCTCGGGCTCTGCTTCTACGGTCCGTTCGTCAGCCAGGACAACCCCACTCTTGAACGTTACGTACAGCACGTGCTCCACGCGCTCGATGTGGTGGGCGAGGACGGCGTCGGCATCGGCACCGACTTCGACGGTGTGCCCGAGGACGCGGTGATGGTCGTGCCCGAGCCCTCGTGCATTGGCGAGCTGTGGGAAGCACTGGACAAGCAAGGCGTCTCCCATGACACCATGGTAAAGATTGCGCACGGCAATTTCCTGCGCATGCTTCCCGAGTGAGGTCAGCGGCTCGCGCAGGACGGCCCCATCGTCCTCTCCGGCCTGAAGCAGCTGGGCTCCCCTGCTTACACACCGGAGGCGGCGGCCAAGTGTTACGTCGCTTTGCAGCTCGGGCAGAAGACGGGCGGGTAGATCGATCTGCCTGGAGAAAACCGTGGCTCCGAGACACTGGCTGCTCGTGAAGAGCGGGCGCGGGCATAGCGATGGTCAGCCCATGCCGGTTGGGCTGACGGCCGGGCGGCACCCTCATTGGTGCGGCCCCCCGGGGGGCGTGCGCGTGAAGCGAATAGGAGCCACCGCAGGCTCGAATGGGATGGCAAGCGAAGCGATCCGCCCCTGGACATCGGTGAAGAAGGAGACCGTCATGCGCGTCTCGAAGGCGTCCCCTGCCATCTCGAACGAGTCATAGTGGCAATGATCGAGGGGATACGTCGTGCCATGGAACGTCGCCTGCAAGCCGCCCTCGGCCGCCTCAATGGAGACGACGCCATAGCCGGGGTGCTCGAAATCACCAATGTAGTCTGCCAGGGAATGTGACAGATGCGTGCCCGCCGTGCGCTGCGCCCTCACCGTGCTGTGCGCCTCCTCGGTCGCCTTCTGAAGGTCTTCATACTCCTTCGTGAGGCGACTGCCCCACGGGGTACGGTCCAGTCCCAGCAGGCGTTCGTAGACCTGGTACGTCAGGATGGTCGGCACCGGCACCGTCGGGATGTCCACCGTCGACAGCGCGGATACGCCGATGTTGTCATGGGGCATGAACGACGTCATCGCGGAGAAGCCCCTGATGCGGCCGCCGTGGCGGACCAGCAGCCGCCCCCGGTAGGGCTGGATGATCCACCCCATCCCGTAGCTCGAGTAGAGCAGTTCGGGATGCATGAGCGGCTCGGAGACGACCATCTGCGGGGAGTGTATCTCCCTGAACGCACGTTCGGAGATGATCTGCCTGGCCCCGTGTCTGCCCTTGTTCAGGTTGAGCAGGAGCCATTGGGCCATGTCGGCGGCGCAGGAGTTGATCGAGCCAGCGGGGCCGATGGCGTCGATGTTCGTAAGCGGCACCTCCATGACCTCGCCCCCCTTCTCGTGGCAGGGCGCGGCGAAGTTTCCGGACGCCTGCGACGCCCGGACCGAGAAGTTCGTCCTCGACATGCCCAGGGGGTCCAGTATCCGCTGCTGCACGAATTCCTCCCACGTGCGTCCCGACACCCGCTCCAATAGGCAGCCGGCGGCCATGAACATCAGGTTCTGGTACTGGTAGGCTGCCCTGAAGTCCGCGCTGGGTTCCAGATACCGGATGCGGTGAAGCAGCTCCCCGCGCGTGCAGGGCGCATGATGCCACATGGAGTTGTGCCCGGGCAGGCCGGAGCGGTGACAGACCAGGTCCCGCGGCGTGATGCGCTCACTTGCCACGGGATCGTGCATCCGGAACTCGGGGAGGTACTCACGAACGGGTCTATCCAGGTCGAGCTTGCCATCGTCGACCAAGATGCCCAGCGACGTGCCCGTGAAGGCCTTCGTGCACGAGCCGATCGCAAAGAGTGTCAGGCCGTTGACTGGCGCCCCGTCGGGCACGGTGCGCACGCCGAAGCCCTCGGCGAGGACGACCTCTCCGTCCTTCACGACGGCAACGGCTGCGCTCGGAACGTGCCAGGTCGCCAGCGTCTCGGTCGCGAACTCCGCGAAGCCCGCCATCTGGTCTGCCGTCCGGTCTGACTTCATCTGCCCTGCTCCTCGAACGTGGCCCACTTACTGGGGGACCCAGGGACGCCGGCCCTGGCCCCTGCCAAGACAAGCATCTGGCCTCCCGTTTCAACGGCCGACGGCTGCGTCTGACGTGCTGGCAAGAGGACGAGGGCCCAGCAGGACAACGTGCGCGCCTTTGCCAGGAAGAATGACATCGAGATCGGGCGCGACCAGTTCGCCGTGCCAGACGCGCTCGTATCCGCCGTCCGGCTTCTGCCCCGATGCCGGCACACGCTCAAGCTCAGTGGCGGGCACCAGCCTGTCATGCCAAGCCGACCTCGCCTGCGAGTTCGGCCCCGCGATCCAAGCCTATTGTAGCTGCTCAGGAGGCTTTCGCACTCCCGTAGACGCCGAGAGCCCTCCACTAATCCAGGCTGCCTTCGGGAACCACACCCGCCTCAGCACCAGAGGATTGCTCTCCCCAACGCCTCCCTCCCAAGAGCGGATGCGGATAGCTGTAAGGCGTGTAATACCGCGTCCATGTATTGGCCGCAGTACACTTATAAAGAGTGCCCTGAATAGGCGTTCGTGGCTTTGCTCCGACCATTCCTGTCAAATCAGAAATGCTTTGATCCGTCGCCCAATATGCCACTCCCACTGTGCATGTCGCCGGGCGCGACGCAAGCGGCCCGCACCCCACTCCCCTTGTGCCATCAAAAGAAGCGTTGTAGTTAAAGAAATCTACGTCCTCCATGAGTGGTTCAGTCTCGACACCGTATCCCACGCCAGGATGTGCGAACGAAGCCCTCTTCTCGACCCCGTTCGCCAGATTTCTCCAGAAATACGTATTGTCCACCTTTTGAACAAACGGCCCTCCTATTTGGCAGGTATCACTGAAGTACTGAGTCACACTATTGCCGGGACTCGTGGTACCACTCATCGTGTTATAGAACATCAGCAACCACCCACCCCTGTGATACATCCAACGAAATGCATTCCGCTGGTTGATGATCTTATTGCCATAATACTCCGCCACCATGGTCGAGGAAGCTTCACAGTTAGCAGGGCCCGGCCCGCGGGGATTCTGTAGGCCATGAACATCCCAAAACTCGCCAGGCGCCGTGACATTCGTCTCATCCCAAGTGTTGTACCGTACGACGATACGGCGCCCCTGACCCCTCTCAATCCACCCCGCAGCACCTGCCGGCCAGAGAGATGAGAATCCAATGACGTTGTCCTCAAAGTAGAAGTTGTTTGCGGTCCCGTATTCCTGCTCTTCGTTCTGCCACGAAAGATGGTCAGATCCAAAGAGTCGTATAGGCATGGCTACCATGTCGTAGTAATTGGAGGACGCAACGCCGTATATCGGCCCCCAAAGATAGACCCCAGTGCCGGTGGTTCGTTTGATCTGGTTGTCCCTCACCATCATGTAGACATAAGTAGGAGAGCTGGCGGTCCCATATATGAGCCCTGCGTAACCGAGTTCCGCGCTTGTTGCATCTTGCCCATCGAAAGTGAAGCCGGCAATTTCCAATGTTTCATGACTTGTTTGTGCAGCGGCATTAGGCTGCCAGCTTATCAGCCTGCGTTTACCGGCTATCGTGGTTTGGTCTATACCCTTACCATGGAGCCGAATGCCCCTCGTCATCGTGAGCGTGTTGTTCCACACGGCGCTGCCTGGGGGAACCATCACCGTGTCGCCGGGCCCCGCGGCAGCGACGGCGGCCGATACATCCGCGTACGAGCAGCTGGCCGCGTTGATCGTCGCGGCTTGAGCCTGGCCGATTCCTGTCCATAAGACTAAAGAGCTTAGCGCTGCAAGACAGGAAGGGCGAGCGCGTTTCGTGAGCATGGTTGACCTGCCCCCATTCTATGTGCCAGTGGCTATGAGAGCCTCTCCTGCCAGAAGCGTGGGGTGCGGAAGGGCGAGGCAACCGACCCCTGAAACAGCCCACGCCGTCGCGCACTCCGCCGGGGTCCAAGCCCACTCCGTCGAAGTAGCTTCAGCTGCGAAGGCTGGATACCCCAGCGCGCTGTGCGGCCGATGCCGATTGTAGTCCTCCGGCCACGCCCTCGCCAGTGCCTTCGCTTCAGGCACGCTGGCGAACTTCTCCGCATGCAATAACTCGTCGCGCAGCCTCCCGTGAAACGCCTCCGCATACCGGTTCTCACACGGGGCGCCTGTTTCCGGTCCATTGTGACACTACGGACTCGTTCCCGGTAGGTAAACAGCGGGGGCGCATGAGCGCCGCCGCTCCCAACCTGCCGGAGACGGGACATGCCGAGTGTCGCCACGTCTGGCGAAATGACGCCCCGGGAGCGTCTGGCTGAGGTGGCTGACATCCTCGCCCGGGGCGTCATCCGAGTGCGCGCCACGGTGGTGCAAGATTCGGGGGAAACGGCGGAGGCGGAAGTTGCAAAGGCTAACGTAGGATGGATTTAGAACTATGGTTGAGTAGCTTCCCAAGCTGGACGTCGCGGGTTCGAATCCCGTCGCCCGCTCCATCTTCAGTCCTGCCAACAGATGACAGCAGTTGTCAGGGATTGTCTATCGTTGCCACCCCTTTGGCCTTATGACCTCTCAGGCTGACGGTCCATAGTTCGTCTCGTGCCCTCGTTCTGCCAGGAGTTGTCAGCGATGGACTACAGTCTGTGCAAGAAATGGGGGAAACGACGGGGGAGGTACGCAGCCTGAGCCGTGCGAGGCGGGACGCCATTCTTGCTCAGGCCTTCGCCCGCCGAAGCGGGCTATGGCCCGCGAAGGCAGGTGGGTGCCGAAGGTATGCCGGAGGGCGTGCAGGTCAACGGTGCGACCGCGTTCCCCATGTGGGGTCGGGAATACGGAAAGGCCTTTGGCGCAGACGCGGCGAAAGCCCGTCATTTCGGCCAGTGGATTGCGCGGCGCTACGCTGGCCAGAGCCACGTCCCGTGGATCGTCAGTGGCGAGTACGATTCCATCGGGCGCCTTGGTGGAACCGACTTCACCATGGCCATAGAGAAGCTCATTCTCGAGGAGTTCAAGAAGAAGCACAAGGTGGAGTTCGATCCCGCTGACCCGAATGATGCCGCCTTCCTGCAGGACATTCGCGAGAAGGCAGAGAGAGCTAAGCAGGAACTTTCTAAGCTTGACAGCGCCACCATCCCAGTCATGGCAAGGGGCGTCCAGGTGATGCTGCAGCTGCCTCGGGATGAGTTCGATGAACTCACCAAGAACCATGTGAACAGGATCAGGGAGAAGTGCCTCACCGCCATTAAGAAGGGCGTTGGCGATGTCAGCAAACTGAGCCGCATCGTGCTGGTGGGAGGGGCCAACCGTCTGTGCCCCCGCCGCGGAGCCGCCTCCGACGGAGTTATTGAGGACTCCATGCGTAGGGGCGCCCGAGGCGGCACGCGCCCGTGCGCGCAGGGCGGCGCCTACGGCTCGCTCGCCACGCCGGCCTTCAGATACGGCATCAGGTGGGTCTTCTGGTACTCCCACAGCTCGAAGAGGACGAAGCCGTCCGCCCCCAGCTCCCGGGCGCCCGTGATCTGGTCCACCAGGGTGTCCAGGGGGTTCTGACTCTCGGGGCGCGGCCTCATGGAAGCCTTCATGCCCGGGCAGACCTTCGCCCGGCCGGCCACGCGCGCCACGATCTCGCCGAGGGTGCCGCGGAAGTACGCCATGTCCTCGGTGTAGATCATGGGACAGACGAAGTCGAGCAGCCCCTCGTCCACCCACGCCGGCCAGTCCTGGCTGACCCGCAGGGCCGAAGGGGCGGGCTCCCAGACGGCTGCCGAGAGCTTCAGGTCCGGCTTCTTCTCCTTGAGGGCATGGCGCACCTCGCGGACGAAGCTCGTGATCTGCTCCCGCTTGAAGTCCCAATACGCATCGGCCCTCGGGCCGCCCGGCGCGGCGTGCGCAGGCCAGTTCGCCACGGGCTCCCCGGTCTGCGCCTCGAAGCGCTGCCGGCAGCCTTCGCAGAAGCAGACGTCCGCCCCCCTGTACCGGATGTAGTCCAGGTGGATGCCGTCGATGTCGTAGTCGGCGGCTTCGAGGATGGCGTCCAGTTCGTACTTCCGGTTGCGCGGGTCGCTCGGGCAGAGGACGGGCACCGTCTTGCCGAATCGGTCCACCTGCAGCCGGTTCTCGGCGCGGAAGGGCTCGGCCGCGTCCCGCGCTGACTGCCAGCCGACCTCCCAGCAGACCTTCCAGAGGTGCACCTGGACGCCGCGTTCGCGGGACGCCTTGATACAGGCAGCGAGCTGGTCGCCCTCCTCCGCCACGATGGGATGGGTCGGCACCACTTTGCTGGGGTAGTAGGCTACCCCGGCGAAGAGCATGTTCGGGAAGATGGCGTTCAGGCCGCCGTCGGCGATCACGGGGATGGCCCTATCCCAGGACGCGCGCTTGCCGTCCATGACGGGACCACTGCCGTAGTGGCACCAGAAGCCCCGCAGCTCGCCCGGCCTGGACGTCTGCACCATGGCGTACGCCTCCGCCATGACGCTGCGGCAGGCGCGCACCTTCTCGCCGGCCTCAGGGCCCTGGAGGCCCTCCGGAGCGGACAGGATCTCCTCCCGCAACGCCTGGGCACGCTCGAGCCGCTCCTCCACCGCCGCCCGGTTCTCCGGACGGACGGCCGCCAGGATGTAGTCCCGAGACTCCTCGAACGATCCGAACCGGCCGAGCCGGCCGACGTCCTCCGGCCGCCATCCCTTCGCCGCCTTGATCCAGGCGACCTCGACCGTCGCATCCCGCCGCGCCCCGGGCAGGAATGCGAGCCGGATCCGGTCTACGCCCTCCCAACCGCCCGGCTGCCCTTCCCTGCCCGCCCCCCTGGTCCTGAAGACCGCCGTCGCCCACTTCGACTCGACGCCGGCGGACTCGAAGCCGTACCATCCGTCGCCGGAGTGCGCATAGAGCAGGCACACGCTGGCGCCCGGGTCGGCCGTGCGCATGCGGACGAGGATGCGGTCCGCGCCGGACAGATTGACGGCCCCCTCACGGTCCCACGCCACCCGCCAGTCCTTGAGCGTGCTGAACGGCAGCGCGAACCGGGCGACCGGCTGCCCGTCGGCGCCCTTCGCGATCTCGGGCAGCGTCGAGTCGGCGTTGGCAGGCTTCCACACCGCTTCGAGCGCCGCCCTGTCGGCGTAGCCGAAGCGCTCGATCTCGATGTCCACCGCGCCCTCCGCGGCCAGCGCGGACGTCAGCGCCAGCCCCCATGCCAGGGAAACCGCCAGGAGTCCCATGCCGTGCCATCCCGCCATGCGTCCACCTCCTGCTCCCGGGGCTCACGAGCCCCCATCGGTACCGTCGAAACGTGGATGCGCCATACCCCTCCATGCCGCTGCGAAGCTTACACCAGCACACCGCCTCCCGTCAACCCGGCACATCGCCTCTCACCGCGTTTCCCGGTGAACGCATCCATGCTTCGCATACCTCGCTTAATCCGCGCCGGAAACACCTCGTAATATAGTGTAGGACGGCCGGGGTGCCGGCGTCCCTCGTCGCCCACCAAGGGCACGTCACACCCTCGCCTTCCTACACCTGATACCGCCACGTACCAGGCGGCTTGAGTCGTTTTTCGCTCTGAGCCGCCTGGTCACTCCTGGGCGGCTCTTTCTTTGTACGCGGAAGGAGTCGCCCATGTCGATCGCCGGTTTCGTGCCCGATCTTTGGCGTAAAGCATGCCCAGGATCTGTTTGTGCAGATGATCCCGGAGATCCAGTCCAGGGCCGGCGCAACCTTCAGGCACCTCGACCAAGACGCCAGAGAGGAAGCCGTAGCCGAGACGCTCGCCCTGTGCTGGCAGAACCACCTGCGGTGTGCAGCGGGAATGCGCGGTGAGCCACCATCATAGGCGGCGGATGCCGGTTCGGCAAGCCGCCTTCAGCTACGTCGAGCAAGCTTGGGTCGGTGTAGATGTTCATGGTGAGGTCGAGCGAGGAGTGGCGCATGGCGGCCTGGGCTGTGCGCGGCGCTACACCGTTCTTGCTGCGGTGCGTGCCGAAGGTATGCCGCAGAGCGTGCAGGTCGACTGTGCGACCGCGTTCATCACGCTTTGGTATGGCGGCCGCCGCCAGGTCGCGGTCGAAGATCTTCACGAAGTAACGCGGCACGGTGAACAGCGGCTCATCGAGGGGCAAGGCCAAGGGGATCGGACTACCGACGAGCTGCGCGTCCACACGCGCCTGGACGTGGCGCAGGGTGATAGTGCGTGCAATCAAGAGTAAACCTCTTCCGGGCCAAGGATGTCGGGGTAGAACTGGCGGAGGAAACTGCGGGTCACATAGCACAGCCCGCACTTTGACGGCTCCTTCTCGGGCAGGTCGAAGCCGTGCCTGTCATGCGCCCAGCGGGCAAGTTGCAGAGGCCCGCCTTCAACCAGTATCCGTGAGATGAAGTTGGCGTCGCCGGGACCTTCCTCTATGAGTTGCCTGACTTTCTTCTGATTCGCTTTACCCAGGATGACTCCGCAGTTGGTCTGGATGTTGTCATAGGGGTCAATGTGCAGCTCCCAGATTTTCTCCCGGTCGAACTCCATAGCGCAATCGGGGCCAGCATGATCGAAGCGCCAGCCGCGCTGAGGCGGCAGCCGGTCAATCGGATGATGCTCTACGAAGCGGCTCAACTCGTTGTAAGCGGAGCCGACGAACATAGGCCGATTGCGTCGCGCCCAGTCCGATAGCCTATCCTCGTTCTTGGCGATAGCGGCGTAATCGCGGATTTCCTCCGGCGAGGCCATGCTCATCCAGAGGTTCTGCCTGCCGAAGATTTCCGCACCTATGGCGCGAACGCGGAGGAAGTTCTCCGGCGGAACAGATGCCTGGTGGTATGGGTCAGCGCTCGATAAGATGCCGCCAAGGCCGAGCACCCGCATACGCTCAAAACGCTCCCGCACAACTGCGTCGGCTGTGGCGAACGATGCGTTGGTCTCGATGAAGTGAGGTTGAACGCCGTGCCCCTGCGCCATCTCCAGCGCCTTTACTAAGTCGTCCCAGTACGCCATGCACTCGCCACCTGCAATGTGGATCACGCAGCCAGTCTCGTGCAGGTCGGCAAGATAGCGGACGCAGCGTTCGGCGTCCATTAGCACTTCGGGCCGTTTGCCGCTACAACCGAAGCAGCAATGCCGGCAGGAGATTGTGCACCTGTAAGTGAAGAGGATGGCGGCCAGGCCGAGTTCCTGGCCCGCGCCCCGGATGCCGACCTCGCTTATCCTACGGTCTACGATCTCGCGCGCAGAGAGAGTCATGCCCCGCTCCGGTCCCACTGGCGTCCAGCATTCTCGCAGCATGCGCTTGACCACAAGGCTACCATCGCTACGCGCTGCTGGCAAGGCCGCTTGTGCTTGCTTCCCAGCCCGGCAGCGTCACCTCTGCTCTCGCGCCTCGTGTTTGCCCTAAGGGCCTCCTACCGGTCTGTCCGTACGTTCGCCACCGGCACCATGACCCGCGCCCGCGTGACCCCTTGAAGACGACAGGGTCAGCATGCTGCAGGTCAGGCAGGTCCATCCGAATAGAATGAGTGCTGACTTGGCGGGCGGGTCTCCTGAACGGTGACTATGCTGTGCCGACTTCTAGCACTTGGCCGCCCCCGGTCGCCTGGATCGAATGCACGGCCTTGGCAGTGGTGCAGTTTGCGCCCCGCACGCCGCATGGGGGATCTTGACCTTGAGCGAAGACATGAAGGCAAAGGCCGCCCAGCGCCCGTTTGAAATCGCGCCAGAAAAGGGTTACGCTTCGGCCTTGCTTAGGACAGTGGCCCTGTAGGAGCAAGCTGGCGCATGAGAATCCACATGGACTGGCATATCCACTCCCGTCACTCTCCGTGCGGGAAGCCAGAGGCTACTCTGGAACGCATCCTCCGCGAGGCTCGCGCCGCGGGGTTCACAGCGCTCGGAGTGACGGACCACCTGAACTGCAGGCTGAACGAGCCGGCCCTTCGTGAGGCCCGGCAGGAGTATGATGCGCTCAGCGGAAAGGATGGTTTTCTCTTCGGGCTGGAAGTGTGCTGCCTGCGGCGTTATGACCTCGACGAAGCGGACCGGCTCGGACCGGCGGCCAGCATCTGGGGGCCGCGGCAAGGAGGGCAGCCAGATGACGAACTGACACTGCACTTGCCGGACGCCTTGATGACCGAGCTCAGGCCTGCTTACCTGATCGGCGGAGCGCACAGCCCGCTTGGCGCGGCGCTGGAGCGAGACGCCGTGATTAGGCAGTACCATCGCCAGAACGTATACCTGGCATGCCATCCGGCGGTTGATGTCGTGGCCCATCCCTGGTGGTGGCAGGGAGCCTGGGTGGATGGCGAAGGGATGTACAGCTCGTTACCGTGGTTCGATGACTTCTCCGCCATCCCCTTGTCAATGCACGACGAGTTGGCCGCTGCCGCCAGAGAGCACGGCACGGCCATTGAGATCAACGCGGGCGCCATCTTCGTGAACGCCAGGTATCCCGAGCGCTTCAAGAGTCAGTATCTGGACTACCTGGCCGACCTGAAGGATGCGGGGGTCACCTTCGCGGTCGCATCGGATTCACACCACACCGGCTACGACGACCGGTTGCGGCTTATCGAGCCGCAGCTTGACGCGCTGGGGCTGACCGAGGAAGAGCTCTGGCGCCCCGATTCGGGAAAGTGCAAAAGGCAGCGGGCGTAGGCGCTCAAATGTCCAGGTGGCTGTTTGGCTTCCGGCTCTTGCCAGGTGGCTGCCGGTTGCAGGGCTTGACTCTGAGCCAGAGGCCGATTCTCTTGCCGGCTGGACCCAAGGAGCCCTGCAGCGCGTTTCTGGCTAGCCCCCAATCAAGCGTATTTTTTGTGATTGCATAGCTGTCCGGGGCTAAGTGCCTCTTTCGGGCGGTTCGGGAATC
>Ga0315289_10008127_pt1 | contig 15197 bp, 10 predicted proteins | sample YL17G11_40_MG_FD_203452 | JGI IMG/M metagenome (GOLD analysis project Ga0315289, IMG submission 203452) | Sediment microbial communities from Yellowstone Lake, YNP, Wyoming, USA - YL17G11_40 | ecosystem: Environmental > Aquatic > Freshwater > Lake > Sediment | place: USA: Wyoming | collected... | reverse complement strand
TCTCTTATTCTCCTTTGGCCTCTACCGGGGAAAAGATACAAGAAAAGCACTTTACTTTATCGTTTTTACCGGTTCCGCGCTGGCTGTCTGGGGATTGGCTCTCGATTTTGTCGAGCCTTTGCGCAAAGCTGTTTATCCGCATTTTATCGGGGAGCTTACGCCCGGTTATGTAGTGGACCGCTACCGTAAGCTCACTTCCAACCAGGGCAACCCAAATTATTTAATGCATATTCTCGTTCTCACCACTCCTCTCGCTTTCGGCGCGCTGATCCGTGAATTGTCCGCTGCCGGGAAGGAGGGATCGTACCTTTCCAGAAGGTTTCTCGAAGCTTGTCTGGCTTTTTCTTTGTTGGCGCAGAGCTTGTGCTTTTTCAGCACCATGAACCGCTCGAGCATGTTTGCCGTATTTCTGGCCCTTTTTTTCTTTGCTTTTTCTGTTTTGCTGCTCGTGAGGAAACAACTGATAAATATGCTCAAAGGATATCTCGCCAGGCTGGTTTATTTATTCTCCGGCATTGTGCTGGCGACTGTCCTCTTGATTTATTTTACCGACACGGGCAGGTCTCTGGCCAATAGCGCGGTTTCAGGGGCCCGGACCCGTCTTTTGACCTGGCAGGAAAGGCTGACCAGTCTGAAAAGTACGGAGAACATCAATGTCTATTCCCGGGTGATCTTTATTGAAACCGGATGGAAGATGATTGTCGATAATCCGTTAAAGGGGAAAGGGATCGGTCAGTTTGTCATCTGGTATCCGAAATACAAAACAGAAAAACACTGGGAAAAATTCGGTCTGATCGGTCCGGAGATTAAAAGGTGGGAGGAAATCCCTCCCCAGGCCCATAACGAATACCTCCAGCTCTTCATCGAACTCGGGCTTTTTGCTTTCATTGCTTTCCTGGCTTTTTGGTTCCTTTTCGCCAGGGCCTTCTGGCGGTACTTGAAAAGCCAGGTCGGCCAGCCGGAATTTTATCTTACTCTCGGCGCAGGAGCCGGAGTTCTGGGAACGCTGTTTAACGCCCTTTTCACCTTTCCCTTGCAGACAGTTACCAGTGCCGTCTTTTTCTACTCGGTTTCCGGCCTTATCCTGGCCCTCTTGTCCCGGAATGACAGCGGAAAGTTCTGCCGTGAAACAGGTTTTTCAGTCCCCCTGGCCAGGCCGCTTTCCAGGGCCGCTGTCTTTGCTGCGGCAGCAATTATACTCTCTGCAGGTATATGGAGCTCCTTTCGGATAGTGAGGGGCCAGTATGTCTTTTTTGACGCTCTCAAAACCCATGCTCATGACCTCGCTTACAGTATCCGGCGTAATGACCAGGCCGGAAAGCTCCTTCCTTACCATTTCGAAATCCAGTATGTCCAGGGCTGGCTCAATCAGCTCAATGGCGATTCTACGCAGGCCAGAATACACTACGAGCGGTCGATCGAACTGGCGCCTTTTTTCCCTGAACCTTACCGGTATCTGGTCAGGTTTTATTTCGCCAACGGCGATTATGTAAAAACTGAAAAAATTCTTCGCCGCTATAACGAAATATACGCCCCGGGAGTGCCCGGTGACTACCAGATGATCTGGGGGCAGATTCTCCTTGCCGATACTACTCGAGACAGGATCGCCGAGGCGGACAGCCATCTTCGTAAAGCCGGCGGCAGCGATGCTCTCTTTGACCTGGCCGCCGGCTACTTGCAAAGGAATATGTTCGGTTCCGCCCTTTCTATTCTGCGCGGCCTTTCCAGGGAAGAACCGGAAAGGGAAAGGGATATAAGATTTTTCCTGAATGTGGAGTTCGCTTACGGTTTTACTGCTTACCGGACAGGAGACAGCGCGCTGGCGCGCAAAGAGATAGAGAAGGTCATCAAATACAGTGGCGATAATGATAAAGATTTTGTCGAGAAAGCCCGTTTTCTTCTTCAAAGGCTGGATGCCGCTAAGAAGTAAACTTGCCTTTTTTACCCTCCTTATTTCAATGGCTCTTGCCTCAGGGACTTTACCCGGGGCCGAAAGCGGGATTGACCGGGCATTTGTCCTGTTGGAACAGGGACTGGGGCTTCTCGGCCTCAAGTCCGGGGAGGTGGCCGCAGGTTTCCTCGAGCAGGCTGCTTCCGGAAATTTTCCAGGAAGAAACCTGGGAGAGTTCGTATCCGGGTGTACGGAGCTTGCTCTTGATCTTTCCCGGATCGATTCCACCAGGGATTTACTGGCGTTGGGCTTAAAAGTATCAGGTCTAAAGGCAGATTCAAGGCCTGTTTTGTCAGAAGAAGAAACCGGCCCTGATCTCCGGGAAGCGGCTGCTATACTTGATTCGGTCCTTCCCGGGGCCGGGGAATCCCTGGTCGATCTCGTTTTAGCTAGGCGATCGGTCCATTCCGCCTATCGCTCGTTGAGCACTGTGGAAAGTGAGGAACTGAGCCGCCTGGTTCGTGGCTTCAGACCTCAGGATGACCAGTGGCCCGACTATCCGGTGGAAAGGATGCTGGCCCTGGCCGGAAAGGTAGACCTGCCATCTCTCTGGACAGCCACATTCGCCGCGGAAAGGGCAGCCTCAATCTTGCGCGGCCTGGCCGCAGGAAGAAAGATCGAATCCGGAGAAAGAGAAAAATCCGTGGGTCCTCTTCTTTCTCTGGCAACACCCTGGGGCATGGTTATTGTAGGAGGAGAAGGCCCTGATACTTATCGCGGCGAACCGCCTTTCCTTCTTATCGAGCTGGGCGGTGATGATATCTATGAGCTTTCTCCCCAGGGCTGGAACAGGGTGAGCATGGTGATAGATTTTAAGGGCCAAGACCGGTACTCGGCAAGAGGGGATTACGCTCTGGCCGGAGTCCTGGGAGGCCTCTCCTGGCTTGAAGACCTGGAGGGGGATGACATCTACGAAGGCTCCTCCTCCTCCTCTTCTTTTTCGCTCGGCGCCGCTGCGCTGGGGGCAGGAGTGCTGATCGACCGACAGGGAAATGACAAATATCGCGGGGCAAGTTTCAGCCAGGGGGCTTCTTTTTTCGGCCTGGGGATCCTGGTCGATTTTGCCGGTGATGACAGCTACGAAGTTTCTTACTGCGGCCAGGGGGGTTCTATAGGCCCCGGATCGGGTATCTTAGTCGACCTGGAAGGCAATGACCGTTATACAGCCGGGGGGCTGTATCCGGATTATCGGGAAAAGGGAGCAACCAAGAGCCATGCCCAGGGAGCCTCGGGCGGCCTGCGGCCCTATCTCCGGGGAGGGACTGCGCTCCTTTATGACCGGAGTGGAAACGACAGCTACCGGATCGATTATTTCGGCCAGGGCGCGGGCTACTGGGGTGGGACAGGAATACTGGTCGAGGGCGGCGGGGATGACAGCTACTTCTCCGGCCGTTACGGACAGGGCTGCGGGCTGCACATGGCCGCCGGAGCGCTGATTGACCTGGGCGGTGATGACAGCTACACGATCGGTGGGGTAGGCCAGGGCGCAGGGGAGGACCGGGCTTATGGAATCCTTATCGAGGGCGGAGGCGCGGATACATACAGCGCCGGGTGGATGGCCCGCGGGGCCGGCGGCACTGGCGGGGTGGGGCTTCTCCTTGAGATAAGCGGCGATGACCGTTACAGTGAGGCCCGAAAAGCAGCGGATGGGTTCGGCAATCGCTGGCAGGAGCTCGGGAGCTTAGGATTTCTGATCGATTGCGGAGGAAAAGACCTGTATGGCCAGGACAACAAACAGGGTTTTATCAGGCGCCAGGGCACCTGGGGGGCGAAGATCGATCTCCCGCTATGCAGCAGCGGGAATTGAGCTGACAATAGCTCTTTCTCTCTTCGCTTCTTTTTCTTATTCGGCCCAGGAGACGACGGATTCAGTTGTACAGGCGCTTGTCACCGAGGCATGTAATCCCGCTCTTTTCTATGGCGAGCCGGAGCGCCGGGACAGCCTGATCTCTGTCCTTGCCGCTTGTAAAAAGGAGGGGCTCGAGGAGCTTATCGATCTTCTCGATACCCCCTGGGCCGTCCATTTCGAGGTGCTGCGCCTGGCCCTGGAAAAGAAAGGCCCAGAAGCCCGGGAAGCAATTATCCGCAGGATTAAGGAGAAGAAAACCCGGCCGGGGATTCCCGCTCTTCTCGCAGTCTTTGAGAAAATGGGCCGGCCTGGTGATGAAAAGTACCTTGTCGGGGCCTTAAAATCAAAAGATCCAGCGGCTCAAATCTGCGCCGCCAGGTGCCTGGCCTCTTTCGGAAGTTTTACGAAGTCTTATAAGCTTCTCACTCCTTTCCTCACCAGTTCTCATCCCCAAGTGTGTCTGGCCGCTGTCTGGGCGCTGGGACAGATTTACTGCCGCGATCCCGAGCCGCTGCTGGCCGGGCGGGCTGTGAAAAAAATCAAGCCCCTTCTCGCCGACCCGCACCCGCTGGTCAGGTTCAGCGCAGAAGAGGCCATGACCACTATCCAGGGTTCAGATAGAGGGATTCCCCTACCTCTTTATCTCCTGCCTTGATAATTTTTTATTTGTTACTTTTGTGGGCCAAAAGTAAAATTAAGGGTTCCTGGAAAACAGGAATTTTTTATGTCTGAGGTTTTCAGGAAAGGCGCGGGCGAGGCACGCCTCGCCCCTACTTAAAAGGTCAGAGCTTTTAAATCGTTTTTAGCCAGGGATATCAGCAAGCTAGCCTGTTTAATGTCTCTCATAGATCATCCTCCCTTCCCTTAATGCGTGCGATATAACGTGGTTAATAGAATCTCTCCAGTAATCCATTTCTTGCTGGCTGAATATCAAAATGTCGGTAGGCACACGGAATCGCGCCAGACGCTGCCAGATTTCAACTGTCTGCTTTCTGCGGCTGGTCCTCCGGTCATGACCCACGGATTCCACAATAAGGAAATCGATATCCGAATATGTCTTTTCTGTCCCTCTGGCCCAGGAACCGAACAAAATGATCTTTTCCGGATGAACCGTATCCACGATGATTTTTACCATTTCATCTAAAATTTCTCGGGAAACTTGAAACATACTGACTGACTCCTGGCTGGAAGTTATCAGGATTTTCCTAAAGCCGCACGCAGCAATTCATTAACTAGCTGCGGGTTGGCCTTGCCCTTAGTCTCTTTCATTATCTGGCCGACAAAGAAACCGAACACCTTCTCTTTGCCTGCCCTGTACTCCTCGGCCTGGCCGGGATTGGAGGCGATCACCCTGGCTACAACCTCCTTGATCGTATCCGCATCGGAGATCTGCACCAGGCCCTGGGCCTTGACTATCTCATCCGCCGTTTTTCCGGTCCGGGACATTTCCTCGAACACCTGCTTGGCTATCTTTCCGCTTATCGTACCCTTGTTCATCAGGGCGAACAGCCCGGCCAGGTGGGCGGGTTTCACCGCCAGGTCGGTAATCTCGATATTCTTTTCGGCGAGGACTGCCAGCACCTCGCTCATGATCCAGTTACTCACTTTCTTTGGCTCGTAACCCTGGGAAAGGCGTACGGTCTCCTCGAAGTAGTCGGCGACCTCCCTGGTGGCGGTGAGCACATTGGCATCATACTGCGGAAGGCCGTACTTTTCAACAAAACGTTTTTCCCGGACCATAGGGAGCTCGGGCAGTGACTTTTCTATTTCCTCGACCCAGGAGCTTTCGATAACCAGGGGCAGGAGGTCCGGATCAGGGAAATAGCGGTAGTCATTGGCCTCCTCCTTGGTGCGCATGGGCCGGACAAGCTGCTTGTCGGCATCCCAGAGGAGGGTTTCCTGTACCACCTGGCCGCCTGATTCGAGCACACTGATCTGGCGTTCCACCTCGTAGTTAATCGCTTTTTCCACGCCGCGGAATGAGTTCAGGTTCTTGACCTCGGTACGGGTGCCGAGTTTCTTTTGCCCCAAAGGGCGCACGGATATATTGGCATCGCAGCGCAGGCTGCCCTCCTCCATATTCCCGTCGCACACACCCAGGTAGAGCAAGGTCTGGCGCAGGCGGTAAAGGTAGCCATAGGCCTCGGCAGAGGAATGGATTTCCGGTTCGGAGACTATTTCGATAAGCGGCGTGCCGCAGCGGTTAAGATCCAGGGCCGTGCCAGCTTCACTCGATGTGTGCAGGCTCTTACCCGCATCTTCCTCGAGGTGGATTCTGGTCAGATGGACAATTTTGGCAGTGCCGTCCTCAAGGCGCGCTTCCACCTGGCCGCCGGTCGAGAAGGGCTTCTCGTACTGGCTTATCTGGTAGCCCTTGGGCAGGTCGGGGTAGAAATAATTTTTGCGGGCGAGTATGGACTGCTTTTTCACTGCGGCCCCGAAAGCAAGGGCGGTTTTGACAGCCATGGCCACGGCCTCGCGGTTCAGTACCGGCAGCGCCCCGGGGAGTCCGAGACAGACCGGGCAAACATTGCTGTTCGGCTCATCGCCGAAAGCGGTGCTGCAGCGGCAGAATGTTTTGCTTCTGGTCTTAAGCTGTGCATGGACCTCGAGGCCGACCACTGCTTCCCATTTATGCTCGCTCATCTTTATTTCCCCCCTTCCAGCTTACTGGCGGCCTTGAAAATAGTCGCTTCATCGAAATGCCGGCCGATAAGCTGCGCTCCAACCGGCAGGCCGTCCACAGTCCCTGCGGGTACCGACATGGCCGGCAGGCCGGCAAGATTGGCAGTCACAGTGAATATGTCCTGAAGGTACATCTGGACCGGATTATCCTCGAAGTGGCCCAGTTTCCAGGCCACTGAGGGTGTAGTCGGAGTGATGATCAGATTTACTTTCTCGAAGGCTTCGAGGAAATCTTGCACGATAAGTGTCCGGACTTTCTGGGCCTTAAGGTAGTAAGCGTCGTAGTATCCGGCGCTCAGGACATAAGTGCCGAGCATGATCCGCCGCTTGACCTCGGGCCCGAATCCCTCACTGCGGCTCCTGTTGTACATCTCGATCACATCGCCCGCCTGGCTGGTTCTGTGGCCGTAACGAACCCCGTCAAACCGGGCCAGGTTGGCGCTGGCCTCGGCTGTGGCGACAATATAATAAACAGCTATGGCGTAATCGGTGTGGGGCAGGGTGATTTCTTCTATTTCGGCCCCCTGCTCTTCGAGCTTCCTGACCTGGGTCATTACTCTCTCGCGGATCCGGCTGTCCAGGTAGTCCGGGAAATATTCCCTGGGCAGGCCGATTTTAAGTCCCTTTATCTCCCTGTCAAGCGCCGAGCTGTAATCCGGCACAGGAACAGCGGCAGAGGTCGAGTCGCGGCTGTCGTGGCCGGCGATTATCGAGAGGAGTAGTGCGGCATCACGGACCGTGCAAGTCAGGGGGCCGATCTGGTCGAGACTCGAGCCGAAAGCCACAAGTCCGTACCTGCTCACCCGGCCATAGGTGGGTTTAAGGCCGAACAGGCCGCAGAAAGCTGCTGGCTGGCGGATCGAGCCGCCGGTATCCGAGCCAAGGGCCGCCGGAGCGAGTCTCAGCGCCACAGCCGCAGCCGAGCCGCCCGAGCTTCCTCCGGGCACCCGCTCCGGGTCGACCGGGCCGCGCACCGGCCCAAATGCGCTATTTTCAGTGCTCGAGCCCATGGCGAACTCATCCATGTTGGTCTTGCCCAGGATCACAGTTCGGGATTTTTTCAGATTCTCCACCACATGGGCGTCATAAGGACTGATAAAATTTTCCAGTATCTTCGAGGCGCAGGTAGTGGGAACGCCCCCCCGGACCACGATATTGTCCTTGACCAGGAGCGGCAGGCCGGCATAGGGCGGGAGATTTTCACCCTTCGAGCGCTCCCGATCCACAGCCTCGGCCTCGGTCAAAGCCTCCTCCCCGCGCAACGAGATTACCGCATTATGATTGTCATTCCTGATGGCCTCTAAAAATTCCCGGCAGGCCTCGCCCGAGGAGATTTTCCCTGCAGCGAGGGAGTCGGCAAGCTCAGAGGCGCTCATCTTGCGTATTTCGCTCAATTTTAGGCTCCGTTCGGCATATTATAATCAGTGTTACGCAAAAAAGCGTGTCGAACAATTATATGGAAATCATTTTATTATCATCCGCAAAAAAGGCGATTTTAAAAAAAACCTACTCGATCACCTTGGGCACGATAAAAAAACGTCCCTCGCGCCGGGGGGCGTTCTCGAGCGCAGCCTCGATGTTGTCGAAACGGGCCACTTCATCGGGAACAAGAGGGGTCTCTTTGCCTTCGAGAAAAGAGTGCGGGGTTACATTTTCAGTGTCCACCTCGCTCAGTTTCTCCACATGGGAGAGGATTGCGTTCATGTCGCGGGTCATGCGGACTGTTTCCTCTTCTGTGAGCTCTAGACGGGCCAGCACAGCTATCTTTTGCACATCATCCCTCGTGACAGCCAATTAGCGCTCCTTTTTTTGGCGAATTTTTTAAAGCAATATAAAAATCACCGGTAAATCAATATTTTATCATTTGTAGGGACGGTTCGCGAACCGCCCCTACACCAGAAATAATAATTATTTGCACATCTACAACAATTTCTCCGCGCTTTTCTGGATCTTGACAATCGCCTCGGCTATGTCCTCCATGTCCTTTTTCGTGCCTAAGAACACGCTCTGGAATAGCCACAATCCTGTCTCCTGGCAGACCCGGTCGTTTTCGGGACAATGGTTTTCGCGTCTGTATTTGGCGAGCCTCTCCGGGGAATAGATAGACTTGTAAGCCCGGGAATCGAGCCGGCCCTCGATAAATTCCGCCTTGTTGAGCGGCGCGCCGTAGCCTTTGGAAATAGTCTCTATCCCCTCTGCTTCCAGTGCTCTGACAAACTTATCCCGTGAGAGACCGCTGAACCGGCTCTTGTCGTAATTCATCATGTAAAGATGATAAGTGTGCCTGGTCTGGCCGGGGTACTTTTTAGCCGGTGAGATTCCGGGTATCTCGACGAGCAGCTTATCCAGGTAAGCGGCGTTCTCCCCGCGCAAGGCTGTCTGCTCCTCCAGGCGCCGTATCTGGCCGAGAAGGATAGCGCCCTGGAACTCAGTCATGCGGTGGTTCGAGCCGGAGTTGGGATAACCGGAAAGGGTCGATTTCCGCTCCCCGAAGGGCCTGCCGTTATTCATATACGAAGCGCAGAGGTCCATGAGTGTCCGGTCCGAGCCGATTATCGCCCCGCCCTCGCCGCTGTTCAGGTTCTTGGTGGCCTGGAAGCTGAAACAGCCCAGGGTGCCGATAGAGCCCAACTTTTTACCATTCCATTCGCTCATCCAGGCCTGGCAGGCATCCTCGATAACCGGCAGGTTATGCTTCCGGGCGATAGCCAGAATCCTGTCCATGTCCGCAGCGCCGCCGGCTATATGCACCGGCATGATCGCCCGGGTGTGCTCCGTGATCCGCTCCTCGATCAGCTCGGGATTGATCTGGTGCGTTTCCGGATCGATATCGACAAACACAGCCAGGGCGAACATATGGAACACAACCTGGGCCGTGGCCACAAAGGTATAGGGCGGAATGATAACCTCATCACCAGGCCCTACACCGAGCACATTGATCGCGGTGTTGAGAGCAGTAGTGCCGCTTGAGGTAGCGACACAGTAAGGCACTCCCAAAGCTTGCGCGTATTTATTCTCGAACTCGGCGACTCTCGTTCCACCGCCCACCCGGCACCAATGCTTGCTGTGATAGGCATCGAGGAGCATCTGGACATCGGTATTGTCATATACCGGCCAGGAAGGAAAAGGGTTCGTGCGTACCGGAGTTCCACCAAGAAGCGCGGGTACGGAGCTTTTCCCGGCATTGCAGTAAAGGGATGCGCTGCCGAGAGCGGATATCGCCGCTGTACCGGCCAGGCCGGCCGAGGCATTTTTTAAAAACGAACGGCGGCTTATGAATTTCTTAATCATTAGAACCTCCGGAAAAACTATTCTTTCGGTCAGGCTGGGGTGCGATTTATCGCGCTCAACCCTTGGGGCGCAATGATTTGCGCCCCTATTTTTGCTGTCTGGACACTAAAAGGAACAATGGTACAGAGAGAAGCTGCATGGCCACTGAGAAAACTACCAGGGTGCTCAGGGACAGGCCGTACAGGTAACCCATGAAAGCGCTGCCTGCAAACCAGAACAGGCCGAAACCGGTATTGAATACGCCGTAAGCGGTCCCTCTCCTCTCCACTGGCACCATGTCGGCGATTGCGGCCCGCATGACCGACTCCTGGGCGCCCATGCCTGTCCCCCAGAGTATCATTCCAGCCAGTGCCGAGCCAAAGCCGCCGAGAAATACTAGCGGCGCGGCGAGCGAGGAAATTAGCGAAGCTCCGATAAGAACCGCAATACCCATCCTGTCGAAAAGGTAGCCGAAAACTAGCGCCGCCAGGGCATCGACCCCCATGGCCACAGCGTAAAAGACCGGGATCAAATCCACGGAAACAGTAGACACCCTGGCGAAATGGTAGGCGATGAGCGGATAGTCGGCATAGCCGGCAGCGATACAGGCCACTGCGGCAAGGTAAAGCCAGTAAACTCTGGTAAAACCCTTTCCGGCAGGTTTTTCACTGGTTTTTTCCATTTCCAATGGCGAGGGATAAATGATCCGGGCCACAACGAGGATGCATACTGCGATTAGAGCCGGGACAAGGAGCACGGCGAATCCATAGCGGTAAGAGCCCTTGAAAAAGAGTATTGCCGAGACTATGAGCGGGCCGGTCACTGCCCCGATCTGGTCCATGGCCTCATGAAGGCCGAATCCCCAGCCGCGTTTTACTTCTTTGCTGGCATAGGAGAGCATGGCGTCGCGCGCCGGGGTGCGCACAGCCTTGCCGAACCGCTCGGCGATAATGAGCGCCACTGCTGCCTCCCACCGCCCGGCCAGGGCCAGGCAGGGCACGGCGAGGAGGTTGATCAGGTAGCCCACGATAGTGATTGTCCAGTACTGCCTGGTGCGGTCGGTAATATAACCCGAAACCAGCCGCAGTCCGTAGCCGATAAGCTCTCCCAGGCCGGCCACTGTTCCGACCACTGCGGCGCTTGCGCCAAGGCTGGCCAGGAAGGGCCCGGTTATGCTCCGCGCGCCCTCGTAAGTTATATCCGCGAACAGGCTGATCAGGCCGAGCAGGATTATGAAATTATAAGCGCGGCGTTTTGGCGGGGATTCAGGTTTAGAGTCGGCTCTCATAGCAACTCCAGATTTTTATTAATGTCCCCATCATCCGGTACTTTCACTATTTTAAGTTCAATATTTTTAAATAAATCGCTTGTTTCCTGTTCCAGCCTGGCTAAGGCAATTTTACAATAGAATGGATCGATTTCAACTCCAATACTATTTCTATCTGTTTTTATGGACGCTAAAAGTGTCGTTCCCGTACCGCAAAAGGGATCAAGAACAGTATCTCCATGAAAGGAAAACATTCTGACTAATCTATATGCCACATCATATGGGAAAGGAGCAGGATGATTCTTAGTCGAAGCGCCAGGAATATTCCAAAATTGACTGAACCATTCTTTGTAATCATTTTTGGCTATCAAAGAGAGGCGGCGTTGTTCGTTTGTTGGTTTTCTATAGCTTCCTGGTTTCCTTTGCATCAGAATAAATTCAATATCGTTTTTAATGATCCCGTTAGGTTCAAAAGGTTTGCCTAAAAAGCCAGATGATCCATTATCAACTTCATAGGTAGCATTAGAGATTTTATGCCAGATAATTGGATTTAAATTATCAAACCCAATTTTTTTACAATTCACAATAATATCCGCATGCAATGGTACAACTAAATGCCTGCCGAATTTTCTTCTTGATTTACATACATCGCCCACAATACAGACTAACCGGCCGCCAGGAACTAAAACTCTATAGCATTCCTTCCATACTTTGGAAAGTTCGTCTACAAAAGTGTAGTAGTCTTGGAGGTTTCCTAATTGATCAGGATTTTCCCTATACTTCTTCAAATTCCAATAGGGGGGTGAGGTAATTACCAGATGAACACTTAAATCATCTATAAAAGATAAATTTCTGGCATCTCCATTAACTAAAATATGTTTAGTTTTGCCGTTCATTCTCTTTATGCTCTTTTAACGATGATAGAAGAAGCCTGATGGCATTATTGACTGATTCTTTTGAGGCTGATGCAAATACTACACTGTCTATATTATTTGAACGCAATCTGTTTTGAATGTTTACCTGTTCTTCAATAAAAGGGTAATATATCACTACTCCGAATTTAGCCTGTGGAAACAAAACTTTTAATTTGGCTGCTTTATTCACAATCTCATCACATCGTTTATGGATATCACGTCTGGCTTCGATTCTTTTTACATCTATCCCTATTTGAATAACACCTTCCATTGGTGAAGCTAAATCCAATTCAAACTGTTCTCCCTCGAAAATAAATTTCCTTTTTTTGTATTTTCCTGAACCATATGTATTTAGAGCTTTAAGTATCTGTTTTTCCCATCTTCCTTTGGATTTTCTGATCTCTTTATCAATAAAATATATTCTATCAATGTTGCTTAATGCATTTAATTCAAGATATTGAGGTAAAAAAGGTTTAATGTATCCTGCAATTACCTTTGCCATGTCTTCAGTAAGATTGGGTTCATAAGTATTTAAGTTTTTAATGCCTAAATCCCGTTCGATAGCTCGCCCGGCAATGTTACAACAAGCCAAGAGGGGTTTAAGTATTATGGGTTTGTCGAAGAGTGACTTTGCTAAATCAAAAACAGACATATTGGAAAATACAATTACTTCTACTTCCATGACTTTTATAAAGCCAGCAAAAACTTCTCTTAACGAATTCTCGACATTATTTTTCCTTAACTTAGCATCCTCTTCAACCCAATTAAGATAATCACGGTGTTTTTCAAAATCCTTCGACATTTTTATATCCTTATTTTTAAATGGCATTATTTACTTTTTTATTCTCTTCTTAGCCTGGCGAAGCGGGCCACGAGCTTTTTCGAAAATCCGGAGTCGAAGTGCACGGTGACCCGCAGGTTGTCTAGATACGAGCTGACCTCGGTGATCGTGCCGCTGCCGAATGCCTGATGCACCACCCGCTCGCCCTCGCGGTATGACGGTTCATCTGCTCCGGGATCCCGCTCCAGCGAAGGCTCTGAGAACTCGATAGCTTTCGATTCCGGCCGCTTAAGTATCGGGGGCGGGGCGCCCAGCGGCCCATGAGCGAACCGGACCAGCGATTCAGAATAGTCAGATGAGCGCCGGAGAGTATCTCCTTTGCGCCGCAGGCTGGTCAGGCACTCGGTAAGCTCGTCCGGTATGTCGCGCAGGAATTTCGAGGGCCCGGTATTGACTATCTCGGCGAAACGACGGCGGTAAGCTGTCCAGCTCAAATACACTTTCTTCTTGGCCCTGGTGAGCCCCACATAGAAAAGACGGCGCTCCTCTTCGAGGGCGGCGCCGGTTTCATCCTCGAAAGCCCGGCTGATAGGCAGGAGGTTTTCCTCTACCCCGCTGATAAATACCACCGGGAACTCCAGGCCCTTGGCATTGTGCAGGGTCATCAGGGCCAGGTAGTCCTCTTCCGGGTCGTGGAAATCTATCTCGCTCACCAGCGAGGTCTCGGCAAGCCAGGCCTCGAGGCAGGTTGTCTCACTTGCCGGAGTATAGCGCTCCGAGAATTCTTCCGCCGCGCTCACCAGCTCCGAGATATTGTCCATCCGGGCCTGGGCCTCGACATTATCCAGCTCGGCGAATTCGCTCTCGTAGTGGGAGAGCTTGAGCAATTCCTGGAGCACTTTAGCTGCTGACTCTGGCCTCGAAAGATGACGGAGGTCTTCGAACATGGTGTGCAGATCCATCACCCGTTCCGCTGTAGCCTGGGACAGGCCTTCCGCCTGGTCGGCATCCCCCAGGACATGATAGAGCGGCTCCCCGCGGGAATTGGCCAGTGCAGTGAGCCTGGTCAGTGTGGCCGGGCCTATACCGCGCGCCGGCACATTGATTATACGGTAAAGACTACCTGAATCCTGGGGGTTGGCGATGACCTTCAGATAAGCCATCAGATCCTTGATCTCCTTGCGTTCATAAAACCGCAGGCCGCCGATTATCCGGTAGCGGATCCGGTTCTTGCGCATGGCTTCCTCGAGTGCCCGGCTCTGGGCGTTTGTGCGGTAGAGCACCACTATATCCCGCCAGTCGAGGTCAAGCTCGCTTTTTACCCTGGAAGCGTGCGCGGCGATCTGCTCGGCTTCATCCAGTTCATCCCGGGTTTCCAGAATGACCACTTTCGCTCCGGGACCTTCCTCTGTCCAGAGCTTTTTGGGCTTGCGGCCTTTATTCCTGCTCACCACGGCATGGGCTACATCGAGGATATTGCCTGTCGAGCGGTAATTCTGTTCCAGGCGGACAGTGGTTACTTTCGGGAAGTCATGCTCGAAATCGAAAATGTTGCGGATATCGGCCCCGCGCCAGCCGTAAATTGACTGATCGTCATCCCCCACCACGCAGATATTGTAAGGTTCCGCGGCGAGAAGGCGGATAAGGTTGTATTGAGCACGGTTGGTATCCTGGAACTCATCGATCAGAATGTGTGTGAACTGACGGCGATAGCGTTCGAGTATATCCGGTGCGGCGCGGAAAAGCTCGGCAGGCTTGAGGATCAGGTCGTCGAAATCCATGGCGTTGTTTTCCTTGAGCCTCTTCTGGTACAGCTCGTAGATCTCGGCGATCTTGGGGTCCAGGAAATGACGGGGGTCTCGCCGGACATCTTCCGGCGAGCGGAGGTCGTTTTTATAGCGGCTGATCGCGTGCCGCACTGTGGAAGGATTCAGCGTACCGTGTACTTTGGGCAGTTCCTTGATAATGTTCTTAACCAGCCTCTGGCTGTCATCCTCGTCGTAAATACTGTAATTGCGGGTATAGCCCAGCACATCCGCATCACGGCGCAGGACCCTGGCGAAGATACTGTGGAAAGTGCCGATCCAGAGGCTCGATTCCCCGCCGAGAAGTTTTTCCACCCTGCCTTTCATCTCGCCCGCGGCCTTGTTGGTAAAGGTAAGGGCAAGTATCCTGTGCAGCGGAATGCCGTGCTCGCCTGCCAGGTAAGCGATACGGCAGGTAAGGACTCTCGTCTTGCCGCTCCCTGCGCCGGCGAGCACCAGGAGCGCTCCATCTCCGTGAGTCACCGCCTCTTTCTGCGGAGGATTGAGATCCTTCAAGAGTTTTTCACTCTTTTTTTTCTCTCCAGAACTTACCATTCCCTCATTTCCCGTTTTCCGAGCCACCGACAGGCAGGCAGATCAGAAAAACCGTGCCCTTTTCCGGCGAGCTCTGGGTGAGCACGATCTTTCCCTCGTGGTTCTCCTCGATTATCCTGC
>Ga0315289_10008126_pt1 | contig 15199 bp, 14 predicted proteins | sample YL17G11_40_MG_FD_203452 | JGI IMG/M metagenome (GOLD analysis project Ga0315289, IMG submission 203452) | Sediment microbial communities from Yellowstone Lake, YNP, Wyoming, USA - YL17G11_40 | ecosystem: Environmental > Aquatic > Freshwater > Lake > Sediment | place: USA: Wyoming | collected... | reverse complement strand
TGAGCAATAGCAGCGAATTCCTTCCTGGCGTCGGCGTAAAGCCGGTGGTCAAGCTCTACAACAGCGGTCTTCCATTTTGTGGTCAGCTCGATAATATCATCGGCTGTCATTTCGGCTATCTTTTTGCCAAGAAGCTGCTGGATGACATCTGCCGCCCAGGCCCACTCGTATGCGGGGTAATTATAGTGCATCGAGCCAAAGGCTTCTGCCAGTTGCTCCAGTGTGTTTAGGGCGCCGTTTTCAATCTCACAGAGTGTTTTGTGCACGGCTTGTTCCGGGGCAAACAAACCGGCCAGGTCCACCCATTTGCCCGTTCCCAGGTCGGTTTCCGGCTGCAGCGCCGCTCGAAGCTCGTCAACATTTTTGAAGTGTCTGTTGTCCAATCGGTGAATCAGGCAATTGCCCAGGAATTTATTGATGCCGATTTCGTAGAGCTCGATGCCTTTGTTCAGCGAGGCATTGTTAATCTTTACGCTGTGGTAGGTGAAGTAATCCGATGTCTCGCCGGCGGTCGCTTTAAGGTTTTTTAGCAGCCGGCAGCCGTTCAACATTCTCTGAATCGTGTACGGGCTTAGCAGCTTGAAGTTGATTAAGTCAAGTTTCTTCGGGCTTTTTCGCCGGTCCCGGTTTGGCCATTTTCGGGCATCTCGGACGGTGCCCACGCTGCGCAAATTTACGCCCGGGACAAGAATGCTTTCATCTTCGTGCTCAATTAGATACGAGAAAGGCAAATCTGAGGTGTCTGAGTTTCGATAGTGTCTGCCCATTACGACGGTGAACGGCCCGACTTTTGCCGGCCAGAGGATGTACGAATCGCTGGCGGTTTTAGAGCCGCGTTCTACTACGCCCTGATGCACCGGCCCTAATTTGTACATGTGGTTGCTCTGGTTGGTTCCGCTGCCGGCGTTCAGGAATGAGAATAGTCCTGATATAAGCAGCGTGGATTTGTGATGTGTCACCGTATAGGGGCCGGCAAAAACGGCGCACGCCTCGCCGTGGAACCCGCCGCAGTTGGCAAAGAACACCGAGTTTTCCGCCGAATACTGCTTAGATAGTACCGTGCCCTGGCCTACGAAGCACTTGCTTATAATAGTGCCGTCGGTAATGCTCGAGCCGCTGCAGGCAATAAAATCCTCTGCGAAAACTCCCGCTCCGACATAAACCGGGTCTTCCGGACAGCTATTGATCGAGCCGTTCTCCAGTCGGCTGACTCCTTCGATTACGCTTGCCGGCCCGACTCTAACATTTTTAATAATCCGGCAGTTTATAAGTTTGGCGCCTCTTGCAACCAGGCCCATAGAAGAGGTAACGGAAGCGGTGTAATCGGCTATCATTTTTCGCAGCTTCTCAATCACTTCCGGGCGGTGACGATAAAACGCTATGATGTAGGCCGTATGGGCCGAAAGATGGTCGTAGATCGGTATTTCTCTGCCGCCGGCCTCATTCACGACGGCAACTTCCGTCCCATTTCCAAATGAGCTTTCGCCCTCGACCGCCAGCAGGTCGATATTGTCTATCACCGCGTCGTCTTCGATATTGTAGTTGGCGATATAGTTTCTTACCTGACTTATGTAGACGTTATTGCCGATGGTGCAGTTGTGGATTACGGCATTACTGATGCCCGCGGGCTTGGTAACGCCGCCGAAAAAGGATACTCGTTTTTCAAACGCACCCAACTTTATATCTCCGCAGAGCTGGGTCGTTCTTATCCGTTCGGCGTTGAACCCTTCAGCGACCTGGACTCTTGACCAATCGGGGCAACTGCAGTTCTGGTCGGTTAGTCTGGCGATTTCCTGCGAAGATAAGGAACGGTATTCTGCTTCCATTTATTATCTCCCCTTCGGATGCACAAGCCCGCCTTCAACGTGGGCTCGTGCAAACCCCGCCAAATATTTAGCCCCCAGTTTCACTGGGGGTTCTTCCCCACGTTTCACGTGGGGTCTCCACGGTAGCGGACTAAATATAGCGATGGTAGTCCCATAAATCAACATATTTGCAGGAATCGACCTGTGGGGGTGGGGCAGCCCGATCCCGCCTGAAGAAAGGCGGGGAATATTTAGCCCCACGTTTTACGTGGGGTTTCAACCCATGGTAAGGCAATCATGCATGGGCGGGGGACACGCCAGCAATATAGGACATTGAGCAGAATTTTGCGCAAAATTCTACAGTAATCTGCCGGTACGTGCCGATGTTATAGGCAAGAAAAATTGAAAATTCTAAATTCGGAATTCTAAATTCATCTGGGCGGAATTATGTCGGATCAGTCAAGAGTGGCGAAGGTCTTAGTGGCATTATTGGTTTCAATGACTACCGGGGCGGTCGTTCTTATGGCTTTGGGCAATAATCCGCCCTCGGCTGGTGCATTCTGTCTTTCCAGCTACTATCGGCTTGGTCCTGTTAAAGAAGCGATTCCGTCTCGGGCCTGTCAATCACCTGACCGCTGGGGCAGCGTCGAAATCTACTATAGCGGCACGGAAGCGGGCAATATACAATATCTGGCTTCGGTGCAGGGTCTGAGCACTCCCGAAGACCTTAATTGTCATTTTCTCATTTGTAACGGCTTCGGCGGCCCGGATGGCCAAGTCCAGCCGACCGAAAAATGGCAGAAGCAGTGTTCGAGCGTACCCGACCAAAGCTGGTACGGTGGTCTTGCGACTATTCGCGTCTGCATTATAGCCGACGGCAAAAACGCCCATCCGACCAACTGCCAGGCCAAAAGAACAGAGACGCTGGTAGAGGGGCTGTGCAGAGCATTCAACATTCGGCCTCAATCTATCTTCTATCCCGGCGATTGGCTGTAGCCATCGCATCCAACAGCAATCTGGTGTGGTTTCGCCCGGACCTAATCCAATCTCGGTTCAGCAGGTCTGGGCTGCGGTGGCTCAGGACCAGGTACGTCTGGACGCCACCATCCGCCCATGCCCCTGCGCATTCTTAGCGGCTCAGGCCCTGTTACGTCCCTGGGGGCCATCGGCGGAGCTTGCTTATCCATAACCGGTGGTGGCGGCCCCTCTGGGCGCTGCCAGCCAAAACCTCTTTGCTGAAAAGCCATACCTTGTCCGGCCATAGCGCTGCATCGGGGACAGCGACCACACCACGAGCATCTGCCCCATCCGGCTGGCCCGCCGGGGAACCGGCCTTGCCAGTCTTTCCAATTCCAAGCCTGAGGGGATTTTTTTGCCGGCTGCGGGGCTTTTTCTACCAGCTTGGGGGCCTTTTTCTTCGCCCCGGGACGCACCTTTTCTGCTTCTACTTTAGGGCCGCGGCCGTAGTCTTGCCCGCCTTTGCCGACAACCTTTCCAGGCGTCTGCCGCTGCCGGCGGAACTGCTGCATCTGGCGGATTATTTCGCCCATCTTTTCCCTGTCGTTTGCGCGGTAGGCCTTTGTAAGCTCATCCAGCCATCTGCCAAAGTCCTCCTGTACAGGCCCGGTTTTCGCAGGTGCCATAGGCGGAGCCGGCCGGCGTGTATCTTCCATACCCATCGGAGGTTCCGGCCTGGGCTGGTCGCCGCGTTCGGCCCTTTCTCTTCTGCCGCGCTCGATGTCGCCTCGTTCTGCTCGTTCGCCTCGTTCACCAATTACAGCCTGTCTTTCAGCAGGTCTGGGTGGGTCGCGAAGCTCGCCTTCACGAGGTCTGTCCATGTCTCTTTCCTGGGCGATGAGGTTTTGCACACCTATCAGCAGAGCCACCACCGCGATAATCAGAGCGACTTTTTTGTACATCTTTTTTCCTCCTATCAACATTACGGATTACTTGTCTTGATATATCAGCGTCTCATAAGTTAGACGAATTCAAGGCAAAGGTTTATTGCTGTATTAGGCGGAAATTTGCCGCAATGTGCCGGGACGTTCATCGAGTGGGCATTTTTATGGCCGCAGGATCCAGCAGGCCAAAGTTTTCTTTAGCTGTTAGAACTACCCACGCCCGCCAGTCTTTTTTGCTTATGTGCCGAGGCTCAATCGGCTCTACATTCTTCAGCCGGGCCAAAAATCCAAATCTACAGTCCGCTTTGCTTTGCCAATACTGCTCGTCGGCCTGGATATAGTGGTTGTACCGGCGTTTTATGTCGCCCATTTGTTCCGGAGTCAAATTCTCAAAGTACTTAACCGCCGCGACAGTTGCTACTGCACATACCGGTCCGGAGCTGACCTTCAGGAACAATTTATCGCCGGCCTCGACCTGCCCGAAGAAGTGGTGCCTGATCCTGGTAAGCCGCGACTCGATCGTTTTTCGCCCCGCCAATATTGCATCCAGATAAGGCTTTTTCAGGATTACCAGGTGGTAGTTTGCCATGATTTTATGTCACTGCCGATCCAACATCGCGGCGACCGCCCGAATGTGCTCTGGCGTTGTTCCACAGCAGCCGCCTACAATGCGTGCCCCGGCACGCAGGCACTCGGCAATGCCTGCGGCAAAAGGGTCAGGCGTCATTTCGAATACCGTCTTTTCGCCCACCAGTTTTGGCTTGCCGGCGTTGGGCTGTGCCAAAATCGGCAGGGTTGTGGCCGACCGAAATAGGGATACCACCGCCGCCATTTGAGACGGGTCAAGTTCGCCGCAGTTGGCGCCGATAACGTCCGCCCCTGCGTCGGCGAGGGTTCGGGCACACTGCTGGGCGGAGTTGCCCATTATTGTTCGTGCCCCTTTTGTCTCTGTAGCAAAAGCTATCGAGACGATGACAGGCAGCGAGAAATTGCCCTTGCATGCCTGGACGGCGCACAGTGCCTCGGGAAGGTCAAATATCGTCTCGATGATGAAACCATCCACGCCCGATTCTGCCAGGATTTCAGCTTGCTCTTTGAAGGCGTCATAGAGCTGCGACTCTTTGTAAGTCCCGTAAGGCTCAAGCAGTTGTCCGGTCGAGCTGATATCGCCCAGCACGTACTGATGCTTGTTAGCCGCCTGCCGGGCTAGTTCAGCTCCCGCCCGATTTACCTCTCGCACCGAGACGCCGACATTGTGCGTCTCGATGTAGATGCGGTTCATGGTCAGCGTGTTTGTGGTTAGCGCGTCACACCCACACCGGGCGTATTCCTGATGTATTTCGAGCACCGCCTCGGGGGCATCGAGATTGTTTCTGCCGCGGGACATTAAGCCGCGTTTATCCAATTGTGTTCCCATAGCCCCATCGAGCAGGATTGTCTTTTGCTTATGCAGGAATGTTAAGAAGTCCATCGCCAGCCTTAATTGTGGTTTGCTCAAGAGCTATTTGACTCCGAGCGCAGTCAGATCATTTTTAGCCTGTTCGAGATTCTCAAAGAGAATTCCTTTGAGCCCCGCTTGTTGTGCCCCTTTTATAAACTGGGGCTTATCGTCTATGAGCACTGCCTGCTCCGGCGGCGAGCCGAGTTTTTCGACCGTCACTTCGTAGATTTTCCTTGCCGGCTTTTGTGCACCTTCCGCACAGGAAAAGACAAGCACGTCGAACATATCGTACCGCAACTGATGGAAGAACTCCATTGCGGGCACTTCGGTATTGGATAAAAGCGCCGTTTTGTAGCCTTTGCTATGTAGTGCCGATGCCAGGGCAAAAACCTCTGCCCGCGGCGAATAGGCTGCGCGGAAGGCCTCGCCCCACAGGGAGTTCTGCCTGCCCGCTCCGCCAATGGCGGATGTGGCGGGTTTAGGCTCCGGCCTATTGAGCTCTTTAGAGACCCTTTGCCAGAACGTTCGTTCCTCGATTAGACCTTTTTGGAAGTCTTCCAGGAATTTGTCGTGTATTCGGGTGTAAACTTCGACCGGCACGTTGAAGGCATTTGCGCAGTACCGCATCAGCCCCGGCCTTGGGTCGTCTATAAGAACGCCGCCCCAATCGAATATGATTGCTTTAATTTTTTCCATCACAAAATACTTAGCCCCACGTTTTACGTGGGGTCTAGCAAAAGATATAATCAGCAAGATTTCTTAAGGATACAAATATGGAACCATTCCTCATCACTATCGTTATCGTTTTAATTGTATTTGTCCTGGGCCTTTTGATTTGGCTGATCAGCTCAAACTTTGCGGGCAGAAAAGAGATTGCCGGTCAGGCTGCCGGCATCAGCCAACTCCAGCAGCGGCTCGAAACACTTCAGGCAGTCCAGGACAACATTCGCATTGAGCTTAACAAATCGCTGCTGGACGGGCAAGCCAATATCAGCCGGGGTATGCAGTCCAGCCAGCAGGTGCTCAGCCAGCTAAACACTCAAATTGGCGAGCTTCAGGGTGCCAACAAACAGATGCTGCAACTTGGAACTGAAGTCAGACGCCTACAAGATATTTTGAGCAGCCCCAAGCTGCGAGGCCAGATGGGCGAATGGTCGCTTGAGAACCTGCTTGCGCAGATTCTGCCCAAGGGTAGTTACCGATTGCAGTATCCGTTCAAGGATGGCAAGGTGGTTGATGCGGCGGTGCAGATGACCGATTTTTCTGTGTCGATAGACGCCAAGTTTCCCCTACCGAGTTTTGAAAAAATCGCAAAGGCCGAAGCAGAAGATGAAAAAGCCAAGGCCCGCAGACAGTTTATAAAAGATTGCATCAACCATATTGATAAGATCGCCGGCGACTATATCAGGCCTGCGGAGGGGACGCTTGACTTTGCGATGATGTATATACCTGCTGAGAACGTTTACTACGAGACCATCGTCAAGTATGTGAGCGATACGCAAGACCTTTTGCAATATTGCCTGGATAAGAAGGTAGTGCCGGTTTCGCCGAATCTTTTGTACGCCTATTTGATGACCGTTGCGATGGGCCTGCACGGCTTGCAGATAGAAAAGCAGGCAGCCGAAATCCGCCAGAACTTAAGGAGGCTGAACGCTTCTTTCGCAGAATTTTTTTCCAACTGGGACGTACTCGGCAAACATCTGCGAAATGCTTATAGCCAATACGATGAAGGCAGTAAAAAGCTCGACCGCTTCGGTATGCAACTGGAGCAAATACAGGAAGAAACCCCCAGTGAAACTGGGGGCGGGAGAACCCTGGGTAAAACCCAGGATCACAACCCCACGTGAAACGTGGAAATAAATATAACCCCCAGTGAAACTGGAAAAAGGACGAACCCCACGTGAAACGTGGGGCTAAATACAAGGAAGTATTTGTGGCCAAGACATTAGGATATATGATTACCTGGACAACTTACGGCACCTGGCTGCAAGGCGATGAACGAGGCTATGTGAAAAATGGAAGAATTTTGCCAGGCGACGAAACGCTCAAACAGACCAACCAGCAACTGCAGGTGCAGGATAAAGTCGTACTATCGAAGGCTCAACAACAGGTAGTGCGACAGGCCATCATCAAAGAAGCACAATCGCAAAATCAGCGCGTACTTGTGATGTCTGTAAATGCGACGCATGTCCATATTGTTGCCGAATATAATTCGCAGCCGATAAACAATGTTGTCGCTTACTACAAGAAGGCTGCCCGACTCGCGCTTAAAGACACAGGGCACGAAGGTAAAACCTGGACAAAGGGCTATGATAAAAGATTCTGCTTTGACCAGGAAACGTTGCAGCGCAGGGTCAAATATGTTCGAAATCAAAACCCCGGTGAAACGGAAACCCCCGGTGAAACCGGGGGCTAAAAAAAAAAGAAAGAAAAAATATTTAGCCCCACGTTTTACGTGGGGTCTTTCTGCCGCGGCTTTGCCGCAGGTTCACGCCCAAATCGAAAAACGAGCAAACCTAATTGACACAGACCATCCTGCACCTTAGTATCTGGCTTTGACCTTACGTCTTGGTCTTTTGGTCTTTTTTCGCAACAAGGAGCTTGAAAATGGCAGAAGGCAAACCGATTAACGTCAGCGATGCAACCTTTGAGAGCGAAGTATTGGAATCCGACACGCCGGTGCTGGTCGATTTCTGGGCCCAGTGGTGTGGGCCCTGCCGAATGGCTGGACCGGTGATCGAAAAAATAGCCCGAGACTACGCCGGAAAACTAAAGGTGTGCAAGCTGAACGTTGATGACGCACGCCGGACAGCTACCGAACGCGGCATTATGAGCGTACCAACATTACATCTGTACAAGGCCGGCAGACTTGTAGGCCAAATCACGGGCGTTACGCCGAATTTCGAGTCTGACATCAAGAAAAAAGTAGAGCCGCATTTACAGCAAGCGGGAATAGGTTCGGAATGACCGACAGCGTATATGATGTTATTATCGTAGGGGCGGGGCCGGCCGGCCTGGCGGCAGCTCTTTATAGCTCGCGCGATAGATTCAAAACGCTGGTCCTTGAGAAATTTACGCCCGGCGGACAGATCGCTACGACAAACAGAATCGAGAACTATCCCGGCATTATTCAAATTGATGGTCCGGGCCTAATTGAACAGATGCACAAGCAGGTTCAAAGCTTCGGGGCAGAGATAAAGAGCGGTTGCGAGGCGTCCAAGCTGGAGAAACTGCCGGACCGCAACATCGCTGTTTACTGTGATGAAGATAAATTTGCCGCCAGGACCGTAATTCTCGCCCCGGGCAGCAGCTATCGCAAGCTCGGAATCCCCGGCGAAGAAGATTTCCGCGGCGCGGGCGTCAGCTACTGCGGAACGTGCGATGCCCCCTTTTTCACGGGTAAGCATGTCGTCACGGTGGGCGGCGGCAACACCGCCCTTCAAGAGACGCTACATCTGACAAAGTACGCCCGTAAGGTCACACTTATCCATCGTAGAGACCAGTTCAGAGCTACCAAGGTCCTGGTTGAAGAGCTTAAGCGAAAGGCCGGTGAGCCTAATTCCAGTTTGATTATCAAGTATAGTACGGTGGCAACCGCCATAAAGGGCCGGGGCGAAGTCCAGTCGGTCGGATTGAAGGATGTCAAGACAGGCCGGGAGCAGGACTACCCCTGCGACGGTTTATTTGTATTTGTCGGTATGGAGCCGAACACCAGCTTTCTTAAGGGTTTTTTGGAGCTTACCGAAAAGGGCTTTGTCAGGTGCGACTGTGCATATCTTCGAACAACCGTGCCCGGCGTGTTCGTGGCAGGCGATTGCAGAATAGGGGCAGCCATGCAGCTGGCGACCGCTGTCGGAGATGGTGTCGTTGCCGCCATGATGCTGAAAGAATACTTGCGAGAGCCGAGCTGGTGGAACGAGCCCGTCAGTGATATGCTCGCCCCGGGTCAATGGTAAACGGAGCAAAAGCGTGCAAAATGCCTGCAAGAGAAGCTGGATTTAGGCTGCTGATCGAGCTATTATAAGGGGCAAAAAAGTCCAGCCGCAATTTGGGCCGCGGCCTGCTGCTCGAGCTCGACTGAAAGGATAAAATAATGGCTGAAAACGTGATTGAGCTAACGGATGCCACTTTTGACCAGGTTGTTCACAGCTCCGACGTGCCGGTGCTGGTCGACTTCTGGGCGCCGTGGTGCGGACCGTGCAAAATGATGGCCACCATTGTGGAGGAAATTGCAGACAAGTACGCAGGCCGGGCCAAAGTCTGCAAGCTCAATACCGACGATGCTCGTGACAGCGCAATGGAATTCGGCATAAGTGCGATACCAACCACTATCTTATTCAAGAACGGCCAAGTTCAGAAAAAATGGGTTGGCTTGACCAGCAAGAAAGAGCTTACCGCAGCGATTGACCAGCTGCTCGTACAAGAACCTAAATGACCTACCAAGACCTCAAGGGCAAAAAGGTATTAGTTACGGGTTCAAGCAGCGGAATCGGTGCGGCAACGGCCGTAATGTTCAGCCGGCAAGGCTGCTTTGTCGGAGTCCATTACTTCAGGACAAAACGCGGGGGCGAAAAAACGCTCGCCCAGGTTAAGGAAAACGCCGACGGCATTTTGCTTTGCGCGGATGTGCGGGACAAGAAGCAGGTGGCTGCGATGGTTAAGCAATTCGCGAAAAAGGCTGGCGGCATCGACATCCTGGTTAATAATGCCGGCTCACTCATTGAAAGGCAGCCCTTTGAGAGTGCTACAATCAAGTATCACGATGATGTATTTGCCACTAATGTTCGCAGCGTGTTTCTAGTGACTCAAGCAGCCTTGCCGTATCTGAAAAATAGTAGCGGAAGTATCGTAAACATCGGCTCGGTTGCCGGCCATACCGGCGGAGGCGAAGGCGCCGGGCTTTATGCCGCGGCGAAAGCAGCGGTCGCTACAGAGACTATCGCAATGGCGAAGGAATTTGCGCGATATGGCATTCGAGTAAACAGCGTGCTTCCAGGCTTTATCGAGACGCGTTTTCATCAGCGGTTCAGCTCCGCCGAGCAGAGAAGAATTGCCGCCCAGCAGACGCCGCTCGGAAGAAACGGCGCCGCCGAGGACGTGGCAAAAGCAGTGCTATTTTTGGCAAGCGAAGCTGCCGGTTTTATTACCGGCGAATATATCGCCGTGAACGGCGGATTGTATATGAGAGCATGAGTATGACAGAATATTCTGAATTAGTAAATAAGTACAAGAGATTTCGACAGATAAACCGGAAACTGCAGAATACGTTGGTCGAGCAGTTATCCAGAAAAGCGATGGGTGAATGCGGGCGAAAATTGGGTATCCTGAAGGGTGACGTCTTTGTGTTAGGAAATGAGGACGAGATGTCCATCCTAATGGACTATTGCATTTATGAGTATGGTGAGAACGGCCAAAACGCTGTATCTCGATATTTGGCAGAGTCTCCGCCCGCCAGCGATAGTGATGAGTATACGGTTCTCAAGGCAATGTCCGAATCGTTTTATACACTCGTAGAGATTGCGGAGGTTCTGCCAGGGGTGGGCGTGCTGGCCGATGACTTGTTCAGCGACAGAAGGTATCCGATTATTGACATGGGGCTTGGCTCTAGCGCGGTCAAAGGTTCTGTGCTTGCTACAAGGCTGATTCCTTTTGCAGATTTCGTCATGACCTCTGGAGCGGCGCTTCCCGTCGACCTGGAGACGCTGGCGGAAATTTTTGATTCTGTACTGCCGCGCTTCGGCAATGAGGCCGGTAGGTACATAGAGATAGATGCGCAGCTAAAACCCGATCTTGACGCGGCCATAATTCGTGTATGTCTGGAAAATGACCTGTCGCAGCACATTGAATATCAGGATGTCGATACAGAACCTGTTGCTGCACCTTTGCGACCTGGATCCCGTGTTGGCCGCAACGAGCCATGCCCCTGCGGCAGTGGCAAAAAATACAAACGTTGCTGCGGGATAGGATGAATTTTTGATGCAAGCTTCTGCACGGATGCAAAAAAAACGATGGGTAATCTGTCCGCCAGACAAGTGCTCGGAGCAACTTGCCAGGACCCTGAAGGTTTCTCCGCTTTTGGCACAGGTCTTGATCAACCGGAAGGTTTGCGATGCCCGGGCAGGTGCTGTCTTTTTGAGCCCTAAGCTGACCGAGCTTATCGCCCCTGGGCAGATGCCGGGAATCAAACCGGCGGTTCAGCGGCTCAAGCAGGCAATCAAAAACAAGGAGAAAATCACAGTCTATGGTGATTATGACGTGGACGGCATCACCGGCGTCTCGATTCTCCGGCAGATTCTAACGCTGCTCGGAGCCAATGTTGATTATTATATTCCCCACCGAATCGATGAAGGCTACGGCCTGAATCCCGAGGCCGTCCGGTCGCTTGCCGAGTCCGGCAGCAAAGTCCTTGTCACCGTGGACTGTGGAATAACCGCCTTTAGCTCCGCCGAGCTTGCCCGCCAGTTAGGCGTGGAACTAATAATAACCGACCATCACCAGCCCGAAGAGCAACTGCCCGAAGCTGCTGCCATCGTGCACCCCGCGCTGGAAGAATCTTACCCCAACCAGGATTCAGCCGGCGCGATGGTGGCCTTTAAGTTAGCCTGGGCGATTGCTGATGAATTCAGCTCCGGGCAAAAACTCCGCTCCGACCTGCGTGAATTCATGCTGAATGCAACCAGCCTGGCGGCGATAGGAACGGTCGCGGACATCGTGGATTTGCGAGGCGAAAACCGGGTCCTTACCAGCTACGGACTCAAGGTGCTACCCGCCTGCAAACTGTGCGGAATACAAGCGCTGATTGACTCGGCTGGACTAACCGGGCAAGGGCTGGATAGCTTTCATATCGGCTTTCGCCTGGCGCCAATGCTCAATGCGGCGGGGCGGATGGGACATGCCCGATTAGCAGTGGAGCTTCTGACCAGCGAAAATCCTGCGCGGGCACAGCAGATAGCGGAGTACCTTAAAGAGCAAAATACGCGGCGACAATTGTGCGAGCGAAAAATATTCAAGCAGGCCTGCGAAATGATAGTTGAGCGCGGCCTGGATAGGCCCGAGCGAAGGAGCATCGTGCTGGCGAGGGAAAACTGGCACGGCGGCGTGTTAGGAATTGTGGCATCCAGAATAGTGGAGACATTTTATCGCCCTACTGTCTTAATTAGCACGCCCGCCTCGGACGGCGGACGACGGACGACCGAGGAGGGACCAGTCCCTGCCCAGGGTTCGGCGCGCTCGATTCCGGGCTTTCCTCTGCGAAGTGCTCTCCAGGCGTGCAGCCGGCATCTGGTCAAATTTGGCGGCCACAAGATGGCAGCCGGCATAACTATCGAGCCTCCGAAGATAGACCAATTCGCAGCAGAATTCGAGGCATACGCCGGCAGCAATCTAACGCAGGATGATGTCATTGCCAAACTTCACATCGACGCAGTGGCGCCATTGGCCGAGTTCAGCAAAGACCTCGTCGGCCAATTGCAGGTGCTGGGGCCTTTCGGCGCCGGCAACCCTGAGCCAGTCTTTGCCACCAAAGGTGTTCGCCTGGCCTGTCCACCCAGAAAGGTCGGGGCAAGGCTCGACCATTTGCAGCTTGCCATAACCGACAACAGCGGCTCGGTTCGCTGTATCGGCTTTTCAATGGCCCAGTTCGATAAAAAACTGCTCGATCGCGAGTTTTTCAACGTTGCTTATCATCCTCATATCAATACTTATAATGGCTGCAGCAATGTCGAATTCATCCTGGCCGACATCCAGTTTGATTAAGAGCCTATCCTGCCAAACCGTAACCGACGAGATTGCCATAGCCATCCCGTGTCTGCTGTCGAAGACAGAAACGGTGGTGCCGGGGCCTCGCAGTGACCGTTCCCAGCAACTTTGCCATAGTCCGGATATTTATGAAGCATGGTAGTAGGGCACGCTATGCAGGCTGCCCGATGCCTACCACCAGCGGGGATTGTTTTGGAGAAATTCGAGCACGGCCTGGTATTTGGGGGCCTCGGCGACCGGCTGGCCATGATATTCCATCAGGCCCCAGCTGCCCCACTTGGAATACTTGCCCATCGATGAAAACATGACCATCAGCGTTCCGCCGGCATCTTTCCAGCCCCGCAGATACTCCAGGTAGAGCCGCTTCATCCGCGGATGCCGGTTTGCGGCGTGGAACAATTGCTCCATAGCTTTATTATTTTCCGCCCCGCCGTGGCCGACCAGGTGCTGCCCGCCTTCATAAGCGACCAGCCGAAGACCCCGCTGCCTGGCTAATTGAGCCTGTTTGGCAATGGTTTCGTTGTTCTCCTTTATGAAACCTTCGCAGGCGTTAAGGACTTCGTCCACGCCCATCTTGGCCGCTTCATTCTGAGTTTTAGGACTGCCAAGCTGGTAGCCGAAGTAAGGTGCGATGCCCAGGACGTCGGCATATTTATAAGCATCCTCAAAGTCCATCACCTGCTCGCTTGTCCAGGGATTGGCACTTTGTGCGGCTAATACGCGCATGAGCCGGTCTTTGCCGCCAAAGACCTCCTCCCAGATTCTGAAAATCTGCACCGAGCGTCTGGAGTAAAAGCGCAGTTGCGCCTGATAGTCATTGTCACTCAGGGCAAGCTCTTTGCCCTTATCTCTGCAGTATCGTGCCTGGCCGAATATGCTGTTCCAGCACTCGTTGGAGTACTCAATGTAGATTTTCAGGCTCGGCTTTAGCTGCTTTTTGACCATCTGCGCAAAGTTGCGGATGTAATCATCCGTGGCTAAGTGCGGCATGCAGAACCAGGGATCGGCGTTAAGAGTGTTTGCTAGTTCAATCATATACTCCGGCGCCACGCCGCTATCTATTCCCTGGGTCTGCATGTTCGGCGTCGGCCTGTCGGACCAGTTGACCTGCTTGGAGCCGTTCGTCCGCTGCCAGTCCATAAAGCGAATGACCTTGAATTTGGCCCATCGGGCAAGAAACTCAGGATGGAATGGTTGCTTGTCGTAGGTATCCTCGAAACCGGGCAGAATCAGCCGGATGTTGCGGATAGGATTGTCTGGGTTGGTCCTAACAATTCGCAGCGACAGCAGGTTCTGATCGGGCTTTACTTGAATTTTTATCCGGCCGGGCTGCCGCCGCAGGACCGAGATACCGTGGGCGAAGTTTATTTCGCCGTCGCCATCGTAGAGGCACGTATATTCGCCGGCGATATAGCGGTCGTTGATTTGGCTGAGGACTATCGAGTCGGCGAACTGCCCGCCCTGGGCCAGTGACCGGACCCAGCCATCCTCGGTCAGATCGAGCGGCCCGCCCTGGCCGTAACTTTTGCCCGGCGCCTGGCTTTTCCACGTCTGGGAATGCTTAAAAAGATCGACAAATACGATTTCTGTCGAGTAGTACGTGACGCCGCCCAGATTGATGCCCAAAGCGGAGTTCTCGTTGGAACTTGGCTGCCCTTGGCGGGCCTGGATAACGCCCGTGACAGCTAATAGGGCCAAGAGGATACGGGCAGTTGATTTGGGATTGCAAATTTTCAGTTTCGAGCTTTGATATGTGGCGATCATCTTGGACTCCCGAACCCGTCAAAGGCGGGACGTTTTAGCATTTTTATCCGCCAGACGTATGGCGGATTTAGAATTCCTTTATCAAACCGATGCCGATTACCGTGGCTTCTGCGGTTCCTGCATACGGTAACACCTTGAAGCCGGCGAATTCGAGATTCTTATGTTTGCCTGCGATAGTATGGCCGACAACCCAGCCTAAAGTCGCCCCAAAGACCACATCACTTGCCCAGTGGTCGCCGGTGTCCATCATCCGATAGGCCACGACAGACGCTAATACATACGCGGGAATACCCACTTTTGGCCCATAAAACTCATCCAGGACGGAGGCCACCGCGAAAGAGCTTGATGTATGCCCGCTGGGCCAGGCCCAGCTTCTGTCGTTGGGAGTTTCATTGTCTCTTATGGCCTTGAGTCCCGTGCTGACAAGCCCGGTAACGGCAAGGGCTGTCATCATCGTCCAGGCTCGCTCTTTGTTAAGTTTATCCTGCCGTTCTGCGGCCAGAGCATACCATAGACTCGTGGCGGCAAAA
>Ga0315289_10008125_pt1 | contig 15200 bp, 8 predicted proteins | sample YL17G11_40_MG_FD_203452 | JGI IMG/M metagenome (GOLD analysis project Ga0315289, IMG submission 203452) | Sediment microbial communities from Yellowstone Lake, YNP, Wyoming, USA - YL17G11_40 | ecosystem: Environmental > Aquatic > Freshwater > Lake > Sediment | place: USA: Wyoming | collected... | reverse complement strand
TACGGCCCCAAGGTCGTGGACTACCTCCGGCAGATGGGTGTGCGCCGGCTCGACCTGGTGGTGATGAGCCACCCGCACAGCGATCACATCGGTGGGATGCCAGAGGTTCTGGAGGCGTTTCCCGTCGCTCGCGTCCTCGACAGCGGCTACGCCCATGGGTCCGCCGTTCAGGAGCATGTTCTCAGGCTCATCGAGGCCGGCAAGATACCTTACCGCCGTGCGAGGTCGGGAACTGTCGTTTCACTCGGTGCGCACACTCGGCTCGAGGTCCTTGCGCCGCCGGATCGGCTGCTCCGAGGGACGAACTCGGATGCCAACAACAATTCGGTAGTCATCCGGCTGGTCTTCGGACGAGTGCGGATGCTGTTTACGGGGGATATCGAGCGGGAGGGCGAGGGCAGGCTGATCGCAAGCCGCCGCGATCTCGAAAGTCAGGTGCTCAAAGTCGCGCACCACGGCTCTAGCGACAGCACGTCGCTCGAGCTTCTGCGATTGGTGAGACCGGATTACGTCGTGATCTCGGTCGGGGCGCACAACGAGTACGGCCATCCGAGCCGGAAGACGCTCCGGCGCCTGTCGAAGGAGCGGACTGGCGCGGAGCTCTTTAGGACCGACAAGAACGGGACGGTCAGCTTCCTGACCGACGGCCGCAGGATCGTAGTGGAGAAGGGGAGATGAGCGACCTGCGGGCGGTAGTGGACAGGATAGAGGGCCGGATGGTGGTGCTCCTTGTGGGCGATGAGCAGCACCGGGTGACTGTGCCGCGCAGCTTTTTGCCAAAGGATGCAGCAGAGGGCGCGGTGGTCCGCATACTCATCGAGGTTGACCCTGCCGCGACTGAGGATGCGAGGCGGCGCATCCAGAACACTATTGACAGGCTGAGTGGGGGAGAAGACTGACGCATGCTCCTCTGCTCCGCCTCGACTGTGAACAGGGTGAGCTATGCAGCAAGCGAAAGAGACGTCTTCTCCCGACATCGGATGCAAATTACATGCGCCGAGGGCCTTGGTTGTCATCGGCGCTTCCACAGGCGGTCCCACGGCGCTGGCGCAGATCCTGCCCAAGTTTCCCAGGAACTTCGGGGCCTCTATCGTGGTTGTCCAGGAGATGAGGCCCGGCTTCACAAAGCTGCTGGCACGGCAGCTCAATGGACTTTCCGAGCTTGTCGTTGACGAAGCTGAGCAGCGCCAGCCATTGCGCGCCGGAATGGCGCTGCTCACTCCCGGACATTGCTGCCTCAGCTTCGAGCGCGCGCAGGATTCGGCGGAGCACATGTTTGTGATGAAGGTCGAAGACGTAGGCGAATCGGCGGACAGGTTGAGAAAGCGGATAGACCACGCCATGATCTCAGCCGCGGAGCAGTTCGGCGCGCGTGCCATAGGAGTGCTTCTTACGGGCGTCGGCGACGACGGGCGAGCAGGCATGGCCCAGATCAGGGAGTGCGGCGGGAAGACCCTGGCTCAGGACGAGTCGTCAAGCATCGTCTTCGATATGCCGCGCGCGGCGATTGACGCGGGCGTTGTGGACGAAGTGCTTCCTCTGTGGAGCATCTCCGATCGCATCATCGAGATCGTGGGGGAAGGCTGATGCAGGCGCTGTACAAGAAGAGGCTTGGAGACATCCTGGTGGCGGCCGGGCTCGTCACCGAGGAGCAGCTCGAATGGGCGCTTGAAGAGCAAAGGCAGAGCTACAAACGCCTTGGAGAGATCCTCGTTGATGCCGGCTGGGCTACTGAAGATGATATCGCCGAGGCCCGCGCCCTGCAGCTCGAGATGGCGCACGTCCAGCTCGGCGATCACCCCATTGACCCACAGGTTATAAAGATGGTGCCCGAGCCGGTGGCTCGGACCTACCGGGTTGTGCCGGTCAGCGCGACCGACGGGAGGCTCGCGGTTGCGATGATGAACCCGGTTGACGTGGAGGCCATTGATGCTCTCCAGCGCGTGACCCACAAGCGCATCGAACCCCTGGTGGCCGCAGAGTCGAGGATAATGGCGGCGCTCGACAAGGTTTACGGTACGCTCGGTGGAGCCGATATCCTTGAATCCATGCAGGAGGCCGTGAGCGGCGTTGACATCACGGTAGTCGGGCAGGTCGAGGATCAGCAGGACGTTGATGAGGCGAAGCGGCAAAGCGGGCATGCGCCCATTGTCCGCACTGTCAACCTGATGCTCCAAGAGGCGGTGAAGCGCAGGGCCAGCGACATTCACCTCGAACCGCGCCAGGGCCATATGGAGGTCAGGTATCGAATTGATGGCGCCCTCCATCACATCCGGAACGTGCCCAAGGCCCTCCAGCCCGCCGTAGTTTCGAGGATCAAGGTCATGGCAGAAATGGACATCGCAGAGCGGCGCGTTCCGCAGGACGGGCGCGTCGGCCTCAGGGTCTTGAACCGGATGATAGACCTGAGAGTGTCCACTCTTCCCGTCCACTACGGCGAGCGCGTGGTGCTGCGAATTCTCGATAAGTCAGACCAGCAGTTCTCCCTCGATCAGCTTGGCTTCGCCCCGAGCGACAGGGCGGCCTTCGACAGCCTCATCAGCAAGCCCTATGGCATAATCCTCGTGACCGGACCCACAGGTAGTGGGAAGACGACCTCACTTTATGCGAGTCTGGTCAAGCTGAAGTCGCCCGATGTGAATATCATGACCTGTGAGGATCCGATCGAATACGAGCTGGAGGGCATAAACCAGTCGGCCGTCAATGTTAAGGCGGGGCTTACGTTCGCAACGCAGCTCCGAGCCATCCTCCGTCAGGACCCGGACATCGTTCTGGTTGGTGAGATTCGCGATGCGGAAACTGCTGACATAGCCTTCCGCGCGGCGATGACCGGCCACCTCGTGCTCTCTACGCTGCACTGCAACGACGCCGCAAGCGCTGTCACCAGACTCACCGACATGGGCGTCGAGCCGTTCCTTATCGCGTCTTCCGTCATCGGGGTCGTTGCTCAGAGGCTGGTCCGCATTATCTGCCCAAGATGCAAGTTGCCATACAAACCGAACGTTGACGAGCTTGCTCCGTTTGGACTCGCAGATCAGGTAGGGGCGATCGAGTTCTACAAGGGAGAAGGCTGCAATAACTGCGACGGCACCGGCTACCATGGCCGTCTCGGCGTCTTCGAGGTCCTGACCGTCACCGACGAAATGCGCCGGCTGATCCTGACCAAGCCGTCGTCGGATCAGATCAAGGAACTCGCTGTAGCGGGGGGCATGAAGGCGATGAAGGAGAATGCCATTGAGAAGATGCTCAAGGGCATTACCACCACAAGCGAGGTCCGCAAGCGCATTTACGTCGGCGACGAGATTTAGGCCCTCAGAAGGCCGCACCCTCTGAAGGTTTGCCGGCTGGGCGAGCCAGCTTGTTCTCACCGCTTCTGCTCTCCCTCTTTTGACACCTCGACCAGCGTACCCCTATAATGCCAGCAGAACGGCACTCTCCTGCTCGGAGGTAACGAATGACACCGAGACAGCGAATGTGTGAAGCGGTGCGTCGCGGGCATCCCGACCGGGTCCCCAAGGACATCTCTTTCACACCGCATGTCCTGCAGATGTTCAAAGAGAAGACGGGCATGGACGATCCCGCGGAGTTCTTCGATCTCGAAGCGCGCTGGGTGGAACTGGCGCCGCTTGAGTGTGCGCAGGACTTCTCCGAATACCTTGCCGATCTGCCTCCCGGCGCGGCGGTGAACAGTGACTACGGCACAGCGGCGATCCCCGGCGGCTTCTATCACTTTGTCAGGCGCGTCTTCGTTATGGGCAAGTTCACAACCGCAGCCGAGGTCGAGCAGTATCCCTGGCCGGACTATCGCTCAGACTACCGCTACGCTCGTCTGGGCCAGGAAGTCAATGCTGTCCACGATGCAGGCTACTTCGCCCAGGGCTTCGGCGGCCACATATTCGAGACCGCCTGGCAGCTCACCGGCTTCGAGAAGCTCCTCGAAAGCATGGTCATGCAGCCGGAGTTTGCTGCCGCCGTCCTCGACCACATTACGGAAAACAACGTCATCAGGGCCCGCCGTATGGCCCAGGCCGGGGTGGACATGGTTCAGATCGCCGATGACGTGGCAATGCAGGACCGGATGATGATGAGCCCCGGCCTCTGGCGCGAGTGGTTCAAGCCGCGGCATGGGAAGGTCGTGCAGGCCGCTCGCGAGGTCAGTCCAGACATTCCCATTTTCTACCACAGCGATGGGAGTGTCGAAGCCGTCATCGAGGACCTGATAGACATCGGCGTGACGGTGCTCAATCCGGTTCAGCCGGAGTGCATGGACGTGCGCGAGATAAAGCGCAAGTACGGCGACCGCCTCGCATTCTGGGGGACCATCGGAACGCAGACGGTCATGCCCTTCGGGACGCCGGAGGAGGTCCGCCGGACCGTGAGGGAGATGATCGGGCTCTTCGCGCCGGGGCTTGTCCTTGCCCCGACGCACGTAGTCGAGCCAGACGTTCCGTGGGAGAACATCCTGGCCTTCCGGGACGCAGTCAGGGACTACGGAGCGTTGGGGTAGAGGAGGGCGAAGCCACCGGCCCCCAGAGTGGGTGATGTGCTCCGGCTCGTATTTCGGAGCCGAAGCCGACGCAAAATGAGCCACCCTTTCGGGTGGCTCATTTATTAACCTGGCGACGACCTATTTTCCCGTCCCGTTGCCGGGAAAGTATCGTGGGCCCTGGAGGGCTTAACTACCGTGTTCGGGATGGGAACGGGTGGGTCCCCTCCGGCATGGTCACCAGGAAACATCGAGCTATTAGCTATTAGCTATTAGCGACGTAGGACTTTGAAAACTACATAAGGGAGCAACTTTTGGACATCTCTAGCTAACGGCTAACAGCTAAGAGCTAGTTTATGGTCAAGCCACTCGGCCTATTAGTACAGCTTAGCTGAATGTGTTGCCACACTTACACTTGCTGCCTATCAACCAGGTAGTCTACCTGGGGCCTTAGCTCACGATGGAGGAGAAGTCTAATCTTGGGGCGTGCTTCGCGCTTAGATGCTTTCAGCGCTTATCACTGCCAGACATAGCTACTCGGCACCTGCCGTTGGCACGACAACCGATACACCAGAGGTCTGTCCATCCCGGTCCTCTCGTACTAGGGACAGCTCCCCTCAAACTTCTTACGCCCACGACGGATAGGGACCGAACTGTCTCACGACGTTCTGAACCCAGCTCGCGTACCGCTTTAATGGGCGAACAGCCCAACCCTTGGGACCGGGTACAGCCCCAGGATGCGACGAGCCGACATCGAGGTGCCAAACCTTGCCGTCGCTGTGAGCGCTTGGGCAAGATAAGCCTGTTATCCCCGGGGTAGCTTTTATCCGATGAACCCTGGCCATTCCACTCTGAGCCAGAGGGTCACTAGGCCCAGCTTTCGCTTCAGATCGAGCCGTCGCTCTCACTGTCAGGCTCCCTTGTGCCCTTATACTCTGTTGGGCTGATTTCCAACCAGCCTGAGGGAACCTTTGGACGCCTCCGTTACCTTTTGGGAGGCGACCGCCCCAGTCAAACTACCCGCCTGATACTGTTCTGGGTATGGATTCACATACCCAAGTTAGACCTCCAAGGTAGTAAGGGTGGTATTCCACTGCTCCCCGATAAATCGGGGTCCCACCTATCCTCTACATACTATCCCAAAAGTCAATATCAAGGTGTAGTAAAGCTCCACGGGGTCTTTCCGTCCTGTCGCGGGTAATGCGCATCTTCACGCATACTACAATTTCGCCGAGTCCCTCGTTGAGACAGCGCTCAAGTCGTTACGCCATTCGTGCAGGTCGGAACTTACCCGACAAGGAATTTCGCTACCTTAGGACCGTTATAGTTACGGCCGCCATTCACCAGGGCTTCGATTCAAAGCTTCGCCCAGAGGTTGGAAGTTGGAAGTCGGAAGTTGGAGCCCGGAAGCAAGAAATTGTGCGTTGAAAGCCGCGATTCCAGCCTCCAATTTCTAATCTGTAACCTCCGCGTTAGCTATCTCCACTTCTCCATCAACACATACAGCCGCTTGCCTATACTCGCATATCCCTCAAGTAGTCTCTCGTATGTATCATCGGCCAGATACTCCAGATCGTGGCAGAAGTCCAGTGTCACCTGAACCTCGTTGCACGACCCTGCCGACATCCCCAGAAAGTGCTTGAAGTCTGCTCCAGATCGCTTCCTGCCGTATCCTTCCGCAATATTCATGGGCACCGACTTCGTCGCTCTTCGCAACTGCCGGCCCAGCTCATACTGCTCGCTGTCAGGGAACTGTCCAGTCAGCTTGTGCACCTCCAGCGCGAGTCTGTACGACTCCTGATACACTTCAAGATCCTTGTAGCTCTGTATAGGCATCTTTCTAACCTCCAACCTCCAACCTCTAACTTCCAACCTCTGGGGTGACCTCTCCTGTTAACCTTCTGGCATTGGGCAGGCGTCAGCCCCTATACCTAGCCTTTCGGCTTAGCAGAGACCTGTGTTTTTGGTAAACAGTCGCTCAAGCCTTGTCACTGCGACCCCAGACAATGCACCACGTTTATGTGGCAACCGCCCAGGGCACCCCTTCTCCCGAAGTTACGGGGTCAGATTGCCTAGTTCCTTAACGAGGGTTATCTCGCACGCCTTGGTATTCTCTACCTGCCTACCTGTGTCGGTTTGCGGTACGGTCAGATGATCGCTCGCTAGAGGTTTTTCTTGGCCGAGTCTCGAACCAGTTCACCTCGGATTTCTCCTCAGCTCCTCCCCTGCCAGGGACCCTGCCGACGGATTTTCCTATCGGCTTCCCCTACAGGGAAACGCGGACTACCAACCCCGCGCTTGATCCTACACTCGGCGTCACCCCATTGCTAGCGGCACTCCAACAGCCCGACGGATCGGGCTGTTGGAGACCACTCGGACGCTTTCACCTGGCGCAGGAATAATAACCTGCTGTCCATCGCCTACGCCATTCGGCCTCGGCTTAGGCCCGGCTAAACTCAAGAGGACGATCCTTCCTTAAGAACCCTTAGGCTTTCGGCGGGGAAGATTCTCACTTCCCTTTTCGCTACTTATACCGGCATCCTCACTTCCGAGCAGTCCACAGCTGCTTACGCTACTGCTTCACTCCACTCGGAACGCTCTCCTACCAACCCGGGAATGCGGAATGCGGAATGCGGAATGCGGAATAGTCCCCTGTCCGGCCATTCCTCATTCCACATTCCCCATTCCGCACTCCCAAGTTCCTTAGCTTCGGTGGCTGGCTTGAGCCCCCTTACATTATCGGCGCAAGAGCGCTATCGACCAGTAAGCTGTTACGCACTCCTTAGACGATGGCTGCTTCTGAGCCAACATCCTGGTTGTCTTTGTGCTCTCACATCCTTTCACACTTAGCCAGCTCTTTGGGACCTTAGCTGAAGGTCTGGGCTGTTTCCCTTTTGACTACGAAGCTTATCCCCCGCAGTCTCACTGCCACGCTTTGTCCTGCTGCCATTCGGAGTTTGGTTGAGTTCGGTAACCTGGTGGGGCCCCTAGCCCATCCAGTGCTCTACCTGCAACAGGAAACACGTGACGCTGCACCTAAATGCATTTCGGAGAGAACCAGCTATTTCTGAGTTCGATTGGCATTTCACCGCTACCCACAGCTCATCCAAGCCGTTTTCAACCGACACTGGTTCGGTCCTCCACCCCGCATTACCGGGGCTTCAACCTGGCCATGGGTAGATCACTCAGTTTCGGGTGTACTACCCCCAACTATGTCAGTTCAGAGTCCAGAGCCCAGAGTAACCAGGACTTGGAACTCTGAACTCTGAACTGACTCTCGCCCTATTTGGACTCGCTTTCGCTTCGGCTCCGGGTCATCCCCCTTAACCTCGCTGGAGACAGTAACTCGCCGGTTCATTATGCAAAAGGCACGCCTTCACACCGGCCAGTGCCGAGGACTGAGGACTGAGGTACGAGTCTGTGCAACTCAGTCCTCAGCACTCAGTCCTCAGCACTACCCATGGTGCTCAGACTGCTTGTAGGCGTTATGGTTTCAGGTACTATTTCACTCCCCTCCCGGGGTGCTTTTCACCTTTCCCTCACGGTACTAGTTCACTATCGGTGGCAAAGAGTATTTAGCCTTAGACGGTGGTCCGCCTGGATTCCCGCAGGGTTTCTCGTGTCCCGCGGTACTTGGGAATAAAACGGAAGAGAGACTCCTTTCGCCTACGGGGCTATCACCCCCTGCGGCAGGCCGTTCCAAGCCTTTCGGCTAAAAGTCTCCTTTGTAACTTCCCCGCATATCTTGCAGTTTCTGCGAGTTTTATCCCACAACCCCCATAACACAACGGCTGCATCCTATCACGTGCTATAGGTTTAGGCTCCTCCGCTTTCGCTCGCCGCTACTTACGGAATCGCTTCGCTTTCTCTTCCTCGGGCTACTAAGATGTTTCAGTTCACCCGCTTACCCACCGAATGCGGAATGCGGAACGCGGAGTGCGGAATACTGGAATTCCACATTCCACATTCCCCATTCCGCATTCGGCTGACCAGGCATTGCCCTGGCCGGGTTGCCCCATTCGGGTATCTCCGGATCAAAGGATGTTTGCTCCTCCCCGAAGCATTTCGCCGCTTACTGCGCCCTTCTTCGGCTCTTTGCCCCTAGGCATCCACCATACGCCCTTTGTAGCTTGACCATAAATCAGACACAACCCGACGAGCGGGTTGTGTCTGATTTCCCACTCCCCACTTGCCGGGGTTGCATCCAATCCTACCTAAACGTCAAGATGCCCAAAATCACGAACGAACTTAGGCCCGCCCGTGATTTGCTCCCATATGCAGTTTTCAAAGTCCTCGTCTAGCTTTCAGCTTTCAGCCGTCAGCTCCCCTGCGCCGAGCTATGCACCGCAGGCTAAACTTCAACCTTCCAAATAAGAGGCCAGGGTCTCAGTCCTCAGTCCTCAGTCCTCAGTCCTCAGTCCTCGTCACTTAATTGGAGGCTAGGGGATTCGAACCCCTGACCCCATCCGTGCAAAGGATGTGCTCTCCCATCTGAGCTAAGCCCCCGATTCTGGAGGTTGGACGTTGGATATTAGAGGTTGGAGCTGCGGACTCGCATTTGCCTCTCCAACTTCCAACCTCCAATCTCTAACCTCCAGACCTGGTGGGCCTAGTTGGATTCGGACCAACGACCTCACCCTTATCAGGGGTGCGCTCTAACCAAACTGAGCTATAGGCCCGAGTCCTTCCCGATCCGTCGGGACGCTCTAACCAAACTGAGCTATAGGCCCGAGTCCTTCCCGATCCGTCGGGACGCTCTAACCAAACTGAGCTATAGGCCCGAGTCCTTCCCGATCCGTCGGGACGCTCTAACCAAACTGAGCTATAGGCCCGAGTCCTTACCCAGAAGTTCGGTTTCGATCCAAACCCGACTCTTCTGCGCTTTAACGTACCGCTCACGCGCATACGCCTGAGATCGGGTCTCATACTCCTCTAAGTAGATGATCTCCCAGGGACGATACGCCCTGGTCGAGTCCACCTTGCCCTGGTTATGCTCACCCAGCCGAAACTCGGGATCCTCTGCAGACCCGATATAGTAACGTCCCCTCTGCACGCTCCGCAGGATATACAAGAAGTGTGGCATGGAGTCGAACCAACCACCTTCCCGATCCGTCGGGACGCTCTAACCAAACTGAGCTATAGGCCCGGAGAGAGTTGAGAGTTGAGGGTTGAGGGCAGCAGGATCCATCCTCTCTCAACTCTAAACCCTCAACTCTCAACCGATCCTGGGCCTCAACGCAAAAAAGGGAAGGCAACGTGCCTCCCCTTCGGAGTCACTTCGCCTGTCGCCAATCTCAAATCTCAATCCAGGCCATAATCATCGAGCACTCACAACCCGGAGCCTATAGCGTATTATACCCCGGACCCAAAGCCCAGTCAACCCAACCTTGAGGTCCGAGACTCTGACCTCGAACCTCCACCCTGAAAACTCGATAGTGAGAGAGGGGAAGGAGAGTATCGACCTGGGAGTTGGTTCCTGGTTCGTCGTTCCTGGTTCCTGGTCCGGTGAACCAAGAACCAAGAACTATGCACCAAGAACTACTATCCTTAGAAAGGAGGTGATCCAGCCGCACCTTCCGATACGGCTACCTTGTTACGACTTCGTCCCCCTCGCCGCCCACACCTTCGGCGACTCCCTCCCTTGCGGGTTGGGCCGTCGACTTCGGGTGCAGACAACTCAGTTGACGTGACGGGCGGTGTGTACAAGGCCCGGGAACGTATTCACCGCAGCTTGGCTGATCTGCGGTTACTAGCGATTCCGACTTCACGCAGTCGAGTTGCAGACTGCGATCCGAACTGAGGACGTATTTTTGAGATTTCCCCTGCCTCGCGGCTTCGGTTCCCTTTGTTTTCCGTCCATTGTAGCATGTGTGTAGCCCAGGGCATAAGGGCCATGCCGACTTGACGTCGTCCCCACCTTCCTCCCGCTTACACGGGCAGTTTCCGAAGAGTTCCCGACTTTCTCGCTGGCAACATCGGATGAGGGTTGCGCTCGTTGCGGGACTTAACCCAACATCTCACGACACGAGCTGACGACAGCCATGCAACACCTGTCTTCCCGCTCCCCTTTTGGGGGCACTCCCAACTTTCATCAGGATTCGGGAGATGTCAAACCCTGGTAAGGTTCTTCGGTTAATGACGAATTAAACCACATGCTCCACCGCTTGTGCGGGCCCCCGTCAATTCCTTTGAGTTTCAACCTTGCGGCCGTACTCCCCAGGCGGGATACTTATTGCGTTAGCTGCGGCACTAGAGGGGTCGATACCTCTAACACCTAGTATCCATCGTTTACGGCCAGGACTACCGGGGTATCTAATCCCGTTCGCTCCCCTGGCTTTCGCACCTCAGCGTCAGGACATGCCCAGAAAGCCGCCTTCGCCACGGGTGTTCCTCCTGATATCTACGCATTTCACCGCTACACCAGGAATTCCACTTCCCTCTGCATGCCTCAAGATACCCAGTTTCGAGTGCAGTTTTAGGGTTGAGCCCTAAGATTTCACACCCGACTTAAGAGTCCGCCTACGCGCGCTTTACGCCCAGTAAATTCGGACAACGCTCGCCCCCTACGTATTACCGCGGCTGCTGGCACGTAGTTAGCCGGGGCTTATTCAAGAGGTACCGTCAGGTGCTAAAGCACGTTTCTTCCCTCTTAAAAGAAGTTTACAACCCGAAGGCCTTAATCCTTCACGCGGCGTCGCTGCGTCAGGGTTTCCCCCATTGCGCAAGATTCCTAATTGCTGCCCCCCGTAGGAGTCTGGGCCGTGTCTCAGTCCCAGTCCGGCTGACCATCCTCTCAGACCAGCTACCCGTCGTCGCCTTGGTGAGCCGTTACCTCTCCAACTAGCTGATAGGCCGCAAGCCCATCCTTAAGCGTCCCGATCTCTCGGGACTTTAGACAACAGGGCATGCACCCCGCTGTCCACATGCGGTATTAATCCCCCTTTCGAGGGCCTATCCCCCACTTAAGGGCAGGTTGCTTACGTGTTACGCGACCGTTCGCCGCTAACTTCGGATCCAGGGTATAAGGCCCATCGCCTGGGCCACCAACCCTCATCCCTAGACCCTATACCCTAGACCCGAAGCCCGCTCGACTTGCATTTCTTAGGCACGCCGCAAGCGTTCGTCCTGAGCCAGGATCAAACTCTCCATAGGAAAAGCTGTTAGCCATTAGCTGTTAGCAGTTAGCTGCGAGCCACGAGCTTTCGGCTTCGAGCTTTCGGCTGTGAGCTAGAGCTAAGAAACCTCTTCCTGGAGACTTGTGATCGTTTGCTGCAGGTCAAGCCGAAGCTCAGCCTGCTGTTGAAACTCTCCTTGATCCTCTCTCACTATCCAGTTTTCAAGGTGCTTCCCGCTCGGATCTCCTCCGAGCGCATCAGGTATTATACCCCACCTACATCCATCCTGTCAACATGTTTTTTCGCAGCAGCACGGTCTCCCGCCCACAGGAATGTTCCTCGGGCAACCCGGCCTTGCTTATAGCCTCATCGGCCCACGAATACGTTTGCACGCTTGGGCTAAGGCCGAAAAGGCGGGCCGCAATGCGGCCCGCCAACGCTTTACGATACCTCCGGAGAGATACTACTTGCCGATCCTGAACATCTTGGTCCCGCAGACCGGGCAAGTCCCCTGGGTCGCCGGTTTCTTGTTCTTCATTGTGACCTTCACGGCGTTCCTCATCTCTCTCTTAGCCTTGCACTTCACGCAGTATGCGTCCACCACACTCACCTCCCTTCAAGTATTGTGGCCCTCGGATGCCGGCCCACTTCTCGCGGACGCCGTTTGGCGTCCCCCCAATTCGTTCGCGGAACCGACGGCCGCGCCCTGTCCTGTTGTCTCACAGGTTACGTGTGTTTCGCTTTTTCTTCTACAGCCCCTTCAGCGTTTCCTCCTCTCACACGGCCCCATCAGAGAATTTTTTTTGGGACAAAGTGTATTTTTCGCATCGGACAGCCGAATAGATCAGCCCTCTTGCCCGCCGCAAAAGTGGGTTGAGCGGTGACAGGAGTAGCCGATTGATGGCTGAAGCGCGGCGGCTGGATACCCGCCGCCAAATCTTGCGCGTGACCATGGCAGCAGCCCGCCGGTCTCCGTCGCAGGCGAACTGGTCCCAGGTCATGGGCGGGAGCAGGAAAACCCAATCGCTGCGGGGAAATTCGTAGCAGCGGAGATATGCCCGGTCCCAGATGCTTCTGGCGCCTGACCGGAGCGCGAACGTGCGTTCAGGGCTGGTGCTGGGTAAAAAGATCGGTGGACACTTGGTCGGAGTAGGCGAGGCAAGACATGGCTCAGACTCCAGTTACGCACATCGTCAAGCGTGACGGCCGCATCGAGGAATTCCAGCCGTCGAAGATAGCGGGGGCGATTCGCAAGGCGCTGGACGCCACGGGCCAGGGCGACGGCCGGCTGGCCGAGGAGCTGGCCGCACGCGTCGTTCGGATAGTCCAGGAGCGATTCGACCGCCGTGCGCCGCGTGTGGACGACGTGCAAGACATCGTAGAACGCGTCCTTATGGAGGCTGGCTATCCCGAGACTGCGAAGGCCTACATCCTCTACCGCGAGCAGCACGCCGAAGTGCGGAGCGTCAAGCGGTTTATTGGCGTCGAAGACGACCTCAAGCTCGGAGTAAACGCGATCAGTGTCCTAAAGCGCCGCTACCTCGTTAAGGACGAGGAGGGGAACGTCGTTGAGACGCCTTCGCAGATGTTCCGCCGCGTCGCTCGCACGGTGGCAGCGCCGGATAAAGAGTATGACCCGGACACGGACGTCGCGGCGCTTGAGGAAGAGTTCTATCAGATGATGTCCCGACTCGAGTTCCTACCCAACTCTCCCGCGCTGATGAACGCCGGAACGGACATAGGCCAGCTAGCCGCATGCTTCGTCATTCCGGTCAGGGACTCGATGGAGGGCATTTTCACCGCGCTCAAACACATGGCGCTGATCCACCAGTCCGGTGGCGGGACCGGATTCTCGTTCTCGCGCCTCCGTCCGAAGGGCGATCTGGTGAAGTCAACGATGGGCGTCGCGTCGGGGCCGGTCTCGTTCATGAAGATCTTCGATGAGGCGACCAACACGATCAAACAGGGGGGCCGCAGGCGCGGCGCCAACATGGGCATCCTTCGGGTGGATCATCCGGACGTCCTTGAGTTTATCACAGCCAAATCGAAGGCCGGCGCGCTCGACAACTTCAACATCTCCATCGCGGTCACCGATCTGTTTATGGAGATGGTCACGAAGGATCGCCATTACGATCTGATCAACCCGCGGACGAACAAGCCGGTCAAGAAACTGCGGGCCAGAGACGTATTCGATCTCATAGTGGCCATGGCCTGGCAGACGGGCGACCCGGGTCTCGTGTTCATTGATGAGATGAACCGCAAGAACCCGACACCTCTCGTCGGCCCGATAGAAGCGACAAACCCGTGTGGAGAGGTACCGCTGCTCGCCTACGAATCGTGCAACCTGGGCTCGATCAACCTGTCGAGGATGATCAGCGACGGCCGCCTGGATTACGACCAGCTGCGCAAGGTCACTCGCTTAGCAGTCCACTTCCTCGACAACGTAATGGACGCAAGCAGATACCCACTGCCGGAGATCACCAAGATCACTCGAGCCAACCGGAAGATCGGGCTTGGGGTGATGGGCCTTGCCGATGCGCTGATCCAGCTCGGCATCCCCTACGACAGCGATCAAGCGCTGGAGTTCGCTGCCCACGTGATGAGCTTCATTTACGACGAAGCGGAGAAGATGTCCCAGGAGATCGCGGAGGAGCGCGGGCCGTTCGGGAACCACAAGGGAAGCCTGTGGGACAAGCCGGGCGCCCGCGCGAGGCGCAATGCCACAGTCACCTCCGTCGCTCCGACCGGCACGATCTCGATTATTGCCGGCACATCGAGCGGCATCGAGCCGCTGTTTGCCGTGGCGTTCGTTCGCGAAGTGATGGAGGGTACGCGGCTTCTGGAAGTCAACAAGGAGTTCGAGAGAGTGGCAAAGGAGCGAGGCTTCTACTCCCGCGATCTGATGATGGAAACCGCGCGCTACGGGTCCGTCCAGGGGATGGAGCAGGTCCCGGAGGACGTCCAGCGGCTCTTTGTGACATCCATGGACATAGCTCCTGAGTGGCATGTGCGGATGCAGGCGGCGTTCCAGAAGCATGTGGACAACGCTGTGGCAAAGACGGTGAACCTCCCGAGGGAGGCTACCCCGGAGGACGTGCGCCGGATTTACTGGATGGCCTACGAGCTGGGCTGCAAGGGGATCACGGTCTATCGCTACGGCAGCAAGCCGGAGCAGGTGCTGTATATAGGACCCGTGCTGGCACGCGAACTCGGCGAGGATCACCACGTCGCCGCCGACTCCGAATTCGCCGGAGGCTGCCCCACCGGATCGTGCCCGTTCTGACCCCACGCTACCTCAACCATGTTTGACTACGATCAGGCTCTTGGCTATCTTTCCGGGCTGCTCAAGTTCGGCATAAAGTTCGGGCTTGACCGCTTCGCCGAGCTCTGCCGCAGGATGGGAGACCCGCAGGACTCGCTTCGCGTGATCCATGTCGGCGGAACGAACGGAAAAGGCTCCACAGCCGCATTCATAACTTCGATCCTACGAGCCGCCGGCTACAGTGTCGGCACCTACCTGTCTCCCTACGTCTACGACGTCCGCGAGCGCATCCAGATCAACGGCGAACCCATCTCGAAAGACGACTTCGCTCTCCTGA
>Ga0315289_10008124_pt1 | contig 15200 bp, 14 predicted proteins | sample YL17G11_40_MG_FD_203452 | JGI IMG/M metagenome (GOLD analysis project Ga0315289, IMG submission 203452) | Sediment microbial communities from Yellowstone Lake, YNP, Wyoming, USA - YL17G11_40 | ecosystem: Environmental > Aquatic > Freshwater > Lake > Sediment | place: USA: Wyoming | collected... | reverse complement strand
GTGCGATGGCAAAGGATGCGACAATGGCGGATTGAGCACGAGCCAGGAGATCCGGTGTCTCAAACATCTGGAAGAGTGATGGCCATTTCATCAGAATTCCCAGAAGTGGAGGCAGAAATATTATGGCAACGAAGAAAATGACAGAGGACACGTAGATTGTCAGGGCAATACGCTTGCTTGACGAATATTTTTCAAGCGTCCTGAGCAAACCGCATCTACACCTCACTCCTTGTCCTCGAGTTATTCTTTCTCGTATCCAAGCATTGATCTATTTGTCTTGAGCGTATGATTGTCGTAGAGATAACGATTGCCCATGCCATCCTCTCTTGGGTTGAGTGCCAGAGTGGAGCTTCTAGAGAGAAGATCGGTTTGATCTCTATGGAGAACATGCGAGGATCTTTTTCCGATTTGCGTCTTACCTTCAAGGAAGTGTAGTGTGATGGGGGACATAATAACTGATCTGATCAAAGCAGTAGCCCTGGGGTTACTGCAAGGTTTCACTGAGTGGCTTCCAATTTCTAGCTCGGGACATTTGGTTATTGCACAAAAGTTGATGCGCATAGATGTCTCGGTAGGGTTTGACGTGATGTTGCATGTTGGCACTTTGCTCGCTGTTGTGGTATTCTTCAGAAAAGATCTGCTCAATATCTCAAGATCAATTATTTCCAGAAAGTTCGATGAGAATTCCAGAATGTTACTTTACATATTGATTGGAACAATTCCAACGATTATCGTGGGCATCTTGTTCCTGAGATTCTTCGAATCACTTTTCTTGAACATCAAAGCAGTTGGAATTGGTTTCTTGATTACTGGAGTTCTGTTGCTGTGCTCAGTTCTGAGAACTGGCACTAGGCGATTGAACGCAGTGATTTCTCTATTTGTTGGACTCGCTCAGGCGATTTCAATCGCGCCCGGAATCTCTCGAAGCGGCTCCACCATATCCACAGGGTTACTAAGCGGTGTAGGGAAAAACGAGGCTTTCCGATACTCTTTCTTGCTGTCTGTACCTGCAGTAGTTGGAGCAAGCGTACTGGAACTAGGCTCATTAACGATCGATGTGTTTGGCCTTTACTCGCTTGTCGGCATGGTAGTATCTGCATTCTCAGGCTATGCTGCGCTGAAAATCGTGCAAAGAACTCTTGTTTCGGACAGGTTTCATCTCTTCGCAGTATACTGCTTTGCTGCAGGTATCATCACAATGCTAGTCCTGTAACGTGATGCAATGGGTAACTGACTCAAGCTCTAGCTATCGGTGCCTACGCGACGCCAAAGTTCCTCAAACAGCGCTGCGCCTAGTATGGCTTTCGATTCCTTCAGAAACCTCGTAGCCATGAGTTTGAAAAGTTTCTTGTTTCCTTTCTCGGTAGTAGAGATGCCCACTCGTTCAACGCGAGCAATCATCCCCTCTTTCTCCATCATAGCAGAGTATGGGAGAACATAGTAGTGTGGGATTTGAAGGTATTCTGCAAGTTTTCCACGCGTTACGGCTACCAACAACAATCTTAAATATCAAAAGCGATGTGTAGCGCTATACATAACGACTCCCCCCTGCGCCTTGCCGCTGAGGAAGTCGTTAGTCCACCCTCTATGATCCAACGGTTCGGTCAATAACCTTAAGGGAAAATAACCCCTTATCCTCCAACCGACCGTTGGCATAGTTGGGTTTGGAGCTCTTTTCCGCTTGTCTTGCCACAAGTGCTCCTTTCCTTCGGACAACAGAATCGTTGTTACCCAACAGCCTCCGATATTGAACCATGCTTTCTGATAGCCTTCAGAAGAATAGCTCCACCTTCACCCAAAACGTGACCGGTATCCTTACCCAACCAGATCTTGAAGTTCGGCAAAATCTTCGAGTCTCGAGTCAAAGGGAAATCGTCCTTTGGAATGCTACTATTTTACCTACTAGCCAATAGCATTTCACAACTGTCAAGGTATCCTTATATAGAATCGTCGATCTATACGGAAAAATACAACGGTGAGCATGTTGAGTACGAAGAGTAACACGAAGAAGATTGGGGCTGCCATCATCGTCATAATTGTCCTTATAGCGATTGCAGGAGCCTACATTTATCTAACGAGGCCAACAGAGCAAGGTGAAAGAAAACAACTGATAGTCTCTACAACTACAAGCCTCTATGAAACAGGATTCCTCGATATTCTCAAAGCAACTTTCGAGAAGGAATACCCGAACATAAACGTGTCCTTCATATCACAAGGTACGGGGTTGGCCATAGAAACTGCAAAGAGGGGCGACGCAGACATGATTCTCGTCCACGACCCAGCCAGGGAGCTTCAATTCCTCAAAGACGGAGTTGGAGTGAACAGAAAGATACTTGCCTACAATTTCTTTGTAATAGTCGGTCCAGCCGATGACCCTGCCAGCATAAAGGGTCTAGACCCGCTTAGCGCTATGCAACAGATCAAAGAAGGAAATGCAAGTTGGATATCTCGTGGAGACGGTTCAGGTACTCATTCTAAGGAAGGGCGTCTGTGGAAGACTGCTGGATACAACATGACTCTTCTTAGAGACGAGGCTTGGTATTTCGAAGCTGGATCAGGGATGACTGCGACACTCAAAATGGCAGACGAGAAACAAGCCTACACAATAACTGACTTAGGAAGCTATCTGATGAACTACAACAATGGCAACATCAAGCTTGTAGTACTTGTGGAAGGTGGATATGATCTGCTCAACGTCTACAGTGCGATAGCATGCGATCCGAGAAACAATAATACTAACAAAGCGAACTTTGAAGCGTCTATGACCTTCATAAGATTCATGGCTTCCGATCAAGGGCAGAAAATGTTCGACGATTTCGGTGTAAGCGATTACGGTCAGTCGCTCTTCAAACCTGCAATAAAACTATTGAAGGACGAACCTGACTCTCAGATGGCTCAATGGATAAAGAAATACGCTATTGATCCTTTTGGTGACACCGAGTGTCCTCCGGAGTACCGGTACCAAGAGGGAGACCTCTATATGATGGCCCTCCCGCTGACAATGGTGAGACTAGTGACAGTTCTCACCAAACCATAATCTCTTTTCTGTCAGTATGTAGTCCTGATGACACATGTCCCTCGGAGTCTTTGTAGATGGTTTTATCGAAGCGATTAGACTCATAGTCACAGGCAACCCTGAGGTCCTAAGTGTAGCGGCGCGCTCAATTCACGTCTCTGTCTTGTCCACAATTCTGGCGTCAGCTTGGAGTGTTCCAATAGCTCTCGTGATTGGGCTGAAGAGTTTTCCAGGAAAAAGATTTGTCAAAGTTATTTTTCAAGGTCTTTTAGGTGTCCCGACCGTTGCTTTGGGTTTGTTTTTCTTCCTTCTCTTATCTCGCAGCGGACCGCTGGGCATTTTCCACCTACTCTTTACAACTAACGGAATGGTAATTGGTCAATCAGCGCTCATAACACCAATTGTCATAAGTTTCGCAACAAGCGCAATCGAATCCACAGACGTCGAGATTCGAGACCTTGCGAGAACGCTGGGCGCATCAGAGACGGCTGTCGCTTTCACGATAGCAAGAGAGGCGACTTCCGGAATCTTGCTCTCTATCGTGGCCGCATTCAGCAGAGCCATCGCTGAACTCGGTGTTGTCATGATGGTGGGCGGAAACATCCGTAATGTCACAAGAGTTCTTACAACAGCGATAGCCCTCGAAACAGCGAGAGGCGAGATAGCGTTCAGCATAGCGCTCGTAATCATTCTCCTGATCATTGTCTATTTCGTGACTTTCCTAGCCAATTTTGTGAGGCGAGTTCGTTGACCAATCATGTCGAACTTCAGGAAGTCTCACACAAATACGGTCAACTGGAGGCGCTGAAGAACATCAACCTGGTCTTCGACAAAGGCGAAGTTACAGCTCTTATCGGACCCAACGGATCAGGAAAATCAACTCTCCTCAGGATCATCGCAGGTCTTGAAAGACCGACCGAAGGCACTATTGTGGTAGACGGAAAATCTCGGGACCCCGGAGAGCTCAGAAATATTGCCACTTTAGTTTTTCAGAAGAGTGTAGCATTCAACACCTCAGTCTATGAAAATCTTGCATACGGGTTGAAGATTAGAAGACTTAGTAGATCTCAGATAGACGAGAAGATTCATGATGTTCTCAGAATGGTTGGATTGGAGGGTTTTGACAAAAGAAGGGCTAGAAGACTTTCCGGTGGAGAACAACAACGCGTATCTCTAGCAAGAGCACTTGTCATAGATCCTGAGATTCTCTTACTCGATGAACCCTCCGCAAATTTGGATCCTAGAAGCGCAACCGTCGTGGAGAACGTGATAACAAGGGCAAGTCATGAGTTGGGAACCACCATTATAATGGCTAGTCATAATATGGGTCAAGCTAAGCGACTCGCGAGCAAAGTTGCCACTCTCGAAGATGGAACATTAATTGACGTAAGCACGAGTGAAGACCTCCTTCAAACCTTTGGGAGATTTCAGAACATTTTCTCCGGTAACGGGACTTCTGATGAAAACGGCAACAATTTCATAGAAATAGGACCTGGAGTAAAACTTGAGACTGCTAATCCCACCAAGGGCCCTGTCACAATATCCATTAGACCTGAAGAAATAATCGTCTCGAGAAAACCAGTTGAATCCAGTGCGAGAAATGTGTTTAGAGGAAGAATAACCGAAGCATCAGATCGTGGAAAGAATATCCAACTCAAGGTCGACGTCGGACGAGAATTTACAGTCTTGATAACCAAGAAGTCATTCGATGAGATGCGGATGAACATAGGATCAGATATCTATCTAGCTATCAAAGCACAAGCTATTCATGCTGTCGAGCAGTAGGAAAATGGAAGAGAGGCCAGGTTCTTTCCTAGCCAGTCCATACTATTACATTCCTGGATAAAGTGGAAACTTCGCGCAGAGTTTTACTACTTGCCCTCGTACCTTTTCAAGTGTCTTGTTCTTTGCGATCTCTTGTCTGAACTTGCCTAGATACGCTGATCGTTCGTTCTTCTCTTCTGGAAGCTGATAGTGCTTCACTTCGCCTATCACCTGCGCAATCCACTTCGCGATACTCTCCATCTGCTTCTCCTTCATGCCACGCGTTGTTATCGCAGGTGTGCCGAGTCTAATTCCGCTTGGGAAGAATGGTGAAAAAGGTTCTGCTGGAACAGTGTTCTTGTTCACGGTGATGTTTACTAGGTCCAAAGCTTCTTGAACGAAGACTCCTTTTCCTTTACCGTAAGGTTTCAGGTCGATCAGTATCATGTGGTTGTCCGTGCCGTTCGTCACGATCGTGATGCCGTTATCCATCAAGCCTTTGGCCAAGGCCCTTGAGTTTTTCACAATCTGTTGACAGTAAGTCTTGAACCCTGGCTTCAACGCCTCAGCAAGCGCAACTGCGATGGCCGCTGATGTATGATCGTGCGGGCCACCTTGCAATCCTGGGAATATGGCTCTGTCAATCTTATCAGCCAGTTCAGGATCCTTCTTGAGGCCTTTCTCTGTAACCATTATCATGCCGCCCCGGGGTCCCCGCAGTGTCTTGTGAGTTGTGGTGGTGACTATGTGTGCGTATGGAACTGGACTCTTGTGAACCCCTGCTATCACCAGTCCAGAAATGTGTGCGATGTCAGCCGCCAGATAAGCCCCAACACTATCCGCGATCTTTGCGAACTCTTCGAAGGGGAACTCTCTTGCATAGGCTGTTGATCCAACCCAGATTAGAGTTGGTTTGTTCTCTTTGGCAAGTCGCTCTACCTCTTCGATATCCAGATATCCATCAGGTTTCACGTGGTAGGGAACGCTCTTGAAGAACTGTCCAGTTACGCTAACCTTCCAACCATGGGTCAGATGTCCTCCGTCAGGGAGGCTCTGTCCCATGATAACATCACCGACTTTGCACGTGGCGACATAAACTGCAAAGTTTGCCGGACTGCCGGAGTATGGTTGGACATTTGCGTGTGGAACACCGAAAGCCTTCTTAGCTCGGTCTCTCGCCAGATTCTCAATCATATCTATGAATTGATTACCACCATAGTACCTTTTTCCAGGATAACCTTCAGAATACTTGTTGGTGCAAACAGACCCCATCGCCTCTAGAACCGCTGTACTCGTGAAGTTCTCTGAGGGGATCATCTCGAGGCCGTTTCTCTGCCTATTCAGTTCTTGTCTGATTAGCTTGTAAATTACAGGATCGGTCTTTCTAAGTGGACTAGAAGTCATGAACAATCAGCTTCTCCAATATTGGCATACGCTTTCCCACGTAATGACATAAACTTTTTGATCTACAGACTCTACCAAACGAAATACTCGATTCAAAAAAATTCCTAAAAAAGAAGAGTGGAAAGTTCTGCGTACGTCTAGTCGGTTTTCTTGAACATTTCCTTTCTGGCACCGCAGATCGGACACACGTCAGGCACTTTTCCCTCTACAGTATTGCCGCACACCTGGCAAACATAGTAGTCAACTTCTTCGTTCTTGCCGAGATTCTCAAGCACCTTATTGTAAAGTCCCGCGTGGATCTTCTCCACTTTGTTCGCCAAGTCAAAACTTCTGAGCGCTCCATTTTTTCCTTCAGCCTTTGCATCATCAATCATCCCGGGATACATCTTCTGAAACTCGTATGATTCTCCGTTGATCGCAACATCAAGATTCTCTTTGGTCGTTTTGATTCCACCCAGCTCTCGCAGATGATTCGTTGCATGAACAGTCTCAGCATCTGCGGCCGCTCTGAAAAGTTTGGCAGCCTGTTTGTATCCTTCAGCATCCGCCTTCTTCGCAAAAGCCAGATACTTCCTATTTGCCTGCGACTCTCCCGCAAAAGCGTCTTGGAGATTCTTCTCTGTCTTAGACATCATAGCACCTCATTGCAAGATCGCGTATCAGCCTGCTCCTGCTTAAGAGCTTGACTGACTACGTTGGTTGAAGCTATGAACGTAGGCGGAATGAGCGACGATCAGATTAGAGGCGAAGTAAGAAAAGAGCTTCTGGGAGCGATGGCTAACAACAGGAAACGACAAAAGGTCATAGCTCTAGCAGTACACTGAGGTACACTGAGTCTGCACTCGTAGGGTCAACGATTTATCGAATAATCCTATCGAACATATTGAATTCTGAAGTTGGTCTCGGTTATAGGGTCTCGGCCGAACTGTTGTTTGCAGGGCTAATACCATGTTAATCTATTCATTGCATTCTATAGGGTACCCTATGTTTTTTTGAGCATGGGGCTCATGCTCTAGCCATATGGATTCGATAGGTTCGATAGATCTCAGAGACTAAGCCTGCTTAGATACCGTGGTTCGATATGTTCGATAGGTAACCACGCCAGCTAGAACAAGCCGTGAAAAAGAATTCTCCTATGAGTCATTTGTTGCATGGTTTTGGACATAAGGTCCCGAATAAGCTCAAACAATCTAGTGAAGGTTCAATCTATTCTATGTTTTTCGCCGTCCGTGAGGACATATGTATACACAGAGTCCGCACAAGTCCTCTCCCAGCGCTTCTCTCCTTTTCTTCATATACGCATCGCACAAATGGGCATTGAATCTAGTTTCTCTAGGTTCTGAAGGATTGAATGAAGCTCCAGTGAATGCTTCGACAGGACAAATCCTTGTGCAAGCTTTGCAGTCTTTGCACTTCTCGTTCATAGGAGATCCAGTTTTGAAGGGGGCATCAGTAAGTATTGTAGAGAATCTTACTCTGGGGCCATAGTTGTGGGTGATAACAAGACAGCTCTTACCTATCCAACCAAGTCCAGCCAAATTCGCAGCAAGCTTATGAGATATTACTCCAACGAGTCTGTTTGGATCAATACTCTGAGATGCCGGTATCGGATAGGCTTGGTAGTTTGCTTGTTGAATTCTTCTTGCCAACAGCAGAGCGATATGATCCAAACGTGAATTCACAGAATTGTAAAGTCCCTTGTATGTGAAAATGACTGTCCGATCTTCATGCTTATGTAACTCGTCAACAACGGCGTCCAATAGGCGAATGCCGATTGATATTGCTCTTGGAAACTTTTTCAGATACTCTCCACCCTGATTGCAAACAAAGTTCTGAGCAGTTGCTAAGTCTGCGATACCGAACAGGTCCGCTCCTTGTTCTTTTGCTATCTGTTCAAGCTCATCCTGCAAAGATGAATCGAATAGGGTCATCGCGGTTATGCTGGCTATAGTGTCTTAAGTAGTCTATTCTCTCCAAATCGATTCAAGTACGTATTCCTCTGGCAAAATGGTGCGGGGAGGGGGGATCGGTCTGTGAGCAGACTCTCAGTGTCAACCTATAAACAGCAGCACAAATATTGGTCTGGTGGTATTCCATAATCTATTGAAGGTGTGATTTGGTTGATTCAGGTTCCGAAGTTGACTATTGGAGATGCCTATGTTGCATTGGAAGCTTGCCGAAAGAAGGCGAAAGAGATAGGGGTTCCCATGGACATCGCGGTTACTGATGATGGCGGCAACCTGCTAGCCTTCGAGCGAATGGATGGAGCATTAGTTGGCTGCATTCAGATTGCGATAGATAAGGCGTACACTTCAGCGGTTTTAGGAATCCCAACGGCAGAGGAAGGGAGGATGGCACAGCCTGGAGAGTCTGAATATGGTGCCAACAGCTTGTGTGGTGGGAGGATAGTGATCCTAGGCGGTGGCATTCCAATCAAAATCAAGAACATTACTGTCGGCGCTGTGGGATGTAGCTCAGGAACTGTTGATCAGGATACGGCTGTGGCAGAAGCTGGGGTAGCTGCTCTCGCTAAGTTGATGAAGTGACGATTGCAATTGCAGACTCTTCCAATCCGCGAGTACGAGCTTTTCTCCATGTATGGTTTTAGCATAGAGTATCCAGATAGTTGGGATGTTGAGCTTAACCCCAAATCCGACCGAAGTTCGGGCGATGTGGTTTTCAAGACCACACGCCAAAGAATATTCCTCACTTGGGGATCCTTGGAACGTGTCAAAGAAAAGTATGGTTCACTGGACAAGCATGCAGAAGCGGGGCTCGAAAAGGTGAGGAAAGGAAGCGACGTCAAGAAAATGGAGATGATTCTCCACAAGGGAGACTCCGTAAATGGTCATAGGGCGATCTTCAATCGCTTCAAGGCAACCGTGGGAGTCAGCTTCTACGCTATGAGAACAGCTTATCGAGAACTCTCATCCGTCCATTTGCACTGTGAAGAAACTGGAAAGTTCTTCGTCATATCCGAGTCGGTTATGGGCAAAGACCTCGTGACAGATCCAGAAGTCTTTGGACACATGAAGGGCTCATTCGCATGTCACTGAACTCCTGCCCGTCGTGGAGCCTGTGCGAGGTTCCTCGAACTTTGAGATTATGAACCGCTAATGATCAAGATTGCATCTCAGCCCGATGTGGGCGAGAATCGCCTAATTCCTTTCTTGTCGACTTCGAGCAAGAACCCCTGTAGTATGCCATCTGTGTACGAACTTCCCGGGTTTAGACACAGGGTCCGGCCGATCTTACAGTTTCCCTTTGATTCATGAATGTGACCGTGCAATCCCAAGAGTGGTTGATGCTTCTCGATAGTCGATCTGACCGCAGTACTTCCCACCGGAATCAATTTCGAAGCACTATAAGTCGGTTTAAGTTCCTTGTCAAGCTCCGGTGCATCGTCTAGTCGCGAATCATAAGGTGGAACGTGAAGGTTAAAGACACAGTTCTCCATGCTTTTGACTTGGGATGTCATCGCATCTATCTTCTTGGCAAGATCCTCCTCGGAGATGTCTCTTGGACATTTCCACGGAGTTATGTTTCCATATCCTGTACTAATCATCTCATGATCTTCGTCTAGTTGGATGACTTTGCCTTCCACATCCATCGCGCATCGTGATTTCTTTATGATCGGATCGATCTCAAATGGATCATCGTTTCCCGCGGTTAGATATAGCCTAATTCCCGTCCCTTCTAGTCGTTCATCGGCTATCCGCATCCACCGCTCGACTTGCTCTAATGCGAGGCCGAGAACGAGCTCTTCGCGTTTGGTTTCAGACTCGAATGTCAGGAGTTCCTGAGGGGTGGTTCGGTACGTGTAAAGTCCTCTAAATCGGATCTCCCTCTCAATGTCTTCAAGTTCTTTTCCAGAATCCACCACAAGCTCCTTGCCACGGAAGTTTGTCTTGTATTTTCCGTCGGGTTGTTGAATCAACGCTATGAAGCCTTTAGCCGTGATGTCTCCACCCAAGACCAGAATGTTCACATCATAAAACTTTCCAGAGTTAACAAACTTCATCCAACACTTGTCTGATCCATGTAAATCTGTTGCGAAGAAGATTTTGGAAGTCAAAGGTTATTCTCCTCGGCCCACGTTCCCCATACTGACCTCATCAACATCCGCGTACCATTTCCGACTGGTCCCGATTTTTGCTCTCATTCTCCATTTCATGCTTTTCGGTTGTTCTTCTATATGTTCCAGCATTTTGTCAATTCTGTGCTCTATTACACTCTTTGAATCGTTGCCGAAAACGTCGTACTGGGGAAGGAAAGTCTTGAGTCTTTTCAGGTTTGTTGTCATGGTATAGTAAAATCCCCAATCTTGTGCCAGTAATCGAGAAATATATTTTAGGTTAATAGTCTCTCGATCCTCTTCACCTACGTCGTGTTCATTTATCAATACAAGTGTATCCTTGACATCCTTTTCATTGATCTTGACTATTTGCATCTTTTCAAGAAGTATATCTGAAACGGTCAATGTGGGGAAATCTATCTCAAGTCTATTCTTGAAGTCAACATTATGACACATCTGAAGCCTGTCAAAGAACACGTCTACCTTTCTCTGAGTCTTGAGATCGAAGTACCCACTCCTCACTTGACCGTACATATGTGTGTAGAGTTTTACGGTTTCACTTTCAGATCGATAGCTGAGATCTTTGAACATCTGCTCTATTTTTTCTTCGAACTTGCTATAAGACATGAAATCAACGTCAGTTATCGCTCTTTGGAGGCGGTCAAGGATTTGATGCGAATTAGGGCAATGAATTCTAATAGCACAGGCGCCCATAACTCTGAGAACGATGCCTCTCTCTTTTCCGACTTCGGCAATTCTGATCGCTTCATTAATGAAGTCGCTGGAAGATGTCGCTGACATTTCGAAATCACTGAATTGACTGACCGTACTCATATTAGGATTGCCCTCAAGACCAGGAGACCAATGATCCGACAACCAACAGAAAACCAAAAAATCAGAAACTAGTTAAGTTTGGTGTCGCGAAACTTATGAAATTAATGATATACGCAAAGTCTTATATGTAAAACAGGGAACAAAGTTGTGAAAAGACAATGACAGAGGAAAAGACACTATTTCTACGTAGGGCTTCAGGACTAGCGCGGGCTTGGAACGTATTCGACGGCTTTCTGTACTGCGTGTACGCAGATAGTATATTCGTTGCCGCTGCGCTGACGTACGGTCTATCTTGGCCTTGGCCAGATGCGAACATACCATTGGGGATAATTCTGACCTGCGTAGCTTTGTTTCCATGCATGATCGTATATGCAATGAACGCTTCGACAATGCCCCGAGTTGGAGGAGACTACGTCTGGCAGACGAGAGTATTTGGTGGAGTCTGGGGTTTCATGATCTGTCTGTCTGGTCTTGGCTTCTGGCCATGGTTCTACGCTGCGACAAATGTTATGCCTGGAACTGTGACCGCGGTCTCTCCGGTCTTTGCGGTACTGGGGATAATGTCTGGCAATAAGGGCATGATCAGCTTCGGAACTTGGATGACAACCACTGATGGAATGTGGTGGGGGTTCGTGGCATATTCCGTATTTGCCTTCATAGTTCTCGTTGCAGGAATGCGGTGGTACGCACGTATACAGCGTTGGTCATTCTACATCGGCTGCGTTGCCCTTGTAGTATGGATCGCCATGTTTCTTATGACCACTCACGCAGACTTCATGAGCAACTTCAACTGGTTCATGTCAACCTACTTCAATTGGGGTGGAGCTGATCCATACCACTACACTATTGAGCAAGCCATGGCAGCTGGGTACGCTCCTGTCCCATTTGACCAAACAAAGCTGCTACCGAGCTGGATGCTCGTTCCAATTATGACCTACGTCTTCGCCTACTGCATGTGGTCAGGAAGTATGGTAGGTGAAATCAGCGGAGTTGAGGACCTAAAGAAATCTCTATGGATGTACTGTGGAGCTAATACGTTCGCTCTCATCGTCTGCGCAGGCACAATGTATGCAACGATGATCATTGTTGGAAACGAGTTCTTCTTCTCGGCGAACTTCATGTGGTACAACTTGGGTGGAGCAACGGCGATGCCCATGTCTCCCTTCATTGGATTTCTCTACGTGACCATGACGCGCAACCCATTCTTCTGGATCATGACGCTTATCGGTATGAACGCATGGTTCTGGATATGGCCGACCAACAACTGGGTGCAATCGATCAGGATGATGTTCTCTATGTCGTTTGATAGAATGCTGCCAGGATGGCTGGGAGCCGTCCACAGGAGAACAAGAACACCGCTCAACGCCATAGTATTCGTGACCATCGGATGTCTAATAATGGGGTGGGTCTATCTCTATACGCCTTTCTGGAAATTCACCTTAGACTGTACTGTAGGAAGTTGCGCTGCGTTCTTTGCATCAACCATCGCGGGCACCATAATGCCTTACCGAAAGAGAGTAAGGGCAATCTGGCAGGCTTCCCCAGCATCTAAGTACAAGGTCGGGAAAGTTCCCGTGATTACCATCGCGGGTGTACTGGCAATAGTCTTCTATTGGATCCCCACATACTTCCTTTGGCTTTCAGACAAGAGGTACGGAGTCAATGATCCACTATCCGCAGGTTTCATGATCGGATCATTTGCAAGCGGCGGTATTCTCTACTACGTAATAAAGTGGTACAGAAAAAGGCAGGGCGTTGACACAGAGCTACTGTATCGTGAAGTACCCTACCAATAGGTACCCTTCCCTTTTTTTCCATTCTAGTGGCAGACAAATGAGTCCTTCATATGGCTGAAGATTTCACTCTGTTCTTGGGATCTTGAAGTGTCAGGCGTAGACTCGTAGATTATGAAGTACCTGTCTGTGTTCTTGCATTGCAGATGAATTGACCAGATCTCTTTGCTTCTCGCCCTAATCATACGTAAACCGATCGCTCTCTCCATAACAAAATGCTTGAATATTGTCCTATGGCCATTCAATTCTATTGTCTTGGTTTCAATGGGATCCAGTTTCATAACATCACGTCCATAAGCAATCCTAGAGTAACTTGCCTCAGCTTGAGCCTCAAGAGAGTCATACTTGCCTCTAATCTTGTCCAGCAAACCCCATGTTAGAAATACATTGTCGTTCTCTGGTGAGTTGAAAATCACGTGGCCCTCAGCTCTTCGAGATTTTGGATCGAATTCTATACGCCAGGCGTTTGGATAGTCGATTGCAAACTTGTACATAGAGAACCTTTCATAGATCAACGATCATCATCCTCGGATTGGATTTGGCTTGTTTCGTACATCCTATTTTGATGTAACTCAATTCAAAGAACCTTTGTATTGACCGGTGTTTCGGGACATCCATCTGAATATCAGCATTGGTGCGGCGAGTTAGAACCGCGCACCAGTTTACCACTACATATGAGCTACTGGATTCGAAGATATGTAGATGATGGTCAAGCGTCCACGCATGACGCGTGCTCAAAGACTTGCGCTATCACCATACTTCAATGTGTCATGTGACACACCTAGAGGGGGTCCAATGGTTCGATGGTTCGATGAGAAAAGCGACTATCACAACCCAAGAAATAGTCGCTTTTTTCTTGATCCTATCGCAATCAAGCTTGGTTTATGCAACTGGATACTAAGCATGATCTCGTGATGGGTAGTTCGAAATTTGTCCAATGATCAAAAAGAGTACTCTCAGCACCAAAGAGTCATCGAAAGACATTCAGTAGATAGTAGCCGAGCGGACATCGTCATTTTCCTGCAGAGCAAAAAGAATAGATCCTAACTTCTAGAGGAGATCTACAGGATACTTGGCTTCCCTTGATTCTGTCGGCCACGCTCTGCTCTTGCTTCGGGTAATCTTAAATTCTCTAGATGTTGATGATTGTCAGTGAGGGGAAAAGGTTGTCAGAAAAAGAAGTTACAAGAAGGGGATACATGAAATACGCGGCTGCAGGGATAGTTGTTGTCGCCGGTGGCGCAGCTGGAGCCTACTATGCCACAAGACCCTCAGGCCCCGGAACAACTGCTACAACCGCTATTACAACAGTTCCAACGACTCCTGCACTACCTCCAGAGAAGAAGAACACTCTTGTGGTCGGCAGATTGTTCGACGCGGTCTCCCTGGATCCGCAGTGGACCTTCGAGGTAACGGCGGTCTCGATAAACTCGCAAGTCTACGATACACTTGTCCGGTATGACCTCGAGAAACTGGCAGAAGAAAAGTACGTCTATGCACCAAGCTTGGCAAAGTCTTGGGATGTGTCCAGTGACAAACTCGAATGGACATTCCATCTTAGAGATGATGCGAAATTCTATCCAAGTGGAAATCCTGTGGACGCTGAAGCTGTCAAATTTACTTTCGAAAGAAGCCCAAAGCTCCAAGGACCACCATCATTCATGTTCGGTGCTGTGAAGAATACGGAAGCCTTGGACAACTATACCGTTAAGGTCACGTTGAACTATGCATGGGGAGCATGGTTGGGATTCCTTGCGGGACAATACGCCTCGATCATAGACCCCACGGTGATGGAACAGGACGTAGATGGAGATATGGGATCTGCTTGGCTAAATGACCACTCAGCTGGCTCGGGGCCTTTCTATATGGATCATTGGACTCGGGAGAAAGAGTTTCTGCTGTTGAAGAATCCGAATCATTGGGGCGAGCCAGCTAAGGTAGACAAAGTCTTGGTTCTAGCTGTACCCGAGGTTTCCGTTCAACAGATGATGGTAGAAAAAGGGGACATCGACATAGCAGTAAGCCTAACTCCAGACCAGGCTCAGACCTATGAGGAGACCGGACGCACTGACGTAGTTGTCAAGAGACCGTTGTCGTTCTGGATGTGTTTGATGTACATGAACTGCAATACAAAACCAATCGATGATGTAATGGTCAGGCAGGCGATCAAGTATTCGATTGATTGTGATAAAGCTCTAAAAGAAGTTGCTCGTGGTAACGGTCGCGTCGTCCAGACCTTCTTGCAGTACGGGATGCCCTACTACGACGAAGAACTTGCAGATTACTACAAACGAGATGTGACAAAAGCAAAGTC
>Ga0315289_10008123_pt1 | contig 15200 bp, 13 predicted proteins | sample YL17G11_40_MG_FD_203452 | JGI IMG/M metagenome (GOLD analysis project Ga0315289, IMG submission 203452) | Sediment microbial communities from Yellowstone Lake, YNP, Wyoming, USA - YL17G11_40 | ecosystem: Environmental > Aquatic > Freshwater > Lake > Sediment | place: USA: Wyoming | collected... | reverse complement strand
TTCCGGATGAATTCCATTGCATCGTTGACCTGCTCAATGATCGTGCCCATCACCATGCGGTCATCGAGCACGCTGATCTCATCAGTGTTAAAGAGCCCGCAATGCATGATTGCCTGCGACAGGAACCGCTGCGGGTCTTTCCCGAAGAGGAGGAGCGCGGCCCACGTGGGTTTACTGTCCTGGACCAGCCCGATCTTTTCGAGCACGATTTGCGGGGATTCATCGGGTGCGATACTCCGCCTCCCCGTCTCGTTTGCTTTTTTGATATAGTCAGCGACCTTTGCAGGATCCAGATCCACAAGGGTGGTTTTCGGTGCAGGTGTCAGGTCCCAGCTGCTGCCGGTGGATTGGAGGTGCATCTCCGCGATCTCGTGGGGCTGCATCACCCGGTTGCTGGTGCCGACACGCCGGTAGCACCTGCCCCTGACTGATACCGGTTGGAGCGGATTTTCTTTAATGCGGATCGCTACGACGGGCTTGCCTTCGCATGTAAGTTCTTCCATCTCAGGGATCAGGCGGGGTTCGGTACTCTGGGAAATTGTGTTGGCCCATCCCCTGAGGGATTCGGTACCGATCAGCGTCCCAATAACGTTTCCACGATTTGTTATTCCGATGAAAATCGTGCCTCCCCGTGTATTTGCGAATGCACCGGCAGTAACGACGGCTTCCCGATCGAAGGATTCTTTGAATTCAACCGTATCGGATTCGTGAAGGGTCATGAACGGAGGGCCTCAGAACTTTGTACTGAGTTAGGGTTCTCTTCCTTTTTGTTGTTGTTGTTCACTCTCTTCTTGTGTTACATGAGAATGTTGTGCGTGCGGGCTGGAAATGGCAGTGTGAATTGACCGACAGAGCGGACGGAACGGGGAAGTATAAGGATTGCAAAGCTGTGTGAACAGAATTTTTTGTTAAACTAACTCTTTTATCATAGTAGATTAAAGCAGAATCAGTGATATTATGCCAATACCAGATTTTCAAAGTTTGATGTTACCAATTCTGGAGTATTACGGGGACAAACTTGAACATGGATCACAGAACGTTCTCGGCGATTTAAAGATAAAATTGAAACTAACCGATGATGAGATAAATGAGCTCCTTCCAAGTGGCAAACAATATAGATTTAATAATCGTGTCGGCTGGGCACTAATCTATTTAATGAAATCTGGTTTGTTGAATAGACCTTCACGGGGTAAATACATCATCACCGCAAGAGGTTTAGAAGTGCTGAAGGAGAAGCCAGAAAAAATTAACATGAAATATCTGGAAAAATTCCAAGAGTATGTCGATTTTAAAGATTTCAAGAGTGATAAGAGCGAGGATAAAATTCCCCCCTCTGAATATGACAAGATATCGACACCCCAGGAGTCACTGGAAACGAGTTATCAGGAATTAAGAAGGCAATTATCTCATGATCTTCTTGAGCGAGTTAAACAGAGTTCTCCATCTTTTTTTGAAATACTTGTTGTCGATTTACTTTTAAAATTAGGATATGGGGGTTCGAGGATTGATGCAGGTCAGGCCATAGGTAGAACCGGTGATGATGGCATCGATGGAGTAATAAATGAGGACAAATTGGGTCTTGATGTCGTTTATATTCAAGCGAAAAAATGGCAAAATCCCGTCGGAAGACCCGATATTCAAGCTTTCGTTGGAAGTCTTGAAGGACAAAAATCGAGGAAGGGAGTTTTTATCACAACCTCGAAATTCACGGTAGATGCACAGGACTATGTAAAAAGGATTGAGAAAAAAATCGTCCTAATTGATGGTGAACGATTAACACAATTGATGATCGATAACGGTGTTGGTGTTGCCGAAGAATCTCGTTATGTCGTGAACAGGCTCGATGAAGATTATTTCATCGAGGAATAATCCGTTTCATAAAATTGTTTGAGAAGTGAGTATGATAGAAAAAAGTTCCAGGCATTCGAAAATAATTGGGAACTTCGGAGAACAACTTATTGGAAATTGGTTATCTCGGTCAGGGTTTGAGGTTGCTTTAGTGGATCATACGGGTATCGATATCATCGCATTCAACAAAAAAAAGAATAAAAGAATTGGAATAACGGTTAAATCTCGAACGAGAAATGAGGGAAAGGAAAAAGATAATGTTTTTGTTTTTCGTGATAGCAAAAATGATAGACAAAAACTAAGAGAAGCGTGTGAAGCCTTTGCATGTGACCCTTGGATTGGAGTGTATGTAGAAACTTCACAATTTGCCGATATCTATCTCCTTTCCTTGGAACACTATGACAAAAAATATCGATCAAATCTAATAAGTAAGACGGAAGGTTGGAAAATGAATGAAAAAAATAAGCGAGAATACGAAAGGGATTCGGATCTTAAGCATATAAAAATCGAATTTACCTTAAATAACTGGAATTGGGATATTTAAATATTCTGATTCATTGCCTTGCTTCGTGCATTCGAGTGATGATAGACCCGGCATGATCGGAGATGAGGATCTCCCCGAATTCGAGTTGATTCAATTCGGATTCACCGGTTTCTCATAACCTGCGATCTTACTTTCCTTTGATGCGACAAAAAACGATAAGGAAAATAAAGCATTTCTCACAATTCTTAACGTGAATATCGTCATATTAAAGAATTCATCGACGTTCATATGATAATCGGGATTATCATCAAATTGATTTTCATCCTTTTTGAAAGTAGGATCATGTAATACAAAATATCTATGAACTAAATAATGTCGAACTTCCAACAACCGTTTGAAATCCTCCGTATCCAATTCCCGTTTAATTCCTACCAATGCCATTAGATCAATTTGCCAATTATTGTCAATGATAAGAGATTTTTTTACCGTGAATATACTATTGCTTCCCCAAAATGCAACTTTACTATCATCCACATCTAAATTTTCATATTCGTTTAAGAAAAAAGCTATTTTATCGAAAATGTTCATGGCTATTAAGAAGCTATTCTTCAAAATTTCGCTATTAGTAAGGTAGTTTAAACTATTATCAGAATCCGATTGAGGTTTATTCATGAAGTCAAAATCTCGATGTTTGAATTGGGCGAGTGCCAAACAGAATCTAGCAGTTTTAAAATTATCAATGAGCGAATTCCAAAGGGTCAATATTTTGTATGCTCGTGTTTTATCCCCGATTGATACATGAAATTTGATATTGATTAGATCTTTATTTTTACATTTATGATCTTGACAATCAAAAAGGAGATTTAAAAATAACTGATTTTGATCACAAAATTCGGTATAAAATGGTTCAAAATTTTTCGCAGATTCTGAATCAATATTGAATTTTTGATCGGAAAGTACTCGCTTTTTTGGAAGAAAATCTTGTAAATATCTATCTAAATCGATTGAAATCTTATGTTTTAAAAGTAAATCGTTGACATTTTCCTTTGTTTTTTGATCGATTTGAAAATCAGGGAATAAATCTAATTCGATTCCAAGATAGATCGTCCCATTTTTATACAAAGAATTGCCTGTGCATTTGTCTTGACATTTTATGGCCAAACGTCGGCACGTAATTCCTCTATTCCCCCATGCATTGTAATGGCGAGGATCCAATAATATGGCTCGATCATAACATTCTAATGCTTCAAGGTATCTGCCCAAATAATCCAAAACATTTCCTTGATTAATCCATATTTGTGGTTGTTTTTTATCTAGGTCCAATGCCCTTCCAAAGCATTTTTTTGCCGATTCAAATTTCTCTAGTAATTCGGGGCTATAGACCCGTTTATTTTCTTCGTACTCTGATGTAGCCAGAACGTACCAAGCATTACCTAAATTATAGTAATATCTTCCAATATTTGGTTTGGATTTTATGGCTATTTTCAGATGATCAATCGCTTGCAGAATTTGAAATTTTGTCTCTGGCTTTCGATCCCAGGATTCAATGAGAATAATTGCTTTTAGACTGTTTGCATTTGGCAAGGATTTGTCATCATGTAAAACCAAATTGATCAATTCTAAAGCTTTATCATATTCTTTTCTATCAAAATGGTGGCCTGCGTCATTGAAAAGTTCGAAAATTTTTGACTTTTCCATTATTTGATTCCTTCCACGACTTTGACTTCTTCCTCCGTCAGCCCGTACAACTCGTACACCAGTTTATCGATCGCAGAATCCGTCGCCTCAATCTGCCGGGACAGCATCGTCCTCTCCTGTTCGAGCCTCGCATCCTGCAATTTCTTGTTCAGGTCCAGCATCTGCGTGACGTGTGCAACCATGTGATCGTGACGGGCTTTGTCGGCAAAGTCGGAAATGTTAATGGGATGGATAGGGATCTTTCCGAAATAATCAAACATCAATTGGTATCCATTTTGAATTTGTGTACAGTAATTTGAGATCAAAAACCATCCTAATTTTGAGTTCAAAATGCCGAGTAAATAAAAATCCTGTATGGGTATCGAAAAAATTGCTGTATTTGGATAATTTATCCCATAATCAAACGAGAATGTAGGTTTAACTTGAAATTTATTATACATAATTTTTGGTTTTTCAAATTCTTGATAGTAATTCGAGCCAAATCGTTGAAGAGCATACCACTCATATCGAACGCCAGTTTCTGTTGGGTTTCTTGCAGAGAGCCTATCTTTGTATTTCGATAGATGTCGATAAATGGCCGGATATTGTTTTTTAAATTCTTCCTCTGCTTTTTTTGAAGCTCCCATTATCGTGGTATCTTCATGTAAAGGAAAATGCCAAGGAATGAAAATTAAAAATTTTCCCGGCTTGAGAGGGAGATATCTTTGAATATCTCTTCCGGCGAGATATGGTTTGATAATTTCATTATTTTGTGGATCTTCCTCTATTAATTTTTGACGAGTTTCAACATCAATTACATACGCCTCGTCAAATCCTGTTTTAATTCCACTGCAAATTTTACCATCGAGGTAAGATTCTAGTAGGACACTCGATCTTTTTATTTTGTTTAATAATAGGGTAGATTTCTGGTCTCCTAAAGACCACCCATCATCAGTAAGTGAACGAGGATCTATTGGATGCCAGTTAGCTACGACATACTCATCAAGACTTGGGAAATCAAGTGCCTCAACCTTCGATGAACAGAACTCACGCGCCGGCTTTTCATTGGAGACTCGAATGATACATGGATATGTAGTGGCATTTTTGAAGACTTGCAAATCTCCAAAGTCCACGATCTCTTCAATTTGTTTGGTCAATAAAAACGCACGGAGAGGTTTCCCATAGTTCGCCCGCATCCACTTATTCGCAACGATAAATGAAAACAATCCCTTAGACCGGAGAAGAGAGATTCCTTTCTCAAAGAAATATGCATAGAGATCCGCCGTCCCTTGATACACCGCATAATGCATCTCGAAATATTTCTTCTGCTCCTTTAATCCTTCCTGCCGCACATACGGCGGATTACCGATCACCGCGTCAAACCCGCCCGCTGCTATGACCGGTTCAAATTCCTTTGACCAGTCAAACGGATTAATGCGTTTCACTTCATCGGCAGGCATTTCAGGAGTCAGGATATCCCAGCCAATCAGCGAGTTCCCGCACTTTATGTTATGATCAAGGCTCGGGAGCGCCCGTTCCGCCGTGATCGTGAGCTGTTTTGAAACCGTCTCCTGGTTCTCTTCTTCAAGTACTTTGAGGAGCAGCGAGAGTTTCGTCACTTCGACTGCCTGCTGGTCGATATCCACACCGAAGATGTTGTTTAAGAGAATCCGTTTCTTCTCAGCGGTGGTGAGTTTCCAGTCGCTCCGCACCCGTTCCGAGAGCCGGACATCCTTACCATTACCGGGATTGTAAATCGGAAGGTCGATAGAAGATGCTGATTTTTTCTTTTTCGGGGCTTGTTCCGGGAGAAGCGCCTGCACTGCGGGATCAGTTGCCGAGTTCTTCTCTTTGAAGACAGGCACGAGGTTTGCGATATACCAGTCGCGATGCCAATCGATGAGATACTGATATGCACCGATCAGGAACGAGCCGGAGCCGCACGCAGGATCAAGTATGTGGAGCTTCGATACCTCACGGGGCGTTTTGTCCTTAACGAGTTCGCCGACCGTATGCTTCACGATATATTCCACGATGTATTGCGGCGTGTAGAAAACACCGCCGGCTTTCTTCACCTCCGGCTTATACTCGACCTTTGCCTGGTGCCCTTCCGTAAGCCGGATTACTTTGCCGAGGAACTGCTCGTACACGTGCCCGAGAATAGCGGGAGGGATAAGCGAAAACTCATACTGGCTGTCAGGGAAGTAAAGTCGTTTTATGATCCCTTTCAGGACCTTGTCGTCAATCGCGATAGTGAGCGAGAGCGTATCAGGGGATTCGTCCCAGTCAGGCTCTTGTTGGAAATGGAAGAGTCCGGAGTTGTATTTATCATCAGCGTTGCGGAAGAGTTGGCAGATCCGCCCATAGACCTGCTCGCCTTCCAGAAGTTTGTGGAGTGTTTCATAATCTTCAATTCCGCGATCTTCGCAAATGCGGAGGAAGAGAATCCTGTCGATAGTCCGTTGTACGACACTGTTCAGTTCTTCAACGGTAAGGGATGGATTGCGCAAAGCGATATTTTTCGCAAGGGCATCACGCCATTGCTCAATCTCTGCAAGAATATCGTCATCGACACTCACAGTCCCCCGCTTGCCTTTCGTCGTTTCGACATATTTGTCAAACGATCCCTGAAGGATGCTATCCGGGGCGATGATTGAAACTAGCCAGTCCCACTTTTCAGGATATTCTTTAAAGGTGAAGTACTCGGTCCGCGCCTTTGATGCTGCATCACCGTTCTCCGGTTTTATCCTGCCGTCATAGATTGCGAATTCTTCAAAATTTGTGAGAATGGAGAGCGGAAGTTTTTGGTTCCATGCATACCGGCGCAATTGCAGAGCTGCTTGAGCATCATCCTTGATCCGCACAGACGGTTTCTTGGTCTCGACTATGAACTTCCGGGCACCTCCAATTCGGAACGTATAATCAAAAAACAGAGTCGTGCCACGAATCCTGACCGGTTCTTCGTGCAGGACCTCCTTGTATTTCTCTGAAAATCCCTTGTTATTATCTACGTCCCAGCCGAGCGTAGAGAAAAATTTATCGACAAATTCACGCCGTAGTTGCGTCTCGTTGTATTTTCCCAGTATGTATGTCTGCCGGTGAAATTCATACTTTTCAAGTAATGATTTGATTGTATCGGGTGCTGGCATTAGTAGTTGTGTTATTGTGAAAAACGTTAAAGGTGTTGGAGTGATCTTATCTGATAACCTGATAATAATGGAAATGGACTACATTGTATGAGCACTGAAGAATCAAGGGTTCTCTGTAACCAATGCAGGGCAATTCTTCCCGAAGCAAATACAGCGAGCAGTCATCCTCCGTGTCCGTATGCGGATCGACGGATAAAGTGATTTCAGTCGTGGTTAAAGATTCGGTGCAATTGTTTGAATCAGTAAAAACAAAACAAAAGGATGCAACGGGATTTGTGAAAAACGAGACCATTGAACGAGAAAAATTTGCAGGGAAATCCAGAAGAAAAGCCAAGGAATTTCTCGAAATTGACCGATCTGATCCCCAGTTCACCAAGAAGCATCACCTCGTTAAAGAGCTGAATGAACACGGCGAATTCGAAACTAAACATAATGAGACAAAAGTATCTCACGCCAGACATCGATCTAAAAAATGACCCCGTAGTATCCCATACCTCCTTAACGGACTTTTTTATTAGGTTCAGTCAAGGCTAAGTTTTGAGAAACACAATATATAATCAGCCCGAGGGCCCGAGGGCAGGAGCCATGAGAACCAATGGCAAATTTCGTACAGAACAGCGAGACCAAGAACGCGGTTCGTGAACTCACGAGCCCGATCCCGGACGTGGCGACCTTCAACACGATCGTCCAGTCGGTCATCACCGGCAACCCGTTCGGGTGTGTATCGTATATGACTGCCGGGGTTACCCATGACCCCGTTGAAAAGATCAGGGAGAGCTACACGGCCAGGATCGTTTATCAGGACGTAGACGCAACGACCGTGGGCAACGACTCCAGCAGGTTCAACAGCATCGCCGGCTACAATGCGGGTGCGACAGCCCTGCTTGCGGCAACTGCCGTGACTGCAGCCCACGCGGGCACACCGGTCCACGATACAGAGAACGACTCGTTCTCCGTAACGATCCGGTGCCACGACCCGAACGGCGAGCTGTACAATGTCACGTTCAGCCGCGACCGGGTCACGGTCCAGTCCTACTCGGACGACGCGATCCTCGCAAAGGTCGAGACCTGGGCGGACACCAAGCCGGCACTGGCATGAACCATGAAGTGGTGAAGGCAGGAGAAGAACGAAGTTCTTCGAATGGTCGAGTTCCAAAGGAGCGAGACTGGAAAAGAACGAAGTTCTTCGAATGGTCGAGTTCCAAAGGAGCGAGACTGGAAAAGAACGAAGTTCTTCGAATGGTCGAACCCTTCAGTGGTGAGACTTGAGAAGATGTAATCTTCGAATGGAGGTAAAAAACATGGACAACGAACTCATCATCACCGGTGCATTCCTCGGACCGAGCATCTCCGGATGCGAGGTGGAGAAGATCGCAGCTGGTCAGACCCGGAGGGAATGACCATGGAAAATGAAATTCTCATCAGTGTGATCTTCGTTGGAGCAGGACTGCTCGCCTACGTGATCATCCCCGGGCTCCTCGATGTTGAGGGTTGAAAACCCGAAACACGAGAAGAACGAAGTTCTTCGAATGGTCGAGTTCCAAAGGAGCGAGACTGGAAAAGAACGAAGTTCTTCGAAGAATGTGGGACCGGGTCCTCGATCATATGGAGGCCGGAGGGAACAACCCAAAGTAATGCGATATGAACAAAAAGGGGCAGGGGCACAACCCCTGCTCCTTCCATTCTTTTCCCGATAGTTTTTTTAAAAAGATAAAAACATTAATCGCTTAAAAGAGAGTATGTTCGATTCAGGGGAAAAAGTGCCATCTTCCTCTGCTTCGTTCCACTTGTAGCAATTGTAATTTTATCTGGATGTACGAGTTCACAATCAACGGCTGCGGCAGCAAAAGACGATCTGGCGGGGATAGAAAAAGGTTCGGATTTACCCGTCAAGTCCCGCTATAACAGGCTGAATGTCTACCTCGCCGAATTTATCGGAAGAATGCAGGATAACGTCATTCAGCAGAAAACTCTTGAAACCATCCTGACATCCCGGATATCAGACAGGTCCCCTGGTGACAGGTTCCCCCGGAGATCTTAGGAATTATCACCACCGGATAATGTACCATTTTTGCCGCGTTGCATCATGGAACTCTTTGCCCGTGCATTTTTTAAACAACACCCCACAGAAAGATAAAACCCATGACTGCAGACACTGTACAATTTCACTTGCGAAGAAATTCCTGCACTACCCGAATGATATCTGGTGCCCTGGTTTGAGAAGGGGCATTGCATCACCTATTCCCGGCCCAAAAAAATTATTGGGAGAAAATTGGACTGTCCTTGACCATTTCGTGCATGATTTTCTCTTTTCCGTATTTTTTTGTGTAATAATAACATGCCAGTGCAACGATGATGGATGGAATCAGGACAAAGAGCATATCCATCATGGTATCGGTGTTGTCCGCCTGCATCTTGCCGGCAAGGGAGCCGCCAAGGAAGGTGTCGACCAGGAATTCGTAGATCTCCCAGAGATATTCCCCTACCAGTCCAAACATGAGGGCAAAGCATGCAATAAACTGAGGATCCAGGTTATACTTCCGCATCTTATCCAGAAAGAGGATTGCAACAAACCCGAGCAGGGCGACAATCGATCCTGACACGGTGTGGGCAAGAGTGTCCCAGTTGGGGATATTGAGATACCGTCCCTGGATGTAGCCTGAAATGTGGATCAGGATTGCAAGGGATATGAGGAAGTAAACAAACCAGGGGAACTTGATTTTTGTAAACCTTGTGATAAGGAAGGGAACCATCCCCATCAGGAACCCTACAATTCCAGAAACGACTCCAAAGCCCAGATACACCCCAATCAGGACGTTAAAACCAAGGGCTGCCTGGGTGAAGTAGGCAAGATACATTCCATACGGACGATCAGTCATACGGTAGTTTTTGCAGTATCCGAATATCTAATTTTTGAGATTGATCTAAAAATGTGCCCGTCCGAAATTTCCGGTGCAGTGCCCGCCACGATTCTGCCAAAGAACAGGAGAGAAAAGAGGGGGTTCCACAAGGAAAACCCGCATCTGGCAGGATCGGGAGACAAGCGGGCAGCGATTTTTTTCTCATCAACTGCCCGCTCATTCTTTTTTGTTGATCTGCTGCAGCACGCCAGCCTCAGCATACCACGTTATTGGGTGATTGTTCCGGTATTTTTGGATTGGAAGGGGATCACCCTGATCTCACCATTGATGACCTTCTCGAGCAGTTTTTTCCGGTTCTTCTTTTCACGCCCGTCAAAGATAAAGAACTCGTAGGTATCCCATATGGTAGCCCAGTTCATGATGACGATGACTGCCCCGATCACAATTCCTGCGAGCGAGCTCATCCAGGTCGCGTTCTCGTAAAAAAGCGTGATATAGAACACTGCAATCAGGATGTTTATTCCGGTGAAGGCAAGGGACACATGGCGCTCCCGCAGAAAAATTCCCGTCTCGCGTTCATGCTCGGTGAGTACGAAGCGGAAATGGTGACGGATTGCATCAGAGATTTCTGTCGCAGGCCCCGGGTCCGGGACACCCGGGATCTGTATCTCGAGTGTGACGGGCTTTTTCAGTCCGACGGCATACACAGTACTGAGGATGGCATCTTCTGCAGCCTGCGTGAGCTCCTTTTTCTGGAGCGGGGAAGGATCATCAGGATCCAGCAGCTGGTCCATAGTTTTAAATCTCAGGTTCACAATGGTCCGGTCGTTTTCTTCACGGTGCGTTGCGTTGATAACTTTCATCTGCATCTCCGGGTAGTATCCCACCACAATATCGGCTTTAGTGCAGATATTCCTTCTTTTTCCTGCATGATGCACCCTGCAAGGAAGTACGACCCTTTTTTTCCTGCCGGTATTTTCCCCACGTATCCGGCTGACCCGGACTTTCCGTGCCAAGGGGAATAAAAATGTCCTTGTTCAGTCAGCTGATTACTATCTTTACGAGGAACCACGTGAAAAAATCCGATCTCCCGACACGGGATACCGGATGAAATGAATGCGTTGTATCTCCTCAGAGGATCGGTTCCTGAAATCCCGGAACAATAGTGTTGGGGATTTCAACGGAACTAAAAAATATTTTAAAAAAAACCGAAATTTCTCTCGGGCCGTATGATACTTTTGCCTACACGCTCAATTTCACATTTTCGGGTTGTCCGTCAGGAGAAGGATTGATAACGACAATTTCCGGAGGCGATGACCTTAGTGTGATATCAAGGTTGGAAGTTCCGATACCCCGGGTGATGTACGTGATGGTAGGACCTTTTTCGATCTTCCCGCTCAACGTGACCAGACCTCCTGAAATGACCCGCTCATATCCTGCTGGAACTATCTGCCCGCCATGGGTATGGCCGGCCAGGATCAGATCTGCATCCCAGTTGCCACGGTATGCCGGTTCATGGATCATGTAAATAGCAAAGGAGTCATTTTTCAGTGCTTGCGGCACTTGCGGTGGATTCGCCATACCAGCCCAGCCATCATCCACACCGACAATTAGCACTTTTTTGCCATCAATCGTGATCTCTTCATATTCATTGCGGAGCACCTTGACCCCATTCTTAGCCAGAACGCCGGCGACTTTGTCAGCATACGCATAATCAGCGGAATCGTCGTGAACCCTGAGTGCGTCGTAATCTCCGATTTGCAGCGGGGGTTTTGGGTCTTTTAGCGTCTTTTCCCAGCAGCTTGACGCAACAATGCCCGATTGATAGTCATGATTGCCCAGTACTGCATACACGGGTGCGTCTATGCCGGACCATACTTCCTGAAGGGCGAGTTCCTCCACATCATCCCCCTCGCCATACGTAAAATCTCCCCCGATTAACACGACGGAAGGATGAAGTTCATTGATCTGCCGGATAATCTCCCGGGTTTCATCGATATTGCTCTCTCGCAAGTGCGGATCTGCGATAAACACGATTCCTGCGGGTGCACCATCCACTTTGAGTGTAGTTATTTCTGCGGGGGACTTCCCTTCGGTGTACATGTAACCAATCGAGCCAATAGTGGCTGGGAGGAACCCTATGAGGACAATCAGGGATAAATAACGTTTGTAGCCGGGATCGGGCAGGCGAAGACTCATTGAAGTGATCTACCACTTGGTATTTCTTCTCTTATATCCTTTGAGGTCTCGGCATTTCATGTCGAAGAGCTGTACCAGAGCACTTCCTGCGGGGCATCCATATTTTTTTATTTTTTTCTCAGGTAAAAAAAGCACGGAAGTAATTATGTATATATATCTCCGGCATTACCAAGAAGTATGGAAAGTGAGGCAAAAACAGGGAAAATTATCGTCAAAAAATTCCTGCGGGCAGCCCTCTATTTTGTGGCAATCGCAATGGCAATCCCGCTTATTCTGGGCTGGCTCTTCGGGGTACCTGCGGTCACTATCCTCAGTCTCATCGCCTCAACCTTTGTCCTGCAGGCAGGTGCGCCGGTTGTTGGGGTAGCGCTCGGTCTTTCAAACATGACAATTCTTGTCACCATGGCATGTTTTGCTCTCGGGATGGTCCTTGCGGTCTTTGAGGTATGCGACAGCCTGTCGTCAACTTCCGTAAAAGTACAGAGATGGCTTGAAAAAGTGGAAAAAGCGAGCGCGAAACACCCGGAGCTCCAGAAATACGGTGTTATCTCCTGTTTTTTTATCGCGTGGATACCCCCCTTTGGCATTTACGGGGCACCCGTATTCGCATGGATCATGAACTGGAAACGATCGCTTGCCATTGCCCTCATCGTATCCGCGTTCACCATAGCTTCGGTTTTTGTCCTGTTCTTTGCTTCAAAAATTCCTGAAATAATGTTCCTTGCGGCAAACCTCGGAGCGGTGATCTTTATCATCAGCAGCATGGTCACGTTGGGACTGTCAAATACTGTCCCTGCGATCCTTGCCACGCTGAAAGATAAAAACCTCTTACTCCGCGTGCTCCTTGCAAGTTTCATTCTTGTCCCCGCTCTCGCATATCTGCTGGTCGCAGGATTACACCTCCCTATTGGCCTTGCCATCGGGATGATCCTTGTCGGTACGGCTGCAGGGTCACCCTTCCTGCCCAGAGCGATCCAGATTCCGGCAGAGAAGCGTGCACTGGCAGGAGCCATGGCAGTTCTTCTCACCATACTCTCCGTCTTCTATATCCCGATTATCGTGCCATTCATGATTCCCGGCGAGGCTTTAATCAACCCCCTGTATTTATTCATGGCGTTCGTCGTCATGATCCTGGTCCCCCTCGGATTAGCTTTGCACATGAGATCCGGGAGAGAAGATAAGGTTGCACGACTCCTCCCCTGGCTGGACAGGACATCGTATGGTGCATTCTTTGCGGCTTTCATCGGTGTCATCTATGTGTTCTTCGATCAGATGACCGCAATTATCGGTTACGGGGGTCTCATCGCGATCATCATCTTTATCCCTGCTGCATTTGGTCTCGGGCATCTCCTCGGTGGATATGAAGCAGGCATGCGGGGGGTTCTGGCATTTGGCACTGCCCAGCGGGGTCTTGCGGTGGCACTGGTGCTTCCCATTCTTGACCTTTTATCCCGTTATTTTATTCCGGATTCTTCCGTGTATGACCCGACCGTCCTGATTATGATCCTGACGTTAGGTATTATCGGTCTTATCATGCTGATGATGCTTGGAAAGAAGCTTGCAAAGCAGGGCAGCTCCGGCTGATTTTTTCCAAAAAAGCAGAAGAGATGCAGATCGAATGCTTAAAAAAAGAATTTCCAATATTATTTATGTTTCTGAGACAAAAAAAAAGAAGGACGGTCATACTCAATGATTTCTGAAACGATACTCATCATCGGTATTTATCTTTTTATCATGACGTCCATGCTCTTCATCGGGCTTGGCCATACCTGGCGGGATATACTTGCACCGTTCAAGAATGTGAAGCTCTTACTGTTTGCACTTCTTGTGAACCTCGTGTTAATCCCGGTTGCGGGATACCTGATTGCAACGGTATTTGCCCTTTCCGGGGCGCTCCTCGTAGGATTTCTCCTGATGACCAGTGCACCGGGAGCATCCTATGCGCCGAGATTGCCGAAGGTGATGTACCTTTTTCAACCGGGCTCATGTTCCTGCTGTCCACCGTGGCACTTGTTTCGGCGCCCATCACGATACTCCTCCTTCTGCCCGAGGGTACTGTGGTCAGCGTCTGGCCGGTTATCCGTACGCTCCTCCTGCTGATGTTCATTCCCATGGTTATCGGCCTTCTCATCCGTGCCAGAAAACCCTCATTTGCTGAAAGGCTGATGGGGCCGGTAGTCTGGACTTCCTATATTATGATCCTCGTTGTGATGTTGACGGCTTTGGCGGCAAAATTGTTCTCTCAAGACCCTGTCGGCGGAGTGATCAGCCTGTTTGGGACCCTGGGGATCATCTCAATTGTTCTTGCGGTGGGGATATCGGTCATCCTCGGATACCTGTTCGGTGGGCCAGCGGAGGGTACCCGACGGTCGCTTGCCACCGGTTCTGCCAATCGCAACACCGGTATGGCCCTGCTCTTTGCTGCCAGTATTTCCTCAGAGGTCAGCGAAATTCTCGCAGTTCTTGTGGCATACATCGTTATCCAGATCCTGATTACAGGGATTGTTGCCGCGAAGTGGAGAAAGAAGCCTGCACCAGTGTCCGGGTAGCGTAGCGTACCACCTGCCCGAAGAATTGGAGGTGTTTTTACTATGCACCGGGCTGTATGCACGTGAGTTTGGGTGCAATAACTGCATCAGAGCCCATCGTGCAAAAAAATTAATTCGGGCCATCATCCGGCACTCCTGCCACACGCTGAATCATTCATGACGACCCTTATCCGGAGATGGGGAAAACAACCAATGTTAGTCCCGTTGTATCAGGAATAGTTCTTTGTCCATCTGGTGGTGGGCCGTTGTGTGATGGTTCCTTCGGACCCCGGGCTCCTTGCGATATCAGCGGGAGACCTCGACATGAACCGCATTGCCCGGAAGGGTTCCCGGCTCAGGATTGATCACCACTACTTCCGGAGGGGAGAGATACCGGAATTCCCGCGCCTGGTCGGATGTGCCTGTCCCTCCCGTAACGTAAAGCGGTACATCA